>Ga0181520_10000471_pt1 | contig 89560 bp, 67 predicted proteins | sample PEATcosm2014_Bin_29_FD_132451 | JGI IMG/M metagenome (GOLD analysis project Ga0181520, IMG submission 132451) | Peatland microbial communities from MTU Mesocosm Facility, Houghton, MI, USA - PEATcosm2014_Bin02_30_metaG | ecosystem: Environmental > Terrestrial > Soil > Wetlands > Peat | place... | reverse complement strand
TTTAATTTTTTCATTTAGTGCAGTAATGTCCAATTTTCAACCTCATCATTTTTATTAATATGATTACTCTGGAAAAGTAATATGGTTAGACGCAGCCAAACTTAAAAAGGTTGCATCGTTTTTTCAATAATAACAAAATATTTATTAAATAATTACCGGTATATTTCCTAACATTTGATTTAAACTTTATAAACATTAAATAATGTCGGGCAGCTTAATTTGTATTACTTCTATTGATCGTTATAAACATCAAGTATAAGTTTTCTCTTAATCTTCCCCTCTCCTCACAGAAATTCAATTTGACTACCGGCAATCAGCAAATTATAAGGGGAGAAGTTCAGAACAACCGGATAAAACTTCTAAACTTCTTCAACTAATCCCTTTTCCTCTTTTACTTTAAACACTGCAAACTTCAGGTAAGTAGTCTCCGGCATAGCAAGAAGTTCGGGGTGATCGGATGATGCACCGTTAAAATAAACAAGTTGTAATTTTCTTCTTGATTTTCTAGCTGCATTTACAATTATTTGAAAAAAGTCCTCTTTGCTTATATGGTGCGAGCAGGATGAAGTAACTAGAAATCCATCTTCAATTAATTGAAGCGCTCTCTTATTAATTTTTTCATAACCTTTACTTGCAATGGCCACTGTCTTTTTGCTCTTTGCAAATGCAGGCGGATCCAGCATTACAACATCATATTTTTTTTGTTCACCAACAAGGCGAAAAAGGCAGTCAAAAACATCTTCAGTAAAATATTCAGCCTCACATTTAAGCCTGTTCGTTTTAAAATTCTTTTTGGCATTTTCAATTTCTGTTTCTGAAGAGTCTATAAACAAAACTTTCGAGGCACCGGCTTTAGCAGCATGCAATCCAAATCCGCCTGAATTACAGAATCCGTCAAGAACGTTTTTACCCTTAACTATATTTTCAATAAAATACCTGTTATCCCTTTGATCAAAATAAAAGCCTGTTTTTTGACCATTATCAAAATCGATAGTATATTTAATTGAACCGTCCGTAATTATCTCTTTTTTCATTTTTCCAAAGTATACCTCATCTTCTTCAGGCAAGCCCTCAAGTTTGCGAAAATAATAATCATGTTTGGTAAAAATATTTTCGGCGTTAAAATCTTCTTTCAATATTCTAACAATATGTTCTATATTTTTCTGCATTCCATATGAATATACCTGGAGAACAAATGTTCTGTTATACTTATCAATTATGAGGCCTGGCAGATAATCACTTTCGCTGAAGACCAGCCGGAATGATTCGAGATCGGGATAAAAGATTTTTCTTAATTTGTAAGCATCCTGAATTTTTTCTTTTAGAAGAAGATATAAATCATCAATCTTTGATTTACTTAACATCCTGACGGCAATAAGAGAATTTTTATTATAAAAACCTGTACCAAAATATTCTTCAGAAGATTCAAATACATCTATTAGATCTCCATTTTCGACAGTTCCATTAATTCCGTCAATTTCATTACTAAAAATCCACTGGTGTCCGTCTTTAAGTCTTTTATCTTCATGGCGTCTTAAATAAAGTTTTGAAAGCATTTCATTCTCCGTCTCATTTCATAAAACTAATTATATTATTATTTTACCCAAACAAAAATAGAAATACTAAAAATGGAAAAAATTTCATTAATAATTTGTTTTTTATCTATTCTTACTCTCAATATTATTCCGCAAAACAATAAATATGCGTGGATCCCCGGTATTCAATTTGAACTACCCTCTCAAAAAAACAACCTTGAAAATATAGTAAAAGATATAAACAATAAAAAAGAAATTTCTTTTGTTATTGTCTCAGGTAATTTAAGCAAAAATAGTAAATCTGAAGAGATGGATTCCGCGAAATTAATTCTCGATGAATTACAAGTACCTTACCATATAATTCCAGGTTATGATGACATAAGATTTAATGAAAGTTGCCTTAGAAAATTTAATGATTTATGGAATAGTGATAAATTCGCTTTCAATTCTAACGGAATAGAGCATATAGGCATAAATTGCGGGATTTTTCTAAATGAAAGAGGTCATTTCCGGATTGAAGACTTAGAATGGCTCGACAGCACACTAGCCGGGTTACCTGATACTGAACAAGTATTTTTTTATTCTAATTTCCCTGATGAAAATGGAATTGATAACTTATTTGAGATTACCAACAGGCTAAGTACTCACAAAATTCAAACAATCTTATTTAGCTTTCAAAAGCTCCATCCGCCCAGTTTTGTTAATGGAATCCCGGTTCTATCCGAAAACTCTGAAATTGTTGATAACAACAAATGGAAATATACAATAGTTGAAAATGCATATGATTCAGTATTTGTTTCAAATGTAACCGATCAAGGTATCCAGGGAATATCAACACGTCTGGCTAAAATTAACTTAAAATCCAATCGGGTTGATTCGGTTCAATTTATAAACTTTACTTTAAATACGCTGAATAATGAAACTAACGTTAAAGCAAATGTATTATGGAAAAAGGAGTTGAAGGAGACTACAATTGCCACTTTAGTGACGTCAGGGAACTACATTTATGAAGCAACTTTAAATGGGAACATTTTTTGTTTTGGCAACCACGGTGACCTAGTATGGGAGAATAAATCCGGAGAAAGCATTTTAAGCAGACTGGCTGTAACCGATTCCATTATAGTCGCTGGCACAGTAGAGGGAGATTTAATTTCATTTAATACTGAAAACGGGAAAATTATCCAGACAATCGGTTTGAACGAATCCGTTACTTCACCGCTCCTTACAATAGATGCCGAACATAACGGCACTTCTACCACAGGTATTATTGCTGGTACTTCACAAGGCAGCCTTTACTGCTACGATATTAAATCGTTTGAAATGATATGGGAAAATCATTCCGCACATGAATTAATTACATCTGAACCGGTTTTTATTAACGATAGGATTATTTACGGCTGCCGGGACATGTATATTTATTGTATCGAGGCAGCTTCAGGTATAATTAATTGGAAATTATTAATAAACAATATTGATAAATCTCCGATTCAATGTAAGACTGTCTCTGATAATAAAAGTATTATTGTTGCATCACCGGATAAAAGCATTGCATCTATAGATTTATTGCTTGGTAAAGTTACTTGGAGGAAAGATATTTTTAATGCTTACAATTCTATTGGAATCAGCAAAAGTAAGGATGATATTTATATAAAAAGCTGCAAGGATAATTTCTTTATAATTGCGGCAAAAAATGGAAAACTTCTAAAAAGTATAAAAATTGGCTTCGGTATAGATACTGATCCGGGAAATATTATTGAATGGAATAAAAATATTTTATTCAGCTCTCAAAACGGAATAATTTATTTGATCGATAAGAATTATAAGTTCGAACCATTGCTTTTTCTCGGAAATGGGGCTATAAAGAATATTTACCATATTAGAGATAACATATTTGCAGCATCAAATATTGACGGTAAAATTGTTGTTTTTAAATTGGAATAACTAGAGCAGATAAAAAAAACATATTCAAATAAATTGCCGCTGCACCAAGCGTGGCAGCGGCTGTTGATCATATATAGCTGGATGAAATTTTATAACGGGGCATTTACAACGATATAAACATGTGCAACCGGATCAAACTGGTAGTATATACCTCCAAATAAGAAAAATCTTACACCATGGCGGCGGATTACTCTATAACCTCCCGGCAGTACATCAATCCTTGCACCGATAGGGGCAGTTGCTATTACATAACCATTCGGCCCTTTTTCATAAAAATGTCCTCCGCGGTAAAATAAATGCCTGTTGTTTACTACCACATCCCGATATGCATCATCATGTCTGGGCGCTACCCTTGCATTACCATGATGAACATGATGAACTACACGATGTTTAATTTGGTGATCCTGGTGAGCATCCCCTCCATGTCCGTGATCCTGTGCATAATTTGTCATTGGCAGGAAAAATAAAACTGCCGCTACCAGAAAAAGGATGCGGCTTAATTTAAATGACTGATTTTTCATTTTCATTTTCCTCATTTTGTTTTTAGTTATATAGGTAGTTTTTTTTATCTTACTATAATATGCAGCAAGATAATTTAACTGAAATCTATTTCTGAATATTAGTCAATCCATTGCATAGTGAGGGTTTAAAAAGAAGCAAAACATTAATAAAATTTAATGATGTGTTAATATTTCTCAAGATTAGTCGAGAGCCTAGGAATAAATTATATAACTTACATTATAAACTCCTCCGGGTAAATAACAGTTCCTTTAACATCTTTTAATCCGTACTTAATAAGTTCATTAATCATAAATACTTCAGAAGGAACATTAAAAGATACTTTAATATCATATTTTGCCGCTTCATCAAATCCGAATTTAGGATAATATTCTGCATGACCCAGAACGACAATGGAATTATATCCTGATTTTACACTTCTTTTTATTCCCTCATTTATTAACTGTGTTCCGATGCCTTTCCTTTGGTAAACAGGATTTACAGAAATTGGCGCAAGGGCAAGAGATTCGTATAATTTCTCCTGGTCCACAATTATAATTCATGTTAATAATATATGCCCGACAATTTTTTTTTCAGTCTCTGCAACTATGGATAATTCTTCTATATAGTTGGAACTTTTCCTTAACTTACAAACAAGCTCACTCTCTTTATGATGGCTAAAAGGCAAATCTTTAAAAGCTAATTCAATTAATTTGCCTACTTCTTCATAATCGTTCTGTTTTTCGGTCCTTATAATTATTCCATTTATAATTATCTAATTGGGAAACAATAAATTTATATTTCTATGAATAATAAATTATTATTTCATTATTCTATTATTACCTTTTTTTGTATAACATTATCATTAACTATAAAATTTTTTACTACGACTAAAATTTTTAATAATAATGATAAATATTTGGAGTTGAGCAAGTGTTCTTTCAATCAATTCCATTCCAAAATGTTATTTCATCAACACTTAGTCTTAATGTAGGATGTGCCGGTTCCGTTGCTTTCCCAATAGGAATCATTAAAACATTTACGTACCGGTCGGGAATATTTAAAATTTTTCTAAGTTGCCCGGTGTTATAACCGATCATAGGAACGGAATCATATCCTTTAGCTTTAGCAGCCAGCATTAATTGCATTGCTGCAAGAGAGCCGTCGATCAAAACAAGATCACGTTTCCAGTTCGGGTTCCCATATCGTGAAGATTCTTTTTCAAATGTTTCCTTCACTTTAGCAACTTTAGCATTTTTGAATTCCTCGGTAACAATACCTTCTTTAACAGACCGGGAATAGATTAAATCTACTTGTTCATAACCTTTTAAATCGCCAAGTATAATTATTAACGCAGAAGCCTCTAGTACTTGCTTCTGATCATTACTTACAGTGTAAATCCTTTCTTTTAGTTTTTGATCGGTAATGATTAAAAATCGCCATGACTGCAAGTTATTTCCCGAGGGAGCATAAACAGCTTCTTTAATAATCTCTTTAATCTCATCATCGGATATTTTAAAGTCCGGATCATAATGCCTGATCGAATGACGTTCCCTAATTACGTTTGAAAGTTCTGCGAATTTATTTTCTTTCGTTCCCATTTAGTTATTCCATTCTATTAAGTTCATATTGTATTGAAATATTAATCGCAAATTTAAAATCGAATTATTATGAAATCAACAACTTTAGTTTTCAAATAAATCAAGAAATAAAAAGTTTTTAATTATTTACGCAGATTTAATTAGGAATCCACAATTAACAGAACACTATTTATAAAACCAATTATTAGTCTATTTGAAAAAGAATACTTATAACAATCTCATTTTTAATGCTATCCATTCATCTAAAGATTTTTTCTCGACCAGCTCAAAATTCATCGAAGAATATTTTTTTACAATATCTTGTTCATCGTTAAAAAGCAATCCCGAGAGAATAAGCAATCCCCCCCTATTTAACTTGTTTTTAATTTCTTCAGCAATATCCAGTAAAATATTTTTTTGAATATTTGCAGTTATCAGGTCAAAATTATTTTCAGGAATATCTTTTACCTCGCCAAGCTTTACGTTCACTTCTTTATCCACTAAATTCAGGCCGCAATTTTCTTTCCCGTTTTCATAACACCATTCATCATTATCTACAGCTATTGCCGATTTAGCTCCGAGTTTTACAGCTGCAATGGCCAGTACACCTGTGCCCGAACCAATATCAAGAACTTTTATTCCATTTATTACGTTTTCCTCCAGAAATTGCAATACTAATTTAGTTGTCTGGTGCTCTCCAGTACCAAATGACATTTTAGGATCAATAGTAATAATTATTTGCCCCGGTTTTGATTTGTAATCCTTAAATGTAGGCTTTATTACAAGTTTTTCGGAAACTTCTATTACCCGAACCGATTTTTCCCATTCTTCATTCCAATTTTTATCCTCAATCAAGTTTTCCTCAATAGAAAAATTAAATATCATCTTTTCCACAACTAATTTTTTTAGTTGATTAGATATTTTTTCCACTGAAATTTTACTTTCTTCTGCAGCAAAAACTTTTATACAATTTACTTCTTCGTTAATACCAGTTATATCTAGCTCCCACATCAAGCCGCTCAATATTTCAGGTATAAAAGGCTCAGCCGTAATATTAAATTCTTTGTAATGTTTCATATTATTTTAATTATTGAATTTAAGTGAATAAATTAAATACGTAAGGACATTACCCAATTGTTGCAGGGTATTTTTGCTTATGTTCTCCATAGTGTCATTCTCGGAATGCCAATAATTTCGACGTTTAACGGGTGTATCTGCACCCACAAGATCGGCATCTATTATATCTGCTGTAATTAATCCGGCATTATTTAAGGGTATATGGTCATCGTAAATTTCCGGGCCGCCTTCCTGGGAGAATATTGAATCGTTTTGCTGCTGCGCAATATTCCAGATTAAACTTACAACACCGGGAGCAAACTTATCTGAGCTCCCTTCTCTTTCAAACACTGCCTGTTTATCTCCTACTAAATCAAGAAGCACTCCAAATGCAGGCATTTTATCAGCTGGATAATTAGCCGCAAAATATTTAGAACCGAGGCAAAAATTATTCAAATCATGTTCTTTACCGTAATCCTCGCCGTCAAGAAAAACAAGATCAATACCAAAATTTATTTTATTGCCTTTTAAAATCCGGGCAAGTTCCAATAGTACACCGCACCCGCTGGCTCCGTCATTAGCACCGAGAATCGGTTTGTCTTTTAAATTAAGTTTAGTTGCATGTTCCGCACGAGGCCTTGTATCCCAATGTGCATAAAAGATAATCCGGTTTTTTTTATCAGGGTTGAACCTTGCAATAATATTAGTTAGTTGAAGAGTTGTACTTTCATAACCGGAATAGTTAAAATTTTGTAAATCCACATATATAGTATATTTTTTTAACTCTTTTTGGAAATAATTTAATGCAGCCTGATGCCCTTTAGAACCGGGGTCCCTTGGACCGAACTTTACTTGGGCCTCAATCTGGTTATAAGCATTACCGGCATCAAATTTCGGTATGTCATTATTCTGCAATTCATACAGCGGTTTGGAATTTTCTTGTTTTATTTCTTTTCTGCATGAATTAAAAAAGATAAAAGTGCCGGATACAATTAATAAAACAATATTTTTTAATTTCATCTTTATCGACGCCTTTCATATATATTGTTGTTCCGGATCGAACCTTTCAGGAGACACTTTTACCGAAGCTGGAGCATTTAATTTCAGCCATTAAACGATTGGTTCCAAATTTACATCAAGCCTTAATAAAAGATTCATATTATATCTGCATTTCAAAGCAAATTACTTATAATTTACAAGGATATTACAAATTTTATCTTCATAATCTTTGGCAGTTTTTGTAGTGCTATTAAAATTCTGTAAGATTATTGAAAAACAAATAAGATGTCCATTATCGGCTGTTAAATATCCGGAAAGGCTTGATACCCCGCTTAATGTACCAGTTTTAGCATGAACATTATTCTGTGCAGAGGTTCCTTTCATTCTATTTCGTAGTGTTCCATCAATACCAGCAACCGGAAAAGATTCATAAAGCACTTTATAGAGATCCGGTTTTTGATAGTACATATATTTAAGTACTTCTAATAATAGTTGTGCCGATACCAAATTGTAATGTGAAATTCCGGAACCATCCACTAAACGGTACCCAAGAGGGTTAAGGCCGGTTAATGCAATCAAGCTGTCAATCATCTTTATACCGTTTTCTGAAGTTGCTGGCACACCGAAATATTTTGCAGCCAATACACGTAAAGACATTTCAGCCCCAAGGTTATAACTTTCTTTATTTATATAATTGATCATATCGTATAGTGGTCTTTTAAATCTAAAAATATTTTTTGAATATGAAGGTGCTTTAGCAAAATATTTTTTTTCGGAAATACTTATGCCCTTTATCATTAATTTATTTTGAAATAACGTTAAAAAATATAACTGCGGCTCATATACTTTTGTATACAATGTATCCTGAAGTGAATCAGTTATAGATTTTGCATGTACATTGCCGCATATTGTTAATATATTTTTATGATTAAGCCAGTCCTTATTAAGAATATATGTATCAGGACTATCAGCCGAAACGGTGACTGAATAATTATTTAATTGAATAAAATCAGACTGTGGAACTAATTGGATATCTGCCGGCTGCCCTATTATACCCGGATTCACAATAACGCCGACCGAATTAGCATTAATATCAAGTGGTGTAAGATAAACACAATCATCATCCCACATCCAACCTTTGCCCCAGTAAAGACTATCCATCATACTAATATCACCAATTAAATTCCCCCTTATTTCCCGGATACCGGTCAATTTAATAACTGAAGCAAGCGAATCTAAGTCTTTCATGCTCAAACCAGCGTCACATCCGCCAATAACATATAAATCACCAAACAATATTCCATTCTTAATTTCACCGGTATAACATAAAGAAGTTGTAAAATAATAATCCTTCCCTAAATAAACCAAGGCAGTGGATGTTGTCAATATCTTCATATTGGATGCCGGCCGTAACAGCAATTTTTCATTTTTGCCGTATAATTTCTTGTTATTTGACATATCACAGACGTCGATTGCAATTTGTGTGGTATCGAAAAAGCTACCAGCTAACAATGAATCAATCCGTGATCTTAATTGAAAAACATTTGGTTGGGGAAATATTGATTGGATGAAAAGAACTGATAAAATAATTAGATACGATTTCATATTAATTTTCTTTAGTGTTCCAGGCTTAGTTTTGGGAACGAAAAATAAAAAATATTTTCCCTTTTGCCGCAATTATTCTGAAATTTAGAAATATTGTCTAAGCCTGAACTCTGCGCCTATTTTTTCTTCAACAATTATCCGTGCTTTCTCAATATTTATCTCATCCATTGAAATGGCAGTCATAACTAACTTTTCAACATAATTTTTTGCTTCTTTAGCAAAGTTTATCATTTCATTATAATACCGGGTATCTAGCCCCATTAATTCTGAATATTGACGTGCATCAGGTGAATTAAAACTAATAGAAACAGTATTAATTAATCCTTTTAATTCCGGAACAATATCTCTTTTATTAATAAGGTTACCATGCCCATTGGTTATGAGCCTTGTTTTCCCGCCCATTTCAATTACATATTTAGCAATAATTTTTACAACATCCCATCGTATAGTAGGTTCCCCATAGCCGCAAAAAACTATTTCTTTGAACTGTTTCGGATCCCCAATTTCCTTAATGTAAACTAATGCTTCCGGCTCATCACTTTTGGTCATATGAAGACTGTATCCGTTTAGTACCGCATCACCTTCCCTATCACAAAATTCACATTTTGCATCGCATCTGTTGGTTACATTTATATAAAGAGAATCGCCTATTTTATAGGTAAAATTTATTCCTCCCGGCTTGGACCCTATTCCGAACATTCTGAATACATTGTATGAAGTAAGTCGAGCTACATCTTCCACATTGAGATGATGAATTTCAGCTAATTTTTCCGCAACCAGTTTAACATTTACAGGTTCATTCCTTTTACCTCTGAAAGGTTCAGGGGTCATAAACGGAGAATCTGTTTCAAGCATTATGCTTTCCATACTCAAATTTGCAGCAATATCCCGCAAATTGTCAAACTTCTTGAAAGTAATATTGCCGGCAAAAGAAATAAAATGATTTAACCGGATTAATTCTTTTGCATTTTGCAGAGTACCGTTAAAACAATGAAACTGGGCTTTTAGCCCGCTATCTTTATGTGAACGTATTTCATTCATCATATCATCATCTGAATCACGTGTATGCACAATTATTGGCTTATTAATTTTTAATGCCAAATCAATTTGAGCTTTAAATGCTTCCATTTGCTTTTCTTTAGGAGAAAAATCATAGAAGTAATCAAGCCCTATTTCACCTATTGCAACAATTTTTTCATGCTTAGCCAAATGTTTAATTTCATCTATTAAAGAATTATTCCAATCCTTTGTATCATGTGGATGAATCCCTACCGCTCCATAAATGAATTCATACTTTTCAACAAGTTTAATAACCTGGCGGGATGTTTCCAGATCTGTTGCGGGCACTAAAATATAATCAACACCGGCATTTTTAGCCCTGTTTATTACTTCATCAACTTCATCGTTAAAGTTTGAAAAAAACAAGTGTGCATGCGTATCTATAAACATAAGTAATACTTTCTCCCCTACTTTTATTTAGTAATTAACTATATAAATATAAACTTTTTTAATAGTAAGACATTATTTTTTTACAAAATTAATATTTGGCAGGCTAAAATAAAAATTCTGCACTTAAAGAATAATTCCGGATAGGAGCAAGATTGGCAATTAATTCTACATAATTATAATTAAATATATTATTTGCATTTAAGAATATCTTCGTTGGAATACCTAAAGATTTTAAATTATATCCTGCTCTTAGGTCAAGTACTTTGATATCCGATCGAATGTTTCCGTCTTTAATGATACCAAGGCTAACCAACTCAAAGTCCATTTCTTCAACTTTGCTTGAATAACGAAAATCGGCTCCGAAATTAAAATTAGAGACAATATAATCTAAACTTGCGTAAACCATATTGCGGGGTCTGTAATCCAATGCTTGATTTAACTGCAAATCCCTAGCCCACATATACGTATAGTCAAGAGAAAGATTTATTTTATTTTCAAAGAAGTCGTAATTTGAATTGAATTCAAATCCCTGAATTCGGGCTCTTGTTACATTGCTAAAATAAAAAAGTCCGTTAGCAGAATCAACCGCAGGTTCAATAAGGTCATAAAACTCAGTTTGAAAAAGAGCGGCATCAAAATTAACGGAATTTAACCGGCCGTTAGGGTTATTTATAAGTTGGTAATTTGCACCAGTTTCAAATGTCCAGTTTTTTTCAGGTTTAAGATCTGGATTTGGTTGTATAGTAATTCCGCTTGCAGTCGTTGAGGTAAATACTTCTGACAGTGTAGGTGCTCTGAATCCTGTGCCGAATGACGATCTTAAGATTAATTTATCGGATAAGTGGAAATTAATTCCTACTTTCGGCGACAGGGCACTTACAGCGACTTCACTTCCCAACTTGTTGTAATCATACCTGACACCAAAAGTTAATGACAACGGACTGTTATAATTATTATTTGAAAAAGACGGTTTATAATCTGCCTGAGAATATACTCCAAATCCATATGCATCATGATTGCTGAATAAATTTGAGTTGACATTATCATGTGTAGCTTCAATTCCTGATACGAGAACTAAATTGTTACTTAGGTTTACATTAGTTTGTACTTCAAGCCTAAATAAATTAGATAAAGAACTATCGAAGGAAGCAGTCTGATCAGTCCAATCGGATCTATAATAACTTCCCCTTACATTTAAGAATAAATTATCAGTTAAAATATCTTTAAATACTGCACCAAACATATAGCGGTTCGAGTTTACGGTCTCTCCCTGGTCCTCATCCGGAGGAACAAGGGCATCTCTTGAATCTTTCCAATATAAAAAGTTTCCACTGTTCTGGTTAAGCGAATTGGCAATTAAAGTCAGCGAAGAAGATGCAGAAAAATCATAGCAGCCTTTAAAGAAACCAACATACCTAGTATAAAACCCGCTTTGCAAATAGCTCATATCTTCAAGACGAGTAAAAGAAAATAAATAGCCAAATTCTCCTATTTTATCTGAGTGAGCTACTGTTAATCCGGAATAAGTTCTTATTTCATTAGACCAGTCCCAGATGCCGTAAGCTGGTTTATCATAAGCGCCTATACTTGTCTTTACATAAGTAACCGGGTCAGAAGTAATTTCTTTAGTAACAACATTTACAATTCCACCAATGGCAGAAGAACCATATAAAGAACTGGCCGCGCCTTTGATGACTTCCACACTTTGAATTTCCGGTACCGGAACGATCTCCCAAACAATTTCACCTGTATCACCAGTATAATACGGAATTCCGTCTATAGTCAACATAACCCTAGTGCCTGCACCCCTTGTATAACCGCTTGATCCGCGAATGCTGATTTGATCGTCAATCATATTTACACCCGGGACGTACCTCATAGCGTCTTCAAGATTGGTAATATCTTTTTTTTCAAGTTTATCGGAATCAATTAATTGAGCACTTACGGGAAGATCTGCAATCTTTTGTTCATATTTACTTGCAGAAGTGATAACTTGCTCTGATTCAAGCAGTTGTTGCCGGAGTATAACATTAATGGATATTGATTTTTCATTCAGCAATAGATCAATGAAAGTTTTTGTTTTATAACCTATAAAAGAAAATTCAATTGAATATTTTCCGGGTTTAAGATTTTTGATTGAAAATCTGCCATTAAAATCAGATGCTGTTCCAAGGTTTGTTCCTATAAGTGTAACATTAACTCCCGGCAAAGGAGTACCCGAAGTGTCCGCAATATAGCCATTTATATTTAAATTTTGCGAAAGCAAGTCCACTACACCAAAAAGTAATATTATAATAAGTTTTACCATTAGATCTTAAATAATTTTTATAATATTTAATCACATCAAAAAATTAAGTTCATTTCCCAACTATTCCTTCCATCCTCATATTTACACACGAGTATTATAAAAGAACTATTTTCATCCCAGTTAATTCCCACCAGGCGGTTGCGTCGGTGGATTATTAAAATTACAATTTATATTTATATTACCGGTTACAGAATTAGGAAGTATAACTAAACTGCCGGGTTGATTTGTGTTTCCAATTGCATAATATACTCCTACAACCTTCCAATCAGAACGATTTAGTGACAAAACAGGATTGTTTGATTGAGCAACTGCAACATAAGAATATGTTCCGGCAGTTATCGGAAGATATCCTGTATCTTGCTCGGTAGAATAACTATATACTTCAGTTCCCCATGGTATAGGGTGACTAATATATCCGACATTAAAAACATTAAACGATGCTGCAGAGGTTAAGGGTTGTTTAAATACTACCAGCAAAGTCCATTGGACGCTATCAGGCCATTCGCCTGTAAAAGTAATTTTCCCGTTGAAACCATCCTTTTGTTGCTCCTCTTCAGCAGATACTGGAGAGATTCCCTGATTGCATCCAGTATAAAAGGCTATAGAAATTACAACTATGATAAATATATATTTTTTCACATTAAAGTAATAATTAGAAAAGTGTATATAAACAACGTTTTATAATAAATTTATAATCCGTATCAATATAATTACAAACAATGTACTATTCTACAAATCTAAACTAAAAATTTAGATTACCAGAGTTGGGATTAACTAATGTTTTATAAAAAATCAAAAGACTGGAGTTTTTAATTGAAAAATTCATTCAATAAGTAAACTCCTTTGGACTGAGTTTTAACAGTTCACTTAATACTTATATTAAAATGAAAATCATAAAAGTTTTAAGTCAATTAAAAATAAATATTCAGATTGCGCGAGAACACGGAACATTCTGATCACAGCTAGTTAAGAGATGTAAAAATTGTAAATTATATAATTAAGATAAATTTCAATTAGCGAGATTGAGAATTAAAATCGCTTTTCAGAGATAGACTGTAAATTTTTAAAACATTCGAACAAACAATAGTCCTTTATTTTTCCTACTTGTATATAAATTACTCTCTTATTTACTTAATAGAAATTGAACATTTTCACAAATCACATACAATCGTTTTCAAATACTGTTAAATATTTTAAATATTTATACGATAATTATTTTAGAATAGTAAACCTTTTTATGTTATAACTAGTCTAACTATTAATTAAAAGATTCTCTCTCTCCAAAAGACGGGGTTAGTGAAAGAAATTTTACTGACTCCGTTTTTCTTATTTAGAATTTAATAATTTAGTATTATATTACTTCACCGATAACTACCGGATTTTCATTAAAATCATGGGCAATATTAATTGCTGCCTCTACATCATTTTTATCAAGTACCGCAATAAGCCCAATACCTATATTAAATACTTTTCTCATTTCATCATCGGATATATTCCCGGTTGATTTTATAAGATTAAAAATTCCAGGTATTTCCCACGCGTCCCAATTAATTTTTAATGTAAGCCCTTCGCGAAGAATTCTTTTTGTATTACCAATTATGCCACCGCCAGTTATATGCGAGAATCCTTTGATATTAATATGTTCTTTAAGATGTAATATTAATTTAAGATATGATTTATGCACTTTCATCAATTCTTCGCCAAGAGAAAGCTCAAATCCATCAAACGTAGTAGTTAATTCATATTTCTCAAGTAAAATTTTACGCGCCAACGAATAACCATTCGTATGTAGTCCGTTTGAATTAAAACCCAACAATACATTTCCTTTAGCAATATCTTTTCCGTTAATTATTTTATCTTTTTCAACAATACCTACAATAGTACCGGACATATCATATTCATCAGGAGAATAAAGCCCAGGCATTTCTGCAGTTTCCCCGCCTATCAATGCACAGCCGTTTTCCCTGCATGCTATAGAGAAACCTTCAATAATTTTTTCCGCTCTGTCCGGATTTAATTTGCCAAATGCAAGATAGTCTAAAAAATAAAGAGGTACAGCACCGCATACGGCGATATCGTTAGTACAATGATTAACTAAATCCTGTCCCACGGTATCATGCTTATCCATTGCAAAAGCAATTTTAAGCTTTGTCCCAACACCATCAACGCTCGAAACTAAAACCGGTTTTTTATATTTTTCAATATCAAGTTGATAAAACCCTCCGAAAAGCCCTATTTCCGAGATTACATTTTTATTAAAAGTTGATTTTGCAAATGATTTTATTCTTCTAACAATTTCGTCACCGGCTTCAATATCTACTCCGGCAGTTTTATACGTATTTTCCAAGGATAGACCTCTTTTTTCTAATAAAAAAAATTAAAATTTTAATTGGAAATTTACCATATAAAAGCTCAAAGGACAAAGTAGCTCCCTCAAAATTGCATGAAAAACCAAAAAACTGATTATAAATGAAATTATATTTTTTTTGCTTTAATCTTCAATTTTTGGAATTATCTCATCTCTAACATGTTTTATATTTCAACAGTTAATTGAATTATTTATCTCATATCTGATAATGGTTGATAATAATTTCTTATAATTTAGAAAGAAAACCTTCATAATTATGATTAATTTAATAAATTGAAGATACTCGTTTAATTATTCTACGGTACAAAATTTGTCTTGTTGAGACGAAATTATTTTAAATTATCATTCAGAGATAACCAATGAATAACTTTAGATTACTTTTTTCATTAGTTCTCAGCTGCCTATTGATTGCTCCTATTAATAATTATTCAGCACAGACAGCTAAAATAAATATTCAGCCGAAATCCCCGGGCAACTTGGGTACATATCCAAGCAATACATTTCCTATATACAGTGGAAATCATACTATTGCTAAAGGAATGAAAGTTTATTTAACTGCTGATACATCAGGGAGTGTTAATACATTTTCGTGGTCAATAACAATACCTGCCGGTTCATCTACAACTTTATCCAGTGCATCTTTACAAAATGTCACTTTTGTTCCAGACAGTAAAGGCCAGTACATTGTTAATTTAAAAGTTGGTTCAACTTCAGATGCGGATACTTTTTGGGTAAGTACTTATATAGGTCCAACAACCGGAATTCCGAACTGCAGTTTATGTCATAATTCGATATATTCAAACTGGCAGCAAACAGGTCATGCACAGATGTTTAAAGACGGAATTACCGGCCAGTTAGAAACTTCAAATGTTAATGATGAGTTAGTTGGCTCTTATAGTACAAGTTGTATTAAATGTCATACAACTGGCTGGGATCAAACAGCCAATAACGGTAATTTTGGTTATCTTGCACATCAAAACGGATTCGATACAACCTGGTACAAATCATATAAATTATCATCAGGTGAATATCAAATCCCGACAAATAGTCAAACGGCTTGGAATTTACTTACCACGGATTCAGTTTACTCTAATTTAATTCCAGTAGCGAGTATCGGCTGCGAAAGTTGTCATGGTCCTGCTGCTGATCACGTTGCTTCATTTGGCGACGCAAGCAAAATCAGTTTAAGTTTAAATGCCGGTGTCTGTTTACAATGCCACGATGATCCAACTCATCATATGATAGGAGCATACTATAATGCTTCAAATCATGCAACTATGCCCTTAGCAGGTTCAGAAGCAACCTCAACTTCTTGTTTTCCATGCCACAGTGGCAGTGCTTACTTTAAATATTCACAAAATCAATCTTCGCCAGGCTATTCATCATCTGATGCCTCACAAGATATCACTTGCGCTGCTTGCCATGATCCACATATTGCAACTAACTATGGTTTGCGATTAGTTCCGGTTACTTTAAAAAATGGATACACTGTTTCAACCGGTGGAAACGGACAATTATGTATGACTTGTCATCAGGCAAGAGTGAACACAGCTACTTATATTACAACTTCTGCTCCTTACTATGGGTTTTCAAACCGTTTCGGACCTCATCATGGTCCACAATCGGACATGTTGCTAGGACAAAATGCTTATCAATATGGTGACAGTAGTATTACGGGATTAAACACACATGCCGGTTTAACCGATGCTTGCGTAACATGTCATATGCAAACAAGAGGACCGAATTCCAATCACCAGTGGAATATGAGTGATTCAACAGGTGATTATGTGACCATATGTAAATCTTGCCATGGACAAAGTATTACAAAATTTGACGATATAAAAGCTTCTGCAGACTGGGATGGAAACGGCAAAATAGAAGGCGTACAAACCGAAGTTCAGGGCTTATTGAATAAATTAGCCGCATTACTTCCTAAAGACAGCACCGGTGCAGTAGTTAGTATGCTAACAGATTCATTAAAAGTGAAAGGGAGATCAAATATTGTCCAGGGAATATACACCTATTATTTTGTTACATCCGATGGAAGCCTTGGTATACATAACGCAAATTATACCGTGGCAATTCTGCAAAAAGCCTTGAATGCTCTTAACAGCCCTACAGGCGTTCAATTAGTTAAAAATCTACCACAGAATTTTGTCCTAAGCCAGAATTATCCAAATCCGTTTAATCCGTCAACTATTATTCAGTATACTTTGCCTTATGCAAGTAATGTTAAGTTAACCGTTTACAACATCACAGGACAGGTAATAAATGTGCTGGTAAATTCAGCACAAACAGCAGGCGTACATCAAACTATAATGAATGCAACCTCAACACGAATCAACTTGTCTTCCGGCATTTATTTCTATTCCATTCAAGCTACGTCATTGGATGGTTCTCATTCGTTCAGAGAGACGAAAAAAATGGTCCTAATGAAGTAATTTTATAATATATTTCTGCCCCCTCACAAAACCCGGTTGTTTTATTTCCCTTCAGCCGGGTTTTCTTTTTACATAACATAAGAAATTCTAAGTATTGGAATATCTCAAATCGTAGTTAATTCATCCAATTTTATTACATTTGATTTGAATAAGCATTATCTGAAATAAGAATAAAAATGGGTTTAATCTTCGCTAGTCCATTATATAATCAGATTGAGTCTTGATAATAGATTTAGTTCTTGAGACCTACCCTAATGTGATTAGAATAAATCCAGGCATTTCCGTTCAAATAAACTTCTACCCTATATGCTCCGTTTTTGTTTATAATAAACTCACATTCTTTATCAATGACAGAATCAATTACAGTACCATTACTTATAAGACGTATTTCTGAACTTGGAGCAGGTACCATTACTCTTAATAAAAACTTTCCTACCTCTTCTATTGACTCACCCATGCCATAGATTTTATTTTTTGTTTCGGCAAAAAATCTGAATCCCCTTGAATCACCATGATAATCATTTGCTACAAAACAACTGCCTTTTTCCAATGAAGCATATATCATTTTTTTTGCCTCCGGGAATCCATTTAAATCATTTCCCGGCGTAATTTCAGTTTTAGTAAGAATATGTGTTCTGATAGATTTAAATAAAACCTTATAGGGGAATACCTCAACCTCAAAAAAACCCAGGACATTATATTTATGGGCATGAGCGTCAATTCCACCAATACCTGTAACATGCCTTTTTAAATTTAGTTTATCCCAAAGATTCAAAGTTTCTTCCTGCGGTTTTATAATAGATTTTAAAGGGTGAACAAAATTTTGATATTTATTCTGTTCGGTAAGATTTTCCATCCATTCTGACATGTGGTTCCATATTTCTATACCGGTAAAATCTTCAGTATCCCATTCTACCCATGGATAAGGTGGATGCTCTTTCATATGTGTTCGTTTTTCATGCGGATGAGCCAAAAAACCTATTCCCCCTGCATCCTTAACTTTTTTAACGTATTCTTTTGCAGAGATTCTTGTTGAAAAAGTATCATCGATATTAAATGCCAGGTAGTGGTTTTTATTTTCTTTATCATTTATTTCGCACCCCACAAGTAAAAGAGTTTTGTTATACCACCCTTCATAGCCTTCTTTTAAAGCTCTGAGAGTATTATGATCAGTTAGAATAACAAAATCCAATCCGGATTCACCAGCTAATGCGGCAATATCAGTTACTTCTCCGGAACCATCGGAAAAAATTGAATGCACATGTATAGCGCCAATATATTCAAACATGTATTGAAATTATTTATTAAGTGATGTATAAAAATATGAATAAATGGGCTGCCTGAAAAGATAGATATTTTTACTCAATCAATATCCGAATAAAATACGTGATATCGAAAATGTTTTTGAAATCTTGCATTAATTTTTTACAACAGTAACAATACTTTTATTAAAGATATCACATCATTGTTAAACAGATTAAATTTTATTCAGAGATTCTTTTGCTGTCTCCGAAATTTGAGATTTTGGATAATCCCGAATAATCTTAGACCAAATTTCTTTTGCTTTTGCCTTATCACCTTTGCTTGCTGCGATCATTCCTAAGTTAAAGTATGCCAAAACATTTTTTTTATCATATAATAATATTTTATTCAAGTAATTCTCAGCTTCAGGATATTCGTGTTTAGTATAGTGGATATATGCCACTGAAAATAAAATATCAATTCTTTTGGGATAGACTAATAATATCTTGTTATAAAATGGAAGAGCATCATCCTGTTGATGTGCAGCCGCTAAAAAATCCGCATATTCCCTGATTTTTAAAGTATCATTTGGACTTTCTGCCACAGCATTCTTCAGCATTTCCAGATGCTTTTTTATATTTTCCATTACGTTATCTTTTCCAGGCTGAATACTACCGGTAAGACCTTTATGGATGGAATCATTAGGCATCTGTTTATCTGTAATCCTGCCCGAATTTTTAGCTAAATCGGTACTATCTTTTTGCGAGAGAAATATAAATAAAAGTGCCGCAATTATTATTCCCATTCCATAAATATAGATTGGTTTAATATTCTTCATCTTTAGTCCTTTAAAATATTTTACTGTACCGGGTATTCCAAAAATTTTAATTTTTTACTATATATATATTAAAAATCGTATTGTAAAATTATTAGGTATTCTAAATTTAATAATATTAAGGTCTCAAGTAAGAAATTGCAAAATTATATATTGACATATTCTTTCCGAACTTAAAATTAAAATTTTGATATACTTTAGCCTGCAGTTATTGCACCAGATTAAAAGCTCTATGAATGATAAAAATGTTTAGGAATTCGCCTAATATAGACATTATTAAATTTATCGTATCACTTTACATCCATATTTCAATAGCAAATTTCCATTAGCAGAAATTATTTTATTATTGCGGATGCTAATGCTCGTGTATTTTTGTCATGAATTAAAAGAAAAAAAATCTTCAATAATAGTGAAACAAGAAAAAACTAAATTATAGAGAATGTCAATTTTTCCCTGAAAATTATAAATTGAGCTAAATTGTTTGAAAATTATTCCCTGAATTAATTAATTTGGGGACATTTAATAAGCGGCTTGAAAAGCCGCTCCTCAAATTAATTATAAATATTAATCCCCTAAAACTTCATTAAGTGTAGAATACTTTGTTGTGTTCTCTACCGTTAATTCATTCAGTTTACCAATAAGAATGTTTATCCTCTCATTTTGATTATCATCAAAAGCTTCAAACGCTTCCTGAGTGCTGAACGAATACATTTCCTGAAAATGACCTGATTTACCCTTAACCTCATATACCGAGTAACTCTCAAGTCCTTCAGCTTTAAGAAGATTTTTCAATTCCTTAATTACTACCAGGTATTCTTCTTTTTTTTCAGGTTTTAATTCATATTGAATTGTGAAAATAATTTTCGACATTTTATCTCCCAATATTAAAAAACTAGTTTAGTGCAAATTCACCCGTAAATGTTACTAATGCCGGGCCTGTGAGTGACAAATCCTTGATTTTTTGATTTTCAATTTTAAAATCAACAACTAATTCATCTCCGCCTCTTGTTATTAAAAAGATTGGCGGTTTTATATTAAATAAAGTACTACCAACTAAAGCCGCAGCTGTTGAACCTGTTCCGCAAGCAAGCGTCTCATCTTCTACACCGCGTTCATATGTTCTGATATGAATTTTTCCATCTTTTAATCTGACAAAATTAACATTGGTGCCCTCCGGGGCAAAATCTTTATGATACCTAATCTCCCTCCCTAAATCATAAACCGGGAAGTTATTCAAATCACTATAAAATATTTTGGGATTCGCCGGATTTTTAAGGATGTCTTCGATTTTTATAACTACATGTGGCGAACCAGTATCAACAAAATTTGATTTAATTAGTTGACCAGATGCATTTATTTTAAAATTATACTTTAATCTTTGAGGAGGATTAAAGAAAATCCTTATCTCTTTATCATTTAATACTTTACCTGTATAAGCAACACCATTTGAAATAAATTCAGCAGTTTCGTGCTTTACCCTGCCGCTTAAATCCGCAAATTTAACAGCACATCTTGCACCATTACCACACAAACTGCCCGTAGACCCATCAGCGTTAAAATATTCCATTTCAAAGTCATAACTGCTTGAATTAGAAATAGTAATAACACCGTCTGCACCGACACCATAGCGTCTGTTACAGATTATTTTTATTATATTTTGATTGGGAACAAATCCGGGATTAATGTTTTTATCAATTAGTATAAAATCATTCCCAGCGCCACTCATCTTAAAAAAAGAAATTTTTTTCATTACCAATACAATTTAATTGAATATGTGTTCGTTTTCAATAAAAATATTGTTATATAATCAATTATGGGGAAAAAAATTGCAGGTCTTGCGTTTGAGCAAATATTACTTGATCGTTCATTTTTAAAGAAAAACATATTAAAAGGGAAATAGTGAATTTTTTAATTCACAACTTTTAATGTCTCCGCAGTCTTATATCCTCGTAAGAACCTCCGACCAATAAATGTATTTTCTCACATTTTACTATAAATTTACGTTTAATCAAATCCCAATATGCAAGCGATTCTGTATTGTACGGAAAAAACAATCAACTTTTCTTAAAACGTTCTGATCCTTTGATTCCGCCAATCATATCGCTTGTGGGAATAGAGTTGTTGTGACCGGCTCTGTTTTACCACAATTACTCAGACCACCTATTTAAAAGCCCTTCCACATGAGAACATCCTATTATACCTAAACGTGACACACTTGGATTCATACGAAAACATGCAATTTTTCGTCTGAGGTTAGCAAAGAAATAATAAAATTAATTTTGTCTTAAACCGGCAAATATGGATTTTGAAATCCGTATGGCTGAGCCCATATTCTTATACTAGTACTTAGCCAGATTAATATTAGGTAATAAAATAATGCCCAATTTTGAATTTTCATTATTCCTCAAACTAAACTAATATTTAATTTGATATAGTTTCAAAATTACAAAAAATTAGTTAACTTCATTAAGTTTAAATACCTGGAATACAGGTAGATTCTACTTAAGTTTATTTAAATGTCCAGATTTTGTTTTTAGAATTGATTCAATATTGTTAAAGGAATAGATATGGAAAATGTCGAACCTTTTAAGAGTGCTAAAGAAAGGATTGTGTTTATTAGTCAATTCTTTTTTTGTCTTGGTATTATCGGCATCGGCCTTCAGCAGTTCATATATTCCAATTTTATTCCTGTAATGCTGCCTGGTTGGCCTTCATGGATCCCTGGCCGCTCTGCCTGCGCTTTCTTTTTAGGTGCATTTTTAATTTCTGCAGGTGTTTTAATAATAATGAAGAAACACCCCAGGATCGTTGCAACAAGGTTGGGAATTATGTTCATTTTATTATTTTTATTTACCTTGATTCTACAATTCGCACAGAATAAAATTATTAACCTGTTGAATCTTGGTATATGGACAAATACATTCAAGGAATTTGCGTTCTGTGGGAGTGCTTTTGTTGTTGCGGCATCACTGCCTCAAGGGAAGCCACATGAAGTTTCTATAATAGAGAAAATTGAAAATAAATTAATATCTTTTGGAAAATTTCCGCTTGCAATTATGGTGGTTATTTTCGGTATTGACCATTTTATATATATCGTTTTAGTTTCGTCACTCATCCCGGCATGGATTCCAGGACATCTTTTCTTAACTTATTTTTCAGGCGCTGCACTTATCGCTTCAGGTATTGGTATTATTTTAAATATAAAAGCAAGATTAGCAGCCACCATGCTGGGTTCAATGATGTTTATTTGGGTTATAATTCTTCATATTCCAAGGGCTATTGCTGATCCAACCGTCAATATGGGTAATGAATGGACAACTGTATTTGAAGTTCTGGGATTCAGCGGTATTGCTTTCATTTTAGGACAATCCCTCCCATTATTTAATTCTGGAAAAGCCCTGAATTTTAGTGAAAGGTCTTGATAGGAGTTATCGTGCGTGTCTCTATATTAAATAGTTACTACGGTAGCATTCCATTTTCTTTGTGGAATACTTCGGGGTTAAAGGGATAAGTAGATTGTACCCATCGATAGTTAGATAATTGTTATTCTTCTTCAAAATTGAACTTGATATTATTCAGTATTTGTTAAAATCATTCAAACAGAATTTCAAAAAAAATCAGTTTATTTATTAGAACTATTTTAATATCTGCCAAAATATTCTACACCAGGTATATTCATATTTTATAATTGTTAGTCTATACATTTTATTTTTCTAATCTACTTTTTAATTTACAAAGAATATTATCAGGTAAAAAGTTCAAAAATCAAATTTAGACGGTTTATATGCAAAATAGTAAATATAAATGACTATTTTCCAAATGATCACTTTACTAAAATACTGCTCAAGTTCAAGTTCTATCTGCTGCTATATATGAAATTTATAAAATTCTGTGTCAATTTTTCGGTGGAAAAATCTGATGTGAGGTTGTATTTTTTTATTATTAAAAAAGGAACTTTATATGAATGCTCTGCCGTCTGAGAAATTAATGTATACCGCATTGCTTAACCGGGATAAAAGCTATGAAGGCATTTTTTATGCCGGAGTAAAAACAACAGGTATATTCTGTCGCTCCTCGTGTCCGGCAAGAAAGCCGGAAAAGAAAAATGTAGAATTCTTTTCGTCGGCAAAGGATGCAATACTTGCCGGATACCGCCCTTGTATGCGGTGCAATCCTATGCAGCCACTCGGGAATAACCCGGACTGGCTAAAGGAATTATTCGATTTACTAGAGAAAGAGGATGTAATCCGCTGGAAAGATTCCGATTTACGAGCAAGAAACTTTGATCCCAGCAGAGTTAGGCGATGGTTTAAGAAAAATCATAATATGACGTTCCAGGCTTATGTCCGATCGCTAAGGCTTGGAAAAGCTTTAGGGAACCTGAAACACGGCAAAGATCTTACAAGTACTGCCTTTGATCATGGTTATGAATCATTAAGCGGATTCCGTGAAGCAATAAAAAAAATTACGGGTGTATCTGCCGGGAAATCATTTACCACTGCAACAGTATACCTGAATAGGATATTAACTCCTCTCGGACCTATGCTTGCCGGTGCAACAAACGAAGGTATCTGCCTGCTGGAATTTATGGATAGAAGGATGCTGAACACTCAATTGAAGATTTTAACAAAACGGCTTAACTGTAATTTTATTCCCGGTTCCAATAAATACTTGGATCAGCTTGCTAATGAGTTAAAAGAATATTTTAAAGGAGGGCTAAATAAATTTACTTTGCCGTTAGTTATTCCAGGCACAGAATTTCAGAATAGAGTATGGAATACATTAATAAAAATACCATCCGGTGCAACAATCTCGTATGAAAAGCTTGCAGAAAGGACTGGTAACCCAGCAGCAGTTCGAGCAGTTGCAAAATGTAACGGTGATAACAGGATAGCTATCGTTATACCATGTCACAGGGTAATCGGCAAGGATGGAAACCTGACCGGATACGGAGGCGGGTTGTGGAGAAAAAAATATTTAATAGATTTAGAAAGATCGTATCACCAAATGAATGATTAATTGATTGTTTTGAAGATTGACTAAGTTAAAATAGTGATTTATGAGCTAATGAATGACGGAAGACTCACTGGAGTTGTAATACTAAAGGAATTAACCAATTCTCATGAAATAATTAATTATTTTGCAACAACCGCAATTCCAACACCAACCAAAAGCGCACCCGAGGTTCTGTTCATACGCCGCATTATTTTTTGGTTACTTATAAATTTTCTAACAAAACCTGTTAAATAAGCGTAACTTAAAAGAACACCGCCAATAACTATAAATACTTCAGTAGAAGCAATAAAATAATCATGCAGACTGAACAAAGTAACATTCATAAAAGTAGGAAGAAAAGAGACATAGAATAATATTGTTTTGGGATTACTTAATGTTAATCCAAATCCGGCAAGTGTATTTTTAAAAGTTAAACCCTCACTCTGTTGAGCTACTACATTTAACTTTTCAGGAGGGTTTATTAAAAGTTTTCCTCCAAGAAAAACAAGGTAACCGCCGCTTAATATTTTAATTATTATAAAAAATTTACCCATAGCAGTTGCAACAACACCTAAACCCAAAATGGCGAACGAAAGAAAAAATAAATCTCCAAATAAGATGCCCAAAATAAAAAATGCTGCAGGTTTAAAGCCTGATGAAAGTGAGCGCCCGACAGTAGCCAAAACACCAGGTCCCGGTGTAACAGCAAGGACAAAGAGTGCAATTGCGAGTGATACTATTGATGTTGAATTCATTAATATTTTTCTAGCTATTATTTATTGAAAGATATGATTTGCGAATAATTAATTCAAGTCGCCGTCTATTCTCTACAGACTTAGTATTCTGCGAGAAAATCTTCCTAGCCAATGTGCAGAGAAAATAATGGGAGTAATACCATATTACCCCATTCTACAGATATCATTATTTTAATAATATAAAAAGATTTTACTAATTTAATTTATTCGGATTATTAAATAACATAATAATTTAAAAAATAATGTTTCAATAGAAATATCTCACGGAAATACCTAAATGTTTTATAGTATTGAAAAACCAACTAAAATTAATGATGCAATGAATACAATATCTATCGATTAGCAAAAGCACTGTAAAATATTTAATTTTTAGTTGTTTTTAGCAGCTAAATCACTGCATACCTAAATATCTCATTTTTCATTTCGATAATAAGTTAATATCTTGTAAAAATTATGTCAGTTAATTGTTTAAAATGTGTGCATTTCAAAATTACCTGGGTTAAACAACAACCATACGGATGCAAATTATTTGGGTTTAAATCTAAGGGACTTCCTTCCATAGAGGTTTTTAAAAACTCCGGTAAGGAGTGCATTAAATTCACACCGAAAGATCCTCAGAAAAAATAATACCGGATTTATAAAAAAGAATTTATCATTTAAAATAAAAGAGCGCACAAATTACTGTGCGCTCTTTTAATTAGATATTTAAGAAATATTTGGCTGATGTCTGGATTGGTTCCGATTATATCGGAACCAATCTTAAATCTTGTTTATTTCAAGTACATCATTTTTTTAACAAAATTTACATTTTCACCAGTTAATTGATAGATATAAATACCCGAACTTAACCGGTTTGCACTAAAAGTTTCAGTGTAATTTCCCGGAGTGAAATTTCTGTTAGCTAATGTTGCAACTTCCTGTCCAAGGATATTATACACTTTAAGAATATAATTTCCCGTCTTAGATATTGAGAATGCTATCTGCGTAGACGGATTGAACGGGTTTGGATAATTTTGCATTAGAGCCATTTTTGTAGGAAGTGTTGAACCATTAGATTTTACGGCGGTAATTCCACCTGATAAATTTTCTAATGATCTAACCTGCGCCATACTGTTTTTAACAACACTCTGTACCAGAGGCTGATTTACTTTTGCAATTGATGCAATATTTGTAATAGTTGTATCTAATGTGATAGTCCCTGTGAACTGGTAATTATTAAACTGTCCGGAACCATTCATATTCAGACAGATACATTGTCCGTTCACACATCCCGACGGGAAGGTTAAAGTAGCCAGAGGTGCAAGAATTGAAGCATTTACAGCTATTCCGGAAATTTGTATTGCAGTAGCCTGATAAAAGTTGATCAGGACATTTGAACATGTAGCGCCATTAACATTAAATCCGCCTTTCCAATTAATGTTATCGCCTGAAACATTTATAAGTACTACTGAATTTGCCGGTACATTAATAGTCAGGGTGTTGCAATTCGAAAGATCACTTCCGTTAATATTAAATCTGTTTACCTGCGAATCAGTTCCAGTTAAAGTAATCATACCATATTGAATAGTATCTTGTCCGTTTTGAGTTAGGACAGCCATTTGAGATGAAAGGTTGTTAAGATATAGTGAGGCCGCGGAAAAATTTATCACTGAATCCTGGTGAATTATTCCGTTTGCAAGACCCCAGTTAACCGTATCTATAAAAGATCCGAAAGCCACTCCACCATTTACCCAGCCGCTAGTGAATGTAAGTTTTCTTCCAACAATCAAGACATCCCCAGTCGGATTAACTAATTTATCACCGACACTGTAATTAGCAAAAGTAGCATCCTTACCAACAGCCATTTTACCTTGCGTATCTGCAGAAGGCTGTGTAATATCATTAAGGATAAATACGTTGTATCCTTTCGCCGGCCCAAGATCGAACACTGAGGAACTCTGTGATAAATTTGCCTGAACAGTTAAATTCAAAATTTTAGTTTGGTTAATACCTATTGAGTCGATTGTCCATATACCTGATGAAGAATTATAGTTACCGTCGGATGAGACATAAGTTAATATGCTTGGCAAAACATCCGAAATCTGTACGCCTGTTGCATATGTAGTTCCGGTATTTTTAACTGAAATCTGATATGATACCTTATCACCATCGCTTACAGTAATCGAAGAAGAAGTTTTGGATAAACTTAAACTGACATAATTATACCATTGAACTGAAGCTTTAACCGTTTTTGATGAAATTACCGGGGTAGCAATAACCAATTTTTGACTTGTAGACGGATTTGCTACGTCAAAATATTCCGTACCTTCCGGAATAGTAACGTTGGCAGTTGCAGTAATAGTAGTTAAATTGTCAGGGCCAGCTGTAAGTGTGATGGGGCCAGCGACACCTGTTGTATCTGTAGTTGCAGTAGTTGCTGATAAAGTTCCCTCATTCACGGAAAGATTAACTTGCGCATTATTGATAGGTGCTCCAACTTGATTATATGCCTCAACATAAAATTGAACTTTCGATCCTATAGCAAATGACTGGCTAGGAATGTTAATAACAAGAGTTTTAAAAGGTTGAATTGTACCAGCATTCGCTTGTGCATCACTTACTATTTGCAAGGCTCTATTTTGTATCTGGGTAGTAAGTGTATTCCCACCTCCATCAGGTGTGCATTGTGAAATATTAAGAGTGTCTGTCAAATACCATAAAGCAAGCTGAACGGCAGCAGCTTCATTATATGTGGTGGATAATGATCCCGTGTAAGGCAGTTTTACATAAGGATAATAATTATTCAGTACATATGTAACTTCAGAGTTTGTAGAATCAACATTCTGGTAAGGATCATTCATAGGAAGGCTATGATGTAAGTCTATACAATAAAAATCTACGGTTGTACTGTTTACAGTTCCTTTAAGAGTTCCGCAATAAACATCCTCATAGGAATAATCCGACCCATTGTTTGGCAAGTGAAGAGTAATACACTGATCAACGCCTGTAACTACTGCAATACTTTGCGTCTTTCCAAAAGAGATTGTTGCAGTGAGTACAAAAAGAAATAAGAAAAGAAGATTTTTTTTCATGTTATTTATCCCAAAATAATTGTCTAATATTAAAACTTACAGTGATTAGTCAACAGACATGCCAATACGAAAAGGGGCAAAATTCAAATGTTTTAATATAATTAGGTGCAAGAAAATGGGATAGATTAGCTAATTTATCTCAATATGAGATTTGAAAATTTAAGCTATTTTTAAAAATATTATTTTATAATTCATTGCAATTCACCGGGTGATTATTAACAAAGCTCAAATTAATTATATATTATTATTCATAAAAAATCTCTCTTTATTGAACTAACCTATTGAAATCGGATACTGTTAAAATTATTGTAGAAGATTTGTAGACAATTATCAATCAAATTTGGAGTTTTATTAAGTTAATGTTCCCCGAAATAAATGTGTAAATTGTAGGATATGTAGACACAAAATATTCAGATAATGAAATGAAAAGCTTAAATAAGTATTAAATAAAACAGGCCGGGAAACTTACCCGGCCTGTAATATGAACAGTCTAAATTATAGCTAAGTATCCATCTATGGAGCCTGCACAATAGTTATTTCGAAAGGTTGAAGAGTATAAGAAACGTCAGTAAACTGAATTCCGCCGAAGCGTTTAAATGTAGTATCCTGATTTACGGATAGAAGTTTGCCGTGAACTAATTCGTTCCAGCCTTCAGTCGGTGTTTTACCAGAAAATCTCAATGAGACAGATGCAGATTTATCGCTCATATTATAAAGTATATACTGTTTCTGCCCGAATAAATAAAAACCAACTCCTCCGGGTCCATCAAATTCCACATTTAGTTCCTTGTTAAAAGCACGCCGGATTGAATTAAGTGCGGATGCCGGGAGCTTCAATAAATCATTAAAGTTTTCCGGCATATTCAGAACATAAATATTGCCTTTTAGATACTGGGTCTCAAGTAAAATGCCATAATCAAAATCTTCTTTTATCAGAGCAACATTGCGAACATACGGCCAGGTGGTAGTTTCAATTCTAGGGAATGTATATGAACGATCTGCTTTTAATGATTCATCGCGGAACCAGCCCTCCCTTATGCGAAATTCTGATGAAGTTACCGTTCCACCGTAATCCACAAAGCTAAATGCCTTTCCAAATTCTGTATTCTGAATTTTTTGAAGTAGTCCCCATGTCATAAATACATCATGTCCATCTCGCAAACGGTCAAGCATTTCATCTGCCAGCTTTGGATCCTGAAGTGAATGTAATGTAAATATAGCACTCTGGCTTTCTTTTGGGAATTCAGCAACAGGAGTTAGCGGGATACCTGCCATACCAAAGTAACCAAATATATTGAACTCTCCGGTAGAGCCGTAAGGGAGATAAATAGGAATACCTCGTGCCATGCCATTAAGCAGCCCGGCTGTTTTGTCAAACTCAGGCAGCAAGTCTTTGAAATGAGGGTAAACATCACTTGAAGGATTAGTGGGATAAAGTTGGCCTGCACACCAAAGAATAATTTCCGGCGATTGCGCCATTATTGCCTGGTAAACCTGTGCAACATAGTTGTTGTCGCTTCCTTTCATGTCATAATTATCCAGCCATGCGCCCACCCATTTTGAAGGATCAACGCTTGAAAACCATTTCTGGAATATATATCCACTGTATATTGGTATATGCTGATCTTGTGTTTCAGGATCACGTGTTTCTATACCTACTGCCATTTTATCGAATTGTAGAGTTTCCTTATATACGTCGTAACCATTTTGTCTGTGACATTCATACCAATCAGGATATTTAATAATAACTTTAGCTTTAGGATTTATTTCTTTAGCAGCATCAATGATGTATTTTTTCGATTGTTTAAGAATAAGATTTGTCCGGTAATCCGCCCAGCTCAAGTCACCTCTTTCGTCCAAGCTTTTTTCATCTGTGCTTGTTGTAAAAAGCCAGTCATCAAGTATTATATCATCAAATACCTCAGCTAATGATTGCATTCGCTTTTTAAGTGCATCCATATCTTCCTGATTATTGTATGCAGATGGGCCGCCACGGGCAGAAGTTGCCACCATAGAGCCAGAAACGCTTATGCCGAGAGCAAGAAACTTATCCCTTACTTTCTTTAGCATGGCAACGTCAACATCGCCCCTTGAGCTTCCTTCAAGATAAACCTTTACGGGTTTTACAGGTCCAAAATAATCCATTGTTTTTTGAAAAGCATCAGAATCGGAAAGCAGTTTTTCTACATCCCCTGAAGTAAAATAAATTGCGTACTTAACATGCGCCCAACCCGGATTAACCTGGCCAGAGGCAGTGCCTGATAAAACTAAAACTATAAAAAGAAGTGCCGAGCAAATTGAACCATACCATTTCAAAATATCATTCTTCATTATTCCTCCTATACCTTATATTATTTTTGTTCTTATGAGTTAAGAAAACATAGTGATTATAACCTAAATATAATCTATTGAATGAATTTAGTTACTTCGTGAAATTTATTAGTTTCATCATTGAGGTGCAAGAACATAAAGTTAATTTTGTGATGGTCAGAAAGACATTCTATATGCAAACACTATGAATCCAGTTTGTAAATAATTAATAGGTACAAAATTTTTATAATTGACCAACTTATTTATACTTTATTGTCATCCAAAATAAATATACACTTTACAGAATTCTTTGTATTTGCTTATTATAATTATTAGAACATTATTAAGAAATAAATTAATAGCTCACTAATTAATTATAAATACTTTTATAATTTGAGAATAGGCCGTATTTCAGACAAGAGTACCCTTAGAACCGGTTGAGATAATACTGAAATGGTTGACAAAACAGAAATTGACTAAATTAAAAGGAGAAATAACCGGAGGTTAGAATTGCAGTTTTATTAAAAAAACCGCATCTGCAAGCCTATCCTAATAGCTTTTATAACCTAAACTAATGAAAATATTAGAAATTAAATCCGGGCTTACCTGTAAGGTGAATATACAATTTCGTCTTTTACCAATTTAAACATAACATGGGATAATTCTTCTTTCACTTCAAAACCGGTATGCCTGATTTTTATTACCACACCCGGATAAACACTTTTTATTACATACACTCCGGGATCAGGAACGTTAAAGTATGCTTCTTCTGCTTCCCTTGCCTCTTTCGTAACCTTTTCAAGTTTAACTTCGCATTCTTTCCACTGCTTATTATACATTGCAAGTATAGGGGCATCAGTTTCGTTATAAGATTTTTGCATCACCAATGAAATTTTTTTCCTAAGATCATCAAACTGTTTTTGGACAATTGATAATTCTTTTATCTTAGCAAAATATTTTTCTCTGTACCGGGGACAAATACCCACCTGGATTTCCGTAGGTATGCTATAAATATTGCCAATAACCGGCGACGTTACTTTAGTAGGGGCAGTTATCTTACCCCCGATTATGATACCGTTAGGTTTCATTATCAAAACTTCATCTTCACATTCTATAACGGAATTTCGAATTTCAGTAGCCGCATAAACGCTTCCCCCGCACTTAATAACCTGGTTGTTAATGTAACCGGAGTGCAGGTCTCCCCCAATTTTCATGATATTGGAACCATCCCCGGTAATCCCGTCTTTTACTTTTAACGTACCTTCACATGATATTGAAGCAACTTCTACCACCCCTTTAATTTCCACATTATAAGGAGTTGAAATGGAAAATCCGGGTTCTACATCACCTCTCACTTCAACAGAACTTTTAACATGCACATTCCCTGTGGAATAATTTACGGACCCAGGGATAATATAAAGTTGTTGTACTTCTAGATTAAAGTTTCTTGGGTTAAAAAAAACGACCCCATCTACAGAAGCTTTAATTAATAAATTATCTTCTTTGTCTTTATAAACTCCCTGACCAAGTGTAAGATTAATGTCTTTCCCGTTAATTGCAGCTACTGCATTTCCGGTAACGTCAACACCCTTAATTCCCAAAGTTGGGGCAGTTTTTTTTACAAGCAGTGCGTCTTTTTCCACACTACAAACAACACTTATTTCTTTATAGTCCACGTGCCCGTTAGCAGCTATTTGGGGTTTAAGAGATTTTTCAGTAGCAAAATAATATTCAAGTTTAGCATCAACTCCAGGAGTTTGCTCGGTACCTACTGCGACTAAAATCTTTTCGCCCCATTTCTTTCCGCTTACAATATCATTAAGTACGTCATCTTTTATACCATATTTTACTCCGGCTATATCAAGTGCATGATATAAATCATTAACTGAAACAGTCGACACTTGACCCGCTAAGGGTTCATTCACAGAAAGAAAAGCAGTCATTTTTTTATCTAAAATTTCTACTTTTATTGTCTGATCTGTTTTGCTTTGAGAATTATCCGGCATAGTTTGTTATTTTTTTAATAATTAAAGTAATGTTAAAAATAAAAGGAAAATACGCTATTATTAGTTTGCTCCAACACAATAAAGGAAAGATTATTAAAATCGAACTTAACATCAGATTTACTCAAATTATTTTTTAAAATGACATATTTACTATCAGAATTTGGGCGAAGAATTGCCTGCTTTTGAATTGATCCCCTTATATTGTTCAGAACCTTCAGCTTTTGTTCCAGCATTAGAAATATTCCTATTTCATTGTCTTAAATTAATATAATAATCGAATTATTCAAATATTTATTAAATGGTTAGCTCATAAAAGGACTTAATTATTAAGTTTTTCAACCTCGTAAAAGGATTACTACTTTTAAATACACGGTATTTCAATTAAACACTATTAATAAATTAAATCAGCTAATCTGCTTTCTGTAAACTTTTTCCATGGCATGGAATAATCTAATAACCGGTTATTAATTTTTATCATATTCTTTTGAATCGGAAATAGATTGACTATCTGTTTACAGTTATTAAAAAAACTGTTAATTTCATATTGTTTATTTTAATAGGCTTTATGATGAGACTAAAATCTATCCTTTTTGTTCTTTGTGTAATTTTCTATTCAATTGTAAGTTTTCCGCAGGCTAAGATAAAATCATTTCAGGCAAAAAGCTTTGTAGGTAAAAAAGTTATCGTTTCGGGGGTAGTTGCACAGATTTCTGCAAGTAATACCGGGGCAATTATATTAAATATCGGCGAAAGATTTCGATATAATGAACTTATGGCAATTATAAATAAACCCGATATTTCAAATTTTGAGAATATAATTAAATATGCCGGCAGGACTGTAGAAATTTCAGGTACAATTACAGGAACTAAAGGCAGTCCTCAAATAATTCTTAAAAATAGTGTCCAAATTAAAATACTGAATTAAGTGGAAGTCTTAATGGTGAGATAATTCTATTTATTTAGTTTAGTAATTAAAAACTTGAATATCTTCGTTTTGATATATTAATTGTCTGGTTTAGGCTGACCCGGTTTATGCATTATTTCATATTCTAACTCCGCATCAAGGCTCTGTTTTTCTACTTTTTTTTCTCTCTCCATCAATTCATCATGATGTGCAATAAGATAAGCAAGTTTCTTTTTACCGTAGGAAACACGTGTAATTAGTACAAAAAGGACCGGTACTATCAGGATGGCTAATGTAGAGTCTGCAACCATCCCCCCAAGGACAGTAAATCCGATTGTATTCCTGGCTACCGCTCCGGCGCCTGTTGCAAATGCCAGAGGCAGAACACCTAATATAAATGCCATTGAAGTCATAATAATTGGGCGCAGCCTGAGTCTTACGGCTTCTAACGTTGACTTTATAAGTTCTTCCCCGCGGTCAACACGTATCTTAGCAAATTCCACTATCAGAATAGCATTTTTTGCAGAGAGGCCAATCAATGTTATTAGTCCTATCTGGGCATAAACATTATTAGTAAGCCTTGGAATAAAGAACAGAAAAAGAATAGCTCCGAATGCGATAATGGGTACGGCAAGCATTACGGATAACGGAACAGTCCAGCTTTCATAAAGTGCGGCTAAAAATAAAAACACAAATGTTATTGAAAATATAAAAATATAAATCGTTGTTGATCCGGCTTTAATTTCTTCATAACTCAACCCTGAGAATTCATAAGTATAACCGCGTGGTAATACCTTCGCCGCTGTTGCTTTCAGAGCTGCTATACCTGCATCAGTACTGTATCCCGGCGGAGTTGAACCATCGACTTCCGCAGAACGGAATATATTAAAATGCGTTACAAGCGGAGGCGCTTCAGTTGCCTGATAACTGACCAGCGTACTTAATGGCAGCATTTGTCCTGCCTGATTTCTAACATAATATTTATTAACATCCGATATAAGCGCGCGGAATGTAGTATCAGCCTGAACTACTACATAAAAAATCCGGTCGTAAAGTGTGAATTGATTAATAAGCAAACTTCCCATAAAAGACTGAAGCGATGTAAATACATCCGAAATATTTACTCCAAGCTTTTCGCATTTTTCCCTGTCAACAGTAAGATTAAAACTCGGCGTATGGGCCCCGTAATAACTGAATGCCGTACTAATAGCCGGATTTTGATGTGCCGCTGCAACAAACTTTTTCACAACTTTTTCAAATGCAAAAACATCATCATTAGTATTTCCCTGCTCTATTTGCATACTAAATCCGGCAGCAAGCCCGATACCATTAATAGGAGGAGGAGGAATCACCACTACATTCGCATCTTTAATACCCGCCATTGCTATACGTTTTCTAAGCACGTTCATAATACCCGGCAACTGTTGTTCCGGTACTGTACGCTCAGCCCATGGCTTTAACATACAAAAAACACTTCCGCTGTTTGAAGTAGCGCCGCCATTAAGAATATTGAAACCGGATACAGCAGAATAATGATTAACCCCCGGAGTAGAGCCGATCACACGCATTAATTTAGTCATAACATCAACAGATTTTGTAGTCGTTGTCCCCTCCGGCATACTGTAAGTAACATAAAGCCGGCCAATATCTTCACCGGGGATAAATCCTGATGGCTTACTCTTGAACAAAAAAACCGTACCAATGCAGATACATATAAGCAGAATCACAATATATCCTGAACCATGAATGCATCGTTTTACTCCATGCGTATAATCGACATTAATTTTTTCAAACCATATATTAAAATGATAGAAAAATTTCCTCGGCCATTTAGTCTCTTTGCTGATATTTGATGGTTTTAGAAGGAGTGTACAAAGAGCCGGTGTAAGTGATAAGGCAACGAAAGCCGATAATATTACCGATATAGCAATTGTAATCGCAAATTGCTGATATAACCGGCCGACTATACCCGGTATAACTCCTACCGGAACGAATACAGCAGCCAAAATAAGCGCAATAGCCACAACCGGCCCTGAAATATCTTTCATAGCGCGGTAAGTTGCTTCCTTTGCAGACATGCCGTACGCATCTATATAATGCTGAACAGCCTCAACAACAATTATTGCATCATCCACAACAATTCCAATAGCCAGCACAAATCCGAACATTGTTAGTGTATTTATAGTAAAACCCAGCGGTATAAAAAAGCAGAATGTTCCTAATATAGATACAGGTATTGCAAGAAGAGGGATAATAGTTGAACGCAGGTTCTGAAGGAACAGAAAAACTACTAATGCTACAAGGCCCAGCGCCAACAGCAAAGTCTTCACCACTTCATTCATGGAAACTTTTATAATTGTAACGGTTTCAAAAGGCACTTTATAATCAACATCATCCGGAAAAGATTTTTTCAACTGCTCTAATGTGACATACACATTATTTGCAGTTTCCAGTGCATTACTGCCCGGGGACTGGTATAAAAACAATATTGAAGCCCTTTTTCCGTCAACAAATGCATGGCTTGAAAATGAAAATTTTCCCAATTCCACATTCGCCACATCTTTAAGATATACCATTTCACCGGTTGAAGGGATAGTTTTAACAACCACTTTTTCAAAATCGGAAACATTTGCCAACTGACTGTTTACAAGAATACCCTGTTCGTATATCTGTGAATTATCCTGCGGGGGCGCCCCTGCTGAGCCGGCAGCAACCCGAACATTCTGAGTATTTAAAGCAGCAATTACATCCCTGGGTGTCAGGCCGTGTGCGGCCATCTTTTCCGGGTTCATCCATATGCGCATACTGAAATTGTCTATACGAGCATTTATATCACCCACGCCCGGTGTACGCAGCAGTGCATCCTTAATATATATATTAGTATAATTATCAAGAAAAGTAATGTCATGACTTCCGTTCGGTGAGAAAATGGCTACCTGCATGAGCATACTTGGGTTTCTGGCACGCACTGTCATACCAAGCTGGCTTACAACGGCAGGTAATAAAGGAGCGGCAATACCAACACGGTTTTGTACGTTTAATGCAGCAATGTCCACGTTTGTTCCAACATTAAATGTAACGCTTATGCTGGCACCTCCTGAATTGGTACTGGTGCTTTGCATATACTCCATACCGGGAGTGCCGTTTACCTGTTCCTCAATAGGTGTAACAACAGTTTGTTCTACAGTCTGTGCATCCGCCCCGGTATACTGTCCGCCTATACCAACCGATGGAGGAGTAATATTAGGATATTGATCAACGGCCAGATTAAAAATACATATTACTCCTGACATAGCTAATACTATGGAAATTACAATTGCAGTAACCGGCCTTTTTATAAATGTATTTGCTATCATTGCTGATCTAAATTATGAGATTCACGGGAAATTTTAATCTCGTATTCCAATACGGGATCAATATTTTCTTCTTCAATTCTTCTTGCCTTTTCCATCAATTCCTCATGCTGGAGCTGCAGATCTTCAAGCTTTTTCCGGCCATAAGAAAAACGTGTAATGAGTACAAATAGTACGGGCACGATAAATATTGCAATTGAGGTAGCAGCAAGCATTCCGCCGAATACAGTATACCCTATGGTTTGACGGGCTACTGCGCTTGCACCCGAAGCGAATACAAGCGGCATTACACCGAGGATAAACGCTAAAGAAGTCATAACGATAGGGCGTAACCGAAGTTTGACTGCTTCCATAGTAGATTTTATAAGTTCTTCTCCCCGGTCAACGCGCACCTTGGCAAACTCAACTATCAGAATAGCATTTTTAGCGGCCAACCCTATCAGTGCAATCAGCCCAATTTTGGCATATATATTATCAGTAATACCGGGCAGCAATGTAAGCGTAAATATGGCGCCGAATACCCCTACAGGAACCGCAAGTAAAACTGAAAACGGAACAGACCAGCTTTCATACAGCGCAGCAAGAAAAAGAAAAACGAAAGTGATCGAAAATATAAAAATGTATGTTGTTATTGAGCCTTCTTTTAGTTCCTCATGGCTCAATCCTGAATATTCATAATCGTATCCTTCAGGCAAAACTTTTTTAGCAACCTGCTGCAAAGCGTCTAAAGTTTGTGAACTGCTATACCCCCGGGGAGACGTCCCGTCTACTTCTGCAGACCGGAAAATATTAAAATGGGATATTAACGGTGCGGCATCCGCCGGTTTGTAATTTATCAAAGTGCCAAGCGGTACCATTGTTCCTGCCTGGTTGCGTACGTAATATTTATCAATATCCGTAACAAATTGTCGGAACATAGTATCTGCCTGTATGACTACATGAAATGTCCGGTTAAATGTTGTAAAATCATTTATATACATACTGCCCATATAAGCCTGTATTGTAGTAAAAACATCCCCTATGTTTACACCAAGCTTCTCACATTTATCCCTGTCTACAGTAAGATTAAAATTCGGTGTATGGGCAGAAAAAAAAGTGTATGCATTTGAAATTGCTGGATTTTTATTTGCCTCGACAACAAAATTATTTACAACTTTTTCAAATGCCTGTATATTATCATTTGTATTCCTTTGTTCTATCTGGAAACTAAATCCAACTGTTGAACCCACTCCCGGGATAGGTGAAGGCTGTATAACCTGTACATTGGCATTTTTAATACCTTCTTCTTCAACACGCTGTTTAATTACTTTCATAATGCCCGGCACCTGCTCGCTGGCTTTTGAACGTTCATCCCAGGGTTTAAGCTGGCAATAAATTGTACCGCAATTTGAATTAGTGGCATTGGTCTGAACATTCAAACCGGAAAGAGCCGCATAATGTCCTATGCCGGGAGTAGAGGAAATTACACTCATCAGACGGCTCATTACCGCAACGGACTGAGCCGTTGAAGATGCCGGGGGTAATTGAAATGTCACATATATATTGCCGTCGTCTTCAGAGGGAATAAATCCGGTAGGCTTATTTCCAAATAATAATAAGGCAGCTATGCAAATACAAACAAGAAGCACCATTACATACTTTGCCGCATTAATGCAGCGTTTCACGCCTTCCGAATAGTCAGCCGTTAGTTTTTCAAACCAGTTATTGAAACCAAAGAAAAATTTACCAGGCCATTTAGTCTCTTTGTTTTTAGGTGTTGGTTTTAATAGCAGGCTGCAAAGCGCAGGTGTTAAGGATAAGGCAATGAATGCCGAAAGCAAAACCGATATTGCTATTGTGATTGCAAATTGCTGATATAAGCGTCCAACGATGCCCGGTATAAATCCAACCGGTACGAAAACTGCCGCTAATATAAGCGCTATTGCCACAACAGGAGCCGAGATGTCTTTCATTGCATGGTATGTGGCTTCTTTTGCAGACATACCCTGTCCATCAATATAGTGCTGCACCGCTTCCACCACAATAATAGCATCGTCAACCACAATTCCAATTGCAAGTACAAACCCAAACATCGTCAAAGTATTAATTGTAAAACCGAGAGGTATGAAAAAACAAAATGTTCCTATAATAGAAACAGGAATTGCAAGAATAGGGATAAGAGTGGAGCGAAGGTTCTGAAGAAACAGGAATACAACTATAGCCACCAGAGCCAGGGCTAATAATAGAGTTTCTACTACGTCTGCCATAGAAACTTTTACAACTGTTACAGACTCAAATGGTACCTTATAATCAACATCGGCTGGAAAGGAATTTTTAAGTTGTGCCAGTGCAGCATAAACTCCGTTTGCCGTCTTAAGGGCATTGCTTCCGGGAGCCTGATATATAAGCAGGCATGAAGCCCGTTTCCCGTCAACAAAAGAATTGCTTGAGAAAGTAAACCTGCCAAGCTCAACTCTTGCAACATCTTTCAGATAAACCAACTCACCGGTAGATGGAATAGTTTTAACGACTATATTTTCAAAATCAGGTACCGTACTTAACCTGCCGTTTACAAGAATGCCTAATTCAAATGTTTGAGTTTTTTTCTGGGGAGGCACGCCGGCGGAACCCGCAGCCACCTGAACGTTCTGAGCATTTAATGCATTGATAACATCCGTCGGAGTTAAAGAGTTAGCCGCCATCTTTTCGGGATTCATCCATATACGCATACTAAAATCATCGGAGAATCTGCTGATACTGCCTACTCCGGGCACACGCAGCAATGCATCCTGAATAAAAATATTGGTATAATTATCAAGAAATGTTATGTTATGCGTTCCTTTCGGCGCATATACAGCAACCATCATTAACATGCTGGGATTAAGAGCGCGCACAGTAAGGCCTAACCGGCTTACAGCAGCAGGAAGCAAAGGTGTGGCAATACTAACTCTGTTTTGCACATCCAGGGTTGCAATGTCAATATTGGTTCCAAGACCAAACGTTACATTCATCGACATTAACCCGTTATTGGTATTATTGCTCTGCATATACTCCATTCCGGGCGTGCCGTTCACTTGCTGTTCTATGGGAGTGGCTACTGTTTGCTCAACAGTCAGAGCATCGGCTCCGGTAAACTGTCCGTTAACCTGAACAACAGGAGGAGTTATTTGCGGGTACTGTTCAACGGGTAAATTAAAGATGCATATAATACCGGTAATCACTAATACTACGGAAATAACCATAGCAGTTACTGGTCTTTTTATAAATGTATTAGCGATCATAGTTTAATTATAAATATTTGGAAATGGATTTAATATTAAATTTTAGAGACGGGGCATCCCGATGGATCGGGACAGGTTGCCCGTTTACAACTGTAAAAATACATAGATAATTTTCTGAACAGACAATTTGATAAATCGTTCTGTCCGCTTCGTTTATTTTTTGCAAGGGCGGCACTTAATTTTCCTATAGTTTTATCCGTGAGCCGTTATGTAATGACTGAACTCCTTCAACAACAATTTTGTCGCCTTCATTAATACCGCTTTTTATTATTACGTTTGGAGCAATTATTGCGCCTAACTCAACTTTCTTCTGATAAGCGAACATTACATGACTATTTTTTGCAGCAGCAGTACCGCTGCCGTCTTCTCCGGGATTTTGTATGGTTGAATCCTTACCCACATAAACAAAATATTCTCCCATCTCTTCAACAACAGCCTGATTGGGTATTAATAATTGCGGAGTTGAATCCAGATTGCGGACCCTTACAACAAAGGTCATACCGGCGCGTAAAAAATATTTCGGGTTAGGAAAGACAAGCCTGATCCTGATAGTACCTGTCTGAGGATCAACTGAACGGTCAATTACTGAAATTTTTCCGGTATAAGGATAAATACTATTATCCGGCAGTATAAGAGTAAATAAAGAATCTACTAAATTATTACTGCCGTTCTGAATATTTTCAAAATAAGGCAACTGTTTTTCATTTATTAGGAAATCTACTCCCATCGGGTCGTCAGTAGAAATAGTATTAAGAATTGTCTGCCCGACGGTAGCCAGATCTCCCAATTTTACAAGGCTGAACCCTATAGTTCCATCAAACGGAGCAGTAATGATTGAAAAGTTCAAGTTAGTGCTTGCAGTTTTTAAAGCCTGGACGGCGGAATCATACTCACTTTTTGCATTTTCAAATGTTATCATAGCATGATCATAAATTTGCTTTGCAACGGCTTTATTTTGATTCAGTTTCTCATAACGGTCGGCATCTTCCTGCGCTTGTTTTAAATTTCCTTCTGCAACTTTAAGATTAGCTTCAGCCGTTTTGTAATTATTTTCATAAATACTTCTGTCAATTTCATATAACTTTTGACCTTTTTTCACGTGAGTACCTTCTTTAAAAAAGATACCGGTGATATAGCCCTGAACTTGCGGCAGAAGATTTACCTGGCTGAGTGCGACCGATGTTGATATATACCTGTCATAATAAACAACCTTTACAGCCTTAACTGTAAACAGATTTACCGGAACGGCAGTAGGAGGCAGAGCCTGCGGAGGTTTACATGATGAAAGAAACAGGCCGCTTATAATAGCTATAATCAATAATATTTTATTCATAATTCCTGTAGTTTTAATTCTTAATAATTAATTGGGATATCACCCATTGCTTTTTCCAGATCTATCTTACTCGACAAAAGCCGGTATAAGGCGTCTACATAACCTATTTCCGCTGTTATCAAATTAGATTCAGCAACGATTAAATTCAGATATGCCACTATTCCCTGCTCATACTGAAGCAGCACAACGTCAAAAACCTTTTTAGCACGAATTTGATTATCCTTCTGCAGCCGCCAGTTAAATAGTCCGCTTTTATAATCAGCCAGGGCTGAAGTGTACTCTGTATAAATCTGTGATTTCAAATTTGTTTCGGACAATTCAAGAACATCTTCCTGAAGAGTTGATTCATGTATGCTTTCTATACGCGAAAAGCCTGTAAATATCGGTAGATTAAACGATAATCCAATAGTAGAATAAGGATAAACATTTTTAAATAGATTTGAAGAAGTATTGCTTTCATATTCATCATAATAAGTATAAAAAGCAGAAACACTGGGCAAAAAAGCAAGTTCATCTGAAAGAGTCTGTCGACTTTGCAGTTTTTTTGCAGTTTGGAGTTCCTGATACTCTATACGTTTTTCATACTGCAATTGTTTTGTAGTGTCAATATTTATCTCCTTGTCCATCTGAGCAGTATCAAAAGCCACATTAAATTGTTTTTCCGGAGGATATCCCATTATTTGTTTTAAAGCCGCATATCCAGGAACCACATTTTCGGTTTGCTGTTTCAGTTGAGCTTCTGAATTGTTTAGCGAAATTACGGCCTGTTCATAATCTGTTTCATCAACAATTCCTTCGTTGAACTGCTCGTGCGTATCTTCTACTGTCCTCCCAAGACGTGCTGTATCTTCTTTTAAAACATTTATCTGATCAAGAGTCATAAGGAGATTAAAGAATGATTTACTAACGGCTGAAACAATATCTATCTTAGTGCTGTCAGTAATTTGTTCAGCCTGTTTTGTATTTAAAGGTGCTTTCAATGCGGCACTTAAAAGCTGAGGGTCGAATATTGTTTCTGAAGCGTATAAAGCCGGGATAAATGTATTGCTTGTACCTTCGCGCGTTGGTATTACGGGCCCTCCGGGAACCGGGTTAGCAATAAGTGTAGTTGGCAATTGATAAAAATGGACAAGACTTCCGGAGATACTTAATTGGGGCAACCAGCCGGACAAGTTGATTGCATTGTTTGTACTAACAATAGATTGATTAATTTTGGTTTGATTAAGAACTGGCTGGTTCTGCAAAGCATAACTTATACAATGTTCCAGAGTAAAGGTTTTTACGGAATCAGAAAAACTCTTATTTTGTGAATAAGCACTGATTGGATAAATTGTTAAAAAAAAAGCAAGAAAAAATAACAGCCTTATAGCAACTTTATTTAATCCGGAATTTACTCCGCTAAGCCAATTTATCAAATTAATGTACTTTTCACCACAAACTGCAGTTGGGGAAAAGTTATTTCCATTATGCAATAATCTCACAAAATCATCCATTTTATTATTTTAAGTGGGAAAAATTAAGCTAAAAATCTCAGACATTTCAGTTCTGCAAAATTTTTATCACTGCATATAGTGAGTCAGAATGTATCTTTAAAATATAGCAAAATTTCAAACCAAAATTAAATAGAAATTTATTTAAATTATAAAGTAAGCAAAATAAAGAATTAAACTCAATATATGGTAAATACACAATATACAACAGTAATTAATTCCAGCTAATTTTTTTATTTAACCTTTAATAAAATTTTTTCACTGGTGGTCATACGGTAATAAAATTCTATAATCTACTTTGCTCTTTATCACAAAATAAATTTTATCAAAAACTTCACATTATAGACATTTCATTTACAGAGAAGGTTTAATTAATAAAGTGCAGGGGACAAGAAGTTGTAGTCCGGACTATATTATTAATTATGATATTAATTCCTGGAATTAACTGAGAATTGCTATAATTAATTTTATTAATAACTTAATAGCTCATTTAAGTATTTTATTGAAGCTCATAAAATCATATTTTTTTAATGGTAGACAAATCATAACAAATCCCCATAACTGTTTCAAATATTTGTTAGTGCCTGATTTTTAACTTTTTAGCGATTATCTTTTTATATTCTTAAAATTTTACGATTCAATAAATTATCTGTTGTTTATAGGAACATATTTTGTAATATTGTTATATATAATCTTTATTAGCTATCATCAAATTTAATGCAAATAAAATTTAACACTGCCAGACATTATTCATTTTTTTTATTTGGTTTCTTATTGTCTTTTTTTATTTTAGGTTTTACGAACCAGCCGGGACCACAAAGAGTTATTCATAGAGGAAATTTATATTATCTGGCTAATACTATAGTCGTTAAATTAAAAGATAATCCTGTTAATGTATTATCTAAAGTATCAAGTCTGCCTGCAGAACTTAATGTTAAATTGAGTAGGTTTAAATTTTCCTCAGCAAAACAAATGTTTAAATCAAACCCATTAAAAGCAGAGACAGCATTAGATAAAATAGTAATAACAAAATATAGTACAGGGGTTGATCCGTTTTTTGTTGCTTCAAAAATTAAGGAAACAGATAACAATATTGAATGGGCAGAACCAAAATATGTAAGAAGAATTGCATTAACTCCAAATGATCCTGATTTCTTGTCAAAACAAGAATTTCTAACATCGATACAGGCGGAAGATGCCTGGAATATTTCTACAGGCGATACTAATATTATAATCGCTATTGTGGATACTGGTGTGGATTGGCCTCATCCGGATTTATATGCAAATATCTGGCATAATTGGAAAGAAATTAATAACAATTGGGCTGGTGATCCATATGCTTATGATTCCATAGGCTGGGATTTTGGCGGCCTAGGTGATGCAGAGGAGAACGCAACACCGGACAATAATCCGATTGAAGATGTACCTGTTCATGGAACATTGGTAGCAGGAACTGCCGATGCTGTTACAAATAACGGCATTGGTGTAGCGGGAATTGGTTACAAATGCAAAATTATGGCTGTAAAGGTTTCACAAGCAAATTTGATTGACTCCAGTACAGGGGACCCATATATTGTTTATGGAGCTGAAGGAATTCAATATGCTGCAGAAAACGGCGCAAAAGTAATAAATTGCAGTTGGGGTGGTTATGGATATTCTAATGCTGAACAGGCAGCCTTAATTTATGCGCAAAATAACGGAGCGCTTATCGTGGCCGCTGCCGGAAATGATGCAACTTCAAAACAATTTTATCCCGCTGCTTATCCCGGTGTCCTTTCTGTTACGGCTACGGGTCAAAATAATAATTATGATTCTGTTGCGAGTTTCTCAAATTATGGCCAGGATGTTAACTTAGCTGCCCCAGGGGTTAATATATATTCTACCTGGCAGCCAAACAGAAATGACACAAATGAATATTTATACGGAGTGGGGACTTCATTTTCCTCTCCTCTAACAGCAGGAGTTGCAGCATTAGTTTGTGCCCGTTTCCCTAATTATACCCCTCTTCAGGTAGCTGAACAGGTTAGAGTAAATTGCGATAATATTGATACTTATAATCCCGGATATATTTACCAGATAGGTAAGGGAAAATTAAATGCTTACAAAGCGCTTGCTGATTCAAATTCAGAATCTGTCAGAGCTGTTAATATACAATATTCAGATGCTCCACCCGGAGGAAATGGAAACGGGATATTCGAACCGGGGGAAAATATTTCAGTCGCAGTTAAATTCGTGAACTATTTAAGGCCTATCCAGAATCTAACCGTGACACTTGTAAGTATGAATCCTTATGCAACAGTTAATAATGCTTCATTTAGCATTAGTAGTTTAGGTACTTTAGATTCGATAGACAATTATAGTTCTGAATTTTCATTTACACTAGCTAATTCAATTCCTTCAAATTCATTTCTTCTCTTTAGGTTGGATTTTAACGATGGCGATTATTCAGATTTTCAATTAATTAGTGTATCTGTCAATCCAACATATTCTGATCAATCGGGTAATAATGTTTCATTGACAATAACAAGTAAAGGGGATATAGCATTTAATGATTATCCGAATAACACTGAAGGTAGCGGATTTCAATATAAAAAAGGAAACAACTTACTTTTTGAAGGAGCTTTAATGTATGGAACTTCATCTAATTCGATAAAAGATGCTGCCAGAGATTCTGCAGATGGAAATGCACAGGATAGTTCATTCTACATAGTTCAGCCTTTATCTATTCAAATTGCTAAAGATTTATCTTTTCAACACGGTGTTAACATTTTTGACGATAATAATTCTCAATATTCTTCGGGAATAACAACCCAATTAGATTCTTATACTTATTCTTCACCTTCCGATAATAACTATATAATTCTGAATTATAGTTTTAGTGACAATACAACCATTTCAAATTTTTATGTAGGACTCTATTTTGATTGGGATTTAGCCGGAGGTCCCGGTGATTCCACCGTATGGGATAACCAGGGTAAATTGGGCTGTTCAATGCACACAACGGAGCCTTTTGATACGTTAGTTGCTACTGCGTTAATTTCATCTGACAATTATGGTTTTTGGGCAATTCTTAATGACGGTTCCGACGGATATTTTGGCGTAAACGGAGGATTTACACAAACTGAAAAATGGCGAGCGTTGTCAAGCGGTATCGGAAAATCCAGCGCCGGGGTTGGAGATGTTTCCGAGGTTACATCCGGCGGTCCGTTCACCTTTCAGGCAGGAGATACATTAAAAGTTGCATTTGCGATTGCCGCCGGTAATAGCCTTAGTGACCTCCGGACTGCTATTGCTAATGCAAGAACTAAATACTCACAGCTTGTTACTAATGTTAGCAGCAGGGAAAAAAATATTACCTTTTCTTATAAGCTGGTACAAAATTATCCAAATCCGTTTAATCCATCAACATTAATAAACTACCAGATTGCAAAAGCAGGCAATGTTACATTGAAAATTTATGACATCCTGGGAAAAGAAGTAGCAACTTTGGTTAATGAAGCAAAACCGGCAGGTAGCTATTCTGTTAGTTTTAATGCATATACATTATCAAGCGGTGTTTATTTCTACCAAATCAGGTCGGGTAACTATTTTGCTGCAAAGAAAATGATTTTATTAAGGTAAGGATGGCTTTGCTTACTTAAGCAGTAAAAGTTTTTTTACTTTCGAAAAATTGCCCGCTTGCAGCCTGTAAAAGTATACTCCGGAAGCGAATCTTCCTTTTAATGGGAAAATAACATTGTAATATCCTGCAGGTTGTTGTTCGTTTACCAGTGAGGCGACTTCCCTACCCAGTACATCATAAACCTTCAACGTTACTACACTAGTTTTTGGAATTGAATACTCAATTGTTGTAGTCGGATTAAATGGGTTTGGATAATTTTGATATAACTGATATTCCGTGGGCAATATCTCCTGCTCCGCTGTTTTAATTAGAACACTGTCGCCTATCAAAACCTGGTATTCTGCTTCCTGAACCGGGTTTAGACTAATAGAATTATTTGCTTTTATATTATACAGTCTGGCATTGGATTTATCCAATAAATAAACTTCATTTCCGGTAAAATTATTAATTCCATCCAATTTTAAAGTTATCGGTTCTTTCTGCATATCTGTGATTTCGATATTAAATATCTGGCCATCCGTTTTCAGTGGCAAGCTTTCTTTAAACATATACTTATAAGGGATAGAAAGATTTTTGTTATATAAAGCGATTCCGGTATTTATAAAATCACCAGGCGGGATTAATACATCATGTATATCATAATTGTTACTTGAAGTTGAATCGATTGCAATTATAACAAAAGCTGTATCTTTGCTGCCTGAGCTAAGGGTTAGCTTCAATGAATTTTTTAAATCAATATTATTCACTACTAAGCCTTTAGCAGGGCTTTTAACAATTGAATTATCCGGATTATATTCTAATTTTAAAGATGATAAATTTTGGCTGTTATAAAAATAATATCCCAAACAGGAACTAAATAATTCAGATGTTGACCAGCCTGCATTCCAGACATAAATTTTTGAATTCGAACTTAAAGAGTTTTCTGAGATAACGCTATCCCAAATAATACTGTTTCCAAATGGATTTGAAATTATATTCCATCCACCATGCAAAGGAATTGAATATGAATTATCGGTCAACAATACTGTACCTACAGTTTGAGAAAGGTTAACAGCATTTTTACTTATTACCCAAAATCCATTCCCCGGTTTAAATCGGAAGTATGAAGAACTATCGTATTTTACTAAATAATTACTTGTATCTCCATTATCATAATATGCGTTCCAATCTTGATTAAACGTACCCGTCATAAATTGTGATAATGGAGTATTAATATTTCCGGGCAAACCAATAAGCCGGTAGTTTGTAGATTGACTAAAATCACCAAAAAAATAACTTTGCATTAATGAAATTGAAGATGGGTAATAAATCAAGTTAGGCCTAAATACATTATCATTCCCGAAAATTGTTCCCTCACTATTTATGGCTCTAACTCTATAATGATATAATGTGTTTGATTTTAGCCCGGTTAAATCTGCACTTACATTTACATTTGAACTTCCCGTTACCGGGCTTTGAGATGCAGGTAATGTAGAACCATAACTGTTTGTCAGGCCGTAGTCAAAGAGAACCGTAGTGTTTAATCCATCCGGATAAACTACCCCGTTAAGAGTAGCTGAAGTTGGCTTTATATTAGTGGCGGGGTTAGTGGTAATGGCTGTAATATTTTTAAGGTCTGTAATTGAAGCTCTATAGACACCGCTTCCATTAGTTCCGACGAACAAATAGTTACCGCTTACGAAAAGAGCTAACACATTTGTATTTGTAAGTTCATTATTAACCTGATTCCAGGTTGTACCATTATCTGTTGAAAAATAAACACCGCCCCCATCAGTTCCCGCAAATAAAAAAGAACCGCCAGTTCCGGTGGGGCTTAAAGCAAGAGCATTAACAAATAAATTTGTAAGTCCGTTATTAATCTGAGTCCAGCTTGAGCCATTATTTTTTAACAGGTACACACCACCGCCAATACCATAAGTTCCAACAAATAAATTGGTATCACCTCCCTCTGTGATACTTGTGGCAAAACTTGTAACGTATATAGCTTGTAATCCGGTATTAAACCGACCCCAGTTCAAACCATTGTCTGTTGATCTATATACTCCAACCCCATTAAATAAACTACTAGGTTTAGTACCAATATATAAATTAGAACCACCCGACGAGTTGGGGCTTGTTGCAAAAGTACTAATCTGGCCATTTAAAACGCCCGTCATAAAAAGCTGGTTCCAACTAGAACCGTTATTTGATAATAAATAGACACCTCCCCAGTAATTATCAGTTCCAACAAATAAATTAAAACCACCGGACTTATTCGGGGTCACCACAAGAGCACTAACCGCAGTATCTGTCAGACCTTTAATACTAACTTGACTCCAAGTTGATCCGTTATTTGATGAAAGATAAATACCATTGTCCAGGGTACCAGCAAACAAATTCGTGGTATTTGTTTCAGTCAGGTTTGGAGTAACAGCGAAAGTTGAGACGTAAGTTGATTTTAGCCCATTATTAACCGGGACCCAACTTGACCCATTATCTGTTGAAAGGTACACACCGCGGCCCCAAGAACTAGCGAATAATTTGGAACCATTTATCCCGGAAGAGACTGCAACAAATGAATTGATTACTCCAGTTGAAAGTCCACTCGATTGCTGCCAAACCGGAAGTGTAAAAAATGTAGAATCCGTTCCATAAATTATCCCGTTACTGTTCACAACCTTTAATCTATAATGATATAAAGTATTAGCCAGTAATCCGGTTAAGTGAGCGCTTACTTCTATATTTGGACTACCGGCTACAGAGCTTTTGGATGCTGTTACGGCTGCGCCATAGTTGGAGGTTGTTCCATAGTCAATTTGGACTGTACAACTTGAACCACCTGTATAAACTTCTCCATCCAAAAAAACTGAATTCAATGTTACACTATCCGCAGAATTAGTGATTACATCCACCGACTTTATAAGGTCTTCTATTGCGGCCCAAAAGATTCCCTCACCATCAGTCCCGGCAAATAAACAGGTGTTGCCTGACTGATTTGTGCTTAAAATTAAAGATAAAACATCTTTATTACTTAATCCGTTATTAGCCTGAACCCAGTTTGAACCGTTATTTGTTGAAAAATAAACACCACCGCCGTTTGTACCTGCAAATAAAACGGAACTGCTTGTCCCTGAAGAATCCGCCACATAAGAAATAAGAGCAAGTGACTGTATATATTGATTTGTGAGCCCATTATTAATTTGAGTCCAGTTTGAACCGTTATTTGTTGAAAGATAAACACCATTACCATTAGTTCCGGCAAATAAATTTGAACCATCAGAACTCACCTGGAGAGATACGACGGATTGGCTTATTAGTCCATTATTAATCTCAGCCCAGCTCGAACCGTTATTTGTTGAAAGATAGACGCCGCCATCAAGTGTTCCTGCAAATATATTATTAATGCTTGCGACTATAGGCCCTGAATTAGCGGGGCTTACTATTATAGTATTAACATATAAACTTGACAACCCATTATTAACCTGAGTCCAACTTGAGCCGTTATTAGTAGAAAGAAATATACCGCTGCCCCAGGTACCGGCAAAAATATTGTAACCAGATGATCCGTTACGGCATACAGCAAGTGTATTAACATCTCTGTTTGTTAATCCGTTATTAACTTGCGTCCAGTTTGAACCATAATTTGTTGAAAGGCATATACCATTTTCTTGTGTTCCTGCGAATAAATAATTGACGGCTGCCTCAGGGGAATCGGGATTATCGGAGTTAAAGGCAAGTGCATAAACAGCCGTATCTGATAATCCGTTATTAATTCGAGTCCAGCTTGAACCGGCATTTGTTGAAAGAAACACACCGTTGCCAATAGCCCCGGCAAATAGACTAATATTATTTAATGAGCTAGGGTTTTTGACAATTGATTTGATTATTCCACCATTAATTCCGGTTGTTTGATGCCAGGTTTGGGAAAGTAAATTAGAAATGAGAAATAAAGAAAATAAAAATAACCTTATTAATTCTGAGCGCCTAAAATATATTAATAACACATACATATATTATATTCGCATAAATATATATAGCCAGCCAACAGATGTAATCCTATTAAGCGTAACTTAGTGGAGGTGGCGGGAGTCGAACCCGCGTCCGAAGTTCAGCACCATAGAACGTCTACACACATAGTTTGTTTTTGTTTTGACTTAAAGCTACCAGACAAACAAGGATCACTTCAAGCCTGCCCATTAAAGATTTCGCATCATCTATAAGGGCGATAGAATCAGCTATCGTACCTTAACGTCGCTCATTTGAATCCCGGTACGCGAAAATTCAATGAACGGCTACCGTTTAATTAGGCAGCTAGGGCGTAATTATATTCGCCAGTTATATTTTTGTTCCCAATTCGTTAACGTGTATTCGGGGAACACGGTGCGCAGTCCTACGACTCCATAACCCCGTCGAAACCAAAATTCACCCCCGGAAGAAAGTAGATGCAGGGCATCTTCCGTTTTAACTTTCTAATTGATTTTCTCAGGTCTTAGTGTTCCACTTTATGTCGGGAACATTTGAGATCATATTTTCATGCCGTGCTAAAACAAAGAACAAATCTGAAAGTCTGTTCAGGAATATAACTATATTATCGTTAACATTCTCCTTACTTTTTAATTGCACAACCTTTCTTTCGGCGCGTCTGCAAATCGTCCTACATGTATGCAAAAGTGCAGCTCCTTTTGATCCGCCAGGAAGTATAAAATTCTTTAAGGGTTCCAGTTTCTCTTCATACTTATCTATAGCCAGCTCAGTGTCAGTGATGAATAAGTCAGTAACCTGGGGAATCAAAGATTGTTTGCCTGTTTCAAGTTCCGGCAACGAAAGATTAGAGCCTACAATAAATAACTCATCCTGAATTTTTTCAAGAAGTGCTTCTACATCGGCATCCCTCAGTTCAGTAACAGCCAGGCCAATAAACGAATTTAATTCATCAATAGTTCCATAAGCATCAATTCGGATAGAATACTTTGGAACCCTGCTGCCGCCGAAAAGTCCTGTTTCTCCATTATCCCCTGTTTTTGTATAAATCTTTGCCATTTTTTAACCCAGCTATTTTTCATCTATTAAGCTGATTTTTATGAAAGGGTAAACTTTCAACCACAACTTTAACAATTTTACCACCTTCATCTTTTGAAATTAGTCCAGTTCCCGCCTGTTTGTAAGTATTTCTAACATAAGCTAAACCGATACTTTTTTTACACTTTTCAGAATAAACCACGGAAGTTACAATACCTGCATCGTTACCCGCTTCATCATATAAAATAAAAGTAGATGATTCTTTAACAGGTTCAATAAATATAATTCCTGTTAAATGTTTTTGAACTTTTTCATAAGTATCAAGCCTGGCAATTACTTCCTGCCCTATATAACAACCTTTCGTAAAGCTGACTAAGTCGGTTAGCTTTGCTTCATGGGGATTAAAAAGATCATTAATCTCGTTTGGTGAAGCGGGAATTCCCTGCATAACACGATAATATTTATATGCTTCTTCTCCTATTATGTTAAAATTGAAAATTCCTTTATTTTTCAACATAAAATCTACCAGCCTTACTCCATTTTCCGGATTTAGCAAAAGCCAGAATTTTAGATTACCATTCCTTTCCTTAAGCTTCGTCATATAAAATAGTACACCCTCGGAAATGACTGATTTAAATTTATTCAGTTTTACTTCATTAACGACATTCCCGCAAACAAGAGTCATAAATGAATCTGCCTGTGGACCTAATATCTCCAACAGTATATATTTGCCAACAGGATCATTTATTTTTACGTCATCAGTAATTATATATTTTTCAATCCAGCTTCTGATTTTGAATTTATGGGCCTGGCTGCATACAAGTAATTGGTGATCGTCAAAATTTATAATAACAGCAGAATCTATGATTCTTCCCTTTTCCGTAGTAAAGATTGTTTGAGCTACGGAATTTGACTGAACATCTCTTAACGAATTGGTTGATATCCTGTGAAAGAAATCCATTACATCTTTGCCTTCAAGTTCAAAGATTCCACAACCTGATAATTCCCTTAAACCTACACCATCATTTAAAGAATTGATCTCTTCCTTAGCTGATTCAAAGTATTTAAAAACCTTCCTATCCCCAATAATCTCAGGTATATACCCTGACTTTTCAAAATATTGTACAAGCGGATCAAGCTTCAACTCACCTTCAGACATTACATTCCTTAATTAATAGATAAAATAAATTATGGTATAAGAAATACAGGCTATAATAAAATTTTAAATCAGAGCCTTCTTATCAGCCCATTATATGGGAAAGAAAATTAATTAATAAAATTAGTAAAATTGAATTATAAAGATAATGAAAAAATCAATAAGGGCGAGTCTGGCGATGGTTACGGGTGTTCATATACACACTGTCTTTTACATCCCATATAAATGCAATGGAATCTTTCACTAATACTCTGTCAGAGTAGTTATAATAAAGGTATTCATAATAATCAGGATACTTATCATTATTAACGTTTGCAATAGTTCTTTGAAAATCAATTCCTTTATAAGTCATTAATAAGTGGGGCAATTGGGTTAGTCCATTAATTAGAAAATAATTATAATCTATATGACCTACACCGCGTGCGTAATGAAAATCTATTTTAACAAAAGGAGTCCCATTAAAAGACCACCTTTCCATAGTCATATTATTAAAACCGCCATCATCAGGAACAGGCGACTCCCAAATTTTTGCAAAAGTACCGTTATCACACTTAAATAATGTAAGATAGAAAAATGCTGTCCCAAGCCTGGTGCTGTCTAAATCTATAAAACTTTCATCATACCCTACTATATTTTTCGGTTCAATTAATCTTTCCCCCGGTTTTGATCTAGCAATCAGCGCAAAAATATAGGTGCCATCGCTCTGTTCAGAATAAATTACGGCAGGTTTGGGGATATTGAATGTTAGAGTTTTATCAAAATTTACGAGGTAAGAACCCTGCGGGTAATTTGCAAGTACATAAGCGATTAATGATAAAGTATCGCATGGATTTCTATTTCCAGCCTGAGCTTCTTTAACACCCAAGTTGTATTGTTGAATTTGTGCATCTTTATCCGGTGAGGTGGCAACATCTTCACCAGGGGCTTTTACTTCTTCATTTGTTTTTTTACCGCAAGTATAAAACATGAAAGAAGTGGCAATTACCAGTAATAATAGTATATACTTTTTAATCATATTTCTATAAATAAAGAACCTAAAAATATCTTTTTAAATATCAATAATTATGCCGAACTTCATATTCACAATCACAATTAATATTAATGCTAAATATTATAAAAAAAACAATGTAAATTTTAAAAGTACGATTTCAATAATGCATAACTACTTAATTTTAATTATCAGTCTCAGAATCGAACATATAAATTATAATGAAAATTCTTTCATGAAGTAAGCCGAACTGATTATTCCAAGCCTAAAATGATTTAGATTGAAATGCTCATTAGGCGCATGGAGGTTTTCGCTATTTAGTCCAAGTCCCATCAAAACAACAGGAGCATTAAGTTTCTTTGAAAAAACAGTTACAATAGGTACGGAACCTCCTTCCCTCATAAATACAATTTTTTTATTAAATGCTTTTTCCATTGATTTTGCTGCCGCAATTGTTGCAAAATTATCTAACGGAGTTAGAATGGGGTATGCGCCGTTCAAATTTTTCATTTCAACTTTAACCGATTTAGGAGCAATGGATTTGATATACTTTGTAAAAAGTTTTGCTATTTTATTAGGATCCTGGTTAGGAACGAGGCGCATACTAATTTTTGCAGAGGCTTTTGAAGGGATTACAGTTTTAGCTCCCTTACCTGTAAAACCACCCCAAATACCATTACAGTCCAGTGTAGGTCTCACCCAAATCCGCTCCAAAGTGGTATATCCTTTTTCACCATCCAGCATTCGAACACCGGTTTCCGCGGCAAATTTCTTTTCTGAAAATTTTAATTTTTTAATATTTTCTTTTTCTTTAGTAGTAATTTTTAATACATCATCATAAAAATGAGGAATATTAATTCTTCCGTTTTTATCGTGAAGTTTTGCTATTATTTCCGCTAGAATATTAATTGGATTGCCTACGGCGCCTCCGTATGTTCCCGAATGTAAATCAGCTTTGGGGCCGGAAACTTCAAGTTCAATATATGAAAGACCGCGTAAGCCATAAGTAAGAGTAGGTATTCCTTCATCAAATAATGCAGTATCCGATATCAATACTGCATCGCATTTTAATATTTCAGCATTATTATTAATAAATGATTCCAGGTTTTGGCTACCCGTTTCTTCTTCGCCTTCAATAATAAACTTCACATTCAGGGGCAGACTTCCGTCAACTTTGAAAAAAGATTCAACACTTTTAAAATGCATGAATATTTGTCCCTTATCATCAGTAGTACCCCGTGCATAGATTTTCCCATCTTTTATAACCGGAACAAATGGAGGCGTCTCCCATAATTCAACCGGATCGACAGGCTGCACATCATAATGTCCGTAAATAAGTACAACTGGCTTACCCGGAGCTCCCAACCATTCACCATAAACCAGCGGATGACCTTCAGTTTTAAATATTTCAACTCTGCTCATACCTGCATTATGTAACATATTTGCCACATACGAAGCACATCGGTTTATATCTTCTTTATGTTCCGGAAGCATACTTATGCTGGGGATACTTAAGAACTCTTTTAATTCCTCATGGAATATGCCGATACTACTTTGGATGTAGTCAACAATTTCATTCAATGTATCTCTCCTTCAAAATTCTTTATTCGCTATTTCAGATACTTTTATTGTATGCATTTAAAATTATAACAGATTTGACTTTATCATTGATTGCAAGTAAAAATATTTTTTATAATGTGGTGAATTAAATATAATAATTGAGCCGCACAAAGACTTTATAAATACTTATTATAACATAAGAAAATGATTTATAACTTGGAACAATTATTCTAACTATTTTTAATTTAAATATATTGTGATATGGTACGTGAGGCTGGATAGATATAAATTACACCGGTCAATTTACACGGAATAATATTTTATGTATTTTAACAAACCCATTCAAATATTGGACAATACTAGATTAACTTAATTATATTTTACTCCAGTTTTAAATTATCAAATTCACACTCTACAACTTGTTAAACTTTAACTGCTTTTATATATTATCGGCATGATTTTATCAATGTATATACTCAGAAATCACGTAGTACCTTTCGTATTTTCCATCATAACTTTGATGTGTATATTTCTTCTACAATTTCTGATGAAATTTGCTGACAGGCTGGTTGGAAAGGGCCTTGATGTTTGGGTAATAATAAAATTAATTACCTTTAACCTTGCATGGATGGTTGTACTGGTTATACCAATGGCAACCTTAGTGGCAACTTTAATGGCATTTGGCAATATGTCACAGAATAACGAAGTGACAATAATGAAATCTTCCGGTTCAAGTCTTTACAGGATGATGTTAGCACCTTTTCTTGCGAGTATTGTAGTTGGCTACTTGTTGTTTGTTTTCAATGATGATGTTCTTCCTGATGCAAATCACCATGCAAAACTTTTAATGGAGGATATTTCAAGACAAAAACCAACTCTTTCATTAGAGCCCGGGGTATTTTCTCAGGAGGTTGCAAACTATGCAATACTTGTTAAGGGAATAAACAAAAACACTAACGAACTTCAAGATGTTGTAATTTATGATTACACAGATCCCTCACAAGTAAATATAGTTACTGCCCGCGAAGGCAAGATTTATTTTTCTAAAGATCAGGCAAAATTATTGATGGATCTTTGGGACGGGGAGATCCATCAGTCAAGTATAAATCAAAGTGATCTTTACCGTAAACTACTTTTTAAGAAACACCGGATTACAATGAATGGGGATCAATTTTCATTTCAACAATCAGGACCAGGCGGGCCAAGAGGTGACAGGGAACTTGGTACACATGCTATGCTTACCATTGTAGACAGTTTAACCAAAATAAGAAATGTTTCATTTAAAAGCCTGCAAATAGAATCAGAAAGATATCTCTTAATAAACAGCAGCAGTCCTTTCTCCTATTCACAATTGCCGGTAGTTAAGGTGCAAAATCCTGATGTGGTTTTCAGCAGAGCGCTTGAAAAAATCCGTACTTCAAAAAATATTGTTCTCGCAAGTTTCCGCTCTGAAGAATCTATCCAGGAACAAGTTAATTCATATATGGTTGAAATCCATAAAAAATATGCCCTGCCGGTAGCATGCATTGTATTTATTTTAATAGGCGCCCCATTAGGAGTAATGGTGAGGAAAGGAGGATTTGGAGTTGCTGCCAGCATAAGCTTATTTTTCTTTGTTATCTACTGGGCTTTCCTGATAGGCGGTGAAAAACTGGCTGATAGAAATTTTATTACTCCCTTCTGGGGGATGTGGTCAGCAAATATACTTCTTAGTGTTGCCGGAATTATTTTAACAACTAAGACTATCCAGGAAACTATTTTAATTAATTTCAATTTTCTTAAGAAACTTATCCCAAAGCAATGGAGAATGTTATCCCAGGATAATGAAGAAGTACAATCATCATGATGATTGTAGAAACAGGGTTATAATAAGACTAAATGAAAATTATTGATAAATATCTAATTAAGCAGTTTCTTCAGACAATTATTTTTGGAATAATTTCATTTACACTGATTTTTGTAATCATTAATATGGTTGAAAATATTGGAAATTTTTTGGATCAAAACGTACCATTTTCCATTATTCTTAATTATTATATTGTATTCAGTCCGGAAATAATAAAATTAATGACTCCCGTGGCTGTTTTGTTTGCAGCACTATTTACAGCGGGTAAGGCGGCCAGCTTAAGTGAATTAACTGCTATCAAAGCCGGTGGTGTAAGTTTATACAGGTTTATGGTGCCGTTTCTTCTAACCGCGTTTGTTATAAGCTTGTTTTCGGTATATTTTGCCGGTTATGTAGTACCCTTGGCAAACGAAACAAAGGAAAAAATCGAAGTTAAGTATCTGGATTCAGGATACAACTATCTCGGCAGTAACATCTTCTTCCAGGATTCTAAAACAAGAATTGTTAGTATTTCTTACTTTGATAATTCCCGGAATCAGGCCATCAGAGTAAGTATTGAAGAATTTGCAAATGACGATCCTACCAAAATTATATCGAGAATAGATGCTCAAAGTATGATTTATGATACTGTAGCACATGCTTGGATAGCAAATAACGGAATTCAGCGAACTTTAGATCTAGAAAACCAGAATGCATTATTTTTCAAAACATTGAAAATTAATTACCTGAATTTTAAGCCGGAAGATTTATTTTCCAAACAACAGAAACCTGAGAATATGAATCTTAGTGAACTTAATAAGTTAATAGATTCACAAAAGCGTGACGGTAATGATCCCACAAGTACTTTAATTGAATATTATTCACGTATTTCGTTCCCTATGGCAAGTATTATTGTTGTGTTTTTCGGCCTGCCGATTTCAGCTAATAAAAGAAGAGGCGGACTTGCAGTACAGGTAGGAGTAAATATACTTGTAACTTTTATTTATCTTGTTTTTATGCAGATAAGCCTTGCATTTGGAAAGAACGGGGCATTAAGCCCCATGCTTACTGCATGGTCAGCAAACCTGATATTTCTTGCTGCGGCTTTGATTAACCTGCCAAGAGTGCCACAATAATTCCAACTTATATTTAAGGTTAAATTGATTATTTAATCATAACCATTTTATTACTGAACCTGTTACCACCGAGAGTGAGCATGTAATAATAAATACCGCTGGCACATTTCGCTCCGTGATCATCTTTACCGTTCCAAAAAACAGTATTTTTTCCTGCGATCACCGTTCCGTTAATCAATGTCCTAATTTCCTGTCCTAATGAATTGTAGATAATTAATCTTACGTTCTGGGTTGAACTTGCATAAAAATCAATAGCAGTGAACTGATAGTTAGGGTTAAATGGATTTGGATAATTATTACTTAGTGTACCCGGTGCACTAGTACGGTTACTTGTAACCGAGGTTACAATATTTGATTGACCGTATTTAAAGTTGTAAAATCCGGCTGATGGTTCACGGTAATTGTTGCCTGTGCTGTCCGTATATGAAAAATAAAAATTTAATCCCTGACTGTCAGCTAGTTGTGGTACAGCAAAACTATATTTTAACTTTCCGTCGTATGAAAGAGTGTTAGTACTAAACACGGACGAATTTAACGAAAAGGATATGCTGGCATTTGATACACCATTAGCAGAAAAAAATATCTTATTAATCCTGTAATTACCTGAGGTATCAGAAAGGTTAGGATATGAAATTGCCTTTTCAGCAGAAATTAATCCATACCCGAGGTTATTATTTGGTGTATTAAAGTTAGCGCTTGTTTCGAGAATTATATTTCTCGCCTGCACATTAGTAAGATATGGATACGCAGAAAGGAGTAATGCCCCAATACCGCTAGCTATAGGAGTAGAAAATGATGTGCCGTCTCCTACTTCATAACTGCTAAAACCGCTGCTGACATCGGCACCATATGTTTCAACACCTTGAGCAACTACATCAGGTTTTATCCGGCCATCAGCAGTTGGACCGCGGGAACTGAAACCAGCTAAATTATTTTCGGAATCAACAGCTCCGGCTGCAATAATATCCAGTGCATCAGCGGGAGTATCTATTATATTCCATGAATCTCCCCCCTCATTACCAGCTGCAGTAAATGTTAATACTCCTCTTTGAAATGCAAGATTTGCTGCTTTTGCACAGATTGTGGTTATTCCATTCATATCTGCAAGTGTATAGGAATAGGTTGAATCATCAAAAATATTATATCCTAAAGAACTTGTTGTTACATCAACGCCCTGTTCTTCCATCCATTCAAGTGCAGCACCATAATTATCTTCTTCAATATGTGATTCACTCCTGTCATCTTCGGTTTTAGCAAGAATAAAACTGGCACCATATGCAGAACCTATGATAGAACTATCTTTATATCCGCCGATAATTGAAAAAACCATTGTGCCATGATACCCGTAAACCGTGTTTTGAGAAGCTTGTGGCGCCGTTGAAGTATCATGGAATACAAAATTATATTCATTTAAAACTTTCGCATTAACTAATGATTCATGTTCTTTCCAGATAAAACCGTCATCGAGAATCCCGACTATAACTCCTGCTCCATTTATTCCTTTTGAACGTACAATTGGAATATCCGATAAATTAAGTTGGCCGTAAGAATCACCATAATCAGCCATTGCAGGTGTCCCTGACTTTTTTACAATCCCGGTTTTTGAAAAATTTTTTTCCTGTTTAAACTTAAATATTCTCACCGGTTCAATAGATTGAACAAATGGTAACGCCCAGACTTGTTTTATTTGTTCTGTTGTAAGATAAGCAGATACTGCATTAAACCATCTGAGCTGATTTTCAATTTTAATCCCCAAACCCTGTATATTATTTATATAATCTTTGTTTAGGGAAATATCTTCAAAAGTAATTGTATTATTCTTACCCATTACTTTCTCTCTGCGGGCAATACTGTGAGCTGTTAAATGTTTAATCGCATCTAAATAGTCAGCGTTATTTTTATCAAGAACATTAGTTGGATTTATTCCTTTATCCTTAAAATATATTAAATATTTATTTTGAGAAAAAGTAAAAGGTATTATCAACAAATAGAGTATCAATATTTTCTTCATATAATTTAATAATTGAATTTTTGAAGAAGTGCCGACGATTAAAATCACTTTCTGTTAATATATATTACATGTTCCAAACTAAAAAACACATTTCTAGTACCATTAATTTAATGAATAATCTTAAGTATCCGGTTCCACCTGATGCAATGGGAAAAATTATATATACTTTTCATCCTAGCAGGAAAATCGCAAGACCAATATATAAGGAAAGCTTTACCGATAATATTATCTTCCTGCAAAAATCCCCAATAGCGGCTGTCCATACTAACATCACGGTTGTCTCCCATTACAAAATAATAATTTTTTGTAAAGGTATATTTTCTAACAGGTTTGCCGCTTATTGTAATTACAGTACCTTCGACACTTACAGATTTGTAATTTGTTTCACGCTCAATGAATATTCCCCAGTCATTTATATTCTTTGGGTTTAGATCAACTTTTATCCCTTTTTTAGGGATGATAATTGGCCCATAATTATCACTATTCCAATCTCTTCCCGGTGGAAAAACTCTTCTATCAGATTCACCGCTACTGAAAATGTCAGACCTGGATATTATAGCTTCAGGAGGTAAAGGCATAATATGATTATTTAGATATACTATTTTATTTTTAATTTGAACTGTATCACCGGGACAACCAATAATACGCTTAATATAATCTATTTCTTCGCGGGTATTAATTTCATTTAGATTACCAGGAAACCTGAACACTATTATATCATTCATTTTAGGTTTGAATGTTTTAATAATCTTAATACTAGGTATATTAATATTCGTAAGAGGTATGACTCTTGGCGTTGAAATAGAATAAGCAGATTTATTTACTAAAATATAATCACCTGCCCGCAAAGTATTTTCCATTGATCCTGTTGGTATAATGTCTGCTTCAATAAAAAACATTTTTATAATCAACGCTGCGGCAAAAGCGATAAGTGTTGCACGAATTAACTCTCTAGATTTAAAATGAAAATACGGTTTGCGCGACTTATTTAGATTTTGGATTGAACTATTAATATTTTGAAACTCCCGGGGACGCAAACTGTATACCTGTTTTTTAATCTTCTATTTGTAATACTGCTAAAAACGCCTCCTGCGGAATTTCAACATTCCCTACTTGTTTCATTCGTTTTTTCCCTTCTTTCTGTTTTTCTAACAGTTTTCTTTTCCTGCTGATATCTCCGCCATAACATTTTGCCAGAACATTTTTTCTCAAAGCTTTTACAACAGATTTGGAAATTACTTTTGAACCTATAGCAGCTTGAATATCTATTTCGAACATTTGTCTTGGAATAAGATCTTTTAACTTACTACAAACTTTTCTACCCCAATCATACGATTTTTCTTTATGAACAATCATCGATAAGGCATCCACAGGTTCATTGTTGAGCAGAATATCAAGTTTTACAAGATCGGATTCTTTATAGCCTATATATTCATAATCAAATGAAGCATACCCGCGGGACATTGATTTTAATTTATCATAAAAATCAAAAATAATTTCTGATAATGGAAATTCATATTGAAGATCAGCTCTTGTAGGATCAATATAAGTTGTATTTTTATATGTGCCGCGCTTTTCCATTGAAAGTTTCATAATGTTGCCAACGTATTCACTGGGACAAACGATCTGCGCCTTTACATAAGGTTCCTCTATCCGTTCAATATCTCCAACCGACGGCATCATTGCAGGATTATCAACGATGAGTTTTTCATTTTTTTTATTGTATACATAATATTCAACATTTGGAAGTGTTGTAATAATTGACTGATTATATTCTCTGAGTAAACGTTCCTGCACTATTTCCATATGCAGGAGGCCCAAAAATCCACATCTGAAACCAAATCCTAAAGCAACAGATGTTTCGGGCTGATAAATTAAAGCAGAGTCGTTAAGACGGAACTTCTCAAGAGCGTCGCGTAAATCTTCAAATTCATCGGCATCAGTGGGATATAGTCCGCTATAAACCATGGGTTTAACATCTTTGTAGCCGGGTAAAGGGTGCTCCGAACCGTTTTTTGCATGTGTAACAGTATCACCCACTTTTATGTTGTGAACGTCTTTTATCCCGGAAATGAGATAGCCCACATTTCCGGCGGATAGTTCATCTGTTTTAATCTTCTTTAACCCAAGAATTCCTATTTCTTCAGCTTCAATTACAGTATCAACCACAAAATATTTTATTTTATCATTTGTCTTTAAAGTGCCGTTAAATATTCTTATGTAAGCTATTGCACCCCGGTAAGCATCAAAAATTGAATCAAATATAAGTGCCTGAAGAGGTTCATCCGGACTTCCTTTGGGGGCAGGAATTCTTTTAACAACAGTTTCAAGAATTTCTTCTATACCTATTTTAGATTTTGCACTTGCAAGAAGTATTTCTTCCGGGTTACAGCCAATTAAATCAATTATCTGACCTTTAACTTTATCAATCTCGGCACTTGGAAGATCAATCTTATTCATAATCGGAATTATTTCCAGGCCCGCATCTATAGCCAAATAAAGATTGCTTATTGTTTGAGCTTCTACACCCTGTGCAGCATCCACAACTAGTAATGCGCCTTCACATGCAGCCAAAGATCTGGAAACCTCATAAGAAAAATCCACATGGCCAGGCGTATCTATTAAGTTTAAAATATAGTCCTGATTGTCCTTTGCTCTGTATTTCATCTGTATAGCATGTGACTTTATAGTAATCCCGCGTTCTCTTTCAAGTTCCAAATCATCCAAAACCTGCGATTTTGCTTCCCTCTCCGAAACTGTTCCGGTTTTTTCAAGCAGGCAATCAGCAATTGTAGATTTACCATGATCAATATGCGCAATAATGCAAAAATTTCTAATATTATTCATAAATTTCTAAAGATTGAATGTTAAATATACTTATGCTGGAAGAATATTGAAAGGATGAAGTTATTTGAGACCTGTATCTTGGTATAAATATTCTCTCCATGGGAATACAAAGCTAATAATTCTACAATATAAAAATCTTTGCAAAAGACTTGAAACTGTAAAATTAAACTTCATATTTGAAGACTATTGGAATATTAAAAAATAAATTCTATTGAAATTATTCAATAATAATTAAAGTTTAATTTATCTTATCAATTATGAATTTATTTTGCTTCCTTCAGTAATAGTTTCAAGGATAATTCCTTCCCGCAGGGCAAAGTCCGATACAGTTAACTTTTCAATATTAAATAATTTAAATATCTGCCTAAGGATCATTAACCCTGCCGGAATAATATCAGCGCGCTTTTCTTCAATCCCTTTTATTTTCATCCTGTCTTCCAGAGTTTTAATGTGTAACAATTCATCGGCAATCTTAAATAATTCTTCTTTTGTAAAGGAAAAACCATTAAGAACTTTAGCTCTTTTGCCATTGCGATAATAATATAACATTGACGCAACTGACTGGATAGTTCCGGAAGTTCCCACGGCAATTTCATATTTTTTATTGAAACTAATATTTTGATCACGGATTATTTCATCTTTGATTAAATGGTCACACCCCCTTATATTTTCCTCAGTTAAAAGGTAATTAGGAAAGAATTTCTTGCTGAGTCGTACTGCACCAACCTTTATACTCGATGTAAAAATGGGCTTACCGTTTTTCCCTAAAATAATTTCAGTACTTCCTCCGCCAATATCAATGCAAAGCATTATTTTATTAGTTAATTCCAAAGCACTATTAACACCGGCAAATATTAATTCAGCTTCATGCTTACCGTCTATAATCTCCACCTTAATACTAGTTAACTCTTTTATTGATCTAATAAAATCATCCTTATTTCTCGCTTCCCTAACTGCACTGGTAGCAATAGCACGGATGTTAGCATTATAATATTCAGCCAGTTTCTTGAAGCGTAATATAATTTTAGTTGCATGCTCCATTTCTTCTAATGATATAAAGCTTAAATCTTTACCTTCGCTGGAACCCAGCCTGATTACTTCTCTTTCCCTGTCTACAACCTTAAAAGTACCGTCACTTTTCACCTGAACAATTATTAGATGAAATGAATTTGTCCCCATATCTATTGCTGCAATATGCTTGGATGCCATTGTTAGTTATATAGTCTTTCCTAAATAAATAGTTAAAAATAAGAATTATATTATTTGAATCAGCCTTTGGATAGCATCTCCGGCTTATCCCTTTTAAGAGTAAACTCACTTTATTATAAATATTCTTCGCGGAGTTAAATATTAAGAATGATTAGGTGAAAGATAAAAATTATTTTTAAAAATTAAAATTTGATTTTAAAAATCTCATCATTTAAATCTTGTTTTCTTTTAAGGCCGTTTTCTTTTTTAATAAAGTGTCACATAATCGATATACATCTTCAACCGAAATATCATCAATGAGTTCAGATTTTCTTACAAAAAGTTTGTTGTTGCCGATAGGTGCCCAGTTAAACGGATTTGTTGGTCCGAAGATGGAAACCTGTGGCGTGCCCGTTGTTCCTGCTACATGCATTATCCCCGTATCATTAGTTACGAAAAGATCAGATAAAGAAATTAAAGCCGCAACTTCGGATATTCTTTTGTTAATAAACAGTCCTACATCAAATGAAATTCCAGATTTTACAAAGTTTATCTCTTCTAAATCTGAAAAACTGCCGGTTAAATAAAATTTAGCCCTATAACTTCTCTTCAATTTATCAATAAGATCAATGTAATTTTGAAGCGACCACCGGTTTGAAACTTTCCCAGCTCCTACATGCAAACCAATTAATATTTCATTCTGATTTGATCTTAATCCTGAAATGAATTTAACGGCTTCATCGATGTCCACTTTGTCATATGTTATCTCAGAATGAAAATTATTTGTGCTAATTCCATAAGGTCTGACAATATCCAGAATTCTATCCGCAACATTAGAATCCGGTTGTTTTCGCCAATCGATAACTACACGTCTGTCAAATAAAAAATCGCTGTTATTTTTCTTGCCATTTAAAGATGATGGGCCAATTCTTGTCACAGCATCAGCAAAACGGGCTATTAAATTACTGGTGAATGAAATAGAAACAGTAACGGGAACAATCACTAAGTCATAAGGCTCGCGAAGCAGTTTAAACAGTTTTATGAAATAATAAGGGTTGTAAATTTTCTTTTTATCAAAAACAAAAAGTGTATCAATTAGCTTATTTTTTAAAAGTCCGTAATAATTTTCAGGACTTGCAAGTAATATTAAACTACACTCCGGATAAGTTTCTTTAACTGCCCTAAATAGTGAAATCCCCGCGAGCATATCCCCAAACTGATTATGCTGACGTACAATAAGAATTCTCCCCGGTTTACCAATCTCCAAGCTTCTATTTTCAGGTATCTCTAATATCTTCTTAGTAAGAAAATAAATAAACCTGGACACTATATTCTTAGCAGCCATTAAGATTATTCTTGGTCTTTTCCGTCTTTTTTATCAGACTTTATTTCTATAAAATCCACTTCTTCCGCATCTTTGAACTTTGATTCGGTATGTTTTTTCTGCTTGTGATTATTGTTGCCTCTAACCTCCGGTATAAAAAATCTTAGAAACAATCTAAGCGCTTTATATATAACATAGATAACGAAACACCAAATTAACAACTCAAACATTAGTCAACGATCCTTTTTGATTCAGGTTTAAAATATTCAGTAAATGCTCTGTCTTCTCGGAAGATTTGTTTAAACAACTCCTCAAAATCATTCTCACTATTCACAAAATCAATTTCAGTTGAATTAACGATTAACAGCGGAGTATCTTTGTATCTAAAGAAAAAATGGTTATAAGCCTCACCAAGATCCTCGAGGTAATTCCTGGTAAGATTCCTCTCTATTTTCCTATTTCTCTTTTTTATATTATACATAAGCCTGTCCATACTAGATTGAAGATAAACCACCAAATCAGGCTTTCGCAAACTTCTTGATAGTAGAGGAAAAAGTGTTTCGTATAATTTCAACTCTTCACCGTTTAGGTTCATATAAGCAAATATTTTATCCTTTTCGAACAAGTAATCGCAGATTATATACTCGGTAAATAAATTTTCTTGGTTTAATTCCTGCTGTTGTTTAAACCGGTTTATTAAAAAAAACATTTGAGTTTGAAAAGCAAATCTTCTCATGTCAGAATAAAATTTTTCCAGGAAAGGATTAACTTCGAACTGTTCAAGAACCAGTTCAGCATTTAATGTCTCTTTAAGTTTTCTTGCAAGAGAAGTTTTACCGGCACCGATAACACCCTCAATTGCAATGTAATGTACTTCAGATATTTCGCTCAATGTTTTTTCCGCTTAGTGAAAGAATAGTACCGGATAATTTTTTAATTATGTATTTTTCGGAATCGCTGACACAAATATCACAAATTTTCAGATTTAATGCAGGGTGAATAAAATCGGAAGCAATTTCGCAAAGTGGAATAAGAACAAAATCACGGCTTATAACTGCTTTGTGCGGTACAGTTACCCTTTCATTAGAGAAAATTTCATTGTTATAAAATAAAAGATCCATATCTATTTCTCGCGGCCCCCACTTTGTACTCTCAACTCTGCCAAGTTCTTTTTCAATTTCTTTAAGACAATCTATAACATCGAGTAAACTTCTTTCAGTAGATACCTGGATAACAGCATTTACAAAATTCTCCTGGTCTTTATATCCAAAAGGCCTGGTTTCATAAACTGAGGAACTTCTTACAACATTAAAACCTGGAATTTTGTTTAGTTTTGCCACTGCGCGGCATAAATACAATAGTTTCTCCCCTTTATTAGAACCTAACCCTATGTATGCATTATTTTGAATATGTTCACCTGAAAATATTTTATTAAATGTCTTTTTGTATAAGCTGATTTAAGATACTGTGTAAAAAAAATAATACGCATATGTAACTGCTTTATTAAAATATTCCAGCTTCTTTATCTTTCCGGTACACCTTTGAATCGTTAAATTTTAGTCCTGCAATTCTTCACGACTTTTAATCACCTCAACCTCAACACAATCTACTACACCACCAAGAGGCGGGTTATTTTTTCTGATTCTAACGGCAACTTTTTCAATTTGTGGGAATTTATTTAACAATCCATCGGTTATTTTAATTGCTAGAGTTTCGATTAAACGATATTTTTGTTCAAGTGCAAGTTGATAAACAAATTTATAAGCTTTATCATAATTAACTGTTTGTTTCAAACTATCTTTTTCAGCAGCATCTCGAAAACTAGTGTAGATATCAACATCAGCTTCAAATTTACCACCTACACTTTGTTCTTCCGATAATACACCATGATAAGCATAAAAAACGGCTTTTTTAATCCGGATAATATTAAGCATTAAATTTCCGCAGATAAATTATAAAATCTATATGTTTAATTTAATATTTTCCACGTAAAACCGCTTCTTAAATTAAGCTTTAAGCGCAATTATGCCATAAGCACGGCCTGAATACTTCCCGTCTCTCCTGAAAGAATGTAAAAGTTCATACATTGCATAGCTGCAATAATTTGAAATTTGCACATTTTCTTTATTTAAACCAAAATTTAGCAATATATCATAGTTGTTCCCTGCAATATTTAGTAAATATTTATTCTCTTTAGGAATAAGATATTTACTTTCAAACTGTTCTGCAACTTCAGGTCCGACTTCATAATTTTTTTGGCTTATTGAAGGCCCCATGTAAGCAATAATATTTTCTGGCAAAGAATTAAAATCATCTCTTAACCTTTGAAGGGTTTTTAACAGAATTCCCTGTTGTGTACCACGCCATCCGGAATGGACCGCTGCAATAACTTTATTCAATTTATCATAGAGAAATATCGATGTACAATCTGCAGTACTTATTGCAAGGCCAAGATTTGGTTTGTCTGATATCATAGCATCACTTTCCCCGCAGAAACCGCCTTTAGTTACATATGTTATTGTAGAACTGTGTACCTGTTTCTGTAAAGCAACATTTTCGCTACCAAGTTCAAGCATATCAAATAATAATTTCCGGTTTTCTTCAACAATAGTTTCATCATCTCCGACAGAATGAGAAAGATTAAAATAATATGGAGCTTCCCTGGCTCGTCCTATTTTTGTGCTAAACCCAAAAATAATTTCCGGATATTTTTTAAAGAGCCGGGATCTGATAATGACAACGCCCATGTTCTCATTATTAATTGTCTCAAAATTCTGGATCATAATTTATAACTATTTATATAAGATAATTCTAGAAATATCGATAAATTAATAAAATTTAACAATTCCTATAAATTTTATAGTTCTAATTTTTTAATAATAAGTAATTATTGGTTATATCAACTTAAAAATATTTTTGTTAAATACACAACAATGATTATCAAGGTACCCTAACGAACCACTGGACACCATTAAAAGTATAAGAATTGTAAATCCGAATTTTGATAATTAATCAGTTGTTTCTTTAATTTTCTATTATTTCAGATATATGAATTGATTATGTTGAAATAAAATATTAAAAAGATCTAAGTTTAGGAAGAAAACTTTCATCATGTTTCATTAGCCCGGCAAAAATATTTTTATAAATTATTAAATTTTCATTGTTCGGAATATTATAATTCAATTGAGTCTCTACCATGTAAGTATTATATTATCAGATTAATTTGAAATCTAAAAGGCAGTTATTTTGGAAATATTAATAACAAATGACGACGGAATTGATTCACCGGGAATTTATGCTCTGGCTCAATCACTTAAAGAAATTGGGAAAGTTACAGTTGTTGCGCCTCAAAAAGAACAAAGCGCTGTTGGACACGCAATAACAATGCAGATGCCCTTACGTGTTACAAAATCATTTAAAAATGGAGAATTATTCGGGCATGCAATAAGTGGTACTCCAGCCGATTGTGTAAAAATTGGAATACGAAATATTATGGACGTCCCTCCAGATTTGGTAGTATCTGGAATAAACAATGGATCCAATACTGCAATAAATATTATTTATTCTGGAACTGTATCTGCAGCCCGTGAAGCGGCTATTATGGATGTTCCATCCATGGCATTATCTGTCACCAACCATGCCGTAACCGACTTTAGGTTCGCTGCAAAGATAGCAAAATTGCTTGTTCTGGAATTTACCGGGAAAGAAATCCCGTTGGGAACATTACTAAATGTAAATATCCCCGATGTTCCGGAAAAGGACATTGCGGGAATTTTATTAACCAAACAAGGTAAATCAAAATGGGACGACGTCTATGAGCATAGAGTTGACCCACAAGGTAGGGATTATTTCTGGCTTACAGGAAATTTGATGGAAGTTGACAAAACTATAGATACTGATCAGATTGCAATTAAGAATAATTATGTTTCAGTATCACCAATTCACTTTGACTTGACCGATTATGAAACTTTCACAAAGATGAAAACATGGAACATCGAAAGGTTGTTGAATGGTAAAAAAGATTAATATCTGCCAAATAGATGCTTTTACAGATAAAGCTTTTGCAGGAAATTCTGCCGGGGTTGCATTTGGAGACGGCTTAGCAGATAAAGAAATGAAATTAATAGCAAGAGAAATGAATGTGGCCGAAACGGCATTTATTTCTCAATCCGGCACAGCAGATTATAATTTAAGATGGTTTACACCTTCAACAGAAGTTGAATTATGCGGACATGCAACCATAGCTTCACTGCATTTCTTATTTGAAAATGGATATATTAAAAATAATTCTGAATTAAAATTTGATACTCTTTCAGGAATTTTAAGATGCCGGGTAGAAGACGGAAAGTACTTTATGCAAATTCCAATCTATAATGCAGAGGAATACAAAGATAATAAAGCCGACATATTAGCTGCTCTTAGCTTGACAGAAGACGATATAGATAATTTGGTTCCCTTTATTATTATGGGAAACAGGTATTTATATATTTATGTTAAAAAACTTTCGACTCTAAAAGAAATAAAACCGAACTTTAAAAACTTGTTGAAACTACAGGAACAAAATAATTTTGGAGGCAATGTGGTTTTTACAAGAGAAACTTATGATAGTCAAAGTTTTGCACACAGCCGGTTCTTCGCTCCTTTTTACGGAATCAATGAAGACCCAGTTACAGGCTCCGCAAATGGACCACTGATACTTACATTAAAGAAGCTTGGATTTATCAAGGATAATAATGAAGATATTTCATTAATCTTTGAACAAGGGGATATTATCGGAAGACGCGGTAGGATTCGGGTAAAATATTCAAAGTCTGCTAACGAATTATTTATATCCGGAAATGCTGTAACTGTACTGAAGGGAGAAATGACTTTTTAATGTTTAATCTTGAAAAAATAAGTTTAAATTTTTCATTTCCTTCATTCTTTTTCATTCTTCTTTTTGTTCTGCTGGTCGCATACGTAATTTATATTTATCGTTTTACGATTCCAAACATCCCTCAAAGTAAAAAAATACTTCTGATTATTTTGAGATCGCTTGCTTTGATACTAATACTTTTCGTTATTTTTGAACCCGTCTTAACACTGGAAAGAAAGGAGGTCCTTGAACCTGTAAATTTAATATTTCTTGATAATTCAAGATCTATGCAGATAAACGATGGGACAAACCGGGGCCAGACAATTAAAAATTTCGTTTTGGGGATTAAGACCAATAGCTTAGCAGGCAGTTCAGATTTATACAGCTTTGGTACCAATATATTACACTTAAATTATGATAGTTTGCAAAACCTTAACTTTAATGAAGGCAGTACAAATTTCTCCAAGATATTTTCCACAATTAGTAATTTAAATCGAAATATTTCATCAATTGTAATCGTGAGCGATGGAGTAATAAACGATGGAAGCGACCCGCTTCAAAATGCGATCAAACTAAACATCCCTATCTATACTGTAGGAATCGGTGATTCCGCTGAAAGGAATGATGTTGAAGTAAAAAATGTTTTATCTAATGAATTGATATATGCACAAAGTCCTACATCAATTGTGACATCTATTGCGAATACAGGTTTCGCAAACAAAAATGTAAGTGTGTCTCTTTATGAAGACAATGTAATTACTGCACAAGAAAATATTTCGCTAAGTCCGGACGGGATTCAAAATGTTGATTTCACCTATATACCTAAAACAAGCGGTGAAAAGAAATTATCGGTTGTCGTTTCAAATACTCCGGGTGAATTTACTTTTGCAAACAACCGAAAAGTTTTTTATATAAAAGTTCTTAGTAACAAACTAAAAGTTTTATTAATTGCAGGAAGTCTATCACCTGATGTCTCATTTATTAAAAGTTCTATAAAATCAGATCAGAATTTATCAATCAGTTCCATTACACAGGTATCGAGGGATAAATTTATCGAAAAAGAAGACTGGCAAAAATTACTCGATAGTGCAAATGTTATTTTTCTTGTTGGTTTTCCATCAAAGGAGACCCCTCAACAACTTCTGCAAATGGTGTTAAAAGAAATTTCGGATAAAGATAAACCATATTTTATAACTCTTTCCAATGGTGTTGATTTTGTAAGATTGAAATCGCTTCAAAGCGAATTACCATTTACCATTAACAATATAAGCACGGATTACTTAGAAATACAGCCGGATATTTCCGCTACTCAATCCGATAACCCATTACTTCAGAATAACGCTTCAAATATGGTTGATGCGTGGAATACTCTTCCACCTGTGTATCAGCCTAATGTTGATTTAAAATCAAAGCCGGAAAGTGATGTAATTTCAAAAGTTAAAGTTAATAATATACATATGAACAGGCCATTAATTCTGACCAGGATTCTCGGGAGTCAAAAATCAATAGCTGTTCTTGCTGCTGATCTCTGGAGATGGAAACTTGAAACAGCTCCCAAGAATTCGGATTTATTTAACAGGTTTATTTTGAGCAGTGTAAAATGGTTAAATACTAAAGAAGATCATAAACAATTTACGGTAAAGACAACTAAAAAGCTTTATTCACTAGGGGAACAGATAGAATTTAATGCCCAGGTTTATGATCAATCTTTTAATCCCGTAACAGAAGCCGACATAAAAGTTGGTATAAAATCAGGTAGTAGTAATTATGAGATTAATTTGAACTCTATTGGCAATGGTTTGTATGAAGGTATATTCAAGGCAAGTCAACCCGGTGATTACACTTATACTGGCGATGGTTATAAAAACAGTATCAGACTCGGCAGTGATGATGGAAAATTTAATGTAGGCGAAACCGATATAGAAATGGTTAATCCAACTATGAACAGTGAGTATCTTTCATTACTTTCCAATCAAACCGGAGGAAAATTTTTCTATAACTCAAATTATAGTGAACTATATTCAATACTTAAAGAAATTACAGTTCGCTCTTCGAAAAATAAAATAGAAATCAGCAATATAAATCTTTGGTCAAATGAATGGCTTCTTATAGTTGCAATTGCGGCTTTCGCTCTTGAATGGTTCTTCAGAAAAAGATGGGGAATGTTGTAATAGATTCAAAGTCTGAAAGATTTAACTATTAAGATTCCGATATTAGTTAATAAAATTAACAATCATTAATAATATTTTAATGTGAATATTATATGGGTACTTTTGAAGAATTGAATATTTGGAAACAATCCAAACATTTAAGATTGAAAATTTATTCTTTAATTTTCAAATTTTTAAATCTTTGCATTTTTTAACCGAAATATTGGACTTCTTTCTTCCTCGGATTTGTCCGGGCTGCGAGAACAAGCTCACAACTTTTGAAAAATATGTTTGTTCAATATGCCTTGATAAAATAAAGCCTGCTACTAAAAATAAACTTCAATTGGAATTCGAAAGAAAATTTCGTGGGAAAAGAATAATTACCGGATTTACCTCGCTTTATATTTTTGAGGAAGGTAAAGTATTCCAGAATATTATTCATGCATTAAAGTATAAAGGCCGTTTTTCAATCGGTAAGTATCTGGGCGAAAATCTTAGTGTCGTGTTATTAGATTTTAAAAGTGAATGGAAAATTGATATAATTATTCCGGTCCCTCTTCATCAATTGAAAAAAATTGAGAGAGGATATAATCAAACCTTTTATATCGCCAAGGAAGCAGGCAGGAAATTAAATATCCAGGTAAAGCAAAATGTTGTAAAGCGTATAAAGTATACTCAAACTCAAACCGCAATGAATTTAGCAGAAAGAGAAGAAAATATCCGGGGTGCGTTTAGTATTAAAAATTCAACAAAAATACTGGGTAAAAATATTTTAGTTATTGACGATGTTATAACAACAGGTGCAACAATAAGTGAATGCGGGAAAGTACTTTTAGAAGCCGGCGCGGCTAAGATTTATGCCGCTTCTACAGCAATTGCGAATTAAAATATTTAAAAATCATAGAATTTATTCAATTTAATTTCTAAAGAAAAAAATAATCTTAATTACATTCTCTCCGGTGCATTTACTCCAAGAATATTCAGACCGTTCTTTAAAATAATCTTTGTAGCCACGGCTAATGCCGCTCTTGCTTCAGCAAGTTTTTTCTCAGTTCCTAAAATTCTGCAAAATGTATAAAACTTATGGAAGGCTGCCGCCAGTTCTTCAAGATAGCTGCATATACGGTGAGTTTCAAATAGCTCAGCACTTGCCAAAACTTCTTCCTTAAATTCATGCAATTTGCGTAATAATTCCTGTTCTTCAACTGATACCAGAAGATCCAGATTCTCTACAGAAATTTTCAGATCCTCTTTTTCAATCATCTTCAGAACCGAACAAATTCTTGCATGTGCATACTGCAAGTAAAAAACAGGATTTTCATCAGACTGCTTTTTTGCTACATCAAGGTCAAAATTCATGTGCGTGGAAATATCACGCATGTTAAAAAAGTACCGCACAACATCAGAACCGACTTCATCAACCAATTGATCAAGAGTTATATAATTTGCTTTACGTGTGGACATCTTAACCACTTCCCCGCCTTCCATAATTGTAACAAACTGATGAATAAGAACCTTGATTTTACCCGAATCGTATCCTAAAGCTTTTAAACCGGCAAGAACGTCCGGATAGGTTGCATTATGATCCGAACCGAAAATATCTATAATCAAATCATAGCCTCGTTTAAATTTTTCAGCATGATAAGCAATATCAGGCAACCGGTATGTTGGCTCTCCTGTTGATTTTAGGATAACCTTATCCTGATCATTTCCAAGTTCAGTAAGCTTAAGCCAGGTTGCTCCTTCTTTTTCGTAAGATAGTTTTAGTTCTTTAAAAGTGTCAAGTATCTCTCTTATTTTACCATCTACGTATAAAGAATTTTCATTGAAAAACATTTTATGAATTATGCCTATTCGTTCCAAAGATTTTTTTATATCTTTAAATATCTCTGATTCGGCTTTGTCTTTAAATGTACCTTCTGCAGATTCATTTAATAATTTTTCTCCAAATTCATCCATCAAACTTTTAGCAATATCCTTAATATATTCGCCCTGATAATAATCTTGAGGGAATTCAATTTTTTGTCCCAGCAATTCAAGATACCGTAACCTTACCGAATCACCCAATACGCGCATTTGTCTGCCAGCATTGTTAAAATAGTACTCGCGGTCAACGTTGTAACCCGCCCACTCCAATAAGTTCGCAAGAGTATCACCAAAGACGGCATTTCTACCGTGCCCTACTGTTAAGGGGCCGGTAGGATTAGCTGAAACAAATTCAACATTTGCTTTTTTGCCTGCATATTTAACTGATCTGCCATAATCTTTTTCGGAGGCCAGTATATCTTTAGTAATTTGAGCAATAAATGATTTTGTAAAGAAAAAATTAATAAATCCCGGGCCTGCAATTTCAAGTTTATCAATAACGCCTGGATCAATTTCCAAATTTGCAATAATTTCTTCTGCAATCTCCCGGGGTTTTCTTTTAAGCTTTTTAGTTAACATCATTGCTGCATTTGATGAAAGATCACCGTGGGTGTTAATTTTGGGAACTTCGAAAGTAATATTGATGTCTTTAAGATAATTTAATTTTTCTTGGGTTTTATTAAATATAGAATAAAGATAGTACTTCAAAATCTTTCCTTAAAATAAATTGACTAACGATTATAATCTTTTTATGGTTGAATTTTCTTAGGCCTGCCGCGTTTTTTTGGAACCGGCATTTGTGGAGGTGTTAAAACAGAATCATCCACACTGATTATGTCTGCATCCCCCCATAATTTTTCAAGGTTATAGAATTCCCTAGCTTCCTTTTTGAACACGTGTACAACAACATCAACATAATCCAGCAAAACCCAACTAAGGCTTTTATATCCTTCGGTGTGCCAGCATCGAATGCCTTCATCACGTAGTTTTTTATCTACTTCATCAGAAATCGCTTTTACTTGAGTATCAGAGTCGGCGCTGCAGATAACAAAATAATCAGTCATAGTGGTCAACTTGCTGATATCCAATAATTTAACATCGAAGCCTTTTTTAACAAATATAAGTTCTGCTATTTTATAAGCTAACTGCCTTGAATTCACGTTTTTTTCCTTTTATTGATATGGTTTTAAACTACTGTAATCTTTACCTATAATAAGCGAAACATCGAGAAAATATTTAGTGCTCATTTGTTGAACGACATTTTTGTGGTTAATACCTAATGAATCAGCTACTTTTAAAGCATTTATCATATTACCTGTTCGGTCAATAACAATTGACTTTTCAACATCATATGAAATATAATTCCCAATTTGCACAACATCAAAATGGTGCTGGCGTAGGAAATCCGTAATTTTATCGGCTTTACCAGAAAAGCCGCACCCATTCAATACTTCTACCTGAATTAATTGGGCAGAAGACTTTGGGCTTTCAAGTTCGTTAATATTATTAACTCTTAACTTTGAATAAAGGGAATAAGATAAATAAATAATTATAACTGAAAGAATTATAATTATAATATTAGAATAGGAATTAGCGGTGAAACTCTTAAGATCAATATTTTTGAAAAACTTTTTTTGCCGTAGTTTTCCCTTTATCAATTTTTGCCCAGAAAATATAATTTAAAATCTAGTATGAATTCTCTTGAGTGATTAAGTGCTGACGGATTCATGAATAATAATTAAAAACCATTAAAAAATCCGTAATGATAACCACCTGCATAGGAAAACGGAGACATCATATTATAAGGAAGATTCCTGTACTGAACAGAAATATAAACATCTTTCCATGGTTGATAGTTAATAGCGGCGTTAGTAATATAAAAACCATTTATAGAATTATTGAACTGTTTACCTAAAGTGCTATAAGGTGTGTTTATCACACTTGCATCAAGTTGGATATTTAAATTATCGGAAAATTTATAAGACATACTGTTAGTATACGAATCCATTGCCATTCCCTGCCCGCCTCCACTCGCGTAAGACATACCTACTGATTGCTGCATGTGAAAATTTTGAGGATTAATAAAACTAAACAATGAAGATGAAGACTGCGCAAGAATTCCGCTTTTAACATCGGGAAGAGGAGCATCAGAATCTTTAAATTGTGCAAAGCTTGTCATTGTTAACACTACAATAAACAGCATCATTATTTTTTTCATAATAACACCCTCATAATTTCACTTGAATATTAAACAAATAGCACAAAAAAATCAATGATTTTACCATTATAACTTTAAAAAATGTTATTTAAGTTACGTTATCCTAATAATTTTGTTTTGTTTATCAACTAGAACTGTTTTTGGCTTATAATTGTTTATTTCTTCATCATTCATTTGGGAATAGGCTATAATTATAACTTCGTCACCTACAGCACCTAGTCGTGCTGCAGGCCCATTAAGGCATATAATGCCGCTTTTAGATACACCTTCTATTATATATGTTTCCAAACGGCTGCCAGTGCTTAAATTAACTACCTGTACTTTTTCACCGGGTAAAATATCTGCGGCATCAAGAAGCATTTTATCCACTGTTATACTGCCTTCATAATAAAGTTCAGCCATTGTAACAGTAGCTCGGTGAATTTTAGAACGAAACATCTCTCTGTACATAATATTCTTTTTATTTTAATTATTAAATATACTTAGAATCGTTTAATAGTTTCAAGACACTATTTAGCAGATTAACAGGATTAAATTGTAAGTCTTGAGCTGAGATGATTTATGTGATAAACCCGATTTCATTGGTTTTGAGTCATCTATTATGCCTTCCGGTGAGTACGATTATGTGCAGTTATTTATCTATTTGTCTTGATTAGTTATATTAAATAATATATATAGTAAATTAATTTTCTGGCAAAAGGTATAAAGTATCAGGACATTTTGGAAATAATTCAATAAAATATTTCTTTCTCACTTGACAAAAAGAAAAACTGTTTTATATTTGTATTTGAAATATGAATAAAAATTTTGGGACATATAATTTTACCAGCTCTAAAAATACCAATTCTTGGTGGTGGTGGTATAGTATGCAAAATAATATGACCCGGTGATCTAGAGATTTACAATTATAATACCAAAACCCTTCTCAGAAAACTGGGAAGGGTTTTTTATTTTTAAAGGCGGCATATGAATTTCGGTCAATTTAAAGATTTGTCTAAAGAATACAATTTAATACCTGTTTATGAAGTAATTACAGCAGATTTACTTACTCCTGTTCTCGCATACCTAAAAATACGTGAAAAAGGGAAGCAGAATTTCCTTCTTGAATCTGTAGAGGGCTCATCAAGTTTAGCACGGTATTCTTTTATCGGTAAAAATCCGGAATTAATAATTCGCAATAAATACTTAGAAATTACAGAGCATGTAAACGGAACTTCAAAGGTAATGCATAAAAGTATTTTCGAATATATCCGCGAAGAGCTAAAAAAATACAAACAGCCTAAGCTGGAAGCCATCCCGTATTTTACAGGTGGAATTGTGGGCTATCTTGGTTATGAAAACATAGCTCTTATTGAAAATGTGATAAAATTTAATTCCGAAAGTTTCAACAATCCAGATTCAATCTTTGGAATTTACAATACAATTTTGGCTTTCGATCATTATAAACATCAAATTATACTGATAACTAATGTAAAAATCGAAAGCGACACAAACCTTGAAGCTGTATATGATGAAGCAAAAAAGAAATTAGCATCGCTTCGACAAGAGCTTAAAAAACCTGTTGACTACAATTCCGACTTTAGACTTTCCGGTGAAGTAAAAGAATATTTTGACCCTGAAGAGTATTACCGCCAGGTAGAAGCTGGCAAACGTAATATTGTTGAGGGGGATATTTTCCAAATTGTACTGTCCCAAAGATTTTCTTCAGGATATAAAGGAGATTTATTAAATGTTTACCGTGCTCTTAGAATAATTAATCCATCTCCTTATATGTATTATCAAGAATTTGAAAATGATTTTACGGTAATCGGTACATCACCGGAAGATCTTTTGAGAGTGAAAAACAGGAAAACGCAGGTATTACCTATTGCGGGAACCCGTCGCCGCGGTAGAACTGAGCAAGAGGATACTGAACTTGAAAAAAATATGGTAAACGACCCAAAAGAACAAGCAGAACATACAATGCTCGTAGATTTAGGAAGAAATGATTTAGGTAGAGTTTGTAAATATGGTTCGGTTACAGTTACTGAGAGAATGCGAGTTCAAAGATATTCCCATGTAATGCATATGGTCTCCAAAGTCGAAGGAGAATTAGCTGATGATAAGGATTCTATTGACGCATTAAAGTCCTGTTTCCCCGCAGGTACTGTATCAGGAGCCCCAAAAATCCGTGCTATACAACTGATAGACAAATATGAAAAAAAAGAAAGAAATGTTTATGCAGGTGCCGTTGGTTATCTTGATTTTTCAGGCAATCTGGATATGTGCATTGCAATAAGAACCTTGTTTGCGAAGAAGGATATTATATACTGGCAAGCCGGAGCGGGAATAGTGGCTGATAGCCAGCCGGTACTTGAGGCTAAGGAAATAAGAAATAAATCTGCAGTGCTGGTTAATGCATTAAAATATGCGGAGGTAATCGATGAAAATATTGGTAATTGATAATTATGATTCATTCACTTATAACCTTGTTCAACTATTAGGGAAATTCAATTGTGAACTAATAGTAAAAAGGAACGATGAAATTTCTGAAACAGAAATCAGAGATTTAAATCCCGATAAAATTTTAGTTTCTCCCGGCCCGGGGAGGCCTGAAGATGCAAATGCATCTATTACGGTGTTTCAAAAATTCGGGGATACAATTCCTATTCTGGGTGTATGTCTCGGTCATCAGGCTCTGGGATATGTCTACGGCGGGAAAGTAATAAAAGCTCCTGTTCTAATGCATGGTAAAACTTCAAATATTAACCATGACAAAAGAACAATTTTCAAGGACTTACCGCAAGATTTCAGGGCTACACGATATCATTCATTAATTATTGAAAGAGAATCATTACCCAATTCACTCGAAATTTCTGCAGAAACTAACGACGGCTGTATAATGGGAGTAAGGCATAAAGAATTTCCAGTTGAAGGGATTCAGTTCCACCCGGAATCATTCTTAACGGATGAAGGATATAGAATTATTAAAAATTGGTTGACATTATGATAAAAGAATATTTAGAAAAAGTAATAGATAAAGAAGATTTGTCTTTTAATGAGTCCTACACTGCAATGACTGAAATAATGAGTGGTGAAGTTAATAATTCTCATCTAGCAGGATTTCTTATAGCTCTTAAATCGAAAGGGGAAAAGCCGGCAGAGGTAGCGGGTTTTGTAAAAGCAATGCAGGAAAAAAGCATAAGAATAAACTGTAATGATGATAATGTAATTGATGTATGCGGCACAGGTGGAGATAATTCCGGCAGTTTTAATATTTCTACAGCGGCCGCATTTGTAGCAGCTGGCGCCGGTGTTACTGTAGCAAAACACGGCAACCGTTCCATTTCAAGCAAAAGCGGCAGCGCTGATGTTCTACAGGTACTTGGCATTAATATAAATCTGACAAAAGAACAATCCGAAGAGTCTCTTAATAATATTGGGATCGCATTTCTCTTTGCACCATTGTATCATCCTGCGATGAAGTATGCCGCACCGGTACGCAAAGAACTTGGTATGAAAACGATATTTAATATGCTTGGCCCTTTAACAAACCCTGCAAGAGTTAAAAAACAAATTATCGGTACGTTTAATATTAAAGCAGCAAGTACAATGGCAGAAGCTGCTAAGTTCCTTGATCTTAAAAAGGTATGCTTCCTTTGCGGCAGCGATAAATATGATGAAATATATCTAGGAGATAAGACTGAAGTTCACGAATACAACGCGGGGAAAGAGATTAAATCATATACATTATCTAACATATCATTTAACTATCCATTAATACAATTCAACGATATAAAAGGTGATACTCCGGAAGTAAACGCACAAATAATTTTAGATATATTTAAAGGTAAGAATAAAAACGGAGCATTCCACACTGTTGCTGCAAATACCGCCTTAGCATTATATGCGGCTGATTATTCAGACAACCTGGAAGAATGCAAAATGGCAGCGGAGCATTCGATACTAAGCGGAGCAGCAATGGCAAAGCTAAATGAATTTAAAAAATTCAGCGGAACAGATTAAAAATTATTTCAATATTAAAGATTTTACATTAAAAATGAACTTCTTAACTGAAATATTAAATACAAAAAAAGATGAAATCTCCGATCTTAAGAAAAGGTTTTCCTTTAATTCGTTTCGTGAAATGGAATTCTTTAATCGCCAACCTTTGAGCTTTTATAATGATGCTATCTCCGGCAAAGCCATTTCAATAATTGCCGAAATAAAAAAAGCAAGTCCGTCAAAGGGAATTATAAGGGAAGATTTTAATCATATAGCTATAGCAAAATCTTATTTTAGCGGAACGGTAAACGCTGTCTCCGTACTTACAGATCAGAACTATTTTAAAGGAGATATAAATTTTTTAAATGAAATAGCTAAGATTAAAAAAGCTCCCCTGCTTAGAAAAGATTTTATTATTGATAGTATACAGATTTTTGAGGCAAAAGCAAACGGTGCTGATATGATTCTACTTATTTGCGAAGCGCTTTCACAGGAGCAAATAAAAGATTTTACAGGACTCGCAGTCGAAATAGGTTTAGAGGTATTGCTTGAATTGCATTCCATAAATCAATTGGAAAAAATTGATTTTAGTTTAAATAAGATAATTGGTGTTAATAACCGGGACCTGGAAAATTTTAAAGTTGATCTTTCGATAACCGAAACAATCTCGGGTTACCTGCCTGATAATGTTTTACTTGTTTCAGAAAGCGGCATAAGTAGTAAAGAACATATTGATTACATTCGTAATGCCGGCACAGATGCAATTTTAGTCGGTGAACATCTGATGAGATCATACAATATTGAAGAGAAGTTGAACGAACTTAAAACCTGGTGTAAAGAATAGCCGGGAGTAATTAAATGCTACAATTTTTGTTTAAAGGATATAAACTTGAAAGTTAAAATTTGCGGGATAACTAATCTTGAAGATGCAATAATGTGTGAAATGTCCGGATCCGACGCACTGGGATTTATATTTTATACTGGAAGTAAGAGATATATACCTCCAGATAGAGCGCGAGAAATTGCAAAATCACTTTCTCCTTTTACAATGAAGGTAGGTGTATTTGTAAACGAATCAATTGAGAATATTAATAAAACTGCCGTTGAAGTAAAATTAAATCTTGTACAACTCCATTGTGATGAGTACCCGGAAAGGATAAAAAATATTTCAACACCGGTAATTAAGGCTTTTAGAGTTAATGATAACTTCAATTATGGAATTTTGGAAAATTATCCTGATTCATATTATCTGCTGGACACATATTCAAATACCGGTTACGGCGGAACCGGGAAAATCTTTAACTGGGGGAAAATTCCAACTAAATATAAAAGCAAGATTATTTTAGCGGGAGGCATTTCAATTGAAAATCTTGAAGAAATATATACAATTGTTCGACCGGCTGGTATAGATCTTTCTTCATCACTTGAGTCCGAACCGGGTAAAAAGGATAAAGAAAAAGTAAAGAAATTCTTCAATAAACTTAATGAATTGAAAGAAAAGATATGTTAATTATCATGAAGCTGAATTCCTCTAAAGCTGATATTGAAAAAGTAAGAGACAGGATAAGCAGCAAAAAATGTGTACCTCATGAAATACCGGGCGCGAATAAACTTGGCATCGGAATTACCGGTCCTACTACATTGCTCAATGAACAAGAATTTTTATGCCTCGAATCTGTGGAAGAGGTTATCAGAGTTACAAAACCGTATAAGCTTGTTAGCAGAGAGATGAAGCAGGAGAATACTATAATAAATCTTGATCAGGCTTGCATAGGGGGTGAAGAACTAGCAATAATTGCAGGACCTTGTTCCATTGAAAGTAAACAACAACTGTTTGATATTGCAGGTGAGCTTAAAGAAATGGGAATTAAATTCTTACGTGCTGGGGCTTTTAAGCCGAGAAGCAGTCCATATTCTTTTCAGGGATTGAAAGAAAAGGGATTGCTTTATCTTTCGGAAATTAAAAGAGAGCTTGGATTAAAAATAGTTACCGAGGCTAAGGATACAAAAACACTTCCTCTAATAGCTGAAATTGCAGATATCATTCAAATCGGGGCCCGTAATATGCAAAACTTTTCTTTACTGGAAGAAGCCGGCCAATTATCAAATGCAATTCTTCTTAAACGGGGAATGGCGGCAACGATAGAAGATCTATTAATGAGTGCTGAATATATTTTGTCTCAAGGGAACTTTAATGTAATTCTTTGTGAAAGAGGTATACGTACATTTGAAACTATGACAAGAAATACTCTTGACCTTAATGCCGTACCAATGATTAAAAAAAATTCTCACCTTCCGATTATAGTTGATCCTTCACATGCAATAGGAATTTGGGATAAAGTTACACCAATGGCAATGGCTGCAATTGCATGCGGCTCTGATGGCTTAATGGTTGAAGTACACAATCATCCGGACCAGGCTCTTTCAGATGGTTCGCAATCATTAACTCCAAAAAATTTTAGAAAACTTTTAGATAAGATCGGGCAGTTGGCTCCAATTGTCGATAGAAAGATAAATTATTATGCGAACGTCAGTTGAATATAATTTCCCGGATACAAATGGGAGATTTGGTAAATACGGCGGTAAGTTTGTTCCTGAAACACTAATTACTCCGCTCAAAGAATTAGAAGATGTTTATTTCGAACTAATAAAAGATAGGTCATTTTTAGACGAACTTGACAATCTGAATAAGAATTACACGGGCAGACCCACCCCGCTTACATTTGCAGATGGCTTAACAAAACACTATGGCAAAGCAAAAATTTATTTGAAGCGCGAAGATCTCTGCCATACCGGGGCACATAAAATTAATAATGCACTGGGACAAATCCTGATAGCAAAAAAACTAGGAAAAACCCGTATCATTGCGGAAACCGGTGCTGGACAGCATGGTGTTGCAACTGCAACCGTATGCGCTAAGTTTGGCTTTAAATGTTTTGTCTATATGGGTGAAGTTGATATCGAAAGACAAAGCCCTAACGTTTTCCGGATGAAGCTACTCGGGGCAGAAGTAATACCAGTATCGTCTGGAAGCAGAACTTTAAAAGATGCTACCAATGAGGCTATCCGTGATTGGGTCGCAAATGTTAAGGATACTCATTATATAATCGGTTCCGTAGTCGGCCCGCATCCTTATCCAATGATTGTCAGGGATTTCCAGTCAATTATAGGCAGAGAGGTTAAGGAGCAAATCATTAAAATTGAAGGCAGGCTGCCTGACTACATAGTTGCGTGTGTAGGCGGCGGGAGTAATTCTATTGGAATCTTCTATCCTTTCGTTAATAGCGGAGTAAAGCTTTTAGGTGTTGAAGCTGCTGGCTACGGAATTAATACAAATAAACATTGCGCAACTTTAACGCTCGGACGAGAAGGTATATTCCAGGGAATGAAAACATATCTGCTCCAGGATGCGGATGGCCAAGTATCAGAAGTTCATTCAATTTCTGCCGGATTAGATTATCCGGGTGTGGGCCCCGAACATAGTTTTTTTAAAGATGAGGTTATTGCGGATTATTATTCAATAACCGATAATGAAGCCATAAAAGCAACTGAGCTCTTATCCAGGCAAGAAGGGATAATTCCTGCTCTTGAGTCTGCTCATGCACTCGCATACTTGGAAAATCTTATGCCCCTGACTAACAAAAATGAAATCGTAATAGTTAATGTAAGCGGCAGGGGTGATAAAGATTTAAATACAATTAAAAATAGTTTGGGTTATTAAATGTCAATCATTAAAGAGTATATCAACCATAAAAACAATTTAAATGAAAAAATACTTTCAGTGTTTCTTACATCAGGCTTTCCTTGTAAAGAAAGTTTTCCTGAGCTTGCATTAAAAATCTTTGAAACAGGTGCAGATATACTTGAAATAGGATTTCCTTTCAGTGACCCATTAGCAGACGGGCCGATTATTCAGAGCTCGTCATATCAAGCTCTTCAGAAAGGAATTAATCTTACTGCAACTTTTAATTATGTAAGTGAAATTCGTAAACACACGGATAAACCTATAATCTTAATGGGTTATGCAAATCCTGTTTTATCATATGGAGTAAGCCGCTTTGCACAACAAGCTAAGGCTTCAGGTGTAAATGGTATTATCATCCCTGATGTACCAATTGAAGAGTATGAGGATTTTTTCAGTAGCTATTTTTTAGGGCTTGACATCATTCTTCTTATTACACCGACAACCACCGACGAAAGAATCAAATTGATAGATGAAAAAAGCAGCGGATTTGTGTATTGTGTTTCCGTAAGCGGGACAACCGGCCTTCATCATCAAAACAAAACCGCTGGAATTGAATTTATTAAACGCGCTCAAAATACTATAAGCAAAAATAAAATGCTTGCAGGTTTTGGTATTTCCAACGGAGATGATGCAAATGCATTTACGCGCTATTGCGACGGAGTTATCGTCGGTAGTGCCATAATTAAATCCCTGATGGACGACGATAATAAATATAGTAGTACCATTAAGCTGGTTAAAAGTTTTAAACAATCATTACTTAAATCATAATTAATTGTATTAAATATTATTATCTCAGCTTTTAGAAATAAATTTTCTATCAAGGCTTATAGATTTTGAGATTCATTAAATTAAAGTCATTTCAGCATATTCAACATTTCCACTGCAACAAACCCGTTGCCCGTATCATTCAAGTGAACGCCGTCTATTGTTAAAACACCTTTATCTATATCATCCGGATTATGTGCAGCAATATAATCAATAAAATCTTTGTGCAGATCTAAAAACTGAACACCTGTCTCATTTGCAACTTTCCTGCTTATTTCCGCATATTCATCCAGCATCCCGTCAATTTTATTTGTTCCATGGTGTTTTTCTCCGATTACACCTGGAGTACAAAGTATTATTCTTGCTCCGGTTTTTTTGATTTTTACTATAATTTCTTTTAAGCCCGCTTGGTACTGGTCTTTGGGTGTTCCATGAAGTCCCGGAGTAATTGAATGCCAGACATCATTAATACCAATGTATATAAAAACTATAGTTGGAGATTTTGAGATTACATCCCGTTCAACACGTATCTGTAAATCGGGAACTTTATTTCCGCTGATTCCAGCACCTATAATATTAATAGATGGATTGTTTTTTGAAAGTGAATCTTTAATTATTGTTATATATCCATTAGGTTTTAAGCCCATTTGCGTAATAGAATCCCCAAAAAATATTATTCTATCATTATCTTTTAACATAAGCTTTCCTGTTGAACATGATAAGAGTGTACTTATAAGTGGAAAAAACAAAAAAAATTTTTTCATATATACCACGTAATATGTAAATCTATATAGTTGATGAATTTATATTTTTTCAATTTTTATTTGTAAAATTTTTGATCATTTAATCTTTCACTCTAACAATCATCTCAATTTCAACAGGTGCATCCAGAGGAAGTTCGCTTACTCCTACTGCGCTTCTGGCGTGTTTACCTTTATCACCAAAGATTTTGACAATCAGCTCGGACGCCCCATTTGCAATTTTAGGCTGACCAGTAAAATAATCTGCACTGTTTACAAAGGCAGTTATCTTCACCACCTGCTCGATTTTATCAAGGTTTCCGGTTACACCTTTAATAACACTAAGACAGTTTAGTGCACAGATTTCTGCAGCTTTCACACCGTCTTCTACGCTTACCTGTGCGCCAACTTTCCCTTTTATTTTTAATACACCATTTTCAGTTGGTAATTGTCCGGAAGTAAATACCAAGTTAGCTATCCTAACAGCCGGCACATAAGCGGCCAGCGGCTTCGGTGGTTCTGGTAGTAGTAGTCCAAGTTCATTAATCGTATCTTCAAACATGGTATCTCCTTTTTTATCAAGTTAAGTTTTTAGTATCTTTTTATATATATTGGCAAACCAAAAATAAAGAGTTCAAAATTAAGGAATTAAATAATGACCGGAAGTAAATTTAATGAATTTGTAATCATTGTAAAAAGACTTCGTGCCGATTGCCCCTGGGACAAAGTACAAACAAATGAATCCATCCGGGCTGCCACACTTGAAGAAGCTTATGAGGTTGTTGAGGCTATAGACAATAAAGATGATGTGGAACTGAAAAAAGAATTGGGAGATCTTCTCCTACATGTAGTTTTCCATTCTGTAATCGCTGCCGAAAATGGCAGATTTAATATTGATGAAGTAATCGACTTAATACAAGAAAAATTAATAAGACGTCATCCTCACATCTTTGGAGAAACGGAAGTATCCGGTCCCGAGGATGTAAAACGCAACTGGGAAGCTATTAAGCTAACAGAAGGAAGGAAATCGGTATTGGAAGGAGTACCGGGTATGATGCCTTCACTGCAAAGGGCCTACCGTCTTCAGGAAAAAGCATCTAAAGTCGGGTTTGACTGGGAAAAGAAGGAAGACGTCTGGAAAAAAGTAATTGAAGAAATCGAAGAAATGCATAAATCCGAGAAAGAAGAATCCTTTGATGAACTTGAGGTGGAAGTTGGCGATGTATTTTTTGCACTTACAAATTATGCACGATTCCTTGGAATAAATCCCGAAATTGCTTTAAGAAGAACAAACGAAAAGTTCATCAACAGGTTCCAGTATGTAGAAAAGAAAATTAATGAAAGCGGCAGGCAGATAAATCAATCAAATTTAACCGAAATGGATAAGTACTGGGAAGAGAGTAAAAAAAATTTTAAGCGCTAAAAATCGGATCGTAAAAGCTACGCAAACTTATGCAATGAGTCTGCTATAAATTGTGTAAAATTCCCGGGAGAAATTGAGAAAATCTTCCGGGACTTTTAATTTTAAATTTGATAACTCAGTTTAAAAGTAACATTTCTTCTTTCTTCAAAGTATGCACTATTAAAGAATGCTCCTTTAATCAAATGTGCATGATCCAATAAATTTGTAATGTATAACGAAGGTTGGAGAGTATGATTAGTTTCCAGGTTAAAAATATATCCACCGGACAGGTTAATAATCCAGGCGGGGGCTGTATGAGCTCCCAGGTTGAAATCAAATAAACCTGTTTTATAATCATAATCGTCGTTTCCGTTTGTTAAACCGCTGCCGTAGTTAATTAATAAATTAATAAAATAATTAGCCGACTGATAATTTAATCCGGTTACTAAAGTTAATCTCTGGTCGTGATCAAGATCATATGGACTGGAATAGAAGGAAGGAAGGAATCCACCTGAGATTAATCCTTCTCCATATCCATGCATAATGGAACTATTAATATAGAATGAGAAAGGGTTAAATGGTTCATTATAATTCAAACTTAATTCTAACCCGGAAACTTTAACTTCTGCTACGTTGATATTTATTTTTATGCTGCTAGCGCCTAAAGTTTCATCATCTAACCCCGGTGAAGCATCCTTATGAAAATAATCCAGTTTACTGGTTAAACTTGAATTGAATTTATGAATAATTCCAAGCTCATATAAATTATCTCTTTCTGGATATGTACCTGAATTTAAAGTTGACCCGGTAATTATCTGAGATAAATAGTTCAACCCTTCAACATTTGTGGGTAAAAAAAGCCTGCCGTAACTTAAGTAAATAGTATTTGAACCATCTGTGTAAAGATTTAGTTTTAACCGCGGGCTAACCTGAGTTTGAAATGGAATTGAAGGCGAAACCAACTGGTCATATCTAATCCCGGCTTCAAGCATTACCAGATCCCAAGGATGAATCTGAGTTTGGAAAAACATTCCAAAAGTTGAACTCTGATAATTTGAATTAATGACAGGCCCTTTCCCGGCAAAATCTTTTAATTGGAATACTTCATTTGCGGCCGTCAGGTTTAATGCTAACCCCGCTTCATATTCAAATTGATTTGATAAACTGTTTGAATACTTAGCCCTTGTTCCGTATGAAAAATATTTCCTGTCCTGGTTAATAGTATAACTTGTTGTAGTATCTGTCCCCAGGTATTGCCTGGTTTCATCCAATTCATTATTAGTCAAATATTTTATACCTCTTTCGCTTGAAAAAAGAGATATTAATATTTTACTTCCTTTACCGGGTTCATTTGAAAATATATGATAATATGATAATGTTTGAAAAGCATTATAATTATTTTGAGTATCATAATCTATTGCTTCTATCGAGTCAAAGGGGATATCTGTTTGAGTATCGCTGTAATTTAAATTCGAAGTTATATAATCATTTTCACCTAGCAAATAATCTATCTTACCATATAAGAAATAATCAAGACCATGATCGTTAAAAAGTTTTTCAACAGGCTGGTCCAATCTTCTGTCAGTTTCCTGACGTGAGACGGATAAATAATATCCAAAGTTTTCTAAATTATTGCTGAGAGAAATATCTTCTCCGTCTGAATTTAAAGCTTTAAATGTACCCACTTTATTACCAAGATATTCGTTATTCGAAGTTAAATAACTCCCGACGTAAGTTGATAAATTTAAATGAAAATTACCGGTTGGAATTCTGTTTTGGATATCAAATACCGCAGTAGATTGGCCGCCATACTCTGCCGGGAATCCGCCGGTATAAATATTAATTC
>Ga0181520_10000469_pt1 | contig 89793 bp, 22 predicted proteins | sample PEATcosm2014_Bin_29_FD_132451 | JGI IMG/M metagenome (GOLD analysis project Ga0181520, IMG submission 132451) | Peatland microbial communities from MTU Mesocosm Facility, Houghton, MI, USA - PEATcosm2014_Bin02_30_metaG | ecosystem: Environmental > Terrestrial > Soil > Wetlands > Peat | place... | reverse complement strand
GCAAGATCACCGCGATCTCCGAGCTAACGGGCCGGATGGTCGACAACTTGCCTGAGGTCAAGGACGTGTTTACGTTTGTTCATAAGGGCGTGAATGCTGAAGGGCAGATCATGGGAGAATACGCGGCCACCGGGTATATTCCTAAGTGTTTTGAGGATTTTGCCACCCGTGGCATACCGCTTAGCAAAACTATTTTTGAAACGCACGTCAGCGCATAAAGTCTAATCTAAAACATCATGATTTTAAATCTTACCCGCGACACCACTATTGCTTCCAATGTTGCAATTGCCCAAAATCCTTGGGCTAGAATGAAGGGGTTGCTTGGGGTCAAGGACTTGCCTCTTGGCGAGGCCTTAATCATAACGCACTGCCAATCCATCCATATGTTTTTTATGAAATTTTCCATTGATGTGATTTTTTGTGACCGCCACAATAAAGTGATTGGCCTTTGTGAGAGAATTAAACCTTTTTGTCTGTCTCCGGTATTTTTTAAAGCCTCCTATGCCATTGAAGTACCTTCAAGCACCATTGCCGCCTCCAAAACACAAATAGGGGACCAGGTACAAATTCAGCACCCTTCTATATAAACACGTCTTGTTCGCGGTTGACTTCACGTACGATTCATTTATAATAAAATTTATGTTGGCCTTAATCATTATTAGTTTTGGCATTCTCTCCCGCGTTATAGTGCATACCTTTAATTTTACGCCGGTATTAAGTCTGGCTTTATTCGGTGGCATGTACCTTAAAGGCCGTCAAGCCGTGCTTGTGCCGTTGGCATTGATGGTTATCAGTGATTTTATTATCGGTTTTCATAGTATGATGTTCTTTACGTGGGGAAGTATTGTGTTGATCAGTATTTTTGGGCTTTGGCTCAAAAAGAGAAAGAATTTTCTAACTGTGTTAGGCTCCAGCTTTGCCTCGGCCGTGATTTTTTTCATTGTAACCAATGGCGGTGCGTGGCTGACTTTATATCCGCATACGATGGATGGGTTGCGGCAATGTTATATTTTGGCAATTCCTTTTTTTAGAAGCACATTAGTCAGCACTATGGTGTATAGTTTGGTCTTTTACGCTGGTTATGAATGGCTATTAAAACGCAGCCAAGGTACAGTTTTGGCGCGATTTTTTTAAAAAAACACATACCAGTTAGGGAAATCTCGTGTGAATCGAGAACAGTCCCGCTGCGGTAACTCCCTTGGGGGAAGTCCGAACACCTAACGGTATTTAAAAGCTGAATGCCTGCGTGAGAACAAGTCAGGAAGCGTATATATTGAGACATGTTGCGGGAAAACACCCTCAATCGTCAGTAGATGATTGAGGGTGTTTTGTTTATAAGAAGAAAACGGCCCCCTTCAGGAGAGAAGAAATGAAGGATGTATTACTGGTAAGTTTATTGATGGTTGTAGCTGCAGGATGGGCGTATGGGGACAATCAATATGTTTCAACTCTTGAACCTATAGTCATCACTCCAGACAGAGCTTTGATTGAAGAGACAAGGGCCCCGTCGGATGTAACAATTATTTCTCAGCAGGAGATCCAGGATTCCGGCGCTCAAAATGTGGGTGAGTTGCTCGATAGCAGCGTGGGAGTGCATATTTATAATAACGGGGAGGTTAAGACAGATAAGGCGGATATTCGAGGTTTCGCTGATACCGCAGTCAGTAATATATTAGTTCTTGTAGACGGGCACAAGGTCAATTCCATAGACATCTCCGGCCCGGATCTTACTCAGATCCCCATCGAGGAGATAGAAAGGATTGAGGTTATTAGAGGTGCCGGCTCAGTCTTGTATGGTGATAATGCGGTGGGCGGGGTTGTTAATATTATTACTAAGAAAGGTTGTGGAGCCGCATCCGGCGCTGTTGAGTATGATGGCGGAAGCTATGGCGCATCAACAGAGGATGTGTCTGTAGGAGGCTCCCAGAAAGGTTTGTCTTATCAGATGAATCAGAAGTACGCTGATTCTGATGGGTACAGAGCGAACAGCAACATGCTAGCCAAGGATTACGACGGCAAGTTTAGTTATTCTGTTACCGATGCGCTTACCGTAAATTCTGATCTTGTGTGGCATCAGGATGAATATGGGCTGCCGGGAGATTTGACCCCGGAGGATCTTGCGACGATAGGCAGGAGAGCCTCAGCATACCCCCAGAATGAAGATTACGCATCAACTTTAGATAAGATGTTTTCCCTTGGCGTTGACGATAAGACGATTTTGGGAGATTTATCATTAGATACTTCGTATAGGGATAAGGACACTTATGCGTATTTTGATGAGGCCCCTTATGGCGCAACCGCGGTGAAGTATGATATAACAACAGTAGGGATATTAGGCAAGGATGTTTATAAGGGTGTCGTTCTCGGTCATGATTTTCAGACGGTGGCTGGCGTGGATTATTATGATAGTCAGAATAAGATACTTGGCGGAGGTTCAGGCCTGGCAGAGGATTTTGATAATCTGGTAGTTACCATGAATGAGTTAGGGGCCTATGATACCAGCACTTTGTGGGTCACTGACAAGTTGAGTTTAGAAGCAGGGTATCGCTACCAGCATGCTCAGTATACGTTCAATGATAAAGGTAATGACCTTAAAACGATTAAGGATGCCAATGCCCCTGTTGGCGGCGCCAGCATGAAGTATGAATATGCGCCGGGGTCGAATGTCCACGCCAGTGTGCAACAAACATTCCGGTTCTTAGCGACGGACGAGTGGTATAGCACATACACCGGGTTGAATACAAACCTAAAACAGCAGACGGGTATTCAATATGAGGTTGGCATCAAGCACAATTTGAATGATATTACCTCTCTGACCATAACCCCGTATTGGATGGATAATAAGAACGAAATTTTCTATGACCCGTATAATGTGTACTTTGGAAGCAACAACAATTATGGCCACACCCGCAGGATAGGCATTGAGTTTAGTCAAGAGACCGACTTGCTTAAGATGCTGCCGGCCCGGTTGGATAAATTGACGTTTAACACCAGCTTTACTTATCAGGATCCTATCTTTATCGGTGGCCCGTATAATCACAGCACAATACCAGGGGTGCCTAACACTCAGGCAACCGCGGGGGTTGCTGTAGGGTTCTTGAAACATTTTATATTTACCGCTAATGAGAAGTTTACAGGCCAAAAGTATGCGATAGATGACGTTACTAATGAAACCGCGAGGGACAAGCAGTATTGGATTACAGATCTTAAGTTGTCCTATAAACTAAAAATGGCGGAGCTATTCGTGGGTGTGGACAATCTCTTCAACGAGTTCTATAACGACTACACTGTGATGAGCACAACAAGCACAGACAAGGTTTATTATTCAGCTCCAGGCAGGACGATGTTAGGCGGAATCAAGCTGAAATTTTAATCGGCGGACAAGCAAGATCATTGATTGTTCTAAGACGAGCGTTATAATAGATTTATCAAAGTGACATGAAAAACCAACGTCAAAATTTTCATCAAGCGCTGTCCATCCTCAATTCTTTACTTATCCCTATTTTTATCCTTACCTTGATTGACCTATTAAATTTATCATTTTTATTAAGATTTAATTTTATTATTATTTTATTAATTACTGGCGTTCTAAAAATATATTGCATGAGCGGAATCAGCGGCTGCATCCTTGAGATTTTGAGCGGGGAAGAATTTGTGCTTCAATTTCGACGGGTTCGTCAGAATGCCAGGGCTCTCTGGCAAGGATTTTTGATTGTTTTTATAATGATACGTCTCGTTGATCTTTCTTTGAATGTCCTGTTTGCTTCGTTTCACATATGGAGGAATTTATATTTTAGTCTGTTGGGAATTATCACGGCCTATGTGTTGGCTCAATGGACAATAAATAAAAAATACATTGGTCCGTTAGGGGTCCCTCACCGCAGGTTTAGGTTTAAATTAAGTTTTTTAATGGTGATGATTTCAGCCTGTCTTTTGGAATTAATTTTGGCAAGGGTTTCAGATTTTATTTATATGGGGAATTTTTATTGGCGAAACATATCAGCGTTTATTCTTAATTATATCCATGTTTTCGAATTTATTTTTTGTTCTTTGTATATTCTTGACGCTTATCCTGAGATTAATGAGAAGTTTAGCTGTCAAAAAGAGATCTTTCTTATTAGGCCAGCGATAGCCGGAGTTTTAAATAGTTTAGCGTTTTGGCTTGTGCGCGGCTATCCTCCTTTTTTTGTGGTCTTGAAAGCTTTGTCACCAAAAACTTATAAATTCCGTGAATTCGATCAGGTCATCTGGCACGAACGTTATTATAAAAATAATGCCCTTGTTTGCATCACTTGTTTTACTTCTAACTGCTATGAGGCTTACAAACTTGCTAAAGAGTTTAAAAAGAGAGGTTCGAAAGTGGTCATGGGAGGTCCCCATGTGACGTATTTGCCGTATGAAGCTTTAGCGTTTTGCGATAGCGTTGTTATCGGTCAAGCGGAAGGTGTTTGGGAGGAAGTGATCCGTGATTATGAAAATGGGGAACTTAAATCACAATATAAGGGGGCTGCGACTGAGGCTGATTATTCCAAAGTCCACGAAGAACTTTTAAACTCTCCGCCGTATATTGTTAAAGAATTCTTGGAAACAATGCGTGGGTGTAAGTTTCGATGCCATTTTTGTACGATTCCGGCCTTAAACGATGGGCATGCGCATCTTCAGCCCATTAATTCTTTTGTTGAACTCATTAAAAAGGTCAAACCTTATTATCGTGACGTTACATTTATTGACAATAACATTTATTCCGACCCAGGTTATGCTAAAGAGCTTTTTGCTGCCCTTAAACCATTAAAAATTAAATGGCACAGCGAATGTACGATTGATATTGCCCAAAACCAGGAAGCCCTTAAGCTGGCCCGGGAAAGCGGCTGTGCCGGATTGGCGTTTGGGTATGAGATCTTTGGCGAATCACTGGAAAAAAATCAGGGTGGTAAATTAGCGATGGCTCAAAAGTATATTGAATATACTAAAATCGTCAAGAATACAGGGATCAAAATCAAAGGGCATTTTATTTTCGGTTTTGATTCAGACAATTTAAAGACTTTGTTCCAGCTTTGGAAATTTTGTTTTTCTGTTATGCCGTACACGACAGCTGTTTCCATATTGACACCATTGCCGGGTTCAGGGTTGTATCGGGACATGCTGACCCAAAATCGGATTATGAACCTGAATTGGCGAAATTATAACTGCCATAATTTTGTTGTACGTCATTCGAAAATGAATTCCACGCTGGTATCCCTCTTTTTCCCTTTGATCAACATCTTTTTTTTAATGACAACGTCTTCCCTTGGGCTTGTGTTGTTGGCAATTAGTTTTATTGACTTGGGAGGGTTTTTTATATTTGCCCATCATTAGTGATTATTTTAATTTTCGCAGTATGATTGAGGTATTGAGAATAGCAACGGTTGCTGATAATACCACGAAGACTACAATCAATATCTTCCAATCATTAATTGGGAAAAGAAAAATAAGAATGAGAATGGCCCCCAGCAGCACTTTTCGCCCGATAAAGTCCTGACAGGTGATGATATCAACCAGGGAAGGGATATTGTATTTTTTGGAGAGATGCTCACAGGTTTGATAAAGAGTTTGCCGGTTAAGCTCATCCGGTTGGATGTTTTCTAAAAGAAATTGTTCGCTGATAGCCGCAACACGCCTGCGATTCTTTCGGAATAAATTTACAAGAATGACTAAAGGGAGAATTCCTAAGAGAAGAATCCAAAATTGTTTTGTCAGGCAGAAAGCGGTTATAGTTAGGGCCAAGGCCACATAGATGATGATTTTAGCTATCTGGATTTTCTTGAGGGACTGATATTCTTCCTTTTTTTTATTTTGCACGCAGATTTTTTGCTGAATTTCAGGAAGACTGATGAGGATTAAAAACCAGTGATAGACATAACGGTCATTCTCAATTGAGCTTATGATAGAAGACATGCTGCTAACGGCGTTTTGGTTAAATTTAATGGACATGACAAAATATGGTCATTAATAAGTATTGATAAAATTATTTTAGATTAAAAGAATTTTAATGCAATAGTAAATAACCTCTTTTAACATCCATTCTATTGACGCAAATTAGCGCAATGCTATAATAAAATGTCCAAACTGGACATTTTATGGGTGTCATATATAAATTAAAGGAAGAAGTTGTCCATTTTATTATCAGCCAAAGGCAAAGTAACCCGCTTGCTTCCTGCCGACAATTGGCTGAATCCGCATCCCAAAAATTTGGCCTGAATCTTTCTAAATCATCGGTCAATGACGTACTTAAGGAATCAGGCATCACAACGCCTCGAGGGCGCAAACCCAAAAACAAGTTCGAAATCCCTCAAGAAAAAAAGAACCAGATCCAGGCCAGTCTTTCCCAGGTTAAGTTAATCCCCCCTTTATTGGAGGACAAGCAATTTTCTAAAGAGATTGCCACGCTTCCTGTGGTCGCTCGCAATGACACTAAAAAACTTTACGATGATGAGGGTAAGGAAGACGTGCAGATTTCGCCTGAGCATGAAAGAGCGGGGAGCATTTTTTATAAGGCAGCGCTTTGGGATTTAGGTATATTCTCAGAGGAGAATATTAAAGCAACGGATTGGAATTATTATTTGACCTATAGCAAGGGCATTAAAGTAGTTTTAGAAAACAACAAAAGTTTTTTCATTGATTTGCCGTTACCTTTGGAGAGGTGTATTCGGGAAGCGGCAGACGGGTTGATTAATAATGTAAAACCTCTCATTGTAGATAAAGTTTCAGATGAAGGGCTTTTTAAAGCATGTATGGAAGCTCAAGAAGGTTTTAAAATCGGCTCTATTGCAATAGTGGATGGAGAAGACCATATTTTGTTAGAATTAAGCAATATAGTGGAGTCGAAGAGGAGATTTATGTTACAAAGGAGGGTATTTGTGGAGAGCAGTGAAAAAAATCCCAAGGAAAGGCTAAAAGCGATATTCTTCCCACAACTAATTGATAATAATGGGGTTATAGATAATATGTTAAATCTAAAGGGATTTGATACTACAAATAAATACGAAAATGTTGTAACGTTATTAATTAATAATAGTTATGAGAATAAAATCATACTTCAAGCGGCGGCTGAAAAATTAAATGGGATGTATTTACGTGACGGACAGGATAGATTAGTAAATGTTAAAATTGAAGCAATTCCTCTCCTTTAATGGGAGGAATTGGGGGGCATCATTCTTGGCTTGTTGAGGTTGACAACTATTATTATATATGGCATACTTTCTTTAGGGTTTAATAAATTGTATCAACAGTCCCTTATGGGGCTTTTACATAAATGGAAGACCCCTCTACGTTATTTGTAGAGTTCCTCGCTCCTGTTTTTTAAAGGGGGAAGGGTCTAATTAATCTTCTGGCATGTAAGGTGAGGGGCGATGATCCAAAAATTAAAAAATAGAAACGCGCAAAATCTCATCGAATACGCGATCGTCGTTGCCTTAATCTCAGCAGCGGTGGCTGCTTTGAGCACCTACGTGTTCCGTTCCGTCCAGTCACAGCAGAAGATGATTACTGAGGATTCTCAAAATTAAAAAAACCTCGTACTTGAGGAGGAATTTATGCATATAAAAAATAAAAGAGGTCAAAGCACGGTGGAGTATGTATTGCTTGTGACCGCGGTGGTGGCAGTTATCATCGCCATGGTAACTTCCAACAAGAGTGGGTTACAGTCGCAGCTTAATTCGACATTGAACTCAGCCATTGAACAGGTGGGCAATATGTCTGATAGATTAGCTGCCTCGGAGCAGGGATCCTCCGGCGGCGGGAATGCTACGCCTCCGTATTCGGTCTCTGTTTTGCCAAAATAAGGTTGGCTAAAAAGATAACTTTTATGAATCCATATAGGAGGAACACATGTTAAGAAACTTCCTTAAAAACAGAAAAGCTCAAAATACCGCGGAATACGCGCTTTTGATCGCCTTGGTGATTGCCGGGGTCATTGCCATGCAGACCTACGCCCAACGCGCGTTGCAAGCCCGTATCCACGACGCAGCACAGTATATGGCCACTACTGGCAGCAACTCTACAATAGGCTTGGGAAACTCAACTCAGTATGAGCCTTATTATATGCAGAGTAATTATGATGTGGCCACCAACAGCACTGAAAATAAACGTTTAGGGGCAGGGTTGGTAGGTGCAGATTCTGATAGCAACCGCGCAAGAACCGGTTCTCAGGTATCCACCTATAACGCTAGTGACATGAACCAAACACAATGATTATAACGAAATATTCTAAGGAGGGATCCTATGTTGCAATATCTTAATCAAAGACGAGGGCAAAGCACCTTGGAATACGCGGTGTTGATAGTTGTCATTATCGGCGCCCTATTGACCCTTCAGGTCTATATCAAACGCGGGGTGCAGGGACGTTTGAAAAGCGCCGCGGACGATATCGGCGATCAGTATTCCGATGGTAATACAAATGCAGTTAAGACAATTAACAGGTCCAGTAATACTTTGGAGACGTTTAACGCGGGGGTGTCTACATCCAATATACTGGGCACTGAAGTTACCAATACCATGGAGAATTCAGTTATCATCAATACTCAGCAGGAGTATTGGGGATCTAACGCCACGTAATGAGTAAAGGACAAACGCATGTGCACACATAAAGGTCAAAGCACAGTGGAGTATATTTTGCTCGTCACGGCGGTCGTTGCGGTAATTATCTTGTTTACGCTGGGCAAAGGCAGCCTTTTTCAGACGCGCCTGACTAATGTGTTTAATTCGACGACACAGGACATGCTCAACGTGGCCTCATACTTGCAAGATAACGCGGCGAGCACAGGTACTCCGGCGAGTTAGAAGGAACACTTATTGTGTCATTGCGAGGAACGCTGTCGCCTACGGTTCCTCGCAATGACACTCGAGGCGAGGCATGAATAATAAAGGCCAGGCAATCCTGTCAGAGTATGTGATGATTTTTTTTGTAGTGATCGCGGCGCTGGTAGCCATGACCACTTTTGTACAGCGCGGCCTTGAGGCGCGTATTCATGACGCGAGGAATTTTATGATTAATTCAGTGGTCAATAGCGGCGCATGTGACGCTAATTGCTTGAAAGCCACTGGAGCCGCGGGTAATCAAATCCCTTATGAGTACGAGCCGTATTATTCGATAATGGCTGCGGGTGTTCAGAAGAATCAACAAGACACTACAGGGGCAACAACGGGCAACGCGCAGGTCCTTGGGGCCATTTATACCAGGTCTTCTAATGAGGCGACTCAAATTAATTCGAGAAGTACTCAATTGCAGCCGGAATGTGCCAATAATGAGGCGACTCAAATTAATTCGAGAAGTACTCAATTGCAGCCGGAATGTGCCAACGGGAGGTGTTAAGATGTTCGCGCGCCGCGGCCAGTCTATTTTGGAATACACCATCATCGTCGGCATTGTTACGGTAGTGCTTTATTATATGGGGACAAGCATCAAGCGCGGCGTGCAAAGTTTGGTAAAGGTCACGGCAGATCAGGTGGGCAACCAGCAGAATTCAGACCAGGATTTCAATGACGTCCAGCAAGGATATATGGAAGGGTCCAACAGCGTGACACAAGAATCCAAAAAGAAGCAGGTAACAGAATCAGGGTATATGCCGGCATCCGGTAACGCGGTTTATGTGACGAATACGGTTTTCAATGAGTCCTCTTATACGATGACAAATACCATCACCAATGGAGGGTTTACTCAGACTAATCAGTAAAAAACAATTGTGCAAGGACACGGATTAAAGGATAAAACTTATGCGCAACCATAAAGGACAAACAATTTTAGAATACACGGTGATCGTGATTATTATCCTGGGAGTTATGATTGCCATGAAGGATTATATCAAGAGAGGCATTCAGGGCCGGTGGAAATCAGCGGCAGATGATTTTGGCGACCAGTATGACCCCCAGTCCGTTAACTCCAATATCGTCTACGCGACGCAGGTTAATGCACAATCCATTGTGACTGTCTTAAATGGATCTAATAACAGTACAGGTCAGTTGGAACAGGGCCAATGGACAAATCGGGTTGACGCGTCCAATTCTTTGGAAACGAAGACAGGGAGTACACAGGTAGGGAATTAATGCTCAAGATGGAAAATAAAAAAACACAGGTCATCGCCAAGGCAGGGCAGGCTGCCATCGAGCTTGCCGTCTTCGGAGCTATCCTTGTTTTTATTCTGGGGACGATTGTGCGTTCCGCCGTGGGCAATAGTTATACGCAAAATCAAAATTTTAAAGCCATGCGCATGGCCATGCTGGCTTCATGGAATAGCTCCAAGGCCGGCAATACGTCCCGCACCAGCGCTTCAATTCTTTTTGTGGAAGACCGGCTTTCCCCGGACTTTAATAAGTATGGGGCTTTAGACCGTAATCCTTTTATTGCCCAGGGTTCAGGGACCTTTTCGTATGAGGAGCTCTATCCTTTGGATGTTGGCGAGGTGGCTTCGAATTTGCCGATCATGGACGTTTATATCAACGGCCAGTATTTTCCTTTTACCACCGCGTCCTATGTTACGAATAAAACAATTACAAAATCTACGCAATGCTCGTCGGATTGTAACGCCTCCACCCCGCAGCAACAGCAGTGCCTAAAGAACCAAAGCAATCGCAATAAAAGGGAATGGGCGCTCCCGACAGTTAATGCAAGCCTGTTTGATTATGTAGTACCATTCACATTCGACACGACAAATAATTATTCCAATATCAGCAAGACGAAGACAGACACAACAATGGCAGCCAATGGCAATGCCATTTTTAATGAATTGGCCAATGAAGGGGTGATTAGTCTGGCTTTGGGGTCTAATACCCAGGGCACTGTTAATTCGTCGACGTTGCCAACTTCGTTTGTCACGTGGTTTGAAAACAAGTTTCCAAGTGCGGGGCAGACGGCATTAAATCAGATACAAAGTATTTTGCAGAGCAACATGACCTCTTATAAATTATTTTATACACGAGCGGTCAACGGAGGACAGACGGCGCCCTTCTTTTTACCGACCCCACCGGCCTGTTCGTCCACCACGAGTAGCTCGTCGGATAGCGTTTCGTATAACGCGTTATGTTCGACTTTGACGGTGTTGGATGCAAACGGCAATCCGTATACCAACAGCAGTGGGGACATGCAATATGACCTTCAGCGCTTGGGGGATTACACGTCGGTAGAGCAGCAATTTCCTGCGATGGCGGAGACAGGGGGGGTGACAGCATGTTCAGCTACTACGGCAGCGAACATGCGTTGTTACGTAGCCTGGCAATGGGCGGCCACCGCGGTAAGGGTCCCTTCAACCACCGCGGCTTCTAGCAGCGTGTTTGGGTTGTTTAGTCCCTCGGCAGGAGGGGCTACAATCGATAGCGTAATCGGATTGAATGCCAGCAACAACCAGTATCCTCAGTATGATATAGACGGCAGGATAGCGGAAGAGGGAGTAACTATTTACGCAATCAGCCTGAATTCAGACGGGACACCAACGGTGTCTTATGAGGACCCTCAGGGCGGGGATATTGATGGAATTTGGGACCAGTTCACCTCTTGCGGCCCCAAGCCTGGGTTACAGCCAGACTCGCAAATTTTCACCTTCACCCAGGACGGCACTTATTTACAGATTAAGGAAGGGAAATTATACAATCCTGAAACCGACCAGTTTGTGCGCAGCGCTAATAAGCGCGATACAATAGACTTAATACAGCGCACTATTCAATTGAGCAATAACACCGGACGCTTTTGCGATCAAAATGGGAACCGTCTGACTACTGTTGCCAATGACGGGGTAACGCCTAATCCGGTGGAAGTCTGTATACCTCCCGGCTCCAATGATAACTGTTTTAGCAGTCAGCAGAATATTAAATCGACATGTTTTTATGCGAATAGCAATATGTTATTTGTCCGCAGCCGTCTTCAAGATCGGCGCGGCCATTTTTGGATGACTGATACATCAGGACAATTGAGGATTAAATAAATGAAAGCCCAATCAACCATAGAATTCACCTTTGCGATGGTTGTCATTATGTTTTTAGTTTACGGCATGGTGAGGGTCTTCCGTTGGACAGGCATGGATTTGGCCGAGCGGCGTTGGGCGCAGGACAATTCAATGACAACACTGGTGGGCACCGATCCGGCGTCACAACTAAATTCTGACGTCGGCATTGCTCAGCCGATGGCCGCGGTGTATCACGGCAGCATAACTAATGGGAACAATACAATTCCATGATTAAAAAAATAAACAATGACACGCGTGGCCAAACTGCCTTGATTTTGATTTTATTGACGGCGGCGGCGCTGATTTTTCTTGCCATCACCTTAAACTGGGGTCGCGTTGCCCAGACAAAGGCCTTGTTGACTATAGCCGCCGATCAAAGCGCCTCGCTTTTGGCTTCGGATGCGGCCAGTTATGGTGAAATGATGAAGGAGGAAAATTTACAGGGCACTAATCAATATACCGGCAGGGTGGGGCTCATAGTGGCTATTATTACAATTATAGTAGCGATTGTTGTAACCATTTGTAGTTATGGGACGATGGGGCCTGTGATGTGGCTTCTGGTTGTGGCGGCTGTTGCAAATTTAGTCCTTCAAATAGTCGTGGTTCAGCCGGGGATAACATCGATATGGAATCAATTACAGAAGAACCAGCCTATCACCCAGCAGTTTTATGAAGGGGGCATCGCCGCGGCCCTTCAAGGCAGCGTCACGGACCAAGTTAACATCACGGATTATCTTGATTCTAACGCCAATGGTGTTTTGGGAAGCACAAACGGTTTCCCCAATGACACTGTTGGCCGGTTTGCGTTATTTTATACCGACCGTTTAAAAATGTTAAACAAACCTCTTATCCCTCAGGTGGTGTTCTTTTATAATCAATTGGGGGAATTAATGAATGGCGAAACGTGCGGTCAAAATGAAAGTGATTATGCAAGTTATCAGAACGCTGTTACGCTCAACCCTGTCTGTGCCGCTTTAGGCGCACAAACTTGCATTAATGATCCTATAGATCCAGCCTGTCAAGTGAAGATACCGAATGTTTTCCAATTAAATGACGCGTGCTCCAGTTCAAATCCCTATAGTCCTTATTGCGACCCATGCTGTCAGCCGCTGCAAGTGCTGGATCCGGCGTATTGTGCTTCCAGCGCTACCAAAGGTACTTTCAATTCCACGCACTCCATGTCGGGTTTGTCTACACAGTCTTCTAATTGTACGTTCAATCCCATGCACCCTACACAGTATGTGTCTGTACGGCCTTCTAGTTGTGATCAAGGCACAAGCTACAACGGCGCACCCGTGCAATGCACGCAAAATAATCCATATGGAGCATACGGGGCCTCGACAAATCCGTACACGCTTCTTTATGATCCTACTTTTCAGAACTATGCGGCAGGGGTATCATTTTTAGCCCAGTATGGCCGTGACCAGCCCATGGGGACACCGCCTTTTACTTTACAGCCCGATGTGATAACCCCCGCTGGAGTGACGCCTGTTGTGGAGTTTCCCAACGGAGTATTTCCATTTTTCTGGCTGATGAAGGCTTATAGCCCGGAGGTGAATAACATTAATCCACTAACCAATCCTCCTGTCGCAAACTCTCCGGATCTCCATTGGTGCGCCCCGGCAACGACAGCTACCAACGGAGTTAATATTCCGGTTTTTACAGTTCCAACGGGATTTACAGATTTGGCCCAGTTAAGTTTGCCGTATAGTTGTCAGGGCCAAGATTGTTGTGTTAATTATCTTGCCGGCAGCGTCACTAACGGCGTGCCAACTCCGTCCAGCACCGTTGTCAATGGGGCGATTGATATAGTGGGATCGTCAAATCCTGCTATTGATCCAAGCTTTGGAGAAGCCAGCTCCGGCTCTTGGTTGCAAGGAGACAACCAGATGTGCTCCACGACCTGGCCATATAATGGAGCAACCTCGACCTTTCAGGATGGTACTTGTGAGTTGACTGGCAGCGCCACTGCGTCTTCTTCGGCGCCCTCTCCCCCTTTAACTGAACCGCCCAGTACCCTGGATGGGTTGGACTACGCTATGCACACCTTGACAGATTTTGTTAATTTTTCAAATAACTTCCTTAGTAATGATGTAGGAACATTAAGCGCAACATTTACTACCTGGTATCCTCAGATGGCTGATTGGATTGATCCGTCGACCGGCCGTTTGCCGCCGCTGGTGACAAATCTCAGCACTTGGAACACGGTGATTACAAATTGGTTGAATACAAAAAGCTATGAGAGCAACAGTGCCTGGTGCGTTCCGCAGGAAGCGATACTTTTAAGTGAGAATGGCTCAACTGAAAATACCTATATAAATAGTAATGACGGCGGAGCAACCTGGGGGAGCATGCCCTCTGTTATTGCCTGTCTGAATTATAATGCGGGCACGGTCCCGGCGAACAACTATAATCAGTGCTTGGTCGACTTGAAGAAGGAGGCAACAACATGCTCCGCATTGCCTGCCTCGTGCGCGCCTTCGGTTTTGGGCCGTTCTCTCGCGGGGCAAGCACCTGCCTTCACTCCAGGCGATAAATCTTCATGTGATCCTACCGCTACCGCGCCAAGCAGTTTTGCGAATTGGGTGCAGAACAGCTATATTTTAGCTACCGACGAGGCTCCAAAGTTCGCGTTGCGATCCGGGTTTTTACAGGATATTTACACTAGGGCCCAGTCCATGCAAAGTATTTTTCAATCAGGATACAACGCGCTGAGTGCTTTTTTCAAACCCTGTTCTGGTTCCGACTGCTCAGCCGGCGGGCCGGCAGCCCAGCTGACCTACGCGTATAATCAACCTTCTCCGACGGCAAAATTACCAAATTCCGTAATCTATGGATGGGTTGATAATACCTACCCTAATGGCCAGCAGGGATACGCGCATCTTGTTAAAGTCACGGCATATTCGCCGGGCCGTGGCGGAAGTAACACCTTAGGCATAGGGTCTCTATTGCCGTGGATTGACACGGAGACGGCGCTAGGATGCAACAGTAGTAATTGGTGGACTTACTATGTAGTCATTACTGGAGACTTTGTCACGTATTCTTTGACATGTGATATGGCTCGTACTTATACCCTCCAAGCTCGCGATGGACTTGTGTATGTCAGTGTCAAGCGTTGGGATGAGGACCATAGCAATAATTCTGTCCTCTTCCCTAATGGACATCCGTTATGGCAATTTTTATTTCATAATCCTGCCGCAGGCAGCGTTGCCAATACTACCGGAAAAGAGCTTATGCAAGCATGTAAAGGCTTAAGCGGCGGTTCTATCGGGTTTGGCCTTGTGCCCCAAACGGTACAAGGGTTAAGATATGCTGGAATATCGACACAGGATCAGACGGCACTTGGCAATGCTTTTATGTTAAATGACAACTACAATCCTGGTAGCACTAGCGGTACGGTGGACATTAACTCTCCTTCCCCAGGCTACGGCAAATGTCTTTCCCAGGCCAATAATTTGTTGAATAATGCCCCGGAAAGCCATATTTGTGCGGAATATATAGCTGGCAGTGACGCTTCTCAGGCTTCGGGCGAGACTTATAATCAGAGTAATTATTCTTTGAAATTTGTTAACTGCCAGAAGCAGCCGGAGGACCTGACGTATGATGTTTCCGGACTATAAAATTTTAAATAAAAAAGCATTTTCTGTGGTTGAATACACGGTGTTATTTGTCATTATCATCGGAGCGTTTTTGGTAATGAGAAATTATATCCAGCGCGGGATTTTTGGCCTCTGGGGGCAATCAGGACAAAGCTTTGCCTTTGGGCGGCAGTATGATCCGCAAAAAACTATTGAATGCGCTTTTGATGAGCAATCAAATCTGTGGTATGATCGTAATTGCTTCCTGTCTTTTAACAATTCACAATGCAACGCTGACTGTCAAGAGGGCATAATGAATAGTCAGTGCCAGACAAGCAGTTGTGGTCAGATGAATAATCAGACGTCGCAATGACGTAATGAGGCATATGCTTATACTTTCCTTATTTTTATTGTTTGTTGCTGTTACTCTTTTAGGGGTCACCTTTGTGCCGACGTTGGTGGCCAGGTCCAGTCAGATGAACAAAGACCGGGCGCAGGCCGTCGTCGGAAAGATTGACCGGTACATGAAGGAAGAAGAACTTAAGAAAATGTACCAGCTGGTCCTTTTAGGTCCGGTTGTCTTAGGCATAGCAGGTTTTTTTATTTTTCCTGAAGGGCAAAAATTGATCGGGCTGATTGCCGGGGTGGTTTTTGGTTATATTTTGCCGCGCGTGTATGTCGGTCGTCTTGTCACGATTCGCAAGCAAAAATTTAATGACCAGCTTATTGATGCGATGATGATCATGTCCAGCTCTTTTCGCGGGGGATTAAGCTTAGTACAGGCTTTTGAATCAGTGGCAGATGAAATGCCGGACCCGACCAAGGGTGAGTTTGGGGTGGTCTTAGGAGAGAACAAAATGGGAGTGCCTTTAGACGAATCGCTCAATCGTCTTTATCGGCGCATGCCTTCCCCGGCCATGCAGCAGTTGGTAACGGCCATTTTGCTGGCGCGCGATACCGGAGGCAATTTGCCGATTATTTTTGCGCGTATCGTCAAAAGCACCCGCGAGCAAAAAAAGATAGAAAAAAACCTTCAAACCCTGACGATGCAGGGAAAAATTCAGGCGGTTGTCATGACCAGCTTGCCGGTGTTTTTCTTTTTTACCGTATCGGGGACAAACCCTCATTTTTTTGACACCATGTTTAATTCGCCCAGGGGGCAGAATCTAATGGTCTTGTGCATCGTATTGTGGGTGTTAGGAGCCCTAAGCATTTGGAAAATATCCACGTTTAAGGACGTATAAAATGTTACTACCTTTATTATTCGCCTTTTTTGCCGGATTTGCCCTGATTTTGGGATTTTTGCCTGTGGGTTTGGATAATCGTCCTAAATTGCAATTGAAGATGGACGATCCCCTGGATAGCTTGCTGCCTAAACTCGGCGTTGAGAGTAAAAAAAAGGGGCCGTTGGAGTTTATATTCTCGACAACGCGTAAACTGGCCTTATTTAACAGGCCTTTCGCTATTTCGCCAACCGGTCAGCGCATGTACAGGGATTTGAGGATGGGCAAATCAAGGATCACCGTCGAAGAATTCTTTTTAATCAAAGAGATCCTGATAGCGGTCCTTTTGTTGTTGGTTTTAAAATTTAATGGTAATGGCGATTTTTTAATGTTCGGGATCTTAATGGGGGCTGCTCTCGGGTACATGCTGCCTGAGTTTTGGCTGAAGGCCAGGATTAAGAAGATCAAAGAAGACATTTTAAGGTTTTTACCGGATACCGTGGACCTTTTGGGGCTTTGCGTTAATGCCGGTTTGGATTTTATGATGGCGCTGAAATATGTGGTTGAAAAATCAATGCCCACAGTGGTTATCGATGAGCTAAGGAACATGATGCAGGAAATTAATGTGGGTAAATCCAGGCGTGATGCGTTGAGGGATTTGGCTAAAAAGTATGAATTGCCGGATCTGTCCACCTTTTCCAGAACCCTCATTCAGGCTGACCGCATGGGGACCTCTGTTATTGATGCCTTGAACATACTTTCTGAAGACATGAGGGATGCCCGTTTCAGGAGAGGTGAGGCAATGGCATTAAAGGCACCCTTGAAGATGTTGATACCTCTGCTGTTTTTTATCTTTCCAGTGGTTGCTATTTTAGTTGCTGGACCAGTCTTCCTGGACTTCTTCCAGAACAATCCGCTTAAGAGTCTCGGTCGCTAAGCCAGAACTGAAATTATTAATGTCCATTCTGGATAGACGGCTTTAATTCTGAATTAATTTCCAATCTGAATTCGTATGTCGTTGTGATACCTACTTTTAGTGTCGCCACATCTTATTAATGTCCATTCTGAATTAACCTACCATTGTGCTCTTTCTAACCCTTCTTTCCGTAGGGGCGGACCTTGTGTCCGCCCGATAAAGAAAGCCGTCATCCTGAGGCGTAGCCGAAGGATCTTAAGATGTCTTAAGATCCTTCGTCCCCATCGCTCCTCAGAATGACGACGTTTTCTCTACTCGCTAAATATTATCCCACAGGAAGGTAAATTCCCCCAAGAAAGCGTTTCCTTCTTTTAAATTTATATAATGAAATGAAATTTTTTTAAAATTCCATATTATTTTTTCATTAAGAGCACAACTCGTTTATTTATAAGGACTTAAGATTATAAATAAATTTTGCTAAAATTTGCTTTCTGCATATAATATGTTATACTCCGAATATCGACGAGAAGTGCACTTAAAAACAGTCAAAAAATATGAGCCAAAACGTAGAAAATACAGCTGAAAACTTTAACCAAGGGCTTAATTCTTCAGATGCCCAAGAAAAAGCTGTGGATTCCTCTCTTTCACTCCCCGTAATTCCCGCAGCAGACTCTACCCCCTTTGTAAGTCGTTTTAAGCACTGGATGAAGGTAATTGCCATTGTGGTTTTATCCACCTTTATTCCGGACCAGATTAGTTGGGCTTTTGGTTATAACCCTGCCGTGCTTTATAAAAATCTGCCGGCCATGTATTCCATGCCAGGGGCAGAAATGCCTTTGGTCAAGCCAGCGACCCAGGTGGCTGGAAGCCTGGAATATTTGCTTAAGCAAATTCAAAACAAGCCAAATCTTCGTTTGGATTTGAATTTGGATAACAACAAAAATCATCACCTGGTCATCGACACCAAAACAACCTTCACCGCGGGAAAAATCAAACAAATCGCCCAATGGCTCAATACTCCTAATCTGAATATCCTGAATTGCGGTGTGTATGCTTTGAAAGACGTATTAGACGCCAACGGCATTAAACGTTCTTTGTCCGAGATTTCAGTGATGACTTTGTCAGTGGATATCATGGCCGACATCATCAAGATCGGTGAGCCGAAATTAAAAACAACACTTTTTGCCATTAACAAAACCGCCAAAGCTCTTGGGCTTGATTATCAAAGCTTAAAAGTGGCGCCTAAAGATGAACTTAAATTAAAGGTCCCGTTCATCGCGCATTTTAAGAATGAACATTTTGTGACAGTACAAAAAGCAGTGGGCGGAAAAGTTTATTATACAGATCTTGATTATCCAAGAATTGTTGATCAAAAAGATTTCCTCAATAACGCCGACGGCTTCGTCTTTGCAGGCAGTGGTATTGGCCAACCCGTCCCCGAACCTTTGCAAGCCTTTGTCTGGGGCGACAAATGGAAAGACCTGTCTGGCAACTTGCCCGGGCTGATGACCAACCAGCAAATAATTACGCAGATATGTATCCAGGTGGCAATTCTCATTATAAGCGTTCTTGCCCCCCCAGTTGCCCCAGCTGCCTCAGCTGCCCCAGCTGCCGCGGATACCGCAGATGCCGCCGCAGATGCCGCAGAGGCCGCCGTAGATGCCGTAAGCACCACGGCCTTAACGACAATGCAAAGTTTGGCGTTGGCCGGCATTTCCATAACAGTAGGTCAACTGATGAATACTCTAGGGACTATTTGTGTCATGAAAGGCGTGTGCAGTCCGGACGAAGCGTTTATTTTAAGTACGGCATTGACCATGGCAATAACGATGGGTGCCGGCGCTGCTATGGCACCTGCTGCACCGGTTGCGCCTAACCCATCGGATGCAACACCTGTTCCCTCACCTGATGTATCTGGTGGATATACTGCACCTGATGCGGACTTTGCACCTGATGATGCGCCCGGTACACTTAATGCATCTGTCATCAAGCCGCCGAGTCTTTTAACTACGGTTAGCGAAAGGTTTGCTACCGGCCTTGTGTTCGGCGCTGCGGTGGGTGCTGTGGAATTGAACGTCACCAAGGCCATTGATAATTATTTTTGTCCTCCCAGTAATTCTACATGCAGCGATACCAATCAGATCCTCGAGCAAGGAATTGGCGCGATTGCCACTGCAGTAGCCTCAACAGTGACCGTGGATGCGATGGCTGGGATAGGGGACGCGGTGGACCAGGCGTTCGGTGGCCCGGGGACTTATTTTTCACAGTTATTTCATTTGCAAACTAACGCCCAGACAGCTGGAGCAACCGCAGGCCAGCAAGCTGGATTGCAAGCACAGGAAACCTCAGTAATTGCGAATACGATGGCAGCTACTGGAGTTAGTTTTTTGGGGAACGACATTTCAGTTACACCAAACCCTGACTTTGTGTCAGTATCAAATGCTCCAATGCCGGATGCTTCAATACCATCATTGTCTTCTTACACCTTGACGTCTTCTTCTAACCCAACAACTGGATTTAGCTTTCTAAATGCTCTTAATCAACCGTCACTTAATTTTAGTCAAGTATATAATCAAGCTTATAATCAAGCCTATCAATCAGCGGCAGTGAATGTTGCAGCCAATCAAGCAGCAGCAAGTTCGGATAATGTTACTGGTCTTTCAGCAGACCAAATTGCAAAACAATATTTAACCTCTAGCAATGGGGTTGTTTCTACAATTGGTTCAAGCCCCGATTTTGTTATTCAAGCGGCTAATCAAGCTAACAGTATTGATTGGCAGGTTAACTTGGTGAATCAACTGTTTCCTAATATTGTTGGCCAGGCAGCAGGCATGGCGGCGAGGCTGATGGCCAATTCGGTGTTCAATGTCAAGGCCACCGACGGTCTTTCCAGCGCTATCGGGACGGGCGTTAATGGTATCGCGTCAACGGCTGCACAAAATTTGATGACTTCACAACCCGTATTTTTGAACAAGGACATGATGCCGGTTGCTTTGAAAGCTGTCGTCGGCTTTGGTTTGGGGATGCTGGCAAACAGCGTAGTCGGCACATACAACCCCACTGAAGCTCAAAATAATGCTGCCTACTCATATAATTACACCTACAATTTGGCCCAATTCCAGGCGCTGAGCATGGTAGCTGACAGCGTTTTGTCCGCGGGGATTTGCGCTATGGCTTGCCCTAACGGGTACTTTGTAGATCAACTTGGAAGCAACTCCGAGGATTCTGTGTTTAAGAAATTTACTTTAGCACTGCTGGGTCCAGCAGTCCCTAGCTTATCAGCACAAACAACAGTAACAAGTTCAGGCGAAACTGAAACAGTGATGACGTTCCCGTCAGGCTATTCCCCTTCAGTGATTACGCAATTTGTCGCGGGATTTGGAGGGGCATCCATACTTAATAACTACAGTCAAAGTCAAGATCAAACATTTGCCACACCGGGACAACCTTATTCAGGGGTTCCCAATTTCTTAAGTTATTTGGATACTCAAGGCGAAATGTCCGGCTTTACAGCTGATTGGGCCGCTTCTACTGATAGTCAGTGGAAGGTGCAGCAGATGAACAATAAGACGACCTACGGTCCTGCTCAACGCACTATCGGAGGACTGATCACGTTTGGGACGATCACCCCTGCGGTTTCTGCTAGCACGTTACAACAGCAGTTTATTCTCTCTTTACTTGAATCGCGCGCGATAGGAACGCAGGGTATCAACATAAATTACATTAGCAGCCAATTGGGGGAGGCTGATATCACAGGGGCTCTTAATTTGGCCGGGGTGATGGTCTTTTCGTTTGTTAAGCCTAAGATTTATGATCAAGCAACTAATGTAGACATAAATCCAAGTGGTGCTAACTTTACTGATAAGAATGGCAACGAAGTAACATTATTTACATCTAATGTTTTTGCGCAAGCAGTTAGTCCAACATCAACATCAGCAGAAGGATCCTCCACCACAGCAACATCAGTAGTAGATTACTCCAACATAGCGTTGTTGATGGATTTAGGATTGCCATATTTCCAGTTTTTACATAAGCCAGGAAGTGGTTTGGCCATCGGTCAAGCGGATCAAAGTCTCACATTTCATGGGATTGCTTTAGACGGTATGCCAGTAGAGGATTCGCTCAAGAGCTCATTGGAACTCAGCAAGCTGGACTCGGGGACAAACGTTGAGATCAGGAAGACAAAGCCCACATTAGCCGCTCTTCTGCCTCTAATTTCTCCACTAGGGACATTAATTCAGCAAACCCCGAGTACTCAAAATTCTGTGTTAGTTTCGAATTGGGATAATGGGTTGAGCGCCGATGCGGTGTTGGCACAAGAGCTGTTCCCGGGAGATATGTCGACGGTTCCGTCGCTTCAAAATTCAAATACGTACTTTTTCCAACCGTCGTATCGATATGTTGATTCCCCCGATAATCCAGGGCACGGCTATATGGTCCCATATGATGCCCCGGTTGATATTAAGAATCCCGATGTTTTTTGGCCATATGTGCTTGGCGCAGGACGTCTTAAAGTATGGGAGGCCACTAAGGATTCCACGACGGGAGGAGTGGTAGTTGGTGATGTGGTGGTGGGAGGTGAGCCAATGCGAACCGTTGTCAATAGCAAGACCGCGGTCGGTATTCCCAGCAATAATCCGAACTCAGAAGGAACCACCGTTGCTTTAGGTAAGGTTGAGGCCGAGGTCACTGGCACACAGGCGCTTACACATAATCCATCTGTCCAAAATTTATCCGCTGACTATCATGGAGTCACGTCTGCTTTAATACCATTTGATAATTTTTATAGTGGCAAGGGTAGCATAGTGTTAACTTTTGTGAGCGATGCACTGCAGCGAGCATTTGCTGACGCTGCGAGAAAATTTGCTCGTGAAAACAAGTTAGGCGAGCTGAACAATATTGACCAACCCGCAGGATGGGAGGGCATTGTCAAGGGGTTTTTAAGTAACCCTAGTGACGATGCATTGAGCAGTCCAATATTGCGCGATATCAATAATCGAAAGACGGCTCAAGAAGCAGGGGATGAGATCTATGAGCAGATCATGCAGCCCAATCTAACAGTAACAATCGACGGAGCTGGGGCGCGTTTAAATAATGGGAAGTGGACCTTGGGGTTGTTTGGTTATGGCGATGCGTTAGCTAGTTTGCCTGGTGGTGGCGGCGGTAGTGTAGGGGGAGCGTCTTCTTCTCACGCGCTTTACACTATTAATATAGGAGGGATAGATGGGTTAGGATTTCTTTCTGCGCAGAAGAACGGTACTATTAATGGGCAGAAACAGCAACTGGAATATGTTTTACCTCAATGGAATGCTGCGCAAGCGGCAGGTCAATGGAATGCTGCGCAAGCGGCAGGTCAAGGGTATGTTTACAACGGACAAATTGCAGATAACAACTTTGCAAACGGAGCCAAGGCTTATTTTGGCCAAACGATTGCCGCCACGCCTGTATCAGAAGGTTTTCAAAATCAGGGGATTCGTTTATTTGGTGATCAGAATACTTTCTTTGGTGGCGGGGTGCAATTTGGTTCTAATGGCAGGGTAAGCCCGTTGAGCACCATGGATCGGCCGGACACTTATTGGAATACCACTCAGTTCTCTGAGAACTATGTCAATGGTGTTACAGCTAAAATAACCGCTCTTGGAGAGATAGTTGCTGGAGAGCCAGCGTCTCAAGGGCAATTACCTGGCTGGACAGTAAAGGGGACAGAGACAACGGGATGGGCTTTAGATAAAATTCTGACCCGTGAGGAACAGGGTGTGACGGTCAGTAGCTCTTGGAATGATGCAAATGGGAAAATATTATACTCTCCGATGCCATTGTTGGCTCACACAGAGAATTATTTTGGCGTTAAAAGTGACGTAAGCGGGCAGATAGTAACTGGTATAAAATATCTTCCTGAGGGGGTTTCCGGGGAAACCACTACTGTATCGATTCCGCCTACCCCTTTCACTCCTTTCTCTCCCATATCATTAGGGGATTTTCATCTGAGCGTTCCGGGATCTCCTTATATCTTGAACACTGCCCCTGCGCTGTTCTTTAATAATCCGTCTAATCCAGATTCTGTTGGCCCTATCATTACGTCGTTTCCTGGCGCGGTAATGCCCTCGGCTGAGCGTACCATAGCAGAGTTGACGCATGGTGTTGATGTTATTGGTGTTCAAAACGGCGACCACATAGCAACAATAACGGTGGACAAGCAGGCCGGCTTGGGAGTTTCTTTTACACCATTATATCAAGATGCAAATTTTACAGTTGTTAGTAACAAGCTTCATGATTTTACCATAGGCGCTCAAGGGGATTTTAATCAAAATGGGAAATTTATTCAAAAAGGGAGCATTGTGGCCGCCGGAAGGATAGATGGCCAAGCTATGGAAGAGGGCACGCGTTTTAGCATAAGTCAAAACGGAGTTGTTATTGGAAATGAAAACAATGATATTGCGACCCAGTATAAGAATATGAGCATAGCCACTACTTATTTCAATAGATCAGGGGATGAAATAAGCGAGCGCACAGCCAATTTAGAGAATGTAAATTTTTCTGTCGTTGACACAGGGGATGGGAGAATGACCTATTTCCCAGATTTTTCAGCTGGTCCCCTTAATATAGGTAACGGGAAGAGCATTATAATTGATGGTTTTGGTATTCAAAAAAGCCCTCAAGGGAATATTCCTTATATAACTATTACCGGAGGCAATGTTCCGCTCTTTTTAAATCAGGTAAACGCCCTTAAAATTCAAGGGTCTAATGACGCGGGCAACCCCACCTCCTTTTTTAATCAAGGTTCTAATTCAAATTTAAACAATGGGGCCCTTATTCGGAACTTGCTCTTTGGAGACGCTGCTGCAAACTTTACAAATTTTACGACTCCTGCGACCCCTGATAAGAAGCAGATGACCTTAGGTGAAGCTAATGGCGCTACTGTGGTGACAGAGGGAAATCAACAGGTTGATCTTGTGATTCCCAATTTCAGTTCACCCAATGCCATGCTGTCGGGGGATTTTAAGAATATGGAAATAACAAAAGGTAAGGACGTTTCATCTTTTGTCTATTCTGTTGGTCTTGACGATCGAGGGAACGCAGCATCGGCAGCATTTTATAAATTTGGGCAAAACCAAAACATCATGAAATTCAGAGAAAATGGAGAAGCGGCTTTGGATAAAGGAGCGGCTAATGTGAATGTGGCATTAAGCGACAATTCGCTGGTCAAATTGATATTGCCAGCCCTTACAGAATGTTCTACAGGGCAATGCATAGAACGCGGAGAAACAGGCAAATCTCCGAATGAACAAGAAGTGTTATTGCCAAGGAAGAGAGGAGATGCAATCATCCAGTCCATGGATGAAATCGGCAGGGTCGGGTTTAATGAGTTTACGGTTAGAGGGCTGTCAGTAGACGGGAAGACTTTTATTCCCGTGGTATCGAAAATAAACGATCAAGGAATTCCATCGCTGAGTTTTAACGCAGAGAGTTTCCCGATATTTGCTGAACAGGGATCAATGGTGACAAGTGAAAGTTCAAGCACAAAACCAGAGAGTGGTACTACGATCCAAATTAAAGGCAAAACAGATATTGGGCCACTGCGGGAAACAGGGATTCAAAAGCTGATGGCTGATTTATTCGATTTTTCGACTTTACTAGAGAGTGGCACTACGATCCAAGTTAAAGGCAAAACAGATATTGGGACACTACTGGGGACAGGGCTTCAAAAGGTGATTGTCGATTCATTTGATTTTTCGACCTCTACAGGCAGTGCGCATGGGGATTTAAGGAATGTCTCTTTAGAGGGCTTCCAATCATCGTTCAAGCATGGGGAGGGGATTCAAGAATTTATTTTTTCCCGGGCGTTAAATGGGTCAGAAACCGCATTAGTCAGCGCCGTTGATTTGGGGGGAAAAAATAGAGTACATTTTAATAGTAATGGGAATGTCGACTTGGAGGGTAAGGATCGACCTGCGGTGGTTGCGACCAAGGCAATGATGAATGGCGCCTTAATTGAAATTACAAACCCTGCTATGGCCGCATTATTGAAAAAGGACGGTGTGGTTTTAAACAATACAGGATCACTGTATTCAATGAACGCAGGTGGCGTTATCAGTCAGTCTGTGGATGAGAACGGCAGGGTTGGTTGGGATAATTTTGATGTTACAGGCAGGTACGAAAATGGTATTTTTATTCCTGTAACAGTTCATATGTTCAGAGAAAATCCAATATTGACTTATTCAGGCAATAATTTGACGATACCTGCCGAGGGAAACCCAGCGTTGAGCTACGAGACGCCGGTACCAGCGCCAGAGGCGACCAATAAAAATGATTATAACCAGTTAGATAAAATAACAATAAAAGCTACTGGCGAAAACCAGGCGGGGGATTTGTTAGGAACAGGGGATTTTAGGCTTAAAATCAACTCATTTGATTACGCCAATTTCACCGGCACAGGATCCGGGTTTTATAAAGAGGGAGACGTTTTGACTGGGCTTAAAGCATTAAAGGCAAAGGACGGCATTACAGGAATTACTTTTGTGGATTTTGTAAAAGATAACAGCACAGCACTCACTGGGTCTGTTTTCTTCAACGGCCTTGATAGCGTACATTTTAATAAAAGTGGAGAACCCGCAGATAAAGGGCTGACCCACTTGATTAATTCTTTTGTCAACAGAGCACAGACTGAAGTGGAGACGCCGGTAATAACAAAATCTAAGAATCAAGAGAAGAAGAACTTAAATAAAGAGATAGTACCGCTGACATTGGATGCAGGGGGAAGGATCGAATGGACGAACAATAAATTTACGGCTTTCGATGTATCTGGAACGTATGATATGGATGGCAATTTTGTCTCCGTAAAATCGCGGATTGTCAACGGAAAACCTGTGTTGACACTAAACGGCATTTTCCCGATATTTACCGCAGAAAGACAAGTGCTAACAGGCGCTAACCCCAACATAGGAAATGCTGGAAGCGGCAAAGCAGGTAGTGGAAGAACCATTGTTTTTAAGGAATTCCTTGATGATGGAACGATGGTGGGCACAGGGAAACAAAAGTTGGATGTCGAGTCATTTTCTACTGCAAGCGCCACCGGCAGCGCTCAGGGAGATCTAAGGAATGTCAAGATAACTGGTTTAGACAAACTTAACAGTAAAGCCTTTGTCTATGTCCAGGGAGTAAATTCAAATGGGGTGCCAACGCAGGTGAGTGGTTTAACGTTAGCCAAAAATCAGAACACTGTGTATTTTGATAATAGCGGCGCTCCCAAGGAATACAATGGGGAATATTATTGGACCGAAAAAACCGGTAAAGGAGCCGCAATTGAAGGGACTTTACCCGCACTTACTGCGGAACAGATGCGACAGCTTATACAGCAAGGAGCCAAACTAGGATTTAAACCTGAGGATTTAAAAAATTTAAGAGTATTGTTGGCATTGGGCAATGGGGGGATTGTATATAAGGGCGAAGGCGGTAAGTTCGTCGCGGTCAAGTATGATGTTGGCAACATGTCAATAAACGGCAAGCCTGTCTCCGAATTAGCAGTGAGCATTGATAACGGAACCCCGGTGTTGAGTATTAAAGGAACTAATATGCCATTGGTAGGCGGGCAGGCATCGGAAGGGAAGATAACAGCGCAGAAGGAATCTCCTTTGTATTTTCTCGGAGGTCGGGGGACAGCTCCTAATTCAGGTGAGGGACCTATTTCGGATTTCCTCGGACGCCTGGGATTAGTTTCTAATTTAGGGAATGATATTAGTTTGGATTTCCTCGGAAGTTCGGGATCGAGAAGAGTTATTTATGTGGATGGAGAAAAACAGGGAATTGTTAATGGGACAGGGGTTCAAAAAGTCGATGTTACTTCTTATAATCCCGCGAGTTTCTCTTTTAGTGGACAGGGGGATTGGAGGGACGTCGATTTGAAGGGTTTTCTAGCGCACCCGGAGATTCAAGCAGTTGCTTATGCAAGGGGATTAAAACAGACTGCGGAGGGGACAACAATAACTTCACTCATCAGCTCATTTGCTCCGGGCAAGGGCCAAGACACAGTACATTTTGATGACAGCGGACAAGCAGTGCAAGGTAAAGAGATTGGATCTGCAGTTGCGACTAAGGCCCTGGTAAATAATGCGTGGGTTACCGCGACATCACCGGCCCTTACAGCAGCTCTCTTAAAGGGCGATACAGTTCAAGCAAGATATCTAAATAATAAACAAGTGCTGTTGTCAATGAATGCCGGCGATGTGATTAGTGCCCAGACAGGCATAGGAGGCAAGATCGATTGGAATTTTAATGTTAAAGGGCTGTCAGGAGATGGGAAGACTTTTATTCCCGTGGTATCGAAAATAAACGACCAAGGAAATCCTGTGGTGAGTTTTGATGGCAAAAATGTGATGTTGCCGATATTTGCTTCAGACAGTACTAAACCTCAAGAAAATACTCAGACTAAGAAACAAGATAACACGAAGTCTGTTGAGGGAAGAATATTTCAAGCTCGTGCGATAGAAGATGACGGGACCATTTGGGGAAGCGGCGATCAAAAGTTGATAATTGATTCTTTTAATCATGCGACTTTTAACGCTGGCGCGCATGGGGATTTAACAGCTGTCACAATAAAAGGACTTGATTCCTTGGGGGTTACAGCGTTCACCTGGAACCGGGAATTTGGCAATACAGAGGGGTCTAACGCTCCCCAGCTTCTTTCAGAATCAGTATATCAATTGGCGCCGGAGCAAGGAAGTGTGAATTTTGGTAAAAATGGTACACCCGAATTAGCTGAGAGGGTTTGGAATAATGGGGCGGTATCTTTGTCTAAAGAGTCTGCTTTGTATACGATGGCGGGACTACAAGATGCTCTGATGGAAGGGAAATATGGCGCTAAGGGAACAGGAAAGGAAGAGACAGTTCAGAATTTCTTGGATGATGCGAATAGATATTTACAGCGCGCAAAAGCTGGAATAGGGACAGACCAAGAAAATATTAATGGATATTTTGCATCAGCAGGCAAGGCTTATGAAGCTTGGGGTGCTATTCCCAGAGCATCTTTTGAAACGAAAGATAAATCATGGTTGACGGGTAGTAAAGAGTTGTATGCGATAAGCGGTTTCGCGAATTGGGCGGGTGCAAATATAGCGCACCTTTCCAATGAGATTGACAATATGGGAGGGGGCTATATCGATCGTCCTGAGGGAGAATACAACATGTGGAGTAACAGCACATACTATTTACATCAGCCAATATCTGAAAGCGTAAGGGATAATGCATTGGGAAGAGATGGTGTGACCCAAGTTGTTGCATCTAAAATTAACAAAATAGTGGAAGAGAATCCAGTAGAGGTTGATACCTTGATGGCTTTTTCAGCAACCGGAGAGGCCGCTTCTTTAGCAACATCTTTATTTAAAGTTACAGGGGGATTGTTAGGGTTGGATGTTGCAGCATCAAAATTAAGTGTGCCGGTGACGCGTGTCTTAGGTAGTTTAGGTACTGCTACAGGGGATACGTTAGCAGCTAGGCTTGGATGGACGAGCTTGGGTGGTTTGGCAGGAGAGAACGCAGCTAAGTTTGGGTTGGGAACTTTGGCATTATCAGCAGGTACCGCAGAGGGTTTGAGGAGTATGTATACTAATGGGTATTCATTAGATAATTTTTCTTCAGGTTTTACGAAGGCAGCTTCAGTTCCGTTAGTTGTGGGCGCAGGTGGAATATGGGGAGGGGCGCTTTTGCGACCAATCGTTGGTTCTGGATTAAGCTGGGTAGGGGTTTCAAATGCTTTTTCTTTAGTTAGGAATCATGAACTTTTGACACCAGAACAAGATTTGAAAGTATTTGCAGCTGGAGCCGCTTTTAAGGCAGTTACAGGTTCTATTAGTAATATTTGGGGGAATGCTATAGAGCAATCAGCGGCGGGAAGACTTGCGAATACCGTTCTTAGCCCTTTAACAATTAGAGGAGGCAATGGCGAATTTGTGGCATTAACAACAAGTCGAGTAAAGAATTTTGCCATCAGCAATTTAACCGTTGTCGGCACCGGATTGGCACTGGCTAATGCCGTTCCTATATATCAAGGGAGCCCTCTCACATTTTCTCAGAATGTGGAATTAGCCACAGCTTTAATATTGGTGAATACTGGAAGAATTGGAGTAGGGGCATTGGCAAATACAGTAACTAAAGGAGCCGTTCAAGATGCGTTGGCTTCTGCCAAAGCAACTGCAGAAGGATCTTCAGAAAGAATTACGCAAGAAGCTTCCCAAGAAACAGTGGCCTCTATGAAAGACGTTACAGGGGGAGTTTCTAAAGAGGCATTGGAAATCTTACAAAAAGCCTCGTCTGGAACTAAGGGGGTAGTCGGAGCAGTTAATTCTTTAAATTATGGCGTACAATTAGGCAGTTGGGGTGCCACTTGGGGCATTATTAGTAATCAATGGCAAAATCCAAAAGCAGAATTTGGAGAAATGTTGTCTGCAGGGCTCAACAGTGCCTGGAAGCCTGCTCTTTTTGGATTAGGAATGGGCGCTTATTCATCAGCCACTTCATTAACAAGTGGTGCAGTGTCGACAAGCCTTACACGATGGCTTTCGCCGACGTCTAATTTGAGTTATTTTACTTGGCCAGCCCTTGCTGTTGGCGTAAGAGCAGGATATGGTTTGGCTTCAGGGAATTATATCTCACCGAAAGATGCTATTGATATTACAACATTTGCTTTGGGCGCGCGTTTTCTCGCGGGTGGGCAAGCTAAGTATTTCGTGAATAATGGGATTAAAGGATATGCTTCGTTGGCGGGTGCCGGAGCTGTAGTAAATGTCAGTAAAGACTTTGCAGTGGGGTCGCTGGAACACACATTTGGTTGGCATCTAGGTGATGTAAGTTTAAATAATGGCTATGGAGGGATGGCGCTTGGGGATGAAAATTTAAGTGGTGAAATAGGGGCATCAGCTTTCCGTGGCGCATTTTGGTCAGTGATGGCAGGACTAGCCGTTAAAGATTCAGGGGAGATATCAAAAAATGTTGGTAAGAAATTTGGATTAGAGACAACGGGATCAGAGACTGCCTCAGGACAACCTATTAGAACGATGGAAAATTTACTGGATAGGCTATCTATAAACGGGGCTGAACGATTCGGGGCCTATGGCGCATGGGGCGGATTGAAGTGGATACCGATTGGCACACAATTCCCTCTTTATACAGGTGTTTACAAATCAATCATAGTTGGTTTAGAAACTGGGCAATTGCCTCATGGGACATTGTTAAATTTGACTCAGGAAGGTTCGGCATTTGGCAAAGAGAACACTACTTTTGTACAATTATTTCAAGGAGATTCTTGGAGTCTCTCACCTGAGGCAAAGGGAATTTTGTGGAATGCCGCTGTAACAGCACCTAATAGCGGTGTTTCATTAAACCCGATGCTTGCAGCGACGACATTAATGAGTAAGTCCAGTGGCCCTGCTAGCGAATGGAGGATTAGCTTAAGGGATACTATACAAAAAAGCGGTTTGGCTGAGCCGTTAGGGTTAGCTAAAGTGGCCGCGGTTGTAACAGGAATAGACTCAGCAATTGATTGGGCTTCTACAATGCGGGCGGGAAATCCAGTAATTAATAAGGACGGTTCTATTACTGTTACGCGTGAAAATCTTTCTACAGGTTTTGGCCCCAACTCCGGCGGCTTTAGCGAAAGAAGCATTGGCAGTTGGGTAGGACTGATTTTAGGTGCCAAGCCGTCTAATGTATTAAGCAAAGGAGAATATTCTATTCAAGAAGGGCAACGGTTGGTTAGCATAGGCAAAGAAGCGGAGGGGAAAGCACAATTTGCGGCAGCTGAAGCGTATTATTCTAAAGCTGTTGAATCTGATTCTCAGAGCCATGAAAAGTATTATTCTCTTGCTGTAGCTCAACGGGCGCAGGGCAAAACAGATGATGCAGTGGCGTCATTTAAAAAAGCGTTTGAGCTTGCAGGTCAGAAGGGTGACCAATCAGCTCAGGCGGGGATTCTTTTAGATCATTTGGCTGTTGGGGAGAGTTTGCAGAGGGCAGGACACAGTGAAGAAGCGATAGAGATTTTTAACGAAATAGGAGCTAAATCAGTAGAGGTAGGGGACCGTAAAGCTTTAGATAGTGCTGTTAGAGCTCTATTTTCGGTAGGTGATTTGAAGGGAGCTGGCGATTTAAATGAAAAGGCTTCGGCCTCGGGGAAATTTAATGCAAGAATTTTATTTCAAAGACAAGCGATACTTGATCAAACGTTAGAGCTATCAAAGAATGGCGGAAGTAATATTGAGGCCGCAAGAACAGCAATGGAAAAATTGGTTTCTGAAGCCAAAGAGCAGCAGGGCGCGAGTCAGCATCAATCGCTGATAGAAGATTTGATGGCGGTTTCCCGAGGGTTGTTAGGGAAAAGTATTCCGGAAGGCCGTAATTTTGCAACTTTGTTTGCGGAGGTGGCGTTTGATAATGCGCCGGGGGATTCCAAATTGGAGAGTGGGTGGAATTTACTAAGTATTAGAGAAGGGAGCGGAGCAAACAAGGGCACGTCTTTAAAAATTGCAGAGCAATTGATGGAAGTGGCAAGTCAGCAAGGCAAAAAAGATCAAGGCAAGGCATTGCGTGATATTGCGTCTAATCTGGCACATGACGTATTCGTTGAAGAGTTCAATAAGAATGGATATACACTCATTGCCAGAGAGGCATTTGCAAAGGCCAATGAGTATTCCCATAATAAATTCCGTAGGGGAAATGACACAGCACTTATGGCAATAAGAAAAGCCGCGCTCTCTAAAGATCCTGGCGATTTAAACAGTGCCAAGACATTGGCGCAAGAAGCTGAAGACTTGGCCGGGAAAGATTATGGGAAGAAAGTTGCCGTGTCACAGTTATATGATGATTTGGGACATGCTTTTATGGAAGCTGGCAACAGAGAAGAAGCTCGTTTAGCTTTTGAAAAAATATTCCAATTAAATCCAGAAGCGAGATTTTTTGAAAACAGGGCTGAAGGGAAGATTGACAAAACATCTGGTGATCAAACGAAGGCGCTGGAATATTTGAAAGATATAGCTGATATTCTGGGGAAGAAGGGCAAAGAAGTGGATGATTTCATTGACGACAATTTTAAAGTCCGGACTGTGGAGGATGCCGGCGCAGCAGATGGACGTAAAATTGTAACAGAACAAGAAAAACAAGCTTGGCTTGAGCGCCTACAGAACGCAGCTCGAACAGGAACTGCTAAGCCTTTATATATAGGATCCCCTAGCGAAGGAAGATTACAACGAGTTATTCAAAATTCTGATGGAACAACTACGACGTTCAGGCGATATATCGTTAAGGATAATTCTTCTTATTTAGACGGCGCTGACGGAGGCTTTGTTGTTTTTCGAGATGCCCGAGGCAATCGTGAGTATTTGATTGTTACCAAAGAAGGCGCCGCTCAAGCCACTCTGCATGAGTTAACCGAGGCGCGTGTTAAACGTCAGCAAAATTTACTTAAACAGATCCTTCCGGAAGGAATTAGTCGACTGGAAGGAATTAGCAAGGTAACACGCGCACTTTTAGAACAAGGCGTTCTCTTGCCGGGAGCAGAGGAGTTCAGCGCAGACGCGCATGATATCGCGGAATATCTTAACGGCAGGAAAGGACAACGCGAGGCAATTGAAGGGACCCAGCCACCATCCAAGGCTCCGCCGGAAACTTCCGCAGAAAACACTAAAACAAAAGAAGTTGCGGTTGAAGAAGTCGGCGCTAGTACAAACGTCATCCACCCTGCATCCCGTGACACACAATTCCCTTCTCAAACCAAGTATTTTTCATCTGATTTTTGGACCCCGGAACGGGAGTTTGCGAACGCCCTTTATTGGAACACCCCAAGAGAAGATGCTCAAGGGATAAATTCCCCCGTTACTGCTATTATCGGTTCCCGTCTGAAATCTCAACGATTAGAATTGGACATAATTAAGGGGACATTGCAGAAATTATTGTTAGGGCAGTATGGGCTTAAGGGGCAGGAAGTAGGGGAAGAGACGTTAGCATTAGCCTACCAAAGAGAAAAGGAAGCTGATTTTATTACAGCGAAAGATGTTATAAGTGATTTGGTTCAAATATCTTCTTTGATAAAAGCAAAGAAATTTGATCAAGCCCAAAGCATAATCAAGCAAAAATGGGGACAGCAACCGGGATTAGGAGGGGAGGTAGATAATCTCATCACTGATCTGAAAGAAGTAGAAAAACAGTGGCGGGTGAAAAAGGCCCAGATGTTAGACCTGCAAGCTTCAGCGGATGCCATAGCCAAGGAGATATTTAAGGGTAAATTAGGGGAAATACGACAGCGGGAAGGCTGGGGAACAGCCCAAGATAGGGACACGCAGTTTTTCGAAGTGTTTAGCGCCCTCGCAAAACAGATCCCTCGTGGGGAAGTATTTGCCTATAAAAAGGGGCAGATGTCTATGATTCGTGGAATTCTTGAAGCCATTGAAAATCCTAATACGATAGAAGGGAGCCGTTTGATTGCTATAGCGTTGGGCACAGGTGAAGGGAAGTCAACCTTAGCCAGAAGTATTATGGAAACAGTCGTCAAAACGGATAAAGGCCGGCAGATCATCTATATTACGACGGACCAAGCCATCAATACATTTAAGGATAATCCCGAACACTATTTAGTCGTCGATAGTGAAGATATTAAGGGTAAGATCCCTTATGAAGAAGGCAAGATAACGGTCATATCGCATCGGGGGTCTCAAACAGCGGATTTAAATCTTCAAATAAACGCTATTAAAGGTAAATTAACTAGCACGAAGAACGCGATTGTATTTATAGATGAAGCCCACCTTCAAGCAACCATACCAACCTTGATATTCGGGAAGCATGCGGAATATGGCAAAGAAATTGTCACCAGACTTGGTGAGGACAGTGATGAGTATAAAAGGGAAATGGCCAGGCTGTCTTTTCATGTTGATGTTTTAACTCAGGTGGTGGATGAGGCTGTTAAGAATAATGTTAGAAACGTGATCAATAAAAGCGAAGGATTTGGTCAATCCTTCCATGCACATGAATTTATTGAAGAGGTTCAAAAAGTTTTATATGAGAAAATATTGTCAATGGGTAAGGAAAAAGGTTTTGAGATTGATAAAGACAACAACGTTAGGAAAGACGGGAAAATAGTTTATACAGGTGAAGAGTTAGGGAAGGCCCTACGAGCAGAAGCAGATTTTGTTTATGCTCTTAATATGGGTTTGTTGGAAATTATAATTAATAAAGATGGTGGATTTACGCTCAGTCGTCGCAAAGGATTCACCCTCAATCCTCGCAACATGCTAAACGTAGGGGAGGAGGAGCTTAATCGCATATTCTCAGATGAAAGTGGTTTGAACATGTACTCGAGGGTCATTGTCTCACACTTGAAGAATGGGGTCAAGGTCATGGAGGGAGGGAAAGAAGTTGAGAAAAAGGCAGTGGATATTGGAATGGAAGATTGGTTCCAGCATACCGCAGAACATCCGAGTAATCGCGCTACAGGTATTCAGGTGGTCAAACGTTTCCAAAGTGAAGGTGCCTTGGTCATGGGATTTAGCGGTTCTTTTGGAGAAGCCAGGGATCTCATGGAAATCGCAGGGTTTGAATTCTGGCAGCCTAAAGCAGAGGTTCCTGTCACAGATAGAAAATACGAGTTTGATGTGGAAGGTAAACTTACATTAAAGCAAAGAATCGTCAGAGAACTTCAAGAACAGTTTGGCGAAGATGGGGTGGGCAGGACTAGCAATGAGAGATTATTGTATTTAAACACTATTATGTTGCAACCTTTGCTTGAACGCTATGGTGAAAAAGCCGTCAAAAAAGAATTAATAAAAGCATTGGCTGAGTTAGGCATTGACGGGGAAGTGTACATAAAAAGGCATGATCAAGCTAAGGGATTTATTGAAGGGGAACTCAAGGATGATGTAGAAGCAGAATTTAATAAATTAAGCGGCAGACCGGAGAATCAAGGTCTTTCGCCTGCAGAAATTGGTCGGAAAATGAAAGCTCGAGTCATTCTTACATCGATGAAGGAAGACATCGATGATACGGTAGGACGCATTAAAGTAAGGAATAAAATAGCGGATGTTCTTACTGCTTTTCAAATTGACCTTTCTTCGCGTTCTTTATCGGGTATTATGCAGGCCATGGGCCGTCAAAATTCGTATCTAAAAAATACGGAAGATTATGATAATTCCCAGCGTACCAAGGGTCGCTATAAGCAAGTGCTTATGATAGAAGAAGATCCTAATCTAAAGTCAGACACCAAGGATACTTTGAGAGGTTATAACCAAAAATTAAATGATCCCACTTTGACCAAAGAACAAAAAGATCAAGTGCGCCAGGATCTTAAGAAATTCATGATGGCCATCGCCCAGGGCATTTCTTTAGATATGGCGCAAAACGGGGCGCACCAGACCATGCAAACCGATTATCGTGCCAATCCAGAGTTGATATCTGAAGTCGTAAGAATGATCAGGCAGCGACATTTAGGAGAAGCTGTTATGGCTGAAGAAAAAAGTCAATCCACGGGAACACCACAAGTCAGCACGCAGAAGCCTGCTGCCAAGGGGCCCAATGAATATATTCTTCCTCGCGACACAGGCGGCTATCAGCGGATACTGGTTGACAAGTCTGTTAGTACCATGCGTTATAAGGAAGGGGAGATATTTAACGTCGGTCAGCGGTTAAAATTTGGTAATTATGCCAATGCTCCGACTATGGACGCAAATGAAAATCAGGTCTATAACCCCAATACTAAAAAGGTCGTTTCCCAGGAGGATTGGTATAAATCTGAGGCCGATCAAGAACTTTTAAAAATATTCGAGGAAACAGACGATCCTTTAGCTGAACATGAACGGGCATTCATGTCATTCGCGCCTGTTGCTGAAAAGCGTTTGGTGCAGTTTAATGTACGAAAAGATAAAGGTGAATATGTTTCAGATGCTATTTTGCAAATCATTGATGCCCAAACAGGGGAACAATATTTGGCGCCTGTTCAATATGCTTATGACAAGATTAATCATAGGATGAGATTAGAGAAAGATAACCGTTTCAATCAAAATATTTTACTACAGGCTATCGGCGGTAAAAAAGGGGATTTCAGTATCGCAAATAACGGACAAATGGTTGAAGCCAGCGGGGAGAATGCCCAGGAACGTTTAAGTATTGAAGAATTTTCCACCGGAGAGAAAGATTTGATTTCTCGCTTAACATCATCAGACGGGGCCCTAAGAGCACTGCTGGTTGAAAATCAATTGATCCGTATTGATCAGGAGGCGCTTAAGAAAGAAAAAGACATAGAGAAACAAATTCAAGAATACAGCATCAACACCAAGCGACAGGTTTTCTTAGGGGGCATGCGTGGCTGGGAGACGATTTATGGCCGTTCGATTGTCAGCGTCGATAAGAATGGGCAGGTTAATATCAGAAAGATCATTGTCACCAACCCGACTCCTATCAAATATAAGGGGGTAACGATTAAAAACGGAGACGTGTTGATCCGCACCTTAGATGAGAACAAGGGCGATGAAATTTTGGAATTACCGGATCAAGGCATATTCGTCAACAATAATTTTGCGGCGATCCCCAAGGGGGCCACTGAAGTGGATATCAAGCGGTTTGTTGAACCGATTTTAACAAAGGATGAGGCTGACCCAACCAAGTTCCGTACCGAACGTATCATCACCAGTGAACGCCGCATGAAAGAAAACGGAACCTGGAATGTTAAAAAGGTTATTGTTGAAACAAATGGGTATGCCAAGGAAGGGATTGAGCAGGGGGATGTAATAGAGCATGACACAGGACGCATTATCGGTAAGGACGGAACATTTAAAAATAGAGCGTATTTATTAGGACGTATCATTAAGACCACTAAAGACAATAAATATATTTTTGATTTGAACAGTGATCCGTATTTACGGAAAGATTTAAGAGGAAGGGGTTTAAAGCCACCCAAGGACGCGATCATTTATGCAGAAGATATTGCTACCGTGCACGATCATATCGCGGCCACGAACCGTTTTAAGGAATCTTTGGAAAAACGCAGTGAATTAGTGCGTTTACCCGGCAATGATGACAGGACCGCAGTTTATGAAGGTCTTTTGGAGGATATGGCGGATTTGGTCAAACGTTACGACATTGATGTCGAGTTTATTACTTTGGATGATGAAAATAAAAAGTCTATTCGTTTAGAAGACCAAAGTCAATGGAAAGAAGTTCTTCGCTCAGGCCAAAGGGTTTATCTGAAGTTCAAGACAGACAGTCAAAAAAGCAGCCGCTTAAGTCATATGCTTATGTGGCTGAAAGGTTATTTATTGGAGAACCTAGATCATCAATTGCCCAGGCTTTTATTAGATCCAACTGAGGCAAACATAAAAGAAGCTAAGGAACGAATTAATCAATATCTCAAAGACAATGATTTTGAAATGACATTTGATCCTTATGCGGAACAGCATGGCAGCGCCGGTTTGGCGGATAATTTGAGATTGGCTTTGGGGACTAAAGCTTTGTTAGCCCTGCTTGATCTTGACCCGGAAAGTTTGGAAAATGGCGTTCCTGACCATGAAGTGGGCCACATCATTGACCGCATAGCCCGTCTGGTGGAAGTAGAGACGGTGCTGGGGGCATCGCGCACCATCATCGAACATAATGATGCAAAGAATTTGAACGTCGGAATTTACGATCATGATTACGCTTTGGGTGAAATCTTTACACATATGATTGAAGGCTGGGGGAAATTGCAGAAAGCCAGACGCGCCTTAGCGCTGGGCGATGAAAGAATGTATGTCGCTTTCAGAGACGAGGCTCAAAAAGTATTTGAACGCAGTCGCAACATGGCTATCTCCGGTTTGCCAGCCGCACGATTGGCTTTAGGGGTGCTCGATGAACAGATCAAATCCGGCAAGGGACTTGAAAAAGGGATCATTGAAGTGGTCAAAGATGACGAAACCAAGGGAATGAAAGGATTTGAAGATCTGTTAGTGGCCAATATTCCCGTGTATGATCCGGGCGATGGCCGCAAGCTGTATACCTTCCAGCAAAAACTGCCCTATCGCGAGAATAACAAACCAGATGCAGATCAAATCTTAGCAAAGATCCGGGCTTCGCTGGCAAAGACTACAGATCTTTTGGCCCTCAGAGCAGCAGAGATGGATGTGATGACCCATATACTGGAACACCATATCACGGATACAACCTTAACGAAGGTCTTGGATAATATATATAATGGCAAGATTGGTGGCGGTTCAGAAATAAATTTGCGCGCTCTGGCGCATGTGCTGGCGGCCATTGATTTTAAACAAAGTTTTCAAGATGGTATTTTGCATCTGGAAGATGGGAAGACTGGCATCAAGGTGGATATTGACAAAAGTGGAAATATTACTGAGGCCTCGGGCGATTGGGCAAAATTAGATGATGAGCGCGTTAAAGTGGAAGGTGTTATTGCCGCTGAAAAAGAAAAACGTCAAAAGTTGACCGCTGATGAAATAGCTATGGCAGAGAATTACAATCAACAACTTTTGACTTTGGCCCCCCAACAGCGTTTGACTCCAATGTCATTAGATAGGGAAAATAAAAGATTTCGATTAGAACAATCATTGGGCCATTTAATATTCAACCTTCAAATGGGGCAGTCGCCATTTGTAGGGGAAGAGGTAGGTAAAGGCACAAAGATACTCAACATCGTCGCGACCAGGGGTTGGGGGCTAAACGCCATGTCTCGCTTCATGGTGTTCCGTGAAGGTGCGGGAGAAGAATTTAAAAAAGGAGATATCGTGCCTCTTAAGGCAGCCGGCGGGTTTAAATATAATGGGGTTAACTTGACTAATCAGGCTGGCAATTATGGGATTGTTGAATTTTTGAACTCCGCGAAGGGGCGGCAGTTGACAAAGCAAGAAGAGCAATTTGTAGAATATTTACAAACACTTGGGCTCATATCCAAACAAGGTGACCAATGGGTTGAGACAGACGGCATCTGGGCTATCCAAGCAGAGTTTGTGGATCTGGACAATGAAGAGCAGGAAAATCTACACAACATCAACTATGGATTTAACCATGAGAGCATCCACTCTTTGGAAGAAGTTGATAAGGTTTTACATGATGCTAACAGCTTATCTTATGAAGATCCGAAATTCTGGCGGGCAGGAGACGACACGGATTTGAAAGGCATCTTTATCAGCATGATGGAAAATCATGGTTATGATAAAGATGATGTTGAAGCCATCCGTCGTGAAGGGCCGGGTTGGCTTACCAAATTAGATGCTTTGCGGGAACAATATGGGTTTTTAAAAGGCGAGACAGAACAAACGGTAAGGAGCAAATATGGGGACAAAGCCAAGAAACTGGTCCCTATTTTAAAATTCCTTGATACTAAATATCAATCCAAATGGAAAAATGTATCGCAAACATTTAGTAATAATTTGCAGGAAGCTTGGGATCGCGTGTATGCCTCGTATGATGGAGAAGCACAAAGGGGAATTGTCCTACCACCTCAAATAGTTTTCAATAATCAGGCGGGCATTAACCGAGTTACTCCGCAGATTGAGCCAGAACCGCAAAGGGTGCCTATTGGTCCCTATGGAGAGGGCTTGGTTATTGGTTCCGACGGGCTTCCTGTACAACCAGAGCGCAATGCTTTAGCTGATGAACAAATATCTGCTTCAGCGAATCAGGCTCAATTAGTTAACCAGACTAAATTTCAGCCGGGGTCGTCGGTTATCGACAGCGCTGAAGTCGTGAGCGATACCAGTCCTGTTGATTATGCGGATACCGTCACAGAAATATGGATAATCAATCAGGCAGACAAGAAATTTAAAAATCCTCTGGATGCGGCCATGAATGTAATTAGTAACATAGCCTCTCGTCTGGACTGGGCCATGTATGCTCCTCCTGGTAAGGACTTTGTACTTGCTGCCAAAGATAGTGAATTCGATTCTGATGACTCAATGTTAAGTGCCAAGGATTTTTACGGTAAACTTGTTCCGCTCTTGATGTTGTTGCCTAAAGCAGCAATGGGTAGGATTTTGGAGAAGGCTGTGGCCGTACAGACTAAGAATAATCCTCAATATGCGTTGAAAATTGTTTTGAGCGTACTTAAGGCTTATGCTGTGGCTAAAAAGCTATCGTTGAAGGCTAAAGGCTTAATGGATATTAAAGCTTTGATCGCAGGGGGCAATGCCGTTTTGGCATCTGTGCCTGTTGCTGAGATGCAAAAAGAGATTGCTTCGTCACTTGCGGCTCCTCGCAATGACACATACATGAATCCTCAGTCAACAGCACCACCGAAAGGGCGGATAAATGCTGCTATTTCCTCTGCCCGAACCCTCCGTATAGTCAGGTTGCTTAGAAATTTTGCAAAAAATAATTACACTGCTTTTATGTCTTTGGCTAAACAAGGACTGGATATCCGTTATGTTGCTTTAGCTGACAGCGCACAACTTATTCCAATTTTAGCTGAGTATGATAAGGCAGAGATTGCCCCGCTGACAAATGGTGATCATGTCGGATCTTCGACGTTTGCTAGTGTGGACATGTCCCAGTCAGCCAACGAAATACAATGGGTGGAATATAAAGGGAAGAAAGTAGATGCCGGACAGTTGAGCAGGCTAGAAGCTTTCAGATGGTATGTTGCTTCACGCACCTTCCTATTATTAGCGCCTGATAATGTCATGTTGCAGAGCATGGGCCCGGATCTTTATTCTATGGCTGATCTAAAAGGCGTTCTTGTGGATGATCGAGCGGCGCTTGTTAAGCTTACCAAAGGACTTGATGCCGCACAGATTGTTGAGGTGTATCGTCAAATTCCTGAGGAGATGCTAAATGATCCTCATCGCAAGAAAGTTCTCACGGAAATTCCTAAAGTTATCTTTGGCGATACTCAAAAAGCAAAGAATATTTTACAACAGGCTTGGGGGAAGGTTTCTAATGAAATGCAAAATGTGCCTCCTAAGGGCATTCCCAATATTCAACCGCCCGTCAATATTAATATTCCTGTCGTTTCAGTTAGTTTGAATTTAGCCATGGAGGATGGTAATAATGGGAAGAATGATAAGGCCATGACAGGAGATGTAAAGGACAATATAGAGAAGGCAAGGGAGTTAATCAGCGGATTAAAAGAAGCCCAAATTTCGGAGGATGAGGCCCGTAGAAATCTCGAAGCCTACAGAAGCACATATACACTGACATCAATGGCGATTGGTTCCACAAACTGGGGAGATAGAATATCAAAGGCCTCGAGGGAATATGGAGCCGATCCGGATGTCATTCGTTTGATTTTAACATTCTTCCTGAATAAGGGCATTACAGATAAAACCGAACAGGAGAAAATTCTTGTAGTGGCTCTCATGGATGAGGTTTTGAATTTTGCGTATAGGGATCGGGCCATGGTCGCTGCGGTCAATCCTCAGGATGTTGAGACCATTTTGAATTCCCTTGATCAGGAATTAGAAAATTTGCAGCAAAGTGGAGTTTACGTTGATCTTCAGAAATGGGGAGATCAGAAGAAGATGATCAGGGCCGCGGACATGGGCAAAAGCATTGTGGCCGGCAATAGTTCGGGCAAGACCCTGCCCGAAGTGTTCCAGGCTGTCATACGTTCTTTATCCAATAAAAATGTGTTGATGCTTTTTGACAGCGAACCCATTGTCAGACGCGTTGTTCAGGGGAAACATATTTTTGGAAAGACATCCGCAGAATTTGCTCTAGACATGGTTAGCGCTTTGGGCCGGGAATTGCCGCCGGATTTTGAATTTGTCAATCTTGATGAATTGTCTAATCAATTAAAAGAATATATCGCGACCGGTCCTTCTTCAATAGACAAAGAGGCCCGCATTCAGGAGTTTGTCAATATGCTGACAAATCCCAATAAGATCAAGGTTTCGTCCTACAATGCCCGCGGGTTCATGCCGATTATTTTTGAAGAACCTGAAATCGCCAAAGCCGCGGTGACATTTAAACACGGCTCGCTCATTGTCGATGAGATGCAGAAGCTGGCCGAGATATACAATTACGTTGTTTCCACTACGACGGATATAACTCAAGATCCCTATTTGGCCCACGTGCGCAATCAAGTGGCCGACTGGCTTAAGGATTTAAGTAAAGGACAAAAATACAAGATCACGGACAGTCTGGACGTCTTTCGTCAAGCAGAGGCCAGCGGCGAGGCCATTGTTTATTACAATCCTAACATTGCCGTCGATGGCCGGCATTTCTTGGTTTCCTGGGGGGTTTATGACGCATACAAAATAACAGATGAAGGCGATAAAAACCATTTTGCCGCGACCATTCAGTCCATGCTTGAACCCGACGGGATTAGATTAAATTTAGCTCTGGATAAAAATGGAAAATTAGGATACTTCCCTGTAGGTCCGACAGGCATCGTGGAAGTCGAAAAGAATATTTCATACATTGCCTATTTGTTTGGCAAGGTCCTGCAATATAACGAACGTAATCCCGATAACAAAATTGACATTGATAAGATGCCAATCACCAATGAAACCAAGAGTGAAAATCCTTTGTGGGAATTGGTCTTGGGCCATGATGAAGTCGTTGGTTTTACCGCGACAGCTCAAGGCTTGGAGGCCATATTGCAATCCGGTCTTGTGCAGGGCCCATTTGAAGAGATTTCACCCAGCACACTCGAATTGGACAAACTCACATTATTTGATTTGAAGGATACATTAGGTGAATCTTTAAAAGCTGCAGTCGATAAAGTTGTCGAACAAGCGGGAAAACGCGCGGTGGTTGTGCAATCTCCGTATGCGGATATTCAGCGCCAATTCGCGGATCAATTGAAAGCCGCTTTGGCCTCAGCCTCAACCGGCGTATTTTGGGGAGATTCTCCTGTTTTGACGGTGGATGACTTGAAAAAAGAAGAAGCGATTGACCAAATCAGGGTACTTATTCTCGATGGCAGTAATCAAAATCAAAATGAAATAATTGAATATTTGGAAAATAACGCGGCCCCCAACAACTGGATAGTATTGGGCTTACCGTTTATCTCCACTGGTATCTCTTTCAATGGCGCTTTGGACAACCATGTACTTGCCGGCCATTTATGGCAAGAGTCCTTATTGATCCAGGCATTAAACCGTAATAATCGTAATGGCGAGCAGGGAGATAAATACCTCTACAACGATAGAGAAAACCTTGAGCGTTATCGAGGATATCTTCAGGAACAAGTCGATATATTAAGCAAACGCCTGCCGGATGGGAAAATGTATCAAGATATCCGCGATTTTGTAAAGGATGCTCAACAGAATTTGTCAGGAGTTGATTCAAAGACGATTAAGCCGGAGATTCTGTTAGGCTTGATTGTCAAATATAATGCTTTGGCCCATCGTGACCGGACTGTACGCCATGCGGTGCTTAATGTATTGCACAATTTACGCCAAGTCAGCCCCTTGCAAAAATGGCTGGCCCTGTTTGAGAAATCCCCTGGAGATAAAAAATTATTGGAGTTAATGTTGACCCAGGTTTTGGGAGGACGATTCAGCAATGAACGCGAAATGCTCCTTAATTATACCGTCAGTGGTCCGGAATGGTTTATTGCCGCGTCACAATCGAATTGGAACGGCACGACCAGTATGCTCGAAGGGCTACTCTCATCCGGCATAAGCCCTGCATTGGAAGACCAGGTGCGTCGCTATTTGAATATAGCCCATGACCTTCAACGAGAAGAGTTGCCCAAGATTAAAATCAATCCTTACGGCAAGAGCAAATTGCCGAGTTTGGAATTCCCCCAGGAGATTCAACAGATAAGAGTTAATTTCACAGAGGTCTTTGAGACTTTGCGTGATAAATTTGCTGAAGCTGTTTTGCCAACCAACATAGCTCCTGTATATGGTCAAGACGCCATTCATGCGGCCAATGTCACAGCCCAAGCCCTTTCCAGCAATGGCCCAATCACGGCTGATACTTTGCAGCAAAGATTAGGACCATCGCTGGCGGACCAATTCTTAAACAATGATTTGTATTTTACCAACCACTCCGTCACCCAGCTCGGGTTAATTTTCTTAAGCCAGATGGAGACGGTTGCCAAACTTTCAGCTGAGTTACGTCGACAGTTGGCCGTTCTAACTCAAAACGCCCCTGCCGAAAGCGAAGACCGTCAAGAAATTAATCGGTTGGCTTTTGACGTAACCAATCGTTTATTCGAGGCCAATGAGAATAATGTAACGGATGTTTTACGTTGGGCTACTATGGTGGATTTCTGGACCCAGCATGGCGGCAGCATAAATACGGAAATAGAACCCCAAGATTTCCTTAAGAATTTAAGAACACTTCAGACTCAGTTGACTAATGATCAGATGCCTGATTTGATGCCGCTTAGAATAGCCGATGCGTTGAAAGTTGATCATAATAATACGGTGTACAAACATTTGTCTGACAAACTCACTAAAAATGGCGCGGATACTTTGTATAAAAGAATGATCACGCAGCGCAATGCGTTATTACGATTTGAGCAGGAGCAATCGCAAAAGCCGAAGGTTGTCCAGCTGTTCTGGGGCGTATTGGGCAAAACACCTTTCCTTAATGCATTTGATACGCGGATGAAATTAGTTAAAGAATTGGCTGAATCGACCAAACTGTATGCCGCTAAAGGTGCTCTGCAAGTCAAGGATTTGGAGGCAATAAGGAATCAAGAAGCCAAAGAAGGCAGAACAGAGGATTCGTTGTTGAGCTATCTTTCATTAGCCGGGATATGGCTTGATATGGATGCCAAGGATGCCCAGGAAAGGCTGCAATTTGTCAGGAATGAAACCAAAGGAAGATTTGAGACCCTGACTCTAGATGAATTAGCGCATTTGATGAATAATCCGGAAATGATTGCGATTTTCCTTAAAAATTATGAGTCTAAGCCTGATAAGACAGCGTTGGATGTCGACTTCTTCTTGCGCTGTGAGACCTTTGTGACCAGAGGAGCGGCAATGAATTACCTGCGTGCTCTCTATCAAAATGCGGACAAGATTAAAGGACAGTGGGGAGTCATAAATAAATTAAGCCAGATGCTTAATTCCGGTAATAATCAGTTTGAAGCTTCTGATTTCTTGGGGATGCCGGAGGCATGGAGATTGCAAGTTGTTGATAAAGAGGGACAAAATATACGGGCCGATGCAAAAAGTTTGTTTGCTAAAATCGATGAATATACAAATAAGAAACTAATACAGGATCCTGATCGCTTCTTGTCCTTTATCAACGGCAGAAGTCAATTGCCAGCAGCTACGGTAACGCCAGCGCCTAAGGAAGAGATGCCAAATAAGAGTTGGCCTAAGTCTAAGGAGACACAACAAGTACCGCCGTTACCGTATTTACCGACTAATCCTAATCAGCCTCCGCCCGGGTCTGGAGGGAATTTCGGGCCTGGAGGTGCGCCACCGAGTACGTTCTTGAATGAGACAAGTCCTGGAAACATGGGCTTATCCGATGGGAATAGAGGCGATTTTGGTACTAATATGGAGGATTTTGTAGCAAGAACTAGCCCAAGGTTATATTCTCCGGGTATTTTTCAATCTGTACTAACCTTCCTCAGGTTAGCATACAGATTAATGGTAGGAAAAGAGGAAAATAGTGAAGTAGTTGGCAGTACTAGAGTTGCAACAAGAAGTACCGTTTTTGATGAAAATGCAGGAAGCGGCTTAGCGCGAGCTCCGTCCGCGAAGAAGCAAGAAGTAAGCGAAGTAAAGGTAGTAGAGGTAGGCAGTACAAGCAACATAGCAGTTAGAAGCACAGAAGTTGGCAACAATGCAGTTGGCAATACCACCCTCGTGGTGAACGCGGGTGTTACAAGCGAAGTAGGTAGAGGCACAGTAGAAGCAAGCAAGATCCGTTCTCGTACCGTAAGGTACGTTAAAGAAGTGCTGGGTGCATTCCGGATAGTATTAGGGAAGGGCATCCGTAGAAGTGAAAATAGCGTGTCTAGCCTATATGGCGGAGCTGCAAGAGGTGCAGAAGGTGTAGGAAGTGTACCCAAGGCAGCAGAAACCATAAAAGGTATAAGAACCCAAGATGTGCGAGGTTCTAGAAGTGTGGAAACTGCGCAACGATTGGGTATCGACGTAGACGCTTATAACAATAGATTTCTTCAAGGTTCTAGGACTGCGTCCGCGACTCCGACAAGAAGCGATGAATCGAAGGCGCAAAAAGTGTTTGTTCTGACAAGCACTGCCGCAGCCACAGTTGTTTCGCTCGCCCAAAACGAGGCAGAAAAGAACGGTGGAATTCGTGTTCCTTCTATAGCAACCCGCATTCAAGCTTTAATTCAAGGCTTCCATAATTCTGCTATCAAGCCAGTTATAGCATTTATTCAGGGACATGGGGCTTGGAGATTAGCTGTCAGACCTATAACAGTTTTTGCTCTCTTGCTGGGGATGCCAGCCCTGTCCTTTGCTTCAACATCACCAACCTTAATTAGTCAAGTCATCCAATTTGCCGTTCCTTCGCAGGCCACCATTATCCATGCGCTCATGGTTGCTATTCCAGTTGGATTCATTTTATACACATGGAAGGCACAGAAAGACAAACATCTGCAGTACATTCCTATAAAGGAAACACGGCAGAAACTTTTTACAACAGTAAAGAGCTTCACACATCTTATCTTCAGCATTCCACTTTTCTTTGAGGCCCTTAGCCTGTTCCTCGGAAGCACATCACCGCTTGTTCAGCTTTACCAGAATGGCCTTAAGAATTACAAGGAACTTACTGTCTTGTTGCCATCAGTTTTGTTCCTGATAGCTTCCGGAGTTTTAGCAAAGGATATCTATCGTCTTTATAAGGACAAAAATACAAGATTCTTTGGCGGATTGAGAGATATTTTCTCGCTTATTACAATCAAGGCAAAGCAACTTGGTGTGAGTGGTGGCGCAATGATATTGGGAGTATCGCGTGCGTTCTTTAAGGAAGTTAAACCATTCTGGTTTACGAAATTATTCGATCTGTCCAAAAACCGGTCACAACAGAAGAGTGGTTTCGTAAATTCATTAATTAACAACAGGATGTTCACAATATTTGTTATCGGCGCGACAATTTTGGGAGCTTGTCTGGGGTATATCAATTATGGGTACATGATAGGCACTGCTATCAAAGGCGGGATTATTGGATTTTTATCACCGTATTTAGCCTCGGTATTTTGGGGATTCTTCTTTGTGGCTTCCTGGACATTGATTGCTTTTGGTGAATTCGTTGATGATTATATTAAGGGTAAATTAGCCCCGGCTGTTGAGGAGAACATCAAAAAAGAGGCAAAAGATGCCCAGGATGAATTAGAGCAAAAAGGAAAACTCAATGCAGTCTGGTACAGAGGGGTCATTGTTTGCCGTGTCTTGCAATTGGTCTTCCCAGTTGGTATTGGGACAGCGACATTCTTGTTTGGCAGGGCGACTTTGGCGATCATCGGTCGAATTGCTGGTTCCTTTGTTTTGATTTACTTCTTCCCGGACCAAGCCCACAGCGCGGTATTCGGTCTTAATTGGCTTAAGGACCAATTGTGGACTGTTCATTTGACCTTCACTTGGGGTGAATTGCTTAGATTAGGGTTTATGGTCCTGTTTATGAATTTAAAATTAAACAGGATTTTCCGTTTAAGCGGTCGTATTTCAAGTGACAGTTTAACGAGAAAGCATGCGGTTCTCGCCCAAAAAGCCGCGGCAATGGGCTACGTTGGTTTTTATGCCAATACACTTTATGATTTGTTGCGTGATAAGCGATTTATTGAGGATCGAGATGAGATAAAAGTTCTGATTAGAGATTTAATCAAGACCGGAAGATTAGATACCAACGGCAGACCGGCCCTGGGAACGATATTGGAGAAAGCCGTCCGTGAAGAACAAAGCACTCCTATTAAAAGCGCTTCTGTTAAGGGGGCCCTTTATTTTGTGGCCATGGACATCGTGGCGTTTGGATTAACTTTGGTGTCTCCATTATTATTGCCGGTTTCTGCCTGGCGGTTGATTCGGCAATCACTTGGGAAAGAGCCTTTCGCTTCTGGATCCATTTGGAATTTATTGGCGGATACAGGTGCAGAATTTTGGGCCGGGGTCTGGCATATGTGGATTATTGCCGCGGAAATCTTTACATTAACCGCGGCAGGGGCATCATTTGTCGAGAAAGATTCTCCGTTTAAAGATTCTGTTGTCGGTCATGGCATCAATGCGGTCATCAATGCCACGGAGTCACCTGCTTACGGCGCAGACGTTCCTCCTTCCGCGATGAGTGTTATGGGGCAATTCTTTAATCATGTTATGCCTCAGAACACCCTTGACAATACGGTCAATAATTTGTTTGGAGAGCCAAGATTGCCGGTCAATGAATTGAATTTGAGACATTTAGATGATGAGTTTAGCTTAAATCCGCAAGGATTCATTAAAAGATATCCTCAGTTGCGAGATGCTATTAAAGACGCCCAAATCGCGACGGGACGCGAGCATCTTTCTTATGAGGAATTCCGTGACGCCATTGAGCCTCAGACCCGCATTGTCGGTGAATTAGAGCTTCTGCCGGGCGGCGCAGGCGTGGCCAAGGTGGGACGGCAGTCGACTTTGGCAGAGTTGGAGCAAAAGCTGGATGACCGAGGCCTTGCCGGAGCTATTCTCAAGGCGCAATTGGGCGCCCGATTAGCCAATAGCGCCGGGGCACAGGGAGCACTGGAAATTACGGATGTTCGTGAAGGCGAAGTGCCGTCTGTGGAATTAAAGAATAAACATCAGGTCAGTTTGATTTTACCGATAGAAGATCGAGTCAGCCAGCAAAAAGCCTTCCAGGCCAAGCTGGAACCATTAATTGAAAAGTTAGCCCAGGCAACAGCACGGAAGGCGGAAGATATCAAATTTACGCTTTCCGCTAAATTGTCCATAGTCCCTCTAATCAAGGACCTGTTGATACGTGATCAAATAGCGGCGGCCTTCTACCGGACCAATCGCGCGATAGCTCAAAACGTGGATGAGGTCAAAGCGCATTTGGCAAGACAGGGCGAAAATTATCTTTACCATCCGGAGTTTGGTTTGGCTTATATGCTGAATCTTTCAGGCGCAGCCACACCGGAAAATTCCGCGGCTAAGGCTATTGGTATTAAGACAACGGAGAATGGAGAGGCCGCCAGATTAGACAGGTTTGTTTTGAGTATTCCTCAGCGCGTGGCGGTTGATTTGGACCAGGATGGCCTTGAAACCATAGCGGCTTTAGTGAAGCGCCAGATGAACGGGCAGGCGTTTTATTTCGTCGCGTCTAAAGACGTCCGCGGGATTTCCATAGGTGATTGGTACAGGGCCAGTCAAGCTAATCAGCAAAAACGGATTGAGGCAGGACTTCAAACAATTATTAGAAAAAATTTGAACGGCGACGATTTGCTAAAAGAGAAGAACAGCAAGACAGCGCAAGGGTTACAAGAGGGAGCGCAAGAGCTGGGATTAAATCCATACGTATCCCTGCAGGAAGAGAGCAATTTGAATGCAGTTGAGCATATTTTTGGCGCCTCAAATTTGAAGGGAATGGCCCAAAATATTGAACATAGATTAGCAGAGATCAAAAAGGACCAAGAAGAAATTAAAAAAGATCAGGAGAAAATCACGGCCCTTCAGAGCAAAGAACGCTCGAGTAAAGCCGCTACTCCTATTGCCGGACGCATCAAGAAAATAGCCGCTACAAGCGTGATGGCGACCATACTGAGCATTCAGTCGCAGGTAGCCGCTATTGAAGTACGGGACTTTGTACCGTTTAACAGGGCGCAGGTTGCTTCAACAGTCTTGTTGGTAGGTCCACAGAGCGTCTCCGCGGATATGCAGAAGCTAATCGCGCTTTACCACACCCAACAGCTTTTGCAGATAAGAGAAGACAATAATGTGCCTGCTGAGCAATTCAAAGGCATTGTTCAACAAGTTGTTGGCGGCGATCATCTTTCAGATTGGCTTGCTACCCAGCAGGTGGTCCAAAAGGCAATCGAAGGTCAAACGATCACTGTTCGTTATGACCCTAATGACCAGAAGACAGCGTTCGCCGCTCAACAGCGTGCCCTTGGCGTACTCAGCGCCTACTACGAGTATCAATTAGAATTAGCCCGGTATCAAGAGGACCAGAAGGTCAAAGAATCAATACAATTAGCGATAGATACTCTATTAGTGAAAAGCGAATTGCAGCGTTTGCAGGGAAATAGCAATGAAAAGGGGAACTTTAGGAAATTTGAAAAGATTGAACTCGATTTGGCAATCCGGGATGCAGAGCAGAATAAAGATATTTTGGCCGGTTTAAACAAAGTCAAGTCACTTGGTCTTTTAGACATACGGTATCAGCTCGAGGACCTGCAACAAGCCCATGACAAGAAGTTTTCGAAGGATCTATTAGATAAGCTGCAAGGATACTTTGAGGAGGGTTCAATTATCGTACCGATAGCCGTTCGCGGCGATGAACAAGCCAAAGCGTTGGAAGCGGCCATACGTGATTTGGAAAAGCTATTGCAAAAGATTGCCACGTCGCCCACGGTTTCTCGCAATGATACGACGGCATTAGAAAAGGTCGAAGCGGTATTAACCGGTATTATCAATAAAGAGTACAAAGTCATCGCGGATAAAGAGGCCCTGGAATATCAGACGAATAATCTGGATTTGCAACGAATCCAGGAATCTTTAGCCGAAGCTTACTCCTTGTTACAACCGGAAGCTGGCCCATCCGTAATGAGCAGCATACGCAAGCATGAAGGTTTTAGAGCTTGGCCCTATGTAGATCCAAACCACAAACAAATGGATATCGGTTATGGATTTGAATGGAACACCGTTCTAAACCTCCTGCCTAAGGATGTTATTCAAAGCAAGCGAGGATCGACCCAGGACGAAGCCGACAAGATATTGGTTGAAATACTGCCACAGTATATTAATAAAGCAGCTGATTTCTTTGGTCCGGAAGCATTCAGTAAATTGTCCTGGAGAGCTCAGTGGGTTGCGGTGGAACTTGCGTATCAGACCAATGGTTCCTATAGCACATTTTATACCTGGCGCCAGCATATGTTGAATGGAGAGTGGGCCAAAGCAGGTCAAGATCTCTTGAGTTCAGCAGTGTTCCAGCAAACGCCGGACAGGGTCAGAGATTACGTGAAGATTCTGAACGGCGAAACAATTGATATGGGTGACAAAACCCGGACAGAACAGATGAGCATGGTCGCTTATGATTCCTTAGTCCATAAATTGTTCGGGGTTAAAGAGTACAAAGGATTGCTTAATGAGAAATTGAAAGAATTAAGCCGGTTGAACATGGATGGTTTATTCAAAAACCGCGAGAGTTTGATAGAGTTTCTGAAAACAGGAAAAATTAATTACAAGGGCACAGACATCAAGATCAAGTGGCTTGAAACTGCCCGTAAGAATTTTATAAATATCCAGGAGAAATTGTATTTCGGGGCTGAAGTCATGGCTGTCGTTGGATCTATAGAGCCTGGCAGTTTACACGCTCCATTACTTGAGATTAGGACTGAGAAACAGATGAATCATTTCTTGTATAAAAAAGACACAGAACTAATCGCCAAATTTATTCCATTAGGCGCAGAACCTCTTGATTTGGCTGACATAAAAGATGATAAGAAGTTTCCGCCGATTAATCTCGCGGATGTTCATAACAACGAACTGGCCGGACGGCCGTTTTTGACGTTGGTTAAATTCAAAGATGCCTACGGTCATGATCAAGAAGGTATTTTGTGGTCGGGCGAAAAAGCGGCCCAGGCCCAATACGATTTGATAAAGTCCGCACAGCATGACATCAAAATGCAAATGGCCTTGATTAAGGTCCTTGGCATGTTTGATCGGAATGAGCAGCTCGCTGAGTTGGCAAAACCGGAAATGGCACAATTGTTTAAAGGCGTGGCCATCCCTGAGACAGGGCTTTTGACCACCGCGGAAATTATCCCTGATAAATGGGGCAACATCGGCTCTGTTAAGCGCTTCATGGCTGAAGGCGAAATTGTTGAGGTGCCCAAACAGGTACCGTTTAAGCGCGTGACTTATGCGATTAAAGGGGACAAAGGCAACAGCCGTGAATTGGAATATGTCAACAGCGTCTCTGGAGTTTGGATACAGTTCGCGGAAATTTCTTCGGACAAAGAAAAGCTATTAGGCGACAAAAACGGTAAACCATTTTTGAACCAGTATTATCCGGAAACCTATGAAGAAGTGCTTCAAAAGCCGCGGTATTTATTCGGGCCTAATAAGTTCAGTGTAGGGATTGCCCAAAATCAATTCGCCAAATATGCCGCTGAGCAGGAAAAGAATGCAGTAGGTAAAACCCTGGAAATGCAAAAGAGCCGCCGCAGGTTGGGTATTGCCTTAGATTTTATAACCACGGGTATGAGCGCTTTTGGAATACCAGGCGGCGGAGTGGTCCAGGCATTGGGCAACGTGATCTTTGATTTACGTCATCACGTCAAGGATACTTTGCCCGGCCCTATTGATGATAAACGTAAAGATGAGTTGGTCGGATGGGTGCTGTTCTCCGAAAGCGACAGATCTAACAGCATCACGTTTGAAGAATGGTTAAAGACCAGGCAAACCAACCATCAGCAATTTGATGAATGGACAAAGAAAGGCCATAACTTCCGCACCAGCGCCTTCTCAGTGCAACAGATTGCCGAAGTGGATAGTTTCTTAAGATCACGTATGCACGAAGCGTTAGTCGGTAAATTTTTAAGTGTTTCAGATGAGATTACCGTCTTGATAGGCCAGACACTTGGTTTATATGCACCGCAGATACAGTATGATCACATTCTTCATCCGTATATCAAGACTGAAGCAAATGGGACTTCCCATCCGGATTATATGTGGTGGGCATCGTATCAAGCGAAGTATAGCGGGTTAGTCACTGTCTTGACCCAGCCCATTATTTCCTGGGACCTCAGCCAGGTCAATTTGATCCAGACCGCGGCCTTGATCATCCAGGGCAACACTTTACCTTACCTTAGCATCCAAACAGGAGACAGTTTCTGGAAGCAAAATTATGGAGTCTTAAGTAAGATAGGAATCCAGGATATGTTCAATGGCAAACTCAACCCAGTATTAGCGTTGCTTCCATTCATCGGAGTTTCATTGGATACCCGCAGCTTTATTAATGAATGGAGCGATCAGTCAAATCCGCTATTTTTCAACTCACCCAAGCATTTGAGGATTAATTTTTCTCTGCCGTTTAAGAACCCTAGCTTAGATTGGGAAATTCAAAATCTGCAAACACTCAAAGATTTGTATGCGGATCCGAATATTGAAGCCATTATTGTTGTTGATGGTTGGAGGAAGTCACAATCTTATGGGTACACTGAACAGGAGATGGACAATTTAAATCTTCTTCCTGGGAAGTCCATAATCACCATTGCCCAGACAGACCAAAAAATCGAAGTGCCGGTCTATGTTAAATATGATGACGCAGGCAAAGTGACAGACGTAGTAATCTTAAAAGCAAATGCCATCGAACGGACCATCAAAGATTTAGAAAAGACCAGGCAAACCTATATCGATTACCGAAAAGCAAAGGAAATCGGATCTTTCTCCGAAACGGTCACGACTGCTTTCGGGACATATGCTCAGAATAATCAGGCTACGCATCTGTTTGGTTCTAATGACATTGGAGGCTCAATTTACAATCCACGGGGTATGAGCGTTAATGAATTGAACTTGGTTTTGCGCGCTATTGCCAGCCCCAATGAGAAAGACAAGCAAAAGGCCAAAAATATATTGGCGGTCTATTACAGCAATTTAAAGGTCAATACCAGAATTCCAGGAGAAGTATACGCTGGGGCCCCTGAAAGTTATGATGTTGAAAAATTAAGGCCGGCCTCAAGTTCCCGCACAGCGACAGCTTTGTTCGGTATTGGCCTGATCAACTTCCACAAAGCTTACCCGAATGAAAAGATTGAGGATAATGAAAAGGACAATCATGGGAAAGAGGTCAGCGCCCAAAAACAATTTGAAGGGGCTTTAAAACCGATCCACGAATGTCTGATTAAAGAGATAAAGCAGATCGAAAACGGCGATGAGGCGCCATTGATGTACGCGTTCTTTGATAAATATGGTGACCCTAAGGCCGCCAAGGAGGTCATAGATACCGCTCATAAATTGTGGGATCACGAGGCACTGTTGTTCCATTATAAGGAAGGTAAGCCGGGATACGCGTCTTCTACCACTCTGCTTTGGTTAAGGGTCTTGGGGCCGGAGGGCTTCGCCAAGGAGTTTTTGGTTGGGGCCGATAAGACAGAAGAGTTAATTAAGGTCACCCGTGCCATTGTCAATACTTTTGGTACAGAAAAAGGAGAATTTAAAGGTTTAGACCCGGTTGACAGCACCCTGCGCCTTATCCCGAAGGGGATTATCGAGAAGGAAAGTCTCGTGAAATACTTGGGCACAGATTCGATTTTGGATACAGACAATCCAGAGATTTGGAAAGAAGTTTCTCAAACCCAGGTGCGTTTAATACCGGGTATTGTTTTAAAAGAAGATGAAGTACGGGCAATAGCCGGCAAGGATGCTGATAGAGTTTTGGCTATTTTGACTCAACCCCAGCAACGCGAGGCCATTGTTGCCGTGGCGGAAACATCTGATTTTGTGGGCGTCTTAAAACAAATTTTAAATGCTTCTCCGTCTCCGCTAAGCGAGAAGCAACGCAAGGATTTGCAGGAGGTAATTAAAACATATAAGTCTAGTTTAATGGCATTGCAAAGCAAAGGCGGCAGTCTAAGCATTCCGGAGTCCACTGATCCGAATGTTTGGAGTGGCAAAGATTATTTTACCGCCGGGGGCAACAAATCCTTGGGCGCGTTAATTGAATATGAAACGAACGTTCTCCACAATGATGATCTGCTCTCACCGGTAGCAAGCCGTTCCGATTTGCCGGCCTTACCTAATGCTGATGCAGTGTCCAAAGAGGAGCAGGGCCATACCACGATAAAGCCGGCGGATAAAAAAGAACGCGATAGAGAGCAAAGAGCAATATTTGATTTGTACCAAAAACAACAAAAAGATGAAGAAGCAGGAAAAATATCCGCGCCCGCTGACGGAACTTATGTTGATTATGTCGATCGAAACAACGGTCAGGAATGGGTGGTCACCAAAAATGGGGTCACTACGCACGTTTATTTGTTGCCCGGTGAGGAAGAAGTTGCGGAATATCTGAAATTTGTTGAGCATCGATCTGAAAATACCCACAACATCGGCAAGGCCTTGCGCGGGGATGAAGGGGAATATTCTGAAGGCGCGGGGTTCATTAATCAACTAGGACCGGACAACACAGTGGGCGATGCGGTCAAGATCAACGGCCAGGAAATTTTAACCAGCAGTCAGAAGGAGCAATTAGAAAGTGAAAACCGCCGCCAGCCTTCTTTGCAACGGTATAAGGGCGAACTTCAGGGCTGGAGTAATTTCACGATAGATATGAACTCACCCGTAAAGGGCCGGTTTGCCGCCAGCATCGTTTCCCCTCTGCATAAAGAAATGATCAGCGAATTTACAAATCCTTCAGGGAAGAAAGTAGTAGAAGTTTACTACGAAGGCCTGAAGCTATTGACTATCGAGTCTAAGCATATCACTATCCCCGAATATAATGAATTAAGGAAGGAATCCAATAGCCGTGTATATGGTAATACCTTTAATCATGAACAGGAGTTGGCCAATCCAACCAAGGCCAACCTGAAGAACTATGTTGATAGGGTTCGTCAGTTGATCAAAGACAAGCAAATGATCCCTGATAAGCAAATGATCCATGATCGGCAATTGCCCCTGGAGGGCATGACCTTTACCACTGATTACCAGCAGGTGACCCCCACTGATAACCGCGACATGACTTCTCGTAAAATATATATTGATTTGCGGGACGGTTCCGTGGAAGCGGATAGCTACGGCGTCGATAGCCAGCCATTCCGAAGGGTCAACAACCTTTTTAAGACCGATAACCAGCTTAACCCCTACGGCCCTCTGCAAGGATCGACGGTGTTTAACAACGGCACACAACCCCAGGCTCCTTTGAACAGTGAATTAACACCAAAGGAATTGGTCAACCTTTTGCTTAATCCTCAGCCGGGCGATAAGCGGTTTATCAACACCACGCCGGTGAACAACGATGACCGCGATTTGTCCCGGTTCGGCGGGTATTTGCCAACCGTCAATCAAGATGTTGTCCACAACAATACCCAAAGGATCATCGTCACCGATGATCAAGGACGTGACATCGGCGGTCAATATGAAGAAATGGTCAATATGGGCAAAGGGATCCCAGGCCCGCTTGAAGATATGACCAGGAAATTCTATGATCCTGAATTTTTCGCAGGCCAGGCGCCCGTTCTGGCCATTAAATTCACCAACGGCCAGGAAACTGAAACTTACCGGACCTTAGATTACAACCCGTTGACCCAGATCATGACTGTCTTAAAGACCGACTTGGCGCACGGCGGCATAGAGACTATTGAAAAGCATGATCCCCGCTGGGAAGCCTCGGTTGGAATCAACAGCGTTGATAAATGGGGCCGTCCGTGGAATACAAATGTTAAGATGGACCGCAACGACACGAACTATACCGCAGAGACATTGGTAGATCACAAGAAAGCCATTACCGCAGTTGGCAATTATGATCGTGTGACCGGGCTATGGCAGGAACATCAGGTTAAATTGGAAAAGGGCCAGAAGCTGGAAGAAGCAGACAGGACTTTGAGTGCGTTTGGCCGGTTGATGCGGAGCAGGACATATTCCAGCGATGGCATTAAAAGCGATTATGTGCCCGCGTATGACAATAAAGGGACGGAAGCTTCGGCGCTGGAATCGCTGGTCTGGAACGGACAAAGTATTCCGGAGTTTATTTATGGGAAGTATAGCTGGAACAAGGGTGAACTGACCCGTACCCAGACACAATTGCTTAATGGCAACCGCGAAATTATCCAGGTGATTTCCGCTCAAGGCTTGCCCGTAGCCGATACTGATATGCAGATAACCTTGGTGGACAATAATAATCAGATTCTCGGCCAAGCTTTGCGCATAACAGGGTATGGGTATGGGCATAACTATGTGTTTTTGTCTGACAAGGCCCATACCGATATTTTAATCCAGCGCGGACAGCATATATATTCCGTTCCGTTTACGGTATCTAAACTCGAAGAGTTCAATAAGGGCAAAATCAGGATCCAGTTAACAAATCTCTTAAGCCACTTGCAATGGTATGAAGTAAAAGATGTTCTTACTCGTAGCCGGACCGTAGAAAGCTACCGCGAGGTTTTTGTCAATGGCCAGAGATATTTAATCAGCATCAGAAACAAATATGATGGCGCAATCAATCCTGTCGATGGCCGTCCGTTTAGTTTGTATAACCAAGCGGATAGTTCAGAGACGGTAATTGTTCATCCGGATGGCAGGATAGAACCATTCAAGAGCGCCAAACCGGTATCATTTAACCCGCAAACCGGTAATTTAATTATTGAAGTCATCAATCATATGTTGGCCAATCACAAAACAGTTGAGACCCATAATAAAGATAACCATATCACAAGGACTATCAAGGACAATATTGAAATCGTTGCGTATTTTGAAGGCCTTCCTAGCTTAGTAGATTTGGGTAACCGGGCAGAAACTTTTGTCTTGGATAGTAATGGTCATGAAATGGGAAAAGCTTTTGATAAGAGCGCACTGCTTTATGGTAACGGGAATGTCATTCCTGATATTAATAGCGTTGATATCAAAAAGCTATACGTAAACAATAGAACGAAAAGTGACCGCCATGTTGAATTTGATTATAACGGGCGTCCGATCAAGTTTGATATTCTCGAAACTGCCAATAACCTGGGCGATTTGGCGCGGGAGGATTTTGGCCATAAAATCGGCGGCCGGATTGTGATGTTACCCGGAGACGTTTCCTTTATGTATTTCTATAATGGGCATACCGGCATATACGGCATAGCCGATTACACTTTGTCTACTTTTGTTGGCAGGGACAATTCAGAAAATATTTTTGATGATAGCAATTTGACCAACTTTGACAAATTATCAGGGCTTATCGGTTATGACGTTTTCCGTGGGCGCGGGACGGTTGATCAATACACCGGCAAGCTCGATGCCAGCAAGGATAATTATGACCTCCTGGCAGAGAAGGTGTTGGGCCGGCAAATATCCATGGAGGTTGACTCAGCTGCTAAGGAAATAAGGAACGGAGGCAAAGGAAGATTGCAGGCCATAGAGTCGTGGCAGAGCAAGGTGGATTTGAAAAGCGCTTTAGAAAATCCACAACTTATTGCGTTCCGTTCTTACGCCGATGACCGTTCATCCAACCTTCCCAGGCAGGAAGCTATTTTAGCGGCGCTCAATATGAGCAATGGGTCTTATGTGTACGCATTCAATGGTTCTGATAAGATCGGCCAGTATACCAAGGTTGATGCCAAGGGCAATCCGATAGCCGGACCGAATTTAGAGAATATTTTTATAGGGCAAGATGCTAATGGCAGCTTAGTCAATAAATTACGTCCCACAGACTTGAACATTCCGTTACTTTCCGAACTGCCAAAATATGAAATCAATTTCACTTGGGGTGGCGTGGATTATAGAATATTTGAACATGATAACGTGCTTGCCGATTATAAGAAAGTTTATTCCAATCCATATAATGAACCGGTGTACAGTGTTTGGATCAACGGTAAAGATATCAACAATGTTCTCAATGCGTATGACCGAACCAAAGAAAAGCCTGCTTCTTTCTACGTGACCCAACCTAATGGTCATCCAGCCGATGTTCATATTTGGGAATTAAATATGGAACAAGGCATTGTCGGCAAAATCAAACGGCTCTTCCAGAATTTTGCCGGGATTCCTTATCGTGAATACGTCAATGGTAAGTTGGTCATCTTGCAGGACAGCAAGTATATCCGCAAGACCTTTAGTCTGGAGTATTTGCCGAAAGGAATGCCCAAGAATATCTTCATCTCCGATGCCCTGAATAACGGTATTGTACAGAATCTACTCCTTCGACCGGTTGGCATAATGGAGTCTCATGAATTGACGCCGGATACAGGAACAGTCGCGACGACAAAGGCCACTGTCGATAAGCAGATAGGTACTCTGACAGAGAAGACCATTTGGCAGGGGATTAAGGAGAGCGCGTTGTTCTATTCTTTAATCGGCGCGTTCCTGATGGCGGCGTTGGCATTCTTACGCGCAATTAACATCCGAAGAATTCTTAAGTTCCAAAAGATACGCGATATGTTCACGAATCGGGTGAAGATTTTGACCGGTCGCAATGTAACTCCCACGGATATCTCAACCCGTAAGAAGGACATGTTAAATCTACTTAAGGCTATGTTCCGAGCGCAGGGCAATGATGCACTGCTTGCTGCTGCAGAGGCTTTGGATCACGCCTTCCCGAATCATAAAGAAGATGTGGCTGATATCTTCCGTCGTCTGATCGCGGATGGCCTTGTTACGGACATTAGAATCAAGGCGGTTGTTTTGGATGCGTATAGGCTGGTCAAGCGCAACAAGATACAGACCAACAGCTTGGCGACTTACCTTATCCGTAAGTCGGTTGAGGCTGCCATTATCCCAATCAACACCGCGATATTTGAAAAGTATCATTTCAATAACAAGGCGTATGTATTGGCTCGTTTGCGTGAGGGCAGAGATGTCATCGCTAATAATGTGAGGGATTTCGTTCGTGGCATTAATGCTTTTCCGGGGACATGGAACTTCCTTAATGGCGGTATTTTGAACAATGCGAATTTTCCTCTGGTTAATGGACGTCCAACCAAAGAGGTTATTCTTGACATTATTGATGCTCTCATTACAAAGGTTGAAAGCTCAGAAGCCAATGATGATATGCCGATTTCTGCAGACGATGTGGTGGCAGCAGTTGATAGCCGTTGGGAGATTCGTCATCCAAGCCTTTATGCGGTGCGCAATATTATAGGTGAGCTCGCTGGTGCTCAGCCGCTTATTCATACCCAGAGCCGTTATGATGGATATCTTACCAAGATGACACGTTATATTGGCGGTTTGTTACGCCGGCCAACGGATGCTCCGAAGATGGCGGTGACTATTCGTATGAAGAGGGACCTTATTAACGAAGAGATTGTTCGCCGTTATATTGAAATGAGAGGCAAGAATGCGTTTCGATTGGCCCCCAATGGGGTTATCACGATTAAGATCCGCAAGTTCCACGTCGTGACCGAAGCCGATGGCCGTAAGACGATATTTGGGAATGTTGAGATCCCGCTGGAAGAATATGTGACGGTCCGCATGGTTGAACAGGAAACAGCCTATACCCGTCCGACACTGGTCAATCGCTGGGCAGAGAAGGTTAAAGCAGAGCCGAGTCGCTTCCATGAGATTGTCAGAGGACATGACCGCTTCTTCCGTTATATCGCTCAGGTTATGTATGACACGTTCTATTGTGGGGTGAAATCCAAACGTGTTCAGCATCGTCCGGTTTTCTTGCCGGATGATTTGGATCGGTATTTCTTGAGAGGTCATGATCTGCGTGCTCAGGGGCTAACACTTGCCGATGCTCGTCGGATGTTGGCGGAGACTACGATTACGCAAAAGGCTATTTTGCACCAGATTCTCCAAGAGATGGGACATCCAGGCGTGATTGGTAATGTTCTTGCTGATACAGATGCTGCGGTCGCTGAAGCGAATCAAATCCTGAATGAGGTTAATGAGGGAACGCTGAAGGATGATCAATTCTATAGCAAGCTGGCAGATGCCATTGAGGTTCTTTTTGATGTGCGCACTAAGTATGGGATGATCACTAAGGATGGGAGGACCACTAAGTATGATGGGATTACCGTTGACGGAAACCCACCAGGATCTGCGGTAGATCGTATTTTTATGATTTATGAAGCGTTTGTTCAGCAGATCATGGACAAATATCTCATGAGCTGGAAGCGCGAAGAGATGAAGAAGCTTAATCTGCCGTTTATTACCTATCCGATGTCCAAACTTCGTTTGTATGGTAATTATTTCCGTCTATTTTTTGATCGCCGTTTCTGGAACGTCCCTGCGGGTGTTTCAATCTTTAAGACATGGGTAATGATCCTGATTGATCGTGATTATATCCGCGGGCAGGCTGAAATGTTACATATGACTCAGCAGGAAACGGGCTTGATGATCGAAGGCTTAAAAGAGTTCAGTCGCATCCTGCGCAATGCAGTGTTCTATATGAGTTTGAGTGTTGGCGCGGTTGCGATCCTGACTATGCCAAAACTTCTGATGATGTTAGGGGCTTTGGGCGTAGGGAGTGCGGCGTTGGTGGCTGTTCCGGGTTTTGCGTTGGCAATCCTGTTCGGGGCCATGATCCTTTCGACAACGTTTTATCTTTCAGTCAACCGCGTTGCTAAAGATTTCGCCGAAGACATCCGCGCGTATACGGTTCGCAGCAATGATGATGTATATGTCGCGTTGAGCATTCTTAAGGGGGAGAGTCTTGGCGGCATGAAAGAAGATATCCGTTATCAGGCTGGTTTTGCATTGTTGACATCGTTGGCCGGAGTTCTTGGTTATATCGGACTTGGAATTCCCGGTGCCGTTATGCTTGGCGGAATTACGGCCGCGTTCTGGGGATACCGTTTGATGCAACGCAGTCGCCTCAAGAATTTATTTGCGTATAACGCTTTTGGTGGCCGTCGCGATGTGGCAGTGAAGATTTATGGTCAGCTAATTGACCGTTTTGTAGCGGAGAATAAGACCATGTTGAGCGTTGCACAGCAAGCTAAGTTTAAGGCTTTCACGCTGACACACAGTGATTTGACAAAATTGAATCATGAAGCTCGTCATAATCTACGTCAATTCCTTAACAAATTTTTCCGTACCGATATCCCGGCGACCGCAAATGGACGCACAACACCGTATGAACGGTTCAGCGATATGCCGCGGATACTTTTGCATGGAACTTATGCTGGCGTATCCTTATTGGTTAATTACGAGACCGTTCGTCATGCGGCAGCAATATTTTTGAATAATGACAATCACAATATTGAATTCCGGAATTTCTGGAAAGATAAATATGGCATAAGCGATGAAGCTTTGGATCGGATCACAGGCATTATTCGTCAGGGCAGAGGATATGATTTCATTAAGGCGGATAACCTGCAAGCCATTGAGGATGAAGTTCGCGCCTGTTTGGCAAGTGTACAATTAGGGAACGGTATTATGAATGGGCGACATCTGGAGTTTTTAGTTAAGTTAGGGTGTAAGATTGATCCTCAAAATCCCCAAATTAAATTTGACGAAGAGGTTCAGAAAGCCTTAGCAGTAATACGTTCTTTTGAATTTCAGGAGGGTGAATTTAGGAAATCATTAGAGAAAATCAAGCCGTTATTAGAAAAATTAGGCAAATCCACAGATAGGTTTAAAGACATTAGAGGCGCTGTCGATTGGCTAAATAATAGCATAGACCCATTCCAAAATTACGTTAACCATTTGAAAACAAATGAGATAGATGAAAATATTAGAGAATTACTGCCTCAAGGTTTTGTAACATTTTCTGATGATGACTTCCAAAAGCTGGCCAGTACTGCTGATGGGAAGAAGCTTAAAAGAGAAATATTAAACCAGCTTTACCCACAGGAAACTCCAAAGAGGCAAGGAATAAGTCCGGATACAGCCAAGCGTTTGGAAGGGCTTATGCAAACATTTACGCTTTGGGTCAGCGTACGTGAAAATACGATCAAGAACATTAATTTACGTAACGCCGAGATATTCCAAGCTTATCGTCATCATACTGAAGATTATCTTTGGGATGATATTTATCAAGGAATCAAAACAAAGCAGTCCAATGGTCAGGCCTTGACGGAGGATGAAAATAGTTATCTTATCCAAGCTGAAATGAATTATAAAGAACTTGCTGCGGAAAAGTTCGCATACAATTATCAGCCGGTTGGTGCCTGGGCCGCCGGCTTTAGCCCTGCTCAAGCGGGCATGGCCGAAGATTCAAAATATCTACCGAATGTTTCCGTTGTTGAGCCATCCGGATATATGTTGATCATGCCAGTTAAGGACGCGGCTTGGATGGAGTTGAAAGGCGCAATGACTCAGGCCAGGCATATGATTGGTCAGGATAACTCTAACCGTATCCCGTTTGAAGAAGCGCAATTCTTACCGTTTGTGACTGCAGAGTATGATGCGGATCCGAAACTCACTGGTAGTCTGTTCCCGCTGTGGTCTGAGCATATGTTAACAACGTTGGCTTCCGGATCTGGTGGCCTCGCGGAATCTGCCTGGACACATCCTGTTCAGATGGCGATGAACCGTATGGGTTCGCTGGAAGTTTATGGCAAGTGGGAGATGGAACTTGATTCGTTCTTCGGCGAGCCATTCCCAAGTGTTTCGGGCTTGACAGCTCAGGTTCGCGCACCGTTTAAGGCTGCGGGTGTTGATCTGCGTTCTGGCCGCGATGGGAATGGGCCGCTTTTATCCGCGGCTGAAGATTCACTGATGGGTATGGGCGCTATATCAAAAGGTGGGAAGCTTAGATATCGTTCATATGTGGAAATGATTCAGGACAAGACACACCGTCGTATCAATCACATGACACCAGAATACAAATATGCCGCTGACGTGACCGAGCTCTTCCAGCATGAAGAGATGCTGCGATCGCTTCTTAGCCCAATCCCGGTACATTACAAATTGACCTCACTTGGCATGCGCCATTTCTTCTTGCGCAAGGTCCCTGGGATGATCGGTACTTTGACATTTGTTATTTTGATGGTTCTCCAGATCAATCCTTGGTATGGCTTGCCGCTTTCAATTATTGCCATTGCGATGAGCTATCTTTTTATGCATTCGATCAGTTTGTCAGCCCACCATTTCTACAATCAGATTTATGGTTGGCCGATGGGGACCCTGATCTTGCTTAAACGCATGTTCATTAAGCCTGGGTTCGTGGGGATTTTTGGTTCGCTTTATCCGAACTATGTGGATGCTATTAATGACTGGGCAACACAGGGCGTTCCGTGCTTCCCTCCGACAGACCGCAGCGGTTGGTATATGAACCAGCGATATATTGATGTTGTTAAGGGCAAGGGTGATCGCTATGGGATGATTTTGGCCGCTCCGTTTGTTATCATCATCGGGTGCCTTGTGAATTTTCACCCAGTGATCCTTGCGGTGACAATCTTCTACTTCAATATGATCTTGGGCTGGCTTATTTATCCTCAAGTTTATAATCCAGGCGTTATCCCGAACCTGTCTCGTCCGTGGCTTGGTCGCGCTTTGAAAGTTTGGCCATGGGCATATAACATTTATGACAAGAAGATCCCTGATTACAGCGCAATTTACCATCGTATTCAATATCGTGGAACGATATGGTCTATGCCGATTAAGATTGCGATGGCAATCATTGATACAGGAATTTTCTTCTTCTACGCTCAATACCGCGCTTGGCGCGATATTTTGATGGGAGCTGAACGCGTGAACGTGCGTGATGATATCAAGGCGCTCAGGATGCGCATTTTGGGTCAAGCTAATGAGGACATTAAGAAGACTTGGGAGAAAGCTTTAAATGATGCAGAGGCACAAAAGAAGGCCCTTGGTGTTAATTGGGCGCGGACGGGTGTTGCCGCATCGGTGCTGATAGCAATCGCTCTTCTTTGGGTTGCTCCGATTGCGTCACTGGTCGTACTCGCGGTTCCGGTGGTGTTCAAGGGAGGGGTTAGGCTTGTTCAGGGAGTCCTCATCGCACGTGCAACAAAGGTCATCCGTACGGCAGTGGCTCGCTTAAATGCTTCCACGGCCAATGAATTTCGTTCATTTGATCCGATCGTTAGGCCAGATCTAACCATTGAACGTTCCAGCCTGGATCGTTTTGTTGATTATGTAAATGAAGGGCTCCCAGAAAACAAGCGCGTGACATCTGACCGTTGGTTCCGTGAGGCGCTGGATCGGTTCCTTGCCCGTTGGGGTTATGAGGAAGGCCTGATGGTCCATGCGAATGAGATGTTTGGGGAATTCAATCGTTACAACAAGATTGGGGAAATGCGTGCGGCAGACAAAATGGATATATCTGTGATTGCTCGACTGGCGGGCATTGCCCAGAGTAAACCGTTATCTCTCTCAGCCAATCAGGCGCGTTATATGTACAACGGTGTTTATAAGTTTATTCATACTACCAATATCGTTGATGAAGAGTACGGTGATGCAAATTTACTGCCGAAGCTCTTTCGTTCCAGTTGGTTTACGACAGTGACGCTGGTTGGGATTGCGGCCTATGTCCTCGCCTATGCGTGGAGCTTTGGACAGGCCCTTCTTGGCTTGAGCACTGTTGGAATAATTGTCTTTTATTCTCTTGGCGCGATCTGGTTTGTACCAGCGGTGCTGATGCTTGGGGTGATTATAGCTTCCAAGCTTAGCAGGCACAGTTTTACAATAGCCAATGAGAGCAAGAAACCCTTCCCCATCAAGGTCACCACCACGCATGAAGCGAAGGTGGCTATGGAGGTCGCCATCGTTGCCGGTAAGGCAACAGTGGAAGCCATAGAAGGTCAGATGACTTCAGAAAAAGTTGACCAGCTTCGCAGCACGATCGAAGCTGCCGCGGCCAAGGCTGGCTTAAGCGATGCGCAATTTACCTTGAATGTGGCAGAGACAGCCAATGGTTTCGTTGCGGAAACAGACACAATCAACAATGTAGTTACCTTAAGTCCTCATTTAGGCCGCGCGCCACCTGCTGTGGTTGAAGCTGTATTGATCGATGAATTCCAATCTTTAGCTAATCCCAATATGGATAACGATGACGTAGCCGCCCTTACCGCGGGCATCATTGCCCAAAACGGTTACATGTTGCAAGCATTCAAGAACTGGCTTAACGAAAATATCGCAAGCGGAGTTGTTACCAGCGTTCACCCTGCCTTTAATAAATTTGTTACCTTCCAAATTGTAAGCAAAGTCAAATTAATTGGGCTTGGGTCACCGGCACATTATAACGCGTGGAATAATTTATCTTTGGAAACATTAAAAGGAGATCTTCAGGGCCATTTTGGAAGGACGGTGGATGTATCAAGCCGATGGACAAGAAGCTATGATGATATTCGAGGAATAGTCGATGAAATCGTTAATGATCAGCCGGATATGTTAGGGTTATCGGTACAACCAGGGGCAATAGAATTAGTGCAGGCTATTATGTCTCAATTGATGGCCAGGCAAGGCTTTGATCCAAAACACACCTTAGTGGTCTTTGGCAATCAACTTCCCACATATTTCCCAGACAAGTTCTTAGAAATTTATCCTCAAGGTGTTGTTGTGAGGGGTGAGGGCGAAATTGCTTTACGAGGATTAGTGGAATTTAATAGAGGGAAGGCCTCTCTTTCAGAGGTCTCAAATCTTGTTTTCTTAGATCCGGCGACTAACAGAAGGGTAGACACAAAAAGAGAAACAATAGATCTTCAGACGTTACCTTATATGCCTGCGGTAGGTTCGTATCAGGATATTGTCAAGGATGGCGGCAATGTTCAAGTCCAAACTTCCCGGGGATGTCCTTGGGGAGGTTGTGCCTATTGCACAAGAACGTCCTTTAGAAGGACAGGAGAAGTAGTACAAAAAGGAAACACGGCGAGTTGGCAAGGGTTTACTGTTGAGCGGGTGCTGAAGAACTTAGAATCGGTTATGTCTCAGGGAATAACTGAGGTGGAGTTCTCGGATGATGAGTTTATTGGAGGCCGAAACAAAGAGAATATTTCAAGGATTTATCAAATTGCTGACGGCATTGAGGCATTGTCGAAGAAATATGGGATTAAATTTACGTTCCGTATTTTTACTAGGCCGGATATTGTTTTTAAAAGTAACGATAGGGGGAATCAAAATGAGGAAATGAAGAAATTGTTCATACGTTTAAAGCAGGTAGGGTTAGTAAAAGTTTTTATGGGTGTTGAGGCTGGAAGCCTTAGCCAATTTAAGAGGTATTCACGAGGGATGCAGTTTGATGACATAGCTGTTTCGTTAAGAACGCTTCAAGACCTTGGCCTGGGGTTGGATGTTGGATTTATCATGTTTGATCCATATTTAACTTTGGCGGAAATGAAAGAAAATATTCAATATTTTCAAAGAAACAAACTAATGCCGTTTAATCAGTGGCCATTTCGGCCGTTAGTTGTTAACGAAGGGGCAAAGATTGTTGGGAAATTGAGGGAAGGTGGCATTTTAGGGGAAGCCAATCCTAACTTTATGGCGTATGAATTTAGATATCAAAATCCGGGGGTAGAAAGGATTCAAAAAATTGTAGATGAGGTTGGTCAGGTCAGCAGAGCTGTCGGGTATGCTTTAAAGATTAAATCTAAGAAGCGATTTGATGCAGAGAGACAAGATGAGGAGACAAAACGCGCGCAACATTATGTGGAAGAGTTTGGATCTGTTTTTCTGGATTTAATGGATGAATTGGCGGGAATAATTGAAGTGGTCGGTCAGGAAGAAATTGAGCGTGTTAAAGCGAAAGCTAAAGTTCGGATAGAGGAGATAATGGAAGGCGTGGCAGAAGATATAAAAACAGGAAAATTGTCGGATGATGATAAATATCTTCAAAACGAGTTAGCTAAAGTAGGGATTGATGTGACTAAAGACGGGACTAAGGACAAGGGAGCAATTAATCCTATTGAGCCATTAAGAAGAATGGTTTCGTTGATGGCTGTTAATGATATCGCCGATGAGCAGAGCATTGAGTTATTAGCTAATGAAAACAGTCAGTTGATGGTCCTTGGCGCTGATGTTGTACAGGTGTTTGATAAGATTTTGGATTTTTTTGCCAAGGCAGACGTTGTTCGTTCCAAAAGCAATAAAGACAATCCTTTACGTATCATTATCTCCGGTGGAGTTGGTCGCTTGACAATAGCTCTTCTTGAAGCGGCAGTAGAAAATGCATTTGAGGTTGAAATAGGCGGCGGGAGAAAAATAAGCAAGGATGAACATGTTAAGGAAGTTAAAGCCGCCCTTGAAGCAGGCGCTTCGCTTCAAGAGGCTGTGGGCACTTCTGAGGCGGATTTGATCCGTCAGATCATACGTAAGATAGCCCAGAGCAAAGCACAGGAAGGCATAATCTCAGAAGATGTACTTAACAAGATGCTCAGCAACGAGGCTTTTGTACTTGAAGAGGAATCGAAATTCACCCTTGATAATTTCAACAAGAGCAGGAAAGAAATGCTCGAAAAGGGCTTAATACAGAAAGGCCGTACACTGACCATTGTATATATGACCAAGCCCCAGGCGCAATTGCGCACCAAGGGCATGTTCAATAAGGCCTTTGCAGATTTGATTGCTTCAGGGGAAGTCAAGGGAGTCAGCGTAACTACCACAATTACAGATGAACAACTCCAGTCCAAAGAGCAGAAAGATTACATTAAAACATATATTGGCGAAATGTTCCGCATAGCCGCCAACTTGCGCAAGCAAGATATGATCCTTGAAGGCAAGAGTGGTATTGAAGGCATCAATGTTGTGCCTCAACAGGCATGGGAAGATGCGTTGACGCTTTTGAATAGTTTAAAGACCGCAGAGCGCGTAGAGTTAGCCAAGAATCTTGTTGAGGTAAACGTCAAAGGGCTTGGCCTTAGGTCCCAGCAGGTCATTGAAGGGTTGAGTGGGGATAGTTATGAATTTATCAAGGCCATTTTTGCTTATGCCGGGATCATTGGCACTAAAGCCGTAGAAGGATTAAATGTTACAACCTTTACCACCCAGTCTAAAGAAGGCGCTATTTGGGCCCGTGAAGTTGTTATTCCTTCTGGGAATGTAGTTAAATTATATACCAGCAAGAAAGGCATAAGATACGACTTCGCCCGATTTGCCCAGACGATTAAAATCGCCAAAGAGCGCAATAAAATATTTAGACGGTTCCCGGGTTTGTCTGTAAAGGCCTTCGCCAAGAAAACCGGTGCCATTTTTGCTATCAATGGTCATCAGGGTAATTTCTGGGAAGCTCAGACCATGTTTATTCAAAACGGCAAATTGATTATTAAGACAGCTCCCGGTATCGGGCTTGATAAAGTAGTTTCTCTGACTAATACCTATTATTTCTTTGTTATTGATGGCCCAACCGCAGGCATTATAAAAGTAGATATTGAGGACAGCAAACCAGTCAGGGACAGCGATATTTCAAAGATCCGTTTTGCTGTTGGCGGGGTTGTGGTCATTAACAATAAGGGTGAAGATGTATCAGACACCATCGAGTATAAATTCCCGGCCCTTGAACCTAATGCCGTAGCTTGGGAAATCCAAACCAAAAAGGCGTCCTTCTCTATAATAGGCAAGGACGTAGATGGCAAAGTTGTATTTATTACTTTAGCTGGGGAAGTTGCGCTGAAGGAATTAGCCGCTATTGCGTTAAAGCGCGGGCTGAAAGATGTCCTTCTTTTAGGCAGCAGCGCGGATGCGCAACAGCATGTTAAAGGGTGTGAACCAATTATCGCAGGGTTAAGGGAAGGCAATGTCTCCGGCGATTGGAATCCCGAAGGACGAAATCTCGCGAGCATTATTTATATTCCTCCTCTTTTCCTCGCCATGAAGGACAACGGGGATCAGGAATTTATGAGGATCGTCAACGATGCTCGCACGATCTCTGCGCCGGTGTTGTCTGATAATGCAGCGGCTGTTGCAACTATTAAGAATTTCGATCACAGAGATTCTGGGGATGTTGGGGTGCAGATGAGAAAGCTGATGCAGATGGCCGTTGGGAATGAGGTTGTCCCAGAGGAGGGGGCTATAGCCAAAGATGATATCAAGGCTGTTATCATGGCTTCCCGTATTGAAGTCGGCCTGCACACCGTCACCGGCGGCAAGGGCTATGCGGGGCTGGAGGCAGCTACATTAGTACAGTTTGCAGAGATTTTGATTGCCAATAATTTTATTCCAACGGTTGATATAATCGATGTACTAAAGGCCGTTCGCACGAAGAACTCATCAGCTGTTATCGGTTATTTTGCGACCAACGTTGCCCAGATCTACGAAGGGGCCATGGCAGGAGCTAGCTTTATCACTATGATCGACTTTGTCCCAACGGCCGATGAGATAGTTAAGATTCGTGTTGAGTATCCGGCCCTAATTATCTTTGCTGAGATTGGAACGGACGTCCAGCCGTCGTTCATTGAAACCATCAACGCAGCGGTCAAACTCGGTGTTGATGGAGTGGTTCTTAAGAAGTGGTCTGATGTCCAGGCAAAGTTGGCAGAAGAGAATAGTTCACTTATGGATATTCGCAGGGAGAATCAGTCACTTATCATTATCGGCGCGGCTGGGATTTTTGAAACGAAGGTGGCTGGTGTGCTGGCTATGCCGGAAGGAATAGTTGCCGCTGTCGGGTTTAATGCAAGAACTATTGAAGATTTTATTGCGCAGGTCAAGCGTTATCAGGACATAATCAAGGATTCAACCTCGGCTGAGGGCACAGCCAATACTCAATTATTGACTCCAGAAAAAGTAATGGCGGAGAAGCGGCTATCTTCTGTTTTTCGTGCGGCACAAAAAATTAATCCAAGACTTGATTCAGAAAAATTGTACGATTTATATCAGAGATTCGAAAATAGAGTCGATAGGATTCTTAGAGGCGACAATGCTGAGCCTCGTTACTTAGGCCCTTCTCAGAAGAATTCAAAGTTTGTAACTTTCCTTTTAAAATATACGATATATAAATTCGATACCTTTGAAGAGTCTCGCGTGTTGCTTAACATTAAAAGACGGATTGATCAAGACCCCATGCTGGATGTTTTAAAGCAATATTTTCACCTTTCGCAGGCCTATATGGAGGAGAAATCAGAATCCCATCCCGAGAGGAGCGCATTAAAGCACTGGGGGTATGGTGATTACAGCTTGCGTCTTTCGGTCCCTGCCGAGTATAAGGATTTCATTGCTCTTTATTTAGCAGCGAGAGATAGATTAGTGCGGGCCATTTCATTTCCTAAAAAATCGCATATATTTTCAGCAGAACAATTGGCTGCCAATAGAGTGAAACTTGGTGTAAGGCTGTTAGGCAAAGGATGTTATAGGCCTCAGATGGGTAATAAGGAAGCGGGATTTTTAATCCTTGATCAGCTGGGGCTTCCATATCCATCGGGCATAGTTCTTTCTGAAGATTTGGTGAAAATTATCATAGAGTCTTCCCAAATAAAGGCAGAAGATTTTATGGCTTTGATTTTTAAAGAATTACATAAAGCGGGAGTGTCCGATGATTTATCAGTTTCTTATTCGGTTCGCAGTAATCCCAAGAGATCAATGCCCGGCGTTCTTAAAACCATAATCAACACAAATGATCTTTTAGTCGCTATTCGTGAAGTTGCGCAAGCATGGTATTCAGAGAAGGCTAAAGATTACCGTCGCAGAGAAGGTTTGGGGGAGGCGTATGACCTGCCAATTATTATTCAGTTGTGGATAAGCGGGAAAGGTCCTTCACGGCCTTTTTATGCCGTGGGAGTTTTTTCAACCCGTAATCCCAATACGAATGAAAAAGTTTTATTTGGACAGTATCTTGAAAATGCCAAAGGTGAGGAATTGATGACTGGCGGACGGAAGGGGCAGGATATTAATAAATTGGCGCAGACAGCACCGCGTATTTATCGCCAACTTCTTGCGGTACGCAAAAAGTTAGAGGAAGCAGTCGGCCCACAGGAAGTTGAGTTTGTTGTGAATGGCGGGAAGATTTATTTCTTGCAAACTCGAAACATAAATTTTGCTCCACAAGCGGAAATCGCCTATATCAAAGAGCAATTAGCTCAAGGTAAGATTTCAGAGGCCCGCGCCATTCCACGGATTGAAAAACTACAAGATAAATTAGGAGTGAGAAGAATATATAAAGTTAAAAAAGGCGTTAAGGCCAAGAGGCTTGCTCAAGGCGAAGCTTCAACCTCCGGGGCTATGCAAGGATATCTTGTTTGGAATATTAATAAAGCCCGTAAGCTGATGAGTGAAAACAAGCCGGTTATTTTTCTTGCGCACGAAGGCAATCAAGAGCAGGTCTTAGAGGTGATGTTTGATTATCCCAAAGCAGGCCTGATTACGACTTATGGCAATAGTTCTTCTCATGAAGCTGACTTGACTCGTCTGGATGGCATTCCTTCTTTAATTAATCTTGCTGTTGCTAAGTGGCAATTAACAGGAGCGGGGCAGGGAATTGTTTTGAAAGACGGCCTGAAACTTAAGGAAGGATCAAAAGTTGTTATTGATGGGGACAAGAACGCATTGTTTGTTTCTGACGGTGATGTGTTGGAAGAAGACGGAATTATGACAACTGCAAGCTATGGTTATCATATCCCTACTGAAAGGAAGAAATTCTTAGCTAAATATTTAAATGCTGATGGAAGGATAAAATCGGAATATACCATTCAAGGATTGCAAGAGCTTTATCAATTGGTTGTGAAAGAATCCAAGAGATATGCCAAAGCGAATAAACTTACAGATGCAGAGAGAAAGTTGGCGTATGTTGCGAGTTTTAAGAAACATTTCCTTCATGATTTTCTGACACAATGTCAGACCAAAGACAATTTGCCATCCTCAAGCAAAAAAGACCCCACCCGCCGTCTGCCCGAGGCCATTATGCCTTTAGAAATGAGGGACATTCCTTATGAGAAGATCGTGGCGGATGAGTTCACACAGTTAGATCGGAGCAAGGTGACGGACATCCCCGAGGAGATGTGGGAACTGATGGCCCGCGGCCTTGAAGAAACTGGCGACAGCCAGGCTGCGGCCAAACTGCGTTGGATGGGAAGGGCAGGCCTGTTAAAAGGCGCGCCTTTTAAAGGGTTCTTGGCCACGTCTACTATCGAAGATGGCCTGGAATACCTTTGGGCCAGCACCTATTATCCCGCTTATAGCACCCGCCTTGAAACAGCGTTAAGTCTTGGACATGAAATTCGCGCCTTAGCCACACACGGTAAAGAATTTAATCTCACTGAAGAGCAGAATTCTGCCCGTGAAGTTATTTTGCGCCGGTGGCTTGAAGGCAAACGTGGTCAGGATCCCGCAACCCGCCATGTTACAGCGATTAAGGCCGTGCAAGGAGTGCTGGCCAATGTTGTTGACCAGCAAATTAAAGCGGACCCGCAGATCCGTGATCGCAGCAACAAGTTCCTCAATAGTAGGATCCTCAGAGCTTATGAGACTGTGTTCGGGATGATTGAAGAAAATGTTCGTCGCAAGGTCACAAATCCGTTTAAGCGCGCGAAATTATTAAGATATTCTATCGAGGATGATGGGCCGGTGGCGCTGGAGGATGCCGATCCTGATCAGGAAATCAAGATAGGGCTTATGCCAATTGCCGGCAATCCTCCCAACCATGGGCATTTGATACCGTCGTTATTTGCTATTGCTTTACTCGGACTTGATTTTGTGGCCATCAGGGTGCAGGGTCGTATCAGTTACAAGAAGGTTTATCGCTCAGAGAAGGTTTCCACCGAACATCGACATATGATGACCAAATTGTCCATCGACGGGATGGGGCCTCTGGTACGTTATACTGATTTTGGCAGTGAGCCGGATAATGAGCGAGAAGGATTTGAAGAGATGCTGCAATTGATGGATTATAACCGTGGCCGACGGGTCCATTTCGTGTATTTGCTTGGGATCGAGAACGAAAAGCGGGTCGTTCACTATTACGAGCTGTTTTACAGTATTTTAAAGAAAAACGAAGACAGGATAGATCCGCGGCATCGTATTAGTATTGGCTGGATACAACGCGGCAAGTTTGGCCTGGGCATAACGCAGGAAAGAATGGAGTTGTATAATCAACAGGGCAAGGCCCTTTATGGCGGGCAAATGGATTTGCCGGTACTGTTGTTGAAACATCCACAGATCGATTTGTCGATTTCTTCGACACGTTATCGTTACGGACAGGACCCGGCGGTTATTCCTTTGCCTGCTCATGAGTTTGCTTTAGCTCACGGTTATTATAATCATCCTCCGATAGATCCCAAGACAGGCAACCCGATATTTGCTACTTCCCTTGACTATCTTCAGTCATGTATGACACCGTTTGTCATTTCGATCGTAAGACATATCCGTGAACGTCTTGCCCGCGGGGTTGAAGGTAATGCTCCTATTGTCACCATTGACGGCGGTTCAGGTTCAGGGAAGACGATCATTGCCAAACTCATTGAGAAGTTTCTAGCGGATACCGCACGTGTGAAGATCATTGAGCTGGACTGGTTCCTTAGAGACCGCCAGTGGCGGGAAGCTGTGCAGAAAGTTGTAGCCCATGACCCGGCCAACGGACCGTTGGTTTTGACCCCACAGGAAAGAGCGCTTTTAGGTGACATGGTCGGCAATCTTAAGCCAGGTCAGGAGTATCTGGGAGAAGAGGGCTTTTTTGATTTTACTTTGGCCCTAGATCTTTTAAGGAACTTACACGCATTTCGCGCCTCCGGTTCCAAACGTCAGGAGTATGTGATCAAAAATGCTTATATCCGTGGACAGACGGAAAGACAAGATATTCCGATTGTTTTTGAAAAAGATGTTATTTACATTTTTGAGGGCAAATACACCAATGCGGAAGCATTCTTGGATTTCTCCGATCTTCGTTACCGTCTTCATGATGACGCGGACAGGACGGCTGTACGTTTTGAGGACCGTACGCGTGGGTTCAAAGATCCAGTCGAATCAGATATCCAGATGATTTTTTATGGTTTATCTTTGGTGCCGAGTTATGCGGCATATGATGAGCGGACGAAGGATTTCATACATGCTTTTATTGACTTGCGTGGAGAGGATTGGTTCTTGAAAGAACGCTTTTCGGAAAAGATTTTCGGGGGGAGCCTTGAAGAACAGTTTGAGAAATGGGTGGACGATTTCAGCAGCCGTTCTTTACCGGAAGCGTTAGAAAGCATTTGCCCACAACAGAAGGAAACACGGGAGATGCTTCATGAGGTTATCGTGTTCTGGGTTAGCAGAATGTTTAAGGCTTTACAGAAGCGTGCTTCGATAGAGACCGAAAAGTTTGTGCATGGTGATTTTGGGGTGGAACTTTATGGCTTTGATCGGGGGATACGCACGGTATTTATTCATAATGGCCAGGCGTTTAACCCATCGCAACTCAAAGGTCTTTTTACACGCGCGTACTGGCAGGGAAGATATCCTTCAGCCATGTCGCGTCTTTTGGACAGACACGTCAGAGGTTTCATTGAAAATAAGAATGCGCCTTTGGCTGGTTTGTTAGCCGAGTTTGAAGGGTCTGACAGGCTGGCACAGTTAAGCGAGATGCAAAAAGAGGATGAGACGATCGAGGCAGGGGCCCGCATTCAGATGGACGTTCTTCATGACCGCTCTTGTCCCATTGAAGGGAAAGACGCGCCGAACAGTGTCAACATCTTTCGTCAGTTAGTGGACTTCACGAATGATGCGAAAGGTTTGTGTGCAATGCCGGCATTGTTGGCGATCAATGCGGTGAGCATCGCGTCTATGTGGCTTGGGGGGATGCTCAAGTGGACCATGGTTTTAGTTGGCGTCAGCTTGATAGCTGCCATTTTTGTCCGCAGCTGGCAAAAGAAGTTTGGCTCGTTGGCAAATGGAAAATCTTCGGCAGTGAAAGATAAAGCCGCCGCAGACAAAGCTTGCGTTATATCGCCGAAAAAAGAGCCTGAAAAGATCCCGGCCTGGTATTTGGTCGGGCAAATAAATAAAAGCGAGAGGAAGAAATTAGAAGACCGCGTCAAGCGTTGTTTTGAAAGATATTTTACGCCCCAGGAAGATAGCTTTGGTTATCTTTTTAAATCAAAGGAAGAGTTCTCTAAAGCGGTCAGTGTATGTTTATTTCCGCCGCGAAAAGAGGAGGATCTTCCAATAGGGTGGATACAGTGGATACAGGGGAAAGGGATGGAGCAAGTCATTGATGCCCTGTGGGAGAAATGGCACGAAAAATCCGTGGAAGATCAAGCCCTGAAAGAAGAATTTTATAACACGATGATCCGGATTTTATGGGTTGGACGGAATGTGAATATTTGTTTGAGGTACCAGGTGGTCCCGGCGTTGCCACAGAACCGATCAGACAGTCTGTTTTCGTTTAAAGCGACATTTGTTTATGATGATAACTGGGCCGTTCATTACGGGTACCGTTTCGCGAATGTGCTGGAGATCAATTTGAAGCGTTATTTAGAAGGTAATGCCGAACAATATTTCTCATCGATGAGGGCGGTCATTTTTTATCGTCTGGCGCTTCGATATTTATTAGATAATCCAAGGTCGATCGCGCATAAAAAATTGGCGGCCGCCGGCGCGTTGATTGAAGACACTTATTTTATTGTAGAAAAGGCGTTTGATCGCAGCCTTGTTCCGCAGGAACTCCTCGAGTTTCTGGATCCTTGCCTGGCGCGGCTGTACGCGCAACGTTTTTTCCATATTCTTACTCGTAACAGGGGCTGCCGCCAAGTCGGGACCGAAGTAGGTATTTCACAAAAATTGGAACGTTTGAAATTTTTAGAAGATAGGGGGACCAAACCTACAGGCCGGGAGATTTTGGATATTATCATGACGATCGCGATCATCAAGGAAACACATTATAACGACATCAATAAAGATGGGGAATTTTTGCAGGCCTATCTGAGGGGGGCAAATATTACCAGTCCGTATTTTGACGGCCTGGTCGCAGAATTCAGGAAACTTTTCCGTGTTGTCAATATCAAACACGAGCAAGTGATCCATGATTTGCCAGAGGATGTTTTTAATAAGAAATACCCGCAAAACAAGGGAAGGCCATGGCAATGTGCTCGTGATGGGAGCATTGATATTACCAGCGGAGGGGACCCCGTAGAATATAAGGCGTTAGTCGCCATGATCTGTCGCTGGTATGACTATTTTGAAAAAACCAATGATATACCGGAAACATTGAGGGAGATATTGGACCTTCTACGCAAGCACAAAAAGTACACCCGGGAAGTTATTTACCAGATGTTGCTGTTGTGGGACAGTCCTTACCCCAAAGCAAGGACAGAGGATATTTTGCAGAAACGCTTTAATTACATTTCGTTTAACCCTGACAAGAAGAGTGAAATTGTCGAATTTACAAGGGGGGCGGCGGGTATCGGGAAGAAGATCGAGGCTTATGTGAAGTCTAAGGCATGGAAAGAAGACAAGAGTGCCGGTTTTATGATTAATCCCGTTTCCAGCGACTCCGTGATTTTTGATATCTTTTCGTTATTTGATAAAGTAAAAAATAATATTCCGTTTTCATTGCGGGGGACGTTGGAAATAAAGGACGGATATAGCTGTATTTTCCAGGGGGACGATACACGTGACCACGACCTTTTCATGCGTAACCAGGATTTTGACAGCTATACGCCGGCGGATTATGTGGATGCCACGCTGGATGCGACTAAATTGTCTGCGGAATGGCTCAATGAGGCGTTGTCAAACTCGAAGATTGGCGCCAAGGTTAAGGCCAAGGCGCATGTCCTTTATCCTGATGTCGCTGATTTTAAAGATGCGTGTACCGATCCATTCATAAAAAAGAATGACATTAACCTGGACCTGTCTGAGGTGGCGCTCAACGCTTTGAACTTGAAGAAACGTAACGCTCCTGCCAATGATGCCGAGCATAGGATACAGTCGCTGGAAGCTATGTTTGCGGCCAATCTGGCGTGGCACACCTATTACAGCGTAAAGAGATTTCATGGCAGAAGGTTGGGGCCGGAAAGGGAGTTTGTCAGGGCGGTGGAGCAACACCCGGCGTTGTCGAAGATTTTGGAAGTCTTTCCGCGTTATGGATTGACGATGCATTTTTCAGCGGCGCAGGCCGGCCTGCCGAAATACGTGCGGATAAATAAAGTCGTCCGGATTATTTTATCTATATCCGGGATCACAGCGTTTAATATGGCCATGATGTTCTTGTTGGCAAAGCTTCAGGGACGTAAAGCTCATGCTTCATTGAAGGACATTCTTTATTCGGGTCTCATGGATGGCGTAAACGCGATAACACTTTTCTATAACGGGTTATTGGGCTTTTTTGTTGGGACAGTGTTTTTGTTCTCCACGCTGTTTTATATTCCCGCTTCTCATGCAGTCTTTAAGTATATTTTGGAGCTGATTGGTTTTATGCAAATCGTTGTTGGACTTCAGGAAGTATATCAAAGGTCCATAATTTTTAAACCGGCAAAGGCGAGGGCCGTATCCGACAAGTCGTCCCATCCGGCGCAGGAAGAAAAGTTGAGGCAAAAACAGACCATGACCTGGACGGAAGTCAATAAGCCTGTGACGCAAAAAGAAAAACAATATATATTAAAAGCGTTTAAAAAAGCAAAAGCATCGTATGGGTTGGATGAGCATATAAGTAAAATTCTTGACACAATGGCCTCCATGGAAATCCGCGTGCCGCCATCTTATGATGAGATGCTTGAATCCTGGCTTATTGTACGCCGTGACGAAATAACCAGGGATTATATTCTTCACCTCAACCGGCAACTTCTCCATCTGGTTCCGGCTGCGGTCCCGGTTTTGGCATTGGAGAAGGACCTTATCTCATATTTAGTTCAAGCGGCCACTATTCTGGCCTCAGAGGATTCCAATGAGTTATTCGTGGATATCAGGATTGGGTCGAAAATCAATACAAGGGATACTTTAAAGGGCGGGCCGGGATGTTCAGGGAATGTTTCGACGCAAAACGTGAAGGACATCAAGAAACTTATCATTCAGAAGGCGTTTGACGAAGTTAATGTTGACCAGAAGATATTTGAAGAGATTGTCGATGTTCCGGTGAGGCTGTTCATTTTGAACCAGCAGATTTCGCGCGCTCCGCCAAGAGGATTTATTTGGGACAAGCTTACCCGCGGTAAAAATTCCACGCTGGAAATTTATTATTCCTCCGAACTTGTTTATAAACTCAGTAAAAATTTGGTCCGCGAAGATGCTTATCACGGACTTATCGAAAACCGTCTGTTTCTGGACCGCCAGAATCCATTGACGAGGGCCCAAGCCCACACGCAAGCCATTAAAAAGACTGCTGAGAAATTTCCACAAAGCGCTCTCAAGATTACCATAAGGAACAGACGCCTTGCTAATCGAGTTAAGTGGGAACGTTTTCGTAGTATTTGCGATGCCATCGAAAGTGAGCTTAAGGACCGCCGCAAGGTCATGGAAGTAAGTTCAGAGCTTAAGAAGATACTTTCAGAGCAAAACGGTGAAAATACATCCGGATTGAAGGCATCTCTGGAGGAACTTCTTGATTATCTGGGGGATCCAAAGTTACTAAAGGTTAAAGAGAAACGTATTGCCTGGAGACTTATAAATGAGGCCTCAGAGGCGATTCAGAGCGGTAAACAGGGTTGGTTTACTGCCAGTCGACTATTGCGGACGGCCGCATGGTACACCGACATGCGTAGTCGAAACGCAGCTGTTATTGCCGGCAAGCTTGTAGATAAGAAACTGACACAACTTTGGGGAGAGATTAAAAGGAGAAATATCAAGTTAGCGGGGCTTCTTAATGATACTGAACTTTGCTTGGGAGGCAGGCATGTTGATAGTGCGCTCGGATGTATATTTGGCATACGCAAGATGGAGGATATCAAAGGCGAGCCTGACTTAAAATCGTTTTTTGGTATTTTGTCGCAAGCCCGCGAGTCCCTTGAAGCAGGGAAAGGAGCTGGCTCCTTTCTCAATCAGGCCAAAAATATCATTGATGATTCCTTCTTTCTTTTTAGGGTATGGAAAGATTATGTTAAGGTCCTAATTTATGCCGAACTTAACGCACCTGTTGCAGTTGATCGTGTCGCTGTGTTAAAGAGAATCTTCCTTTCGAGAAGTTTGTCTGATAACAAAGAGCGATACATCTTCTGGGCACATCTTTACCAGACAGTATTTATTCCACTTAAGATTAATGGTACACATCCGGGTGAACGTATTCCTAATCCCGTTTTTAAAGCCGCGACATTTTATCAGGATATTTTAGAGAAATACACCCTGAAAGACCTCATGGGCTGGAAGTTGATGAAAACGAAAGCCGGGACTAAGGCTTTTCTGGGCTGGGTTCAAGCTACCTTCCCCGAGCGTACTCATCTTGTCCGAGGAGACCTATCCGGGCTTATGGATGCGATTGCCGGAGATTTTAAATTTACCGACGAACAAAAGAAGCTCTTTAAAGACTGTCTTCTCTCTGAGCCTCTGGAGAGTAAAGATCCTGGCCGCAGCAAGGTGGGATTGCTTGGCCTCCAACAGGCGGTGGTGGCCCCACTACTGCTCGTCTCTCCCAAAATGCCATTGACTTTTGGGATCACCTATTTTATTGGCTATTTGTTGTATTGGGTTGGGAGAATAAGGAGTTTCTTTAAATGGGAACCAGGTTATGAAAGTATTCACCGTTGGATTGAAGTGGAAGTAGCGCCGCGGCTCGAGGCGCCGTTATTTTATATGCTTCCTTTGGAGCGGATTATGCGCTGGCATAGGCATCTACCGGGGGATTATTCACTCATCGCCCTGACTCGTCGGGCAGGAATTCGCATGATTAAATCGGCGCGTTCTCTTCGCGAGAACATTGCCTTGCATCGTCAGTATAATTTAGAAACCCCCGGGGCTGTGCTGACATTCAAATCCTCTACGACAGGAACCAAGGATTTCAGTGAGAAACGGGAAAAGGGACAGTCCTTTGTCCGTCGTCAGATTTCCCAGTGGACGAATGATACGGTTACAGTAGAGGCGGCATTGGCCCAGTTGAGGATCATGACGTCCCCCAAAAGCAAGCAGGCGGACATTAGGCAAAGTCTTAATTTAGGGCCTAATGTGGGGTCGGTGATAGACCGCGCCGCAACCATCATGGCCTGGCCGTATTGGAATGAGACATTCAAAAGACTTAGGACGGATTCAACATTTCTTAATTACATGAATGCTATCATTCAAATGACTGGTGGCGATGCCAGGGTGTTGTATGTCCTTTTTGCTTTGACATTATGGCAGACCCGTTATGGAGACCCTCAACAACAGAAATTTTCTATAAGGAAGGTCAGGCATTTATACATGGCTTTGGCAGGGAGGTTAAATTCCGCCCGGATGGTGGAAGATTTGCGCGACGGTATTTTTAGGGTGGAACATCCGGAGGAATTTAAGGATATTGGCAGAAAAATAGCCGAAATACTTGACATTGCAAAGAATGTTAATCAAGCCATCGCAGAGCACAAGGACATTGAGTATGCCGTAGGCATAGTGGAAGAGCGGTTTATAGATATTGCTAAAGAGATGCGTAAAAAAATGAAGAGCATCTTACAAGGGATCCCAGGTATTCAAATTCATGTGGATCTTAAAGGTCTGGCTTCGATATACGATAAAATAAAATCTAAAACTAACAAATATGAAAAATTTGATCAATTGGGGGATGTGCTTAGAGTTATGGTTATTACCCAAAATAAAGAGGATGCTCTGTTCGCGGAAGTAGGTGTCCGTAATGCATGGGGTGATCGAGTTAAAGAAACAAAGTTTAAAAATGATACAAGACATGGCTATAGCGCTTCCCATATTAATTTAATTGATGACGGTCGCAAATGGGAAATACAAGTCATGGCTAAGGCCGATTATTTGAAATACCGTTTTGGTTTTCAACCCGATCATATTTTAGTGGCGCCAGTTATTTCCGGCGCGCATTGGGCTTTTAAGGCAAATGATGTATTGAAAAATGATGGCATAAAGGGACAAGCGCTTCCCGGGGATGAATTGCAACTGGGGGTGGACATTGACACGAATTTGCGCCTTCTTTTTGAACGGGCCAATGAACGCATGTATATTTTCTTATTACTTACGGGCCCCAAAGGTGGGAAGTCGCTTGCTGTTATCACCTTGCCGGATAAGGCCATTCCCTTTGACGCGGCCATGCATCGTAAAATCCAGCTTGATGACCAATACCGGGGTTTTGTTTTAGGGGAGGGTAATCATCCGTATGTGTTGGGGCAGTTGGAACAATTTAAGCGCGGCCGTAAGGGGAGATTACTCCCCTATGCCCCTTTACGGGCTGGTATGGTTTTGGAGCAAGTCACACAAGGCCTATCGATTGATGTGAGGGGAGATATTAATGTTCGGCAGAATTTGCGGGATAAAATACAGTCATTGCGGGCGCGTCTGATGCTGGCATATCTGCAAAATCGCAATGAATATAACGCCGCGGTCGAACGAGGCAAAGATTTACTGATGGGGATCATCAAAGAATTGGGATGGGGGCCATTCTCTGAGGAGACGTTTATTTTTATAGCCAGATTTAATGAAGAACGCCGGTTGGCTCAAAATGAAGGCAATTTCCGTTTTAATGAATTGTGCGCGGCTTTGGCCATGGATTTGATTAAACCGGATCAATTGCGTAACTTTATGCAGTCGCAGGCGGAAATTTCGATTATCGTGCAAGGCGCGAATATGATAGACATTGCCCAAAAAGTACAGGATAAATTAGAGGAAGCCAATCTGCTTGAAGGCATAGAAATGAAAAGTAACCCGGAGCAAGGGGAGCTTCATTTTACGGCCAGGAGTATGAAGTTATTGACCAAAGAGGATATTGCCAGGCCTTTACAGGGGATCGAAGGGGTCTTTTCCGTGCAGATTATTTGGCCGGAGGCTGCCAAAGCTGTGAAGAAGGCCATGATGGCGGCGGTGGTTCTATCCCCCGTCCCTACAAAAATGCCGTTGACTCTGGGGATCACCTATCGTATTGGCTATTTCTTGTACTGGCTGAGGAGAATAGTGAGTTTCTTTAAATGGGAACCAGACCATGAAAGTATTCACCGATGGATTGAACTGGAAGTAGCGCCGCGGTTTGAGGCCCCATTCTTTTACATACTTCCTGTAGGGGTGCTTATGCGCTGGCATGGGCATTTACCAGGGGATGATTCGCCCGCCTCCCTGACTCGTCGGGCAGGAATTCGTGCGATTAAATCGGCACGCTCTCTTCGCGAGAACATCGCCTTGCATCGTCAATATAATTTGGAACACCCCGGGGCTGTGCTGACATTCAAACCGGACACGACTGTTGCCAAAGATTCCAGTAAGAAATGGGAAAGAATACGAAAAAGAATAATGATGGCCTTGATCATAATTGCAATCGTGTTCTTCCCGCTGATGTTGTCCGACCTTTGCTTTATATTAACGCGGCCTATTAATCCAAGTGGGGCGTCAGCGCCGGTAACCGGCAGGATGAATATTTTGCCGGCGCCAGCATCAATGAATACGCCCAGAACTATTCGGCATCGGCTAAAAATCATTGGAGTAGTCCGGCCCTTGGAAGCGTTTCGACCAGCGTCTTTGGGAGCCCTGTTTTTTGGGGCGTGGTCCCGTTGTTTTCTTGCGGAAGCAAGAAGCGGAGCTTCGTCGTTGGAAAATGCTCCTCGCAATGGCACAATTTTTAACGAGGGCCCCGCGTTTCTCTTTTTATATGGGATCTGGGGCTTCCCGTTATTTTTTGAATGGATATTTGTAAAATGGTTCTTCCATGCCGTACGTATCATTTATATTACCGTTATTAAAATTGTCATAACAGTCAGGGAGAGGCAATTTATGCTGTGGGCGGAAAGTTCAATGGGCATGGACCACAACAGCCGCGGTTTCTGGTCAGGATTTGACAATTTAATACCGCCGCTGATGGCTGTATTTACATATGATATTAGTTATACATCAACAACGTATGCGTACACAATAGAGGTCTAAAAACAACCCCGTTAGAAAGGAGAGAAAACATGGATGAACGCAGACAACTGCCTCGCTGGCAGGTCAAAAGGGAAGCAAAGGTCTGGCTGCCCGGAACGCAGGAATCCAGCCAGTGTATCATCGAGGACCTGAACTTAAAAGGGATGCGCGCGTCTTTTGACAAACGGTTACCTCGAGAGCGGTCCGTGGATATGTCGTTGGCCCTTGAGGACAAATTCGATCCCATTAAACTTGAGGTCAGCTTGCCCTGGGTTGAGGAAGACCAAGGGAGGTATGTTTATGGGATGTCTTTTGACAAAATTTTGGACCCGGACAAGGACAAGATTTATCAATACATCACCGATCATTGTTCCGAGCAATTTAAGGATAAATGGTGGGGCGGTTAATTTGTAAGAAATAGTAGCAAAAATAGGGGATTTTATTTCTCAGGGTAATTGTTCTTTAATTATATAAATATTGCTTATTTATCAAGTTTTAAGCTTGCTTTTTATTAAAAATGTGTTATATTTTAAGTAGATGCTTATAATGAAAGCATTTTTCAAACTCGTTATTTTATATTTTTTTTAGATTTTCAACCCAAAAAGGGGGAAACAGTGTTTAAACGCTTAATTGCTTCACTAGTCTGCTTTACCTTTATTTTCAGCAATCTCCAATATGTCCATGCCCAGCCTGTTTCTTCGGGAGGTGGGGCTTTTAGCATCAATCAGCTTCCTGCTCCTGGGACTATTGTAGGTTTAAGTGAGCCTTTCACGCCTTCGTTGATGAAGGGACTGAAAATTCATCCCGAAAATCCATTTCTTTTGGATTTCATTATGGATGCCGGCAAGAACAATCTTTCCAGCCAGGAATTAAAGTCCGAGAGCGAGAAAATGGTGAAGTATTTCCTCGCCGCGCTGACAGTCCCTGAGAAAGATATGTGGGTCAACCTTTCTCCTTATGAGAAGGACAAGATTTTACCGGATAGTTTCAGTCTTACCGAGCTTGGTCGGGATCTTTTGGGAGAAGATTATATCCTTAAGCAGACCGCGGCTTCGGCCCTTTATCCTGAAAAGGAACTGGGCAGGGACTTCTGGAGCCGCGTGTACAAGTTGGCCCAACAGAAGTACGGCACAACCGATATTCCAATCACTACTCTTAATAAAGTGTGGATTGTGGCAGATAAAGTGTCCATTTATGAGAAGAATCAGTCCGTTTATATTGTAGATAGCCGTTTGAAGGTCATGCTGGAAGAGGATTATCTGGCAAAGCAGAAGTCGGAAATTGCGGGACTGAGAAGCTCAGTACAATTATCCGGCAAGCAGGAACCGGCGTCCTCTGAAATCACTAACCAAATTTTGCGGGAACTAGTCCTTCCTGAGATTGAAAAAGAAGTCAATACAGGCAAGAATTTCGCTCTTTTGCGACAGGCATACAACTCGGTTATTTTGGCTACGTGGTTCAAGCGAGCCTTGAAGGATGCCGTTCTTAATGAGGTGTATGCCGACAAGAACAAGGTAGCAGGCATCGACTTGGCTTCGCCTAAGGCAAAGGAGGAAATTTATCAGCGCTATTTGCGGGCTTACAGGAAGGGAGCGTTTAATTATGTCAAGGAAGAAATTAACGCCCTGACCAATGAGCCTCTTCCCAGAAAGTATTTCTCCGGAGGAATGCAGCCGGTTCCACAGAAAATGGACGAAGTCGGAGAGTTGCAGGCGCGTCAGGCCATGGCAGGGAAGAACGACTTTGATGTGCTGGTGAACCTTGATAGGTTCGACAAGGCCATGCAGTCTGATAAGGCTATGTTGCTGCTACAAGACAAGGTCCCTTCCAATATTCGCAATGTGCTTGAAGAGACGAATGCAGATATTGTATTTGGAGGGGATTATCCTACTGATATTGAGAATATAGATGATACCCTTGGCTATTCGCCTTATCGGCAAATTCATTCCTTATTGCAGATTGTTGATAAGGATGCTGACGTTTTGTTATTTCCGACTAACGCGGGGGGAAATTTAAAACTGTCAGAAAGCGAAATGTTAAAGATTGGGAATTTGGAAGAAACATATTCAAATCATTTTAAAGTAGTGAATGATAAAAAACATGCCAAAAAACTTAGTAAAGGATTCGCTATTAGCAAAACGACTTCTACGGTTTATATCACAAAAGAATATTTGAAGAAGATTCAAAACAGCAATGATGGGTTGAATTATTTTTTTGCCGGTATGTTTTTAGCTTTAATAGCAGACGGGAAGGATGACTTCTTGCCCCAAGACAGGGCTAATGAACTTTGGTACAAGTATGCTTTATCTAAAAGTCGAGGGAAAATAAAGGAATTATTCGCATCTGATGCTGACCCAGAAACTTTAATAAACGAGTTTTCTGCTAATCTTCTCTTAAATGAGAAGCCGACTACTCCGAAGGAACGAGAGGAACAATATCAACAGGAAGTGTTTCTTCTTGCCAATCGAAACAACGAGATACGGAGCTTAGACCTTAAAATTCCAGCACCAGATGGCAATCATATAAAAGTTGTTAAAGAAACGCTAAAGATAATCCGGTCTGCGGCATATCTAATGGCGCGTAACGCAATGAGCGGTATTGTCAATTATAAAACTCAAGTAACTTTTGATAGTAAGAGAGGCAGTATCACTGTCCCTTCCGGCGTTACCACCTTTGAGTTTGCTCCATCTAAATTTGGCCCGCCAACGGTCGCGCACGATCTTGTTATGATGCTGTTGCCTTCTGTTCTAATGGGGGTGCCTGTTGCTATTGTCAATGTCAGCAAGAATGATCCCACGAGAAAACCCTTTGTTCAGAAGACATTCAAGGCGCGTTGGAACATCTGCGAGGCAGAACTGAAAAAACTTTTTGGGGATCTAGTATCTTTATTGCCCATTGATTTTGATTTTAATAAGGGGCTTATAGGGATAACAAACAAGCTTTCACTTAATGACGGCGGCGGAGAGGAAAATCTCGCCACAATTCTTGACATGTTGCCACAGATGGAATCAGCAGTCTATGTTGCCGGGAGTGATCATCGTTATGTTTGGAGGCCTTTTGATGCCAACAAAGACTCTATAAAAATATTGAACTTCTGTGTCGTTCCTGCCGACAAGCACAACCTGCTTAGAAAGACATTATTATTCTACCCGGAACTTAGTTTTGAAATCTATAAAAAGTTGATCGGCATGCAACAGCATGAAGTTGAGCATAATAATGGTGAGGGGGTTAGAAAGTTTTATGTTGACATCAATGACCACACTTTAAAAGCAGATAAGATGCGCGAAGAAGCGAAAAAGAGAAAAGCCCCACAGCTGGATATGGACTATAGGCATGCCGTTATAGATACCATCCGTAATGCTGCTAAGTTTGGTGATATGGAAGCCAAATTGAAGAAACTTATTGGGCTTGGAAAGTATCAGGGCTTTCCCCTTATTCTTCCAGAACTTGATGTCCCTGGGAAATTATATATTATTCAATCATATTTTAATGATACACAGCATAGAAGCCTCCGAATAAAGTTTGCCCATACTTATCGGGAAGCCGGGTTCTTTGGGGACGCTTTAACTGACAGACTGATTACAGAAGGGAAATTAGATGCTGTTAATATTAAGGGTTATGAGGAGCCTGTAGCGGCAACCGAAACTAGGGAAGCTATTCAAAGCTTTTTTTATGGATATCTTCCAATAGGTAAGTTTTCCACCGTAACGAAAGAAGTTCTGCGCACACTCTTTAATAAGAAAGAGATTGCCTCGAGCCTGGCCCGCTACAATGAAATCGTCTTGCCTGTTGATGGCTCATATTTATATTTGCAAAATTGGAAAAAAGCAAGCGAGAGTGTTACAACACAATTGCAAGCCATTATCTCTAGAGAAATAGGAGCAAATTATCAGGTTGGTGTAACAATGACCAGGCCTGAATGGAATGATGCCAAGACGAATGGTGAATTACAGGTAGAAATCAAGCAAGAGGGGCTGCCATTTAGCTTTCTCGTAAAATCTACTGTTATAAATACTTTTGGCAATTCAAACGATAAGCCCGAAGATAAGATAAAAATTCTTTTTGAGATTAAACCTAAAGAAGGATTTGATATAAGCCAGAAGTATGCGTTTGATTTCAAAAAGAATATGAACGTTGTCACTAAAGCAATAACAGACTTTAATGCAAAGGCTGGCGTAACAGCAGTACTGGAGGTAGACAAAGCGATGGTGGGGGAAATTTCTTCTTGGGACACCCTGTCAAATCAGGCATTGAAAGATGCCTTCTTTAGCAATAAAAAGAAACAGCTGAGCGGTGTTGCTGACACCGAAACGCCCGGGGGCATTGATCTTAACGCGGACAATGCTGTGTGGCAGACACGCAAGGAAAACGGCGGGGTGTCTTTAAGAGTTGATCCTGCTCTCATCGCGCAGATACGCCGTCAGGGCGTGCCCGGGCTTAGCCCAGTTGTCATCAGCATTACGCCAGTGCAGAATTTGGCCGAAGTATTTGGATTGAATTGAGCATAAAGAATTTCTTATGATCTCAGGAATTGGCGGTTGAGAAAGTCTTGGGTGACTTCAATGAGCGTTGGGCGGCCATGTGGGCAAATGAAGGGATCTTTACATTCAAGTAATTGTTTGCGTTGGTAATCAGCTTGGGAGCCATCGAGTTTGTCGCCGGCAACAATGGAAGCTTTGCAGGCGCGGCGGGCTAAGGCGTCATGGTCCATTCTCAGAGCTTCCCCGCCAGCCAGCAGGGCTCGTACTACGGCTTCGATGTTTTTAAGTAACAACGGTTGGGTCTGCACGGCAATCGTGTCCTCATCAAATTGGGTGGTTTCAATACCAGCGGCGGTCAGTTCTTCCTGTAGTTCTTCCCACGCGATTCTTTCCTGAGGGGTCAATTTGAGTAATAAAGGATTAAGCAAAGGCTGGCTTTCAACCTTGGCGTTTTCAATTTGGTCCTTGAATTTTTCGAACATGATGCGTTCTTGCGCCGCATGCTGGTCAACGATCAAAAGCGATTCATCGGCTTCAAAAAGCAGGAATTTTTGAAGAAAAGATCCCACAAACCTTCCTCTGGCAAATTTAGAACGCAGTGTATCCTCCCGGCCGAAAAGTTGAAAATCCAGGGGAAGGGCATTCTGAGATCCTTCGATTCGCTCAGGATGACTTGAATTAAATTTCGCCTGCAATTGCCCTGGGGCAAAAATTAATTGATCGGCGGGCAGCCCCCCGACAGCATTGTCACTCCCGAAAGACATACGCTTGGGAGTGCCTTTATGCATCAGCTGGTATTCCGTCATGTGTCGCAATAAATGGATGATCTTGGCTTCATCTTTGATGCGCACCTCACGCTTGGTGGGATGAATATTGACATCCACATTGGCGGGATCCATAGCGATATCGACGATAAAAGCCCCATAGACGCCCGGAGGCAGGATGAGTTTGTAGACATCATTGAGATTAAAACTCAAATTTTTGCTTTCAACCGGGCGATTATTGATGAAAATAAATTGCAAATCCCGGCGGGGACGCTGGATATTGATATTGCCTAAAATCATCCTTACCCGGATTTTTTCCTCAACGAATTCCTGGTCAGTCTCCAGAAAATGGGCCATACGGACGT
>Ga0181520_10000468_pt1 | contig 89878 bp, 64 predicted proteins | sample PEATcosm2014_Bin_29_FD_132451 | JGI IMG/M metagenome (GOLD analysis project Ga0181520, IMG submission 132451) | Peatland microbial communities from MTU Mesocosm Facility, Houghton, MI, USA - PEATcosm2014_Bin02_30_metaG | ecosystem: Environmental > Terrestrial > Soil > Wetlands > Peat | place... | reverse complement strand
TGACGCGGAGAAGGACATCCCGCAATGGGGCTTCGCCAGTTCGCCGCTGGTCGCGCATGGCGTGGTCGTAGTGTTCGCCGGCGCTCGCGACGGAAAGACGGTGGTGGCCTACAAGGTAGAGAGCGGCGAGTTGGCATGGACGGCCAGCGTGGGGCCGACGCCGGAAAAGGTGGCCCTGAGTTACTGCTCGCCGCAGTTGGCGGCGGTCAACGGCGTCGAGCAGGTCCTGCTGGCCACCGACGCCGGCCTGTCAGCCTTCGAGCCGGCCTCAGGGAAGGAACTCTGGCACTACGCATGGCTGGTCTCGAAGACGGCCCGTATCATCCAGCCCGCATTGGTTGGTGAGGACGATCTGCTCTTGGGCACCGGCTTGGGCAATGGCACGCGGCGAATCCACGTCAACCACAGCGGCGATGAGTGGTCCACCGAGCAACGGTGGGCGACTCACAAGATCAAGCCGTACTTCAATGATTTTGTGGTCTTCAACGGCTACTTCTACGGGTTCGACCTGAACAAATTGGTGTGTTTCAACGTCGAGGACGGTTCGGAAATCTGGCGAACCAGCGGCTACGGCAACGGCCAAGTGCTGTTGTTGACGGATCAGGGGCTGCTGCTCGTGTTGTCCGAAGAGGGCGACGTGGCGCTGGTTCCCGCCCGGCCGGAAAAGCATGCGGAACTGTGCCGCTTCAAGGCCCTCGAAGGCAAGACCTGGAACCATCCCGTAATTGCCCACGGAAGGCTGTTCGTCCGCAACGGGGAGGAGATTGCGTGCTTCGCGCTGGCCCCGCTGGATTAAGGGCGCGTTCACGAACGTAGTAGGCACACGCCGTGTGCCGTCCACAACTCACGGACCACGGCGTGTGCCTGCTTCATTGGAATTGGCTGGGTTATTTTTGAGCGCCCTACGTCAGCAGCGTGCCGAGGCCCTCGCGGACTTTCTGTTCGATCGTACCTTTGATCATCATGGCGGCTAGTGGCAGGTCGACATCGAGGTTCGCCGCCTTGTCTTCCACGGCCAAAGTGCCGCCAATCTTGAAGCCCATCGTCTTGAAATGGAAGTTCAGGGTGTGGTCTTGCCATTGCTCGCCGAGGTCGGTGACGTGGCCGCGGACCTTGGGAATCTGTTCTTTGATGCGGCGGACCGCTTCTTCGCGGTCCAGCGTATGGGGAATCTGCAGCGAGAGGCGAGGCATGAAATGAAGTCCTTTCAGGAGGCGCCCAGGGCGGATTGAAATCGGAATGGCGAGCTCATATTCTACTCCATATGAAACACCTCGGGAATGCCTTTCCACCAATCGCCTTCTTTGGTGTCGGGCAGGCGGATTTGACAGGGGTCGGTGTGCGTCCACCACTCCCGCGTTTTGGCGTCGGCCTTCATTACAGCCGTGTCCTTGGCGATGTCCGTGCCCGTGTATTCGAAGTAACTGAACAGGTAAAGCTTGCCGTCGACTTCGCCCAGGTAGATGGAGTAATTGCGGATGTGGCAGCGTTTGAGGATGGCGAGCACTTCCGGCCAGCAGTGGGCGTGCAGGCGGAGGTATTCTTCCTTTTTTTCCGGCCGCAGACCGATCATCGAGCCGAAGCGCTGCACCCTGGGCGCTGGGGTTGCGGCGTCCCGGAGGGGTAGCTTGCCATCGCCGCGGCTGGTTTTCACTTCGTCGGCATAGGCGGCTGGCCGTGTCATGGCGATTGCCAGGAGGAACCCGGCAATTCCGCCGCAAAGGAAAAGCATGGTGACCAGCAGCCCAAGGTGACGGATTTTCATACGTTGTTTCCTTAATTCGGGAGGTGGAAAGAACCAATAGATGACCCGGTGCCTCCTATTTTCATTCAGATGCCAGACCTGTCAAGGAATTTGACCGGCGATCGGGCGAAAAGCCTTGACAATTTCAGGCTAGGCGGCCAGAATCGGGGTTTCGCAAGTTCTGAAGCGACAGTGCTTTCAGAAACCGCAGGTAATGCCGGTGTCCGGCACGCACGACATCCAGGAATAGCAGGACTATGAACACGCCCAGGAAAGGTCTCTTCATTACGGCTGACGGCAAGAACATGTTCTTTGTCTTTGCGCTGGTCAGTTCGCTGTTCTTCTTGTGGGCGCTTTGCAACGGCATGATCGACGTCATGGACAAGCACTTCCAGGATTATCTGCACCTAAACAAGGCAGATTCCGCCTGGATTCAGTTTGCTCACTACGTCGGATACTTTCTCATGGCGATCCCCGCCGGCGTGCTTGCCAAGAAGCTTGGTTACAAGGGCGGTATTATCGCCGGACTCATGATGGTTTCGGCAGGCTGTCTGTGGTTCATTCCGGCCACCCACATTGCACAATTTTGGGCGTTTCTCCTGGGTGTGTGTTTCATCGCCATGGGACTGACGTTTCTGGAGACAGTCGCAAACCCCTATACGACCGTTCTCGGCTCGCCGGAATATGCGGCCACGCGAATCAACCTGGCCCAGTCGTTCAACGGCGTCGGTTGGATTCTGGGTCCCATTGTCGGCGGCGTTTTCTTTTATTCGAGCGAGGGCGTTGAGGCGGCCCACAAAAGCCTTTGGATTCCGTATGCGGGCATCGCTGCCGGCGTACTTGTTTTGACGATAGTCTTCGCTTTCACGAAACTGCCGGATCTCGTGGGCGCGGACGCCTGCCATATCGATGAGGATGCAGCCGACCCGAGGCATCGCTACCAGGATGACCGCAAGGTAAACCGCATCCTCTCGTATATCCTCATGGTATTGAATCTGGGCGTATTCATCGGCATTTGTGCCGCCTTGTTGGGTTTCCTGATGGCCAACGTGTTCGATCTGGGAGAGAGGTTCATGGGCGTGGCCTCCCAAATTGCGCCCTACTTTGGACTTTCCGTGGCGGACGTCACCAAGGACAACGCGCCCTGGATTCTCACTTGGGCGATCACGGCCGGCGCGACGTTGTTGGCCGCAATCGTGCTGCTTCCCATCGCACTGCGCATCCACAATACGAGCATATGGTCGCACCCTCACTTTGCGTCCTTCACGCTGGCCCAGTTCCTTTACGTGGCGGCGCAGGCCGGCATCTTCTCGTTCTTCATCAATTACGTCGTGGCTGAGATCCCGCCCGTCGGCGAGAGTTTCAGCAATTCGTTCCTTCTTGGTGGCGCCAAGGGAGTCGAATTGCGCGACGGTACTTATTTCATCAACGAGCAAGGGGCGACAAAGCTGCTTGCCTTCGGGTTCACGCTCTTCATGCTGGGGCGGTTCTCCGGTTCGGCCATCTTGCGCAAGACATCCGCCCACCGGACGCTCGGCGTCTACTGCCTGATCAACACGCTCTTGATGGTTGTAGTGTACTTGAAGATCGGCTGGATATCCTTAGTGGCCGTGTTCCTCTCGTTCTTCTTTATGTCGATCATGTTCCCGACCATTTTTGCGCTAGGCATTTACGGACTGGGCTCGAAAGCGAAGATGGCTTCTTCATTTATTGTCATGGGTATCACCGGCGGCGCCATGATGCCCAAGGTGATGGGCTGGGTCGGCGATCACTACAACATGTCGAAGGGCTTTATTGTACCCCTGTTTTGCTTCGCGATCATGACCTGCCTTGCCTTCTCCTGGCCACTCTTGAGCGGGGCAACCTCGCTGACCGGAGTGAGCACGTCGAAGGGACATTAAGCGTTTTCGTCTATGGCCGTCATCCGAAATCAAATCGAGGTCGAGAAGTTCAATTCCGTAGCGCGCTTGCCTTTTGAGTTGCGATTGCAGGACTTCCAGATCGCAATTCAAGATGTTTACGATTTCTTTTACGACGTCAATACCTTGCTGTCCCGCAAGGGTTTGCAACGTCTCGACGATATGTTGCGGCCGGCCATTATGTCGGGCTTGCTTTCGGACATGCTCACGGCCAGCTTGGCAAAGCATGCGCGGACCCTGGTCCAGAATACGTTCTTCAACGGCCATCCGGACTTGGTCGTGCAAGGGGTCTATCCCAACAACGCCATCAAGAGCGGCAGCGAAGGCGTAGAAATCAAGACAACGCGGAAAGCTGGGGGCGCCGTCGATACTCACGGTGCCCGCGACCAGTGGATGTGCGTGTTCGTTTACTACGTGGATATCGAAACCGAACCGGCGAGAGATCGCCGCGCGATGGCATTCAGGGAAGTCTATTTGGGAGAGGTGAAGATCGAGGATTTCCGACACAACGCCCGCGGTGAATTGGGCACGCGAACGGCTACGCTCCACAAGGACGGCATCCAGAAGCTGCGAGAAAACTGGATCTATCGGCTTTAATCAGTCTTGGCGTTCCGCAGTTCTGTTAGCACAGGGATTGCCCGGCAAGCCATCTCGTAGTATTCCCTATCCCTTTCGATGCCGATACTCGCATACCCCGTTGCTTCCGCCGCCGCCAGCGTCGAACCGGCGCCGGCAAACGTATCAACGATGGTCCCTTCTCCCAGCGGCAATACGGCGCGGACGAGTTGCCGCAAAAACGCCTGCGGTTTCAGGCTCGGATGCGGGGCCAAGTCCCTTTCCGCCGTGCGTGTGGGGTGTGAGGTGATCACGTCTCCAAACGGTTTGTCGGGTGAAGGGCGGCGAAACCCACCGGTCTTCCATTTGCGCAAGTTATCCTGCACCCGGCCTTCCAGCGGCTTGCGAAACACCAGCCATGGCTCCCACATCGACCGCGGCATGACGCTGACTTCGGAAAACACTTCATGGGCAGCTTTCGGCCGATCGCCGCCGCGCATTGTCATCACCAGGCGAATGATTTCGCCGCGGCGTTCCAGGCCGGCGTCCACCAGGGCCATGGCCACGATAAAGGAGAGCAAGGGATTCGACGCCACAACCACATTGGCCCCGGGCACCAGTTTCGCTATCAAGAGCCTTCCCCATCTTAGAAAGAACTCGCGCAGTTCATCGAGTTGCTCCTTCGAAAGCGTGGTGAATCGCGGCAACGGCGACCGCTGGTGACCGTCAAAGGAAGGCGGGATACGCCACACGCCGCCTTTGCCCGCACGGAGCTTCTCTTGCTGTTCGGGCGTGTATTCGTGCAGTCCGTATGGCGGGTCGGTCACGACAGCGTGGATGCTGTCGTCGTCGCGTCGCTGAAGCCATTCAAAACAATCCGCACGGTACAATTCCGCGCGGCCAAACCGGAATGCCGCAGCCGCGTCGGGTGTTGGTTGCGTTTCGGCAGGCAACTCGAAAGCCATTTGTTGTTGGAGCGCGTAGCAACCGCGATTCGCCCTGCGGAAATGTGCCGGCGTGTTGAGGCGGAGATACGAACGCACGGACGAAGTGGCAGTCGGTCCCAATACCTGCCGCACGCGGGCCTCGATTTCCTTGACAGGCAATGCGGCAGTCGAACGCCCAAGCACTTCAAGAATGGCGTCCCGGACACGTCCCGGCGGATAACGAGTCTTGTCGATCAGCATGCGGTGGATTATAGACGTCTAGACGTCTATTGTCAACCGCGCCTTCAATTCCTCCAGTAGCCGCATGCCGGCGCCGATCTCCTGCTTCTGTCGCTCGCGGTCCTGGGGGATCTCGCGCTCGATCGTCAGCGGGCCCTCGTAGCCGATCTCCTTGAGCGTGCGGAGGAACCGCTCCATGCCCACGTCGCCCTGGCCCAAGGGCACTTCGGCGCCCCACTCCTGGCCGGGATGGGCGGCCCACTTGCCGTCCTTGCAATGTACGCTCCGTACGTAGTGGCCAACCTTCTTCAAGGCATCGATCGGATCGCCCGAGCCGTAGAGAATCATGTTCGCCGGGTCGAAGTTGACGAAAAGGTTGTCGCAGCCGGTATCGGCCAGGAATCGCAAGAGCGTTTCAGACGTCTCCTGGCCGGTCTCCAGGTGGACGCGCTGCTCCTGCACCCGGCAGTGGCTACACAGATCGCGGGCCACGGCAACCACGCGGCCGTAGTCCGGGTCCGCGGCGTCGTGCGGCACGAAGCCGATATGCAGGCCCACCGCATCGACGCCCAGTAGCCGGGCGAAGTCGGCAATCTCCTTCATCTCCTTGAGCCGCGCGGCGCGGGTTTCCAAAGGCACCAGACCGACCGTCCGCTTTGAGGTGGGGATGTCGGCATAGCTCTCGCCTTCAAAACCGCCGAACACGACACTGATCCGCATGCCTAAATCAGTCACGCGGGCGAGGAACTCGCGGGCACGCTGCGGCGTGCGGCTGGCGGCCTGCGGGGCATGAAGCTGAATCGTGGGCACGCCCAATTCGTGGGCCACGTCGAGATGCACGCCCAGACCGGCGTCGATACTGGCAAAAACTCCAAGGGGCCACAGAGCCATGAGCCGCTCCTTTGCATGAGGCGGGTTATGCAGCGAGGGAAATCCGAAATCCGAATGTCGAAATCCGTCCGCTTGTTCCAAGCGGCAACAAATTCAAAAATCAAAAGCGAAAATGATCAAAACAAGGGAACCACGAAATACACGAATGACACGAAAGATCGAAAGCACACTAATTCACGCTAATTGACTTGAACTCGTATTTCCTCTTACTTTTCGTGTATTTCGTGTCTTTCGTGGTTCTTTTCCCCAGTGTGATTTCAATATCTGGCCGCGAATCTTTGGTGAACATGGGGGACTGCAAGCCCATTGGCTTGGAGCCTTTCGGATTTCGATATTCCGTCTTGGACGTTCCTGTTTGTTTCGAATTTCGTGCTTTGAATTTCGAATTCCCCGATCAGATTTCGAATTTCGAGTTTCGTATCGCTACACGTTGTCGGGTGTTTCGTCGCTCTTGACGTCAAACCACGCGTCCTTGAAATCGACGCGGGTCTCGGTCGCCAAGGCCCTGGCGGCGGCGGCCGTCAAGACAGTCGTGTATACGCCTGCCTCGGCATCGCAACGCGGCTTGTCGACCTTGCCGCCGGAGGGCTTGCAACAGCAGGCCCAATGCTCCAACTCGGTGGCGAAGCCCGCGTCGGCCTCTTGCAAGGCCAGTCGGCCCAGCGATTCCGATTCCTCATCGAGCTTGCCGTCCTTGGGCACCTCGATCACAGGCACGACCTTGGCCTCTTTCTTCTCCAGCTTTTCGACGACGTGCAGGCCCTTGTCGACGTCTGCCATGTAGAAGAGCATGGCCTTCTGTTCGTCCACCAACACGAGCGAACCTTTGCGGCCCAGCACGGTCTCGCCGTAGCCGTCGAACTCGCTGCCGATAATCATGTCGAACTGCAAGGCGATCTTCTTGCGGGCCTTGGGCGGGATGTTCTTATCCTCGCTATAACCGCGGATGGCGTATTCGAAGATGCAATGCACGTGGTCGTCGATGTTGCCCTCGGCCTCTTTCAGCACCTGCGTGGCAGAACCGGTAACGCTCAGCGGATATGGCCGTTGGGGATCGTGGTTGGCCGAGGCCGTGACAAACATCACGGCCGTATCGAAGAGTTGGCTGCCAAGCTCGGCCAGCAGGCCGCCGCTGTACTTCTCATAGTGGCGCCAGCGGACCAGTTCTTTGGGGCTGGCATAGTCGGCGAATTCCCGTCCCTGGTCTTCGGCAGGAACCGCCGGCCACCAGTCGATCTTGGCGTTCTTGGGATCTTGCTTGGCCGCATGCTCTTCGCCTTCCGCCTTGGGCGAGTCCGTTGCGCTTGCGACTTTTTCTTCCGGCCTCGCCAAGTGCCACTGCGAACGGATGTAGTGCAACTGGTCCAAGAGGTCCTTGTCCTTGCGGACCATTTCCAGGGCATGGTCGTAGATCGGGTTGTAGTGCCGCTGCTGGCCCACGGCCACAATGAGCTTCTTCTCCGCGGCCTTGCGCGCGACCTGCTTGGCATCAAGAACTTTCAGTGCCAGGGGCGTTTCCACAAGGACGTGCAGGCCGGCGTCGAGGGCCGCCAAGGCGGCCGCTGCGTGCAGATGCGAAGGCAGGGCGATGATCACAGCCTCCAGCCCGTCGGCCTTGGCGGCGGCCAACAGCTTGTCGTAAGACTCATAGATGCGAATGTCTTTCTTGACGTCGTCGTCCTTCGTCCACTTGCCCTTGTAGGCCGGCAACGAGCGCAGCGCCGTGACTGCGCGCTTCTGGCTCGAGGGGCGGATGTCGGCGATCGCCTTCAAGGTGATGTAGGCCGGATTCATGGCCGCCAGCAAGCGAACGCCCTGCTGGCCGGCACCGAGCAGGCCCACCACCAGCGGCTTCTCCAGTTTGTTGGCGTACTGGAACTGGCTTTGCCGGGGCGAGATCCCCTGGCCCAGGGCCTTCGTGATCATTTCACGGCGGATCAGCCTGTGGCCCACGGCGCTGTGGAAGTTGGCCACGCCGGTCACTTTGTCGCTGGCTCGCAGATACATCGACGGTTCTCCTATCAGTGATTTATCGAAAGGGCAGGGGACTGCCCGTGAGTTTGGCCGCCACCGAATCAGGTCGCGATCTGGTCAATTTTGAGGTCTTTCTCGGGCGTGTCGTCAGTCTTCTTGACGTCGAACCACTCGGATTTGAAACGGATCGGCTGGCCGGTCCGTACGGCGAGATTCGTGGTCAAGGCGATGATGGCATCGGCCATGGCAACCTTGGGCGTGCAGCGGGGCTGGTTCTCGGGCGACGGGTGGCGGATACACCATGCCCAATGCTCCAGTTCCTCGGCATACCCCTTGCTCACAGGTCCGCCACCGGGCCCGGCGGCTGCTTTACGGGCCGGACCGCTGGACTGTGTATCGAGTGTAGGACCCGTGCCGCCGCCGGAAACCTTGACCGTCGTCTCGCCCTCGCCCTCGTCGCCACTGCCCTTGAGCAGCTTGAGGTCCTGCTCCTTCTCCAGGGCCAGCGTGCCCTTGGTGCCGTAGACCAACTCACCGTAGCTCAAGTAGCCGTTGCCGTTAATCGACGCGTACTGCACGGCGATCTTCTTGCGATGCGTCTTGGGGTCTTTCTCGTCATATTCCGGCATGGGGAATTCGATGACGCAGCAGACGTGGTCTTCGATGTCGCGGTCCAGCCCGAAGATCGGCCGGTTGGCGGCGGCCACGACCCGCAAGGGATGCGGGTGCGCCGCGCCTTCGGGGTACAGGGCCGAAACGAAAATGCTCGCCGCGTCGAGTTGATGGCTGCCCAGTTCGGCCATCATGCCGGCGCTGGTGCGGTCCCAGAGCCGCCAGCGGACCAGCTCTTCCAGCGGCGTACACTCGTAGACTGCCGTGCCCTGTTTGACCGTCTTGCCCTTGTATCCCAGTTCTTCGACTTTCTGCAAACCGCCGTCGGACTTCTTGGTCAAGATCGCGTCAGCCACTTGGGCCTCGAGCTGGGCCAGCCGCTTGAGCAAACTCTCCGTCTCTTTGCCGTACGACGTCGCCAGTGCCCTGCGGGTCTTGATGATCTCTTCGTCCAGCTTGACTTTCATGTCCTCTTTTTTCGTGCCCGGCGGCAGCGGCATTTTCCAACTATCGTTGCTCGGCGGCGGCAGGTTGTTGCGATGCCACTGGGCACGGACCGAATGGAGTTCGCCCAGCATGCCGCGTTTGATCCAATCCTGGGCCTGCCAGTACTTGATGTTGTAGTGCCGCTGGTGGCCGATGGCCAGGTAGACCTTGTGCTCCTCGGCCACATTGGCCATTTTCTTGCACTGGCCGACATTGTGCGCCATCAGCTTCTCGGTGATCACGTGCAGGCCCTGCTCCATGGCGGCGATCGCGATGGGGGCGTGCAGGTGCAGCGGCGTGGCAATGATGATCGCCTCGATGCCGTCCTTGCGGGCATTTTCCAAAAGCTCCTGGTACTGCCCGTAGACCTTCACGTGCCGCTTGGCCTCGGTCTCGGTCTTCCATCCGTAGACCGACATCAGCCCAGGACGGACCGGCACGCCCCAGTCGCCATGGAAGGCGCGGAACTGGTTGAAGGGGCGGATGTCGGCAATCGCCTTGACCTGGACGAAATTGGGGTTCAGGGCGCCGATCAGCACGCTGCCTTCATCGCCCGTGCCGATCACGCCCACGCGGACGGGCGAGGGGATGGCGGCGTTGTAGCCGAAATAGAACCCGCCCAGCCCGACGCCGGCCACGGCGCCGGCAACCACACCCGACTTGAGAAAGTCGCGCCGCGTTACTTCAGGGGAATTGCTCATGCGTATCGTCCTTCGGAAGGAGTGTCGATGCTGTCGTCGCCGCCGTTGCGACAGAACGGTTTGATCAGGTATTTATGAATGAAGAAGTCCAGGCCCGTCCAGCGTCCCAGGCACGTCGAGGCGATCATCAGCAAGGCCACCATCTCTACGAAGTCCTTGTTGATCAGCAGGGCGTGGCCCAACTGCGGCGGATCGGCGGGAATGACGAACGGATACGATGGCTGGCTCATGACCACGAAGAGCATGAATCCCGCCCCGGCCAACGCCGCCGGGCGCGTGAACAGCCCCAGCACCAGGCACACGCCGATGGCGAACAGCGACCAGGTCAGCAGGAAGGCCAGTTGCTCGACGCGTTTCCATTGGAAAGGATTCGAGCTGGCCGCGAAGGGGCCGAGTTCCGCATGGCCTTCGGCCAAGGGGCTCAGATCGACGACGACCATCGACACCTCGGCGGTCTCTGTCGCCGGCAAGGACTTGGCCGCCGGCTTCTCGGTCTTTGCTGGCTTCGCCGCAGCCGGGCCGGGTTCCGCCTTCTTCATCTCGGCGTCCGCCAGCTTCTTGGCTGCGGCCGCTTTCTTCTCCGCCGCCAGAACGGCGTCCGTTTCGGGCTTGCGATCCTTGTTCAGCAGATTCAACAACTCGGCCTTCAGGGCGTTCTCGCGGGAGTCCAACTCCGCCATCAAGCCTTTGGCCTCTTTGCGCAGGTCCTGCATTTCGTCCCAGCGGCGCTGCGTCTGGAACGTCGTGTTGGGGTCGGTCTTGCGCCCTTCTTCGAAACGCTTCAGCGACTCGAAATGGGCTTTGATCTTCTTTTCGTTCTCCCTGTCATTCTCCTCGAGGAAGTCCATCAGGCCCCGAATGTGCCGGTCGCTGACTTTCTTCGCATCTTTGGTAAGCTGATCGTAAAGCTTCTGGGAATCGTCGGTAACTGCCTTGGGACGGTAATAATCGACAAACTTCTGCCGCAGATCGTCCCAGGTCTTGGCCAGCTTCAGCTTGCAGACCTTGGCGGGCTTGCCCGTAAGTTCGATTTCCACGCTGTCATCTTTGGACAGATTGCTTTCCAGCCGCTGGTGGCCGTCGATATCAGGGATGAACTTGTAGAACACGCCGGCCAGCGGGCCGCGGGCGCCGGAGAGGAACCCCTCCGTCTCGCCCACGAACTGCTCGGCATGGGTAATCTTCCAAACCCCTTCATAGAGGAAATGACAACCCAAGGCCAGCCGCAACACGGCCAACAAGACGACGGTCGAAAGCCCAATGGTGAATTTGTTGGTATTCAGGGGATACCTCCTTCACGCTAGAATGTATTGACAGCGCTATTTTCGAAAGTCAGGCGGGATGGTGCGGTTCGGGCCACATTCATGCGGAATGGGCTGCCGGATCGCAGGTGGGACAAATGCCGGAAACTCCCAGACAAATCCTATTGTAATCGGTTTGTTGCAGAGATGCTAGTACCCGAAAAGATACGCGGCGGCGCAAGTCGTCGAAGGATTTTCCCAAGGCATAAGAACCGGCAAGGCCCCCTGACGGGGTGGGTTTCGAGGCGGGTTGCTTCACTTATCGGATCCAGCAACAGCGAAGTTACTGAACCTGTAGACGCCATCGCCGCCCCTGCGAGACCGCTGAAAAAGTCCAGACGAATATAAGACGTTAGTACTGATGTACTATGCGTTGTGTCGCCACAAGACTTTTTCAGCGGTCTCGCAGGATTGGTGGGGACGTTTTCGGTGTGAATACTTGAATCTACAGATCCAATCCATGCCCCAGCTTACGGCGGGAACGATCGGGCGAACTCCTCCTGCAAGGCGGGCAACCCCCGCGCAACGACCGCATCATGGGTCCTTGCTTTCAATTGCTCGTCGCTGCGATAGATGCCCATCGCCCTGATAGCCGCCGCCGCCAGACGCGCGTGTTCCTTCAGCAAGACTTGCACGAGAAAGTCGATTGCCGGGAGAATGCGGGCCAGCGCGATCGCCGCCAACAGATCCTCCTTGCACTCCGTCCTGAAATCCTTCTCGAACCGCTCGATCAGGATGGCCAGTGCCCGCTGCCTGTCTCGCGACTGGGCCAGGGCAATGGCCGCGGCCTGGGCCGTCTCCGCGTCGTCGTCGGGTAGGTAGCCGGCCACGAAATCGAATGACCGCTGCGGCGCCAAATGCAAGAGACTTGAAAAGCAATCGCCGAGTACCTCCGGCGATTTGTCGCCCGCCAAGACCTTCAATCGCAAAAGTAGTTCGCTGGCCTCGCAGGGGACGGCAAATCCCAGGTTTTGTGCCGCCACGCGGCGGGGTTCCGCCTTACGGTCCATCAAGAGGGTCGTCAATTCGACGAGCACATCTTCACGGCGGCCGGTCCGCACCAGTGCGGCGGCGCAGACCGCCCGCAGCCGCGCCGCTGTATCCTCGCTGCCTCCGTACAGCGGTTCCAATTGGAAGTAGAACGGAAATGGCCTGCGCCAGAGTCGGATGACGAGGCGGAAATCGTGCGTCCGCTGAGAGCCATCGCACCCAGTTCGCCGACGCAAAAGACGAGTCAGAAAAAAGTGCTTCCCGCGGCATTTATGCTGCCTTGGCCGCGGAGACTAACCCACCGTATCGGGCTAGGCAGTGGTGTGATTTGGTCACAAAAAGGGGCCTTTTGCAGTTTCGGAGGCGATTGTCTACGTCCATGGGGGTGTTGGGCTTTCCCTAAAGGTCGTTGCCGCACAACGGAAACTGCGGGGAAAAAACGCTTGACACTCTAACGATAGTTTTGGCACGGCCGAAGGCCGTAGCCAATTTGTAGCCACTTTGTGCCATTTCCTGGCCACTTTGTGCCATTTTGTGACCATTTCGTGACCATTTTTTGGGTACGTGTTCATTTGTATAGTATCTAGGGGTAGGACACACGGCGTTCTCTTGCGGATATGTGAGTGCAGAGTCAGAAAAATAATTAATTGCTGTCGCGGCGGGTGTGGCCGTTCGCGACCGTTCCGCGGGTGTAGGGTAAGTCGAGGCACGAGACCCACGCACCACAGATTCCGCGCAGCCGCCGGCGCGGACGCCGACTTGGGCAGGTCGGCGCCGCGCGTAATGGTTGGCCCCCGGATCGCTACGCCGGGGGCTGGTCAAATTGTCAAAGAACAAATGCACGCAGAGTATTCAGGCCTGGCTGAATCTTGTTCAGCGCGCTTTATACCCTATAATACGCAAGGAGTCTTCGCCCCATTTGTGCGCGGCGCGGAATTGCGCCGCAAGTCCAATCGTCCGTTGCACTTTCGGCATCTGTTGTCTGGCCTGTTTCGAACACGCGCTCTCCCCGCTCCCCGCTCCCCGCTCCCCGCTCACGTCGCCACTTCCACCGGAATTGAATGCCATCGCAGACACATTGCCAACGACGGACGAGCTGGAAGGACTAGCCGACTACGACAATCGCCGAAACCGTTTGTTGCGAGTGCCGGCCATCCGTAACTTGCGTTACGAACTGACCAACTCGGCAATGCGGCTCGACTAGATCTGTAAGGCACTGGGCGACGAATGCGACGACAGGCAAGGCCGTACGAACGTGCTCAGTTGCTCGACGACCATGGAAATGGGGATCGACATTGGTAGCGTGCCGGCCGTGGCCTTCCCGCAGTGAAGCACCCGGATGGCCCGGTGCGGCAGTATGCCCATTCTCGTGCGGCGGGCCGAGCGGGCAAAGCAGAGTAACTTCCGTCCCCCGCTGGGGATACGATTCGATGCGCGACGCAGATCCCGACCCCGACGCCCGAGGCGACGTGGCACATCGTGGCTCATGCCGCGGAGGCATCCGGAGCCAATCCCATACCTCAATCCCACGAATCCACTCCGAACAGCACGGCGATCTTCTGCAACACCTCGTCGATGGTCTCCGCGGGGGCCCGATCGACGTACTCGGCCCTTCTCGCACGCCAGTCCACGTTCTTCAGATGGTCTGCCAGAACCGCTCCCGTCACCTTCAATCCGGGCGGCAAAGCGACTTCAAATGGGAATTCTTTGATTTGACTGGTGATCGGGCAGAAAATCCCCAAGCCGGTCTTTTGGTTGTAGTACTTGGGCGAGAGCGCCAGCGCCGGCCTCCTGCCGGCCTGTTCATGCCCCGCATGAGGCTCGAAATCGAGCCACACGAGGTCGCCGCGCTCGGGGACATATTGCCGTTTCACTACCATGCCTCCTTACCGACGGGAGGGCCCCAGTCGCTTTCGCCATGCATGTTTTGCGGCGTAATCTTGTCCGCCAGTTCCTTCAGTGTGTACTTCCTGCTTTTCATCGGGGCGATGATGACACGCCCCTCCTCAACGGACAATTCGACGCTACTGCCTTCCCCAATCCGCGCGTCCTGGGCGACGCTCTTCGGGATGCGCACCCCCAGGCTGTTGCCCCATTTCTGAATCTTTGCAATCATGGCCGTCCCTCCGCTTGGTTTATACGAAGTATATACGATGCCGCGCGTGCTGTCAAGCCAGCACGGCCGCAGACCCGCGAGAAGTCTTCCTGGGATTACCATCCGCAATCGTGACGCACTACGTCAGGTTCCTATCGCGGCGCGGCGTTCTTTGGGGTCCACGTTGATCCTCCTCGAATAAGGACTTGAAAGGCTGCTTCACGTGGCGGCAACCGGCTCGGCCAGGATCGCGTCCAGCAAACGCTCCAAGGGCGATCCCTTGGGCAGGTAGGCGGCGGCGCCTGCCTCCTGCATAATAGCGGCCTCCATCTCTTCTTCCTCGTATCCCGAACGCGCGATGACGCGCGTGCCTGCGTCCTACGTCAAGGACCTTTCTCGCTTGACCACGACCGCGGTCACGTCGTCGCGGGGCGGGCCGCCTTGCGAGAATGCCAGAATTTCGCGGTAGAGGACGTCGACGATTTCCTGGGCGGTGCAGTCTCGATGATCGCGCACGAGGGCAATCGCGCGCTCTGCGCCGAAGAGGATTCCATTGGGAGAAGCAGCCTCCAGCACGCCGTCCGTCAGCAAGAGCAAGAGTTCGCCAGGCTCCAATACGCCATGTTCCCGCCGCACGAATTCGACGTCGGGGAGCACGCCCAACACGATGGCCGTGCTGGGCAGCGTGGCCTTCAAATTGCCGGATCTGGCCAGGATATAGCCGGGAGGATGCCCGGCGCTGGTATAGGTCAGCATTCCGGATACAGTATCGACCTGCGCAAAGAGCAGGGTGACGAACTGCGAATCCGCGTTTCTTTCCACTAGGCGAGTATTCACGCGCTGCAAGATGACGTCCGCCTCGGCGTGTACGTCGGCCAGCGCCCGGAGGTGGCTTTGTACCGCGGACATCAGCAAAGCGGGGGCGAATCCGTGGCCGCTGACGTCCGCAATGACTATGCCCAGCGCGCCGTCCGCCATGGGAAGATAGTCGAAGTAGTCGCCCCCGGCGAACTCGGCCGGATGGCACAACCCCGCGATGTCGAAGCCGGGAAGCCGCGGGGCGCATTGAGGCAAGAAGTGTTCCTGGATGCGTTGTGCTGCCAGCAGTTGCGCCTCCTGTTCTCGCAGCGCCGCCGTTGCGAGCTTCTTCTCGGTGATGTCCAGGTGCGAGCCGACCATGCGATAGGCCGCGTGGTTCGCATCGTAAACCGCGGCCCCCCGCGCGACGATCCAGCGGTAGCTGCCGTCCTTGTGACGGAGTCGGTGCTCCAACTCGTATTCCGCCAGTTCGCCCTTGAGGTACGCTTGAATTGTGTCCAAGGCGCGCTGCCTGTCGTCCGGGTGAATCAGGCGTTCCCACTCGTGGACGTCATTGGCGATCTCATGTTCCTGGTAACCCAGCATGGTCTTCCAGCGCGGGGAATAGTAGACGCGGTCGCTGCGCAGGTCCCAGTCCCAGATCCCCGCATCCGTTCCCCGCACCGCCAGCGAAAAGCGTTCCTCGCTCTCCCGCAACGAATCTTCCGCCTGGCGGCGGTCGGTGACGTCGCGGATGATGGACACCACGTGGGTGCCGCGTCGCGTTTCCAGCGGAGCGAGGCTGATTTCCACGGGAAACTCGTTGCCGTCCTTGCGGACGGCGAAGAATCTCGACCCGTGGTCCATCCTCCGGCGATGCGGCGAGACAATAAACCGCGAGAATCCCTCTGTGTGGCGCTGCCGCAATCGCTCCGGGATAAGAATCGAGATGGGCCGTCCCCGTAGTTCCTTGTGTTTATAGCCAAAGGTCCGCTCGGCCTGGGCGTTTACGAGCACGATCCTGCCGCCCGCGTCCACGATAATGACGGCATCCGGCAGGAATCTCATGGTCCGCCGAAAGCAGGCCACGAGATCCGGTTGCCGCCGGATGTCTTCCGCGGGACCATCCACCCTGGCCTGTCCGGCCAGCGACGATTGTGAGGTAGGGCATCGAGGGTGATCGCTGTCGGACATGAGCGTGCGCCGTAATCATCGCTCAACAAGGGGTTAGGTGCTTCGAAATGCTTACACCCGATTATAGCGCCGCCGTCAAGAGTGTCACTCAACCCTGCTGGCAAGTTGTCGACATCCTCCTTTTCTCTAGTTTCCCCGAATTGCCTCCGTTGTCAGATTTGTACTTTGCCTGCACATCTCTTGCTTTGGAGCAGTGGCCTCGACAATCATCTTCGCCAGCGGCGTGGCCGCCGTCAACCGGCTAAGGACCGGCGAATCAATAAGTGTCGGAAGTCAACGCCGTAGGAGTGACTTTAGTCACCCTATTGTCGAGAGGGTGACTAAAGTCGCCCATACAACACGACACTTATTGATTCGCCGGTCCTGAGCTGCGATTTCTTTGTCTTGCACCCCTGCAAAGACATCGCACTATCGGTTAGAATAGTCCTAATCGGCCCCACCCTTGTAAGCCTTGCATTACGAAAGTACGAGGTTTGCCATGCTGGATCAGAACAAGAGCAAGCAGCAACTGCTGGAAGAACTTGCGGAAATGCGGCGGCGGGAGGCAAAATGGCGTTTGCTTGTCGCCAACATGCCCGCATTCGTTTGCCTCGTCGACCGTGCCGGGACGATACAGTTTCTCAATCACACGGCCTCCGGCCATACTTTGGAAGATACGATTGGAAAAGATGTTTGCGACTTCATCGAACCCACTTACCGGGAAATTGCGAGGGAGTGCATCGAGCGGGCTTTCGCGACGGGGCAAGCGGGCTCCTATGAGCCGGTTGCCGCCGGTCCCAACGGCAGCTTGTCGTGGTACGAAACCCATGTCAGTCCTGTCAAGGTCGATGACCAGGTCGTCGCCGTGATGCTCGTTTCCAACGACGTTACCCAGCGCAGGCAGGCTCAGGCGGCGCTGCGGGAAAGTGAAGAGCGGTTCAAGTTGTTCATGAACAACAGCCCCGCCATCGCTTGGATGAAGGACGAACAGGGGCGGTACGTCTACGTCAACGAGTCCGGCGCCAGGCGTGTCGGAATGCGGCCCGAAGAGCGGATCGGGAAAACGGATTTTGAGCTTTGGCCAAAGGCGACAGCCGAACTGTTCTGGAAGAACGATCAAAAAGTTCTCTCCGAGGGGCAAGTCGTGGAAGTTGTCGAAGAATCCACCAAGCCCGACGGCACCCGCAGCTACTGTCGGAACTTCAAGTTTCCCTTCCATGATTCGATCGGCAGGCGGTTCGTCGGCGGGGTTGGCATCGAGATTACGGCACAGAAGCAGGCCGAAGAGGCACTGCAAAAGGCCCACGACGTGCTCGAACAGCGGGTGAAGGAACGTACTGCGGAACTGGCGAAGGCCAACGAGAACCTCAAACACCTGCTGCATGCCAGCGACCACGAACGGCGACTCATCGCCTACGAAATCCATGATGGGCTGGCCCAGCAGTTGGCCGGGGCGCTCATGCAGTTGCAGGCCTGCGATTACCTCAAGGACAAGAACCCCCAGCAGGCGGAAAAGGCCTACCGTACGGGACTGACCATGCTACAGCAGAGCCACTACGAGACCCGCCGCCTGATTGCCGGCGTGCGGCCGCCGATTCTCGACGAGGAAGGCATTGCGGCCGCTGTCGGCCACCTTGTACACGAACAGATCCGCCTCGACGGGCCGAAGATCGATTTCCGCAGCAGACTCGATTCCGAGCGGCTGGACCGGACCCTGGAAAACGCCGTCTATCGGATTGCCCAGGAGGCGCTGACGAACGCTTGCAAGCACAGCAAGAGCGCGCGGATATCGATCCAACTCTTGCGGCGGGGGGATCGGCTTCGTGTCGAAATTCGTGATTGGGGCGCAGGATTCGATCCGAAAACCGTTTTCAAGAACCATTTCGGCCTGGAGGGTATCCGGCAACGGGCAAGGCTGCTAGGCGGTAAGTGCAGCATCCGCAGCAAGGCGGGCAAGGGAACCAGCATCAGTGTGGAGTTGCCCGTGGTATTTCGGGACTCCGATGGTTAGTATCTGTCCAGAAACAGCTTCCCTCTCCCGCACGCGGGAGAGGGGCAGGGGGTGAGGGCAGATGCGGCCAAAACGCGGAGTTGTTTCTGGACAGGTACTTTGACGTCAAAAGCAGCCCACGAGAACTCTTTGGCCAAAAACGTAGCCGCATTTGCACCACCTTGCCGACGCCGCCGATATGCCGACAATAAGTTGGCTGGCACACGGCGCGTGCCGGCCGCATTTTTTCCGCCACCTCCATTTTCCCAACGCACCATGCGCATCGTTCTCTGCTATGTCACCAAACCCTGTCACCTGCAGCAAATCGCCGGCGTCATGCCGGAGGCCGAGATCGTCGATGCCTCCCAGGAGCAAATTGCCGCGGAAATCTTCTCGGCCGACATCTTTTGCGGCCACGCTAAAGTACCCATCGATTGGGATGGCGTCGTCCGCCAGGGGCGGCTGCAATGGATCCAGTCGTCGGCCGCGGGCATGGACCACTGCCTGGTTCCCTCGGTGATCGAGTCCGAGATCCTGGTGACCAGCGCGTCCGGAGCGCTGGCGGACCAGGTTGCCGAGCATACGATCGCCCTAATGACGGCCTGGACGCGGAGCCTGCCGACGTTTCTTCGCGCGCAACAGAAGAAGGAGTTCGTTCGCCGGCCAACGCGCGATCTGACCCGCAGCACGGTGGGCATCGTCGGCCTGGGCGGCGTGGGCCGCCGCCTGTCACGATTGCTCAGTGCTTTTGAAACACGGATCCTAGCCGTCGACATGTTCCCGACCGATAAGCCCGACTGGGTCGAATCACTTTGGCCAGACGAGCGGCTCGACGAGGTGTTGCCGTTGGTCGATTTCCTTGTTCTGAGTGTGCCGCTGAACCCGACCACGCGGGGCATGATCGACGCCGCGGCGATGACGAAGATGAAACCGGGGGCCGTGCTGGTCAATGTCGCCCGGGGACCGCTGGTTGTCGAGGGCGACCTGGTCGCGGCGTTGGAAAGCGGTCATCTGGCCGGCGCGGTCATGGATGTAACCGAGCAGGAACCGCTGCCGGTATCGAGCAAACTCTGGGATCTGCCGCAAGCGATCATCACGCCCCATGTCGGCGGGCAGGCGGCTTGGCGAAACGATAAGATCACCGATCTGTTTTGCCAGAACCTCGTCCGTTGGAAACAGGGGCGGCCGCTGATCAACTTTCTGGCAAACAAGGGACTGGGTTTTCCTGTTCGCGGGGGGGGATATCCACTTTGGGTAGACGTGGCAAGATAGGGGAAAGTCAGTAATTGGCCTTTACGATGCCGCCTCCGGTAGGTTAATATACCTAGAGCGTTGTCAATCTGGGATGAACTAGCGGGCCGGAGCCTTGGATGTCCACCACGATTTTTCTTGAAGGCAACGGTGGTACCCGGACCTGGGGTGGACATCACGCCACGCGTTGTTCCGCTGAGCTACTGGACCGTTATCGCTCGATGCTGGAGCAGCAGCGGCTGAGTTGGACGGAACACCACCGGCTCGTGCGGATGCTCGGTTCGGGAGGGCAGGGGGTCGTGTATCTCAGCCAGAGGCGCGGCACCGATAATTTCACCCTCCCTGTAGCGCTGAAAGTGTTTTCGCCGGAGCGATACGAAGACGATCGCGCCTACGACGAGGCGATGGGCCGCATGGCGGTCGTCGCCGCACTCGTCGCCCAGATCCAGCAAGACAATCTCCTGGACGTGCATAACTGGGTCGATCGTAATCGAATCCGTTTGATGGAAATGGAATGGGTCAACGGTTACGACCTCAGCCTGTTGCTGACCCGCACGATGCTGGATTACATGCAGGGACGGGTGAAGAAGGAACGGTGGAAATATCTCAACGAGGTGATTGTCACGGCCGGTCCTGTGCAACCGCGGCTGAAACCGGGCGTTGCCATGGCGGTTGTGCGCGACTGCCTGGCCGCGTTGGCCGCATTGCATCGCGAGGGTATCGTACACGGCGACATGAAGCCCGCGAACATCATGCTCAAGCGGACCGGGAACGCGAAGATCGTCGACATTGGATCGGCTTTTGAGGTCGAGAATCCACCCGCCCGGCGGACTTGCACGCCCACCTACGCCGCTCCGGAAGTGCTCGAAGGGAGTGAGTGTACGCCGCGGAGCGACCTGGCGAGCCTGGGTTACGTGCTCATTGAAATGCTGGCCGGAAAGCCGCCTTTCGCCGGTTTGACCGGCTTTCGCGAATTGCTGGAGGCCAAGCGTTTCCTGGCCCAGCGGTTGCCCCAAATCTTGCCCGAAGAGGTTGTTTGCAACGAATTGCTGATGACCTTTTGCCGCGGACTGGTCGCGCCCGATCCGGCCCGGCGGTTCCCCAGCGCCGAGGCGGCCGACCTGGTCAAAGACGGCGCGGCGGCCTTCCACCGGCAACTGGTCAAAGGCGATCTGTCATCGGAGTACGACAACGAGATTCGTACCTGGTTGGCGGAATTGGCCGAATTGCCACCGCGGTGAGGCCGTAGGCCGGAAAAGGCTCAGTAGGCTGGAACAAGCGCAGCGTAGTTCCGGCGTGAGATCTCACGCCGGAACTACGCTGCGCTTGTTCCGGCCTACGATTCTTGCCCCACGGCTACCCCAGCGCCATCCTCCGACCCTCTTGTTGCGACCGACGGGCCTGCTCCACAATCATCAGGGCTTTATAGGAATCTTCCAGGTCGTTGGTTCTGCGGACCAGGCTGGTCACGGCGCGATGGAACTGCGTGAAAAGCAACTCGCCCACCGGCCGCTCGCTTTCCAACGATTCCTGGTGCCGTCCGGCCTCGTCGAACCAGACCAGCGTGGCGGGTAGATCCACAAACGCAATGCCCCGTTCGCAGGAGACCTGGAGCCCCGGCAGTGGGCGGTAGGTGATCGCTTCCTGCCAAGGCGCGGGAATATAACGGCCACAGCTTATTTGGGCAATCGTTCCGGTTCCTGGACACTGGGAATCAGAGAAGTCGAGGCTCATCATCTGATAGTCCTCTTCTCCTTCTTTCGAGGCACTAGGGTGCATGACGCCCGAAACCCAGGATGCCTCGCGATCGACGACGTAGCGGCACCAGTCGACGAGTTCAACGAGAAAGCGACTGCCCGATGGACGCGGCCAGCGGTACGCCGACGGATTGCCGATCAAGTCGGCCACCGATCGCTGGTGGCAAAACAAAAGCCGAGGACTGCCTAGCCGCGTGGCAATCAGTTCCTTCAACCGCAGCGTGGCCGGGGCATAGCGGCGGGGGAATTCGGCCATGAAGGCGACTCCCGCCTCTTCGACCGAGTCCTTGATGCGAGCCGCATCGTCCACGCTCAGATCCATGCCACTGGCGCAATACACCGCCTTGCCAGCCTCGCAAGCAGCCAGGACCGGCAAAGCGCCATACCACTGGGGGGCCAGAACCAGAACGGCATCTACGTCCTCACGCTGTGCAAGGACGCGGAAACCGTCGACTGCCGCGGCCCCAAACTCGGTGGCCACTTGGTGGGCCCGATGTGCCACCTGATCGCATACGGCCCTCAGTTCGAACCGATCAGAAAGCATCCTTAGGGCCGGGGCGTGGCGATTGTGCCAGAAATCACCGAGTCCGATTAAACCGATGCGCAGTTTCATATTTGTGATTATATCGGCTGCCTGCCGGAAAACTCAACCGCCACAGTAAAGAACTTTTTGTATTTTTTCGGATTTAATAGCAGAATAATGGCGAAAAACCTTGGCGAGGTACCTTAGTCACCGGCCCGGAAAATCCTGGGAGAGGGGCAATGAAATTGCCTAAATTATTTTTGCCATAAAGTCCTCGTAACCCCCTTGAAGCTTCAGGAAGGTTAGTTACACTACGGGTCACTTGTGCCGCCGAAGATGGTTGGCAGGATAACATAATTTCTCAGAGGATTTGTTGCGAGAAACGTACTGGCACCGGGAAGAAGGCGCTCCTATCAGGTTTTTTGTGCAGGTCTTCTACATTGAAGGAGATGAGTTTTGAACAGCCTTGTATTGATCACTATGTGTACTGCCGCGCTCGGCGCGCCCGATGGTGAAACTTATGCGGAAGCCCACCAGGTGACCATAAAGACTGGCAAGCCGATGTTGGTGATGGTCAGTACGGAGTGGTGTCCTGCCTGCCAAGTCATGAAGAAGAGAATTCTGCCGCAGATCCGCGAGCGGGGCCTGTTTTCCCGCGTCGCGTTTGCCAGCGTCAATCCGGACCAGGAAAATGAGTTGTCTCATCAGTTGATCGGCAACGGCCCCATACCCGAATTGGTGATGTATCGCAAGACGCCGCGGGGATGGATCCGCCGCGTGTTGGTTGGCGCCCAAACGGTCGAGACCGTGGAACATTTCATCAACGAAGGCACGGTTGTTGAAGACGAGGCGGCGAAGAGCACCGGCGCGGCGGAAAAGAGCAAGGCGGCCGCAGAACCTAAGCCCGCGAAGAGCTGACTAGCGGTTCTCTTCCAGCTCGTATCAAGCTGGGAGAACGACAGGTTGAAAACCTATCCTACCAGAGAGCTGACTAGCGGTTTTCTTCCAGCTCGTAACGGCGGATCTTCCGGTCGAGCGTAGAGCGCTCGATGCCGAGGATCGTTGCCGTGCGGCTTTTGTTCCAGGCCGTGTGGTTCAAGGTGGCAAGGATATACCTACGCTCGATATCGACAAGCGAGGCCGGCAAGAACTCCTCGGACGCTGATTCCGATTCGGCCGTGTCGCCGGCTGTGGCCAGTTTAGTGAGTAAAAGATCGCCCTCGTCGATCTGCTCTCCGCGGCACAGCACGACGGCCCGTTCGACGACGTTTTTGAGTTCGCGGACGTTGCCGGGCCAGAGATAGGTGCTGAGTTTTTCCCGCGCCTGGTCGGTGAAACCGGCGATTTTTCGCCCGGTTTCCGCGTTGAATTTCCGCAGGAAGTAATCGGCCAGGAGGGGGGTGTCCTCGGGCCGCTTGCGCAGGGCGGGAACGGTAATTTCCAAGACGCGGAGGCGGAAATAAAGATCGCGGCGGAAAATACCTTCCACAACGGCCTTTTCCAGGTCGCGATTGGTGGCCGCGATCACGCGGACGTCGACCGAGATGGGCTTGCTTCCGCCCACGCGTTCGAAGGGATGCCCCTCCAGCACGCGCAGGAATTTGGCCTGCAAACCGGGGCTCATCTCGCCGATTTCGTCGAGCATGATCGTGCCGCGATGGGCCGCTTCGAACTTGCCGATCTTGCGTTCTGTCGCCCCCGTGAATGCCCCGCGTTCGTGTCCAAATAACTCGCTGGCCAGGAGTTCCGTCGCCAGGGCCGCGCAGTTAAGGCAGACAAAGACGTTTTCGCGGCGGGGGCTGGAATAATGGATGCCGCGGGCCACGAGTTCCTTGCCCACGCCGCTCTCGCCGCGAATCAAGACCGTGGCGTTGCTGGACGCCGCCTGGGCGATCTCGTCGGCCACCCGGCGGATGACGGCGCTCTTGCCGATGATCTGGCTTTGTACGCCCAGCCGCTCGCGAAGTTGCACGTTCTCGGTGCGGACCTGGGTGAGGTTCTCGGCCAGTTCTTCCCGGCGTTTGAGGTTCTCGAGGGCCACGGCTACTGTGTCGGCCACCGCCAAGGTGAATTCCAGGTCGTCGGGATCGGCCACGCGCTCCGGATCGATGGAATAAAGATGAATCAGGCCGAGTACCTTCCCGCCACGCCGCACCGGGGCGCAGATGACGCTCGTCGTACGAATCTCACCCTGGCTGTCGCGGCTGCCCAACGAACTGTCGCCCATGACGTTTCGAGCCAGGACCGCCTCGCCCTCGCGCAGCACGGTTTCGGCCAGGACCTGGGGCAAGCGGTGATAACGATGCGATGACGAACTGCGCGAGGCGATCACCTGCAAGGCGTCAGCCTTCACTGGCCCTTGGTAGTCGTTGGGCAGCAGCATCACGGCCCCGGCATCGGTCTGGGTGCCTCGAGCCAAGCCGTCCAGGGCCAACTCGGCCGCACTGGTGATATCCGGTGATTTGGCCAGCTCGAAGGCCAGCCGGCAGAGCTTGGCCGCCGCTCGTCCGACTTTCGACACTCCCGGCTCATCAACTTCTTCTTCTGGTTCCAGGAACCGCGTCTGCCCGCGACGATGCGTGATTGTAGTGGGGCCGTAGTCTTCCAGCACGCTGGGTTCATCGCCACCAAGCGGCAATCCGTCCGGTCCTATCCCATCTGCACGGATTATTGCGCTGGAATCGGAGAAGGCGTCGGCCAGCGTATGAACAAAAATCAACTGAGAACGACCGATGCGGATGATGTCGCCTGCTTTGAGGACGTGATCCGCAGAAATCCGCTGGCTTCCGATCAGCGTGCCGTTGCGGCTATCGAGGTCGCGCACCACCCAATTTTCCCCGGCGAAGAAGACTTCAACGTGGTTTCGGCTGCAACGATCATCTTTCAGAACAATCTGATTGGTGGGCGCGCGACCGATCGTCGCCGCCTGCCCGGGGATGAGCCGGAAGACGTCGCTCCATTTTCCTCCTTCGCGAATGACGAGATAAGCGAGTTCCGCCACGGACTACTGGCCCTTTTCAGGCATGAAAGACATTCCCTATACCTTATCCTCGATAGGCCTATTTCCGCAAGATGCGGCCGAACGAAAATCTCGGCATGGTTCAATTCTGACGCCGAAGGGTTACATCTGTAGGGAACGGCCGCCGTGCCGTTCCGCCCAGTTTGGAACGTCACGGAGGCCGTTCCCTACAGGACCGCGCCGCCAACGTGTTACCCTGTTTTGAACCATGTCGAAATTATCACGCCAAGGACCCGCGAATCAATTAGTGTCGTGTTGTAGGGGTGACTTTAGTCGCCCTGTTCGACAATAGGGCGACTAAAGCCACCCCTACGGCGTCGAATTCCGACAGTTATTAATTCGCCGATCTTAGCCCTAAATTAACGGTGCCTAACTCAATAGATTAGGTATCGGTTTGCTTTCACACATTAGATGAATTACAGTGATTTCACAAACTCCCGAAGTATTGCTAATTTTTTCCGTTGACAAAGGAGCGTGTCCGATGCCTTCAGGACACAATAGGGAGTGCTGAATTACGCGTTTGTGGAACTTCGTTGCGATTTTTCAATCTATACTTATAGACGGGAATTGAATGAGAACGGCCGGAAGAAATTCCGAACGGTGTTGAGCAACGTGCATCGCGCACGAGGAGTGTTTTTTGATGACTGTTCACTTAATCAATCGCTGGCTGCCGTGGGCAGCGCTTTGCGTCCTGGCCGCGTGGCCGACGACCGGGTCCGCCCAGCGCCGTGCGCCGGCCTTGTCGCTCGAAGCGGCCCGCAATCGCATGGTCGATGAAGAATTGGTTGGGGCGGGCATCAAGGACTCGCGCGTGATCGAATCGATGCGCACCACTCCGCGGCACGAGTTCGTGGCCCGCAAGTATCTCGATCGGGCCTACTTGGATATGTCGCTGCCGATCGGCGACGGCCAGACGATATCACCACCGATGTTCGTGGCGTATATGACCGAGCAGTTGGATCCGCAATCCGGCGATCGGGTCTTGGAGATCGGCACGGGCAGCGGCTACCAAGCGGCGGTGCTCAGCCCCCTGGTCAAAGAGGTCTATTCGATCGAAATCGTCGAATCGTTGGGAAAACACGCGGAGCAGACGCTGAAACGGCTCAACTATGCGAATGTGTTCGTGAAGATCGGTGACGGTTATCAAGGCTGGCCGGAACATGCCCCCTTCGACAAAATTATCGTCACCTGTTCGCCCGAAAAGGTGCCACAGCCGCTGATCGATCAACTCAAGGAAGGGGGACGCATGGTGATTCCCGTGGGCGAACACTACCAACAGGTTTTCCATCTGCTCAAGAAAGAGGATGGCAAGCTGATCAACGAGGCCCTGCGGCCGACGCTTTTCGTGCCCATGACCGGCAAGGCCGAAGAGGTCCGGCAGGTGCAGTCCGACCCGTTGCATCCCAAACTGGTCAACGGTGGTTTCGAAGAGGTAATTGGCACTGCCCACGAGCCGACGGGTTGGTACTACATCCGCCAGATGAAGGTGGTAACCGCCTCCGACGCTCCCGAGGGAGGGAATTACGTGACCTTCTCCAATTCCGAGCCTGGCCGTGCCTGTCGGGCGCTCCAGGGGTTTGCGGTCGATGGCCGGCAAGTCCACGAATTCGGGGTTTCCTGCGTGGTTCGCGCTCCCGGTATGGCGCGCAATGAGGCGGCACAGTTTGTGGTCCTTTTCCTGGACGAGAACCGCGCCACGGTGGGGCAAGTGGCGCTCGGCCCTTGGCGTGGCATCCCCGACTGGAAACGGGTGACGGGTGTGGTCAAAGTGCCGGCCCATGCGCGAGAGGGGATCGTGGAAATCGGGCTGCTGGGCGGTATTGGCGAAGTGTCGTACGACGACGTGCAAATTCGCCCAGCCAAGGCAAAAAATGAAAAACGGTGACGAGTGGACCGAATATTGTAGGGTTTGCTTGCTTTTGCCCCTCAGTTCGATTAGGCTGAACCGTGGAACAGGCAAGGCTTTCTTGCGTTTATCCTCCTTCCCATGGGGTGGTTTATGAGATCAGGCAGATATTTCACGTATTGTCGTTTGCGCGGCTTGGCCGTGGCAACCGTGGTTTTGGCGACAGTTGTCATTCTCCGTTCGCCGGTGCCGCTTTATGCCCAGTATTCGGGCTACGGCGTCAATCAGGCGGTGGGCGGAATCTCGATCAAGTCCGACGGACTGATCGAAAACGCCGGTATCGATAAGCTTGGCAAGCTCGGGGCCGAGCGTGCTCGGCTGATCAAGAAAGCGCCGGGCGATCTCAATGCGGCCGCCGCGCTCCGCAAGGTCTCGCTCCGTGGACTGGAAGAAGCCATTGCAGGGGCGTTGAAGTCCGGCAAGCCGCTGTCGGAGGAGATGTTCTTCCTGGCTGGGCTACAAGACATTCGCTATGTCTTCGTCTATCCGGAGCAGAGGGACATCGTGCTGGCCGGCTTCGGCGAGGGCTGGCGCGTCGACAACCGCGGCAACGTTGTCGGTGTGGGCACGGGCAAGGCCGTGTTGCTCCTGGACGACTTGCTTACCGCGCTGCGGACTGCCGCGACTTCAGCCCGCGGCGGCATCAGTTGCTCCATCGATCCCACTCAGGAAGGGATGCAGAAACTGCGTACCCACGCGGCCAGTTTGACGACCATGAACAACCAGAAGGCCATTGCTTCGGGCCTGGAGAGGGCCTTGGGGCGACAGGAGGTCAGTTTCACAGGTGTGCCGGCGACTAGCCACTTTGCCTGCGTGTTGGTGGCGGCCGATTATCGTATGAAACGACTGGCAATGAACTTCGACCAGTCGCCCGTACAGGGCATGCCCAGTTTCTTGCACATGTACAAATCGACCGATATGGGCATGGACAACATGTTGCAGCGTTGGTGGCTGGAGCCGAAGTATGAGTCGGTGCTTCGTTCGGCGGACGGGTTGGCATGGGAATTCGACGGCGCGGGCGTGAAGTGCATGACGGAAGAGGACTTTGCCGCAGCCAGTGGTCGCGAGCAGACGGGCAAATCGAATGCCATCGCCCAGAAGTGGGCCGACAACATGACCGCGCATTACGATGAGCTGGCGGTGGCCGATCCGGTCTTTGGCGAACTGCGCAACTGCATGCAGTTGGCGTTGGTCGGTGCCCTGGTGGCCCACGAGCGATTGGCGGACAAGGCGGGTTGCAGTTTTCCCGCGCTGATGGAGGAATCGACCCTGAAGACGCTCGAGTTGGCCGCCCCCACGCAGGTTGACAGCCGCGTGAGCATGGTGAAGCAGAGCGGCAAGTGGATCATCAGCGCATCGGGCGGCGTGAACATTCGCCCGGGCGAAATCGTGAGCAAGGCCCGCCAGAGTTCCGCTCCTGCCGAAGCCCGCAGCAAGGCCGTGAATGCAGGTGGCACGACTTGGTACTGGAACTAAGCCGTAGGATCCTCGGCATTCAACTGCACGTTGTCGATAAAGACCGTATTATCGCCGCCGGACGGATTGGGGTCGACACCGACAAAGTAGACGGTGTGCAGCCCCGATGTTGGAACGGTGAAATTCATCGTTTCGCAGAGGCCGTACCTGGTGGTGGCCGGCGTACTTATGCCCACGGGTGGATTGCTGAGACTGTCGATATAGACATAGATCGAATCGTACTGCGTCTGGTAGTCTAAACGCTGGTCTGCTAGGAACGAGATGTTGTACTCCATGCCGGCGTTTAGATCCACCTGTTGACTCATGCTGCCAGTATTCTTGATGTAGGCAACTTGATAGCCGCTGGGGGCGCCGGGATTTCCGGCCGTGAAAGCGCTGTCATTGGTGCTGATGCCGGCTGAACCCTGAAAACTCCAGGCGCCGGGATCACTGGGATCGGGTGCGTAGGCATTCGCGGCCAAGGGCACGTCCTCAAAGCTGCCGTCACTGATGCCGCCCCCCGTGGTAATCATCACGTCGTCGATGAAGGCGGTGCAGTCGGTGCCGCCTGATGTTGGTGTGCCCTGGAATGTGATAGTATGCTGCGTGGCGGTACTGAACGAGAAATTCTGCGTCTGGTAGGGCGTGTAGAGGTAGGTGGTCGTCGAACCGGAGACAATGCTGGCCACGCTCGGCGTGACGGTGGCGTACACAACGCCATCGACAAGGACCTGGATGGTCTCGCTCTGGTAATTGTTGCGCGGGGCGGCATCGAACGATATGCTATAGGTGGTGCCCGCATCCAAGTTGACGGTCTGAGTCATGTAGCCGCCGTTCTTGATGTAGGCGGCCTGGTATCCATCGGGGGCGTTCGCGCAGCCGCTGGTGAACCCGCTGTCATTGGTGGTTATCCCGGCCGAACCCTGGAAATTCCAAGCGGTACCACTGGGCGTCGGCGCGTAAGCGTATGCGGCCAAGACCGGCGCTTCAAAGCTCCCGTCGCTGATCGCGTCGTCCAGCGTGGTCAGGGTCACGTTGTCAATGAACGCCGTGCTTTGGCTGCTCGTTGTCATGCCCTGGAACGTGATGGTGTACGTGGTGGCCGTGGTGATCGGGATATTCAACGTCTGGTAGGACGTGTAGGGGTAGCTGGTCGTGGAACCGGAGACAATGCTGGTCGGCGTGACGGTTGCGTACACAAGGCCATCGACAAGCACCTGGATGGTCTCGCCGGGGTAATTGACGCGCGGGGCGGCCAAGAACGACAGATTGTACAAGCCGTCATCCAGATACATGGTATAAGTCATGCTGCCACCGCCGGTAATGTACGCGACCTGCGACCCTTGGGGGGCGCTGGGGTTTTTGGACGTCAGGCCGCTGCCGTTGGTGCTTATTCCGGCGCCCGTGGCCGAGAACGTCCAAGGTGAGCCGCCGGGATTGGCTTGATAGCTGTTCGCGGCCACGGACGGCGACTCGAAACTGCCGTCGACGATCTGGTCGTCCGTCGCCACCAGCGACAATTCATCGATCAAGGCGGTATGCTTGCCGCTGACCAAACCCTCGAACTCGATGGTGTTGGATTGGCTTGTGACCGTGAAATTCCATGTGTAGTAATAATGGTAGTTGCTGCTGAAAGGGGTGATCGGAGCACTGATTGGCAGACCGTTGAGCAATACCTCGATTTGCTGGTTCCCGGCCTGTCCATTCACGCACTGGGCAGCATAAAACGAAAGGCTGTAGCCGCAATTGGGAACCAGGTTTACGGTCTGGATCATGTAGCCGGTCCCTTGAAGATAGGCCACCTGCGAGCCGTTAGGGGCATTGGGATTGCCGGACGTGATGCTGCTGCCGTTGCTGGCAACGCCAGCCGTTCCCGTGAATGCCCAGGCCGTACCCGTGGGATCGGGCTGGGATTTCCCTAAGGCCAACGACGGTCGCTCGAAGCTCGGGTCGTCAATGCCGTTGGCGGTGAGGGTTACCTGATCGATAAAGGCCGTGCTGTCGTCTTTGTTGGGGTCCATGCCCTGGAACACGATTTGGTGCTCCCCGGCCGCGACCGCAAACGTCGTCGTATAGTAATAACCGTAGAGCGTGTTTACGGGATCGATATTCTGACCGTACAGTGTACCGTCGACCGACACGTCGATCGTCTGGTAGCTCGACTGGTAGATCTCACGTTGAGCTGCCAGGAACGAGATCTCGTAAGTACCGGCGTCCAAGTACACCCACTGGCTCATGCTGCCGCCGTATTCGAGGTAGGCGACTTGCGAGCCCGCGGGGGCGTTCTGGGCCACGCTCCAGTTTGTGACAAACGCGCTACCATTCTTGGCTATGCCGGCCGTGCCCGTGAATTGCCAGGCCGATCCGGGGGTGTCTGCCAGGTAGCTGTTTACGGGCAAGGGTGGTATCTCAAAACCTCCGTCGGCGATCGAGTCCTGCACCGGCGAGAGCACCACGGAGTCGATAAAGGCCGTGCTGTCGGCGGTCGACGGACTCTGTCCCACGAATGTGATGGTGTGCGTGCCGGCTGTCGTCACTGGGAAAGTGTAACTTTGGTAGGGCGCGTAGGAAACCGTGTAGTTGACGTTATCGGTGGTGACTGGTGCCGTCGGGGTGATCACGCCAATTGGTTGGGAAAAGTTGGTGTCGAGATAAATGTCGATCGTCTGTGCCCGGGTTTGATAGTTGAGCCGCTGGGCTGCCATCAGCGAGATATCGTAGACGCCGGTTTCCAAGGTGACGGTTTGGCTGATTGCGCCGCCGTCCTTGATGAAGCCAACCTGGGAACCCTGCGGCGCACTGGGATCGCCGTACGTGAAGCCGCTGCCGTTGCTGCTTATGCCGGCCGTTCCCGTGAACGTCCAGGGCGAAGTGCTGACAGGGACCTGATAGGGGACATTGTTGCCAAACGTCCATACCGTATTGCTGGCCCCGGCCTGGCCGGGTGACCCCATCTGGTACGCCTGCGACTGCAACACAGGCGCCTCGAAGCCGCCGTCGCTGATTGCGTTGGTTGTCAACGTGGCGATCGACAACAGTTGTCGGCTCTCAAGACTTTCCACGCCTAGCCGCCGCACGTGTACACGTCGCGTCGCCTTGCGGTGTTTTTTCGTGGTGAAGGCTGCTAGCAGTCTCTGGTAGATCGATCGTAACATCGCTTCTGCTCCCACAATGGGCAACGGGTCCGAGAGCGGATCAAAATAACCGGAGTGCCTATGGCGAGGTCCTGCTCCGGCCCGGTTCCGACGATTGCCGGTCAAGTTAGACGAGAATGGGGGCAGATAATAGCCGGAACGTGGATTTGGATCGAGAGCAATTTTGGCCCAATCTGCGGTAAACCGCGAGACAGCTTTCAAACAACGGCCAAGTTCTATATACTTTCCCGTATGGAGCAACCAAAAATGGCAATGACCCCCCCTGACACCTCCCCAGACTCCTCTCTCGAAAAGCCATCCGCCGCGCCGAGTTTCGAACAAACACTTAACCGGTTGGAAGAGATAGTCCACCTCTTGGAGGAGGGAAAAATTGGTCTGGATGAGGCCCTGGTGCGCTACGAAGAAGGCGTGGGATTGTTGCGGAAGGCATACGACTTGCTAGAGAAGGCCCAACGTCAGATTTCTCTGCTCAGTGGAGTGGATTCCGAGGGGAATCCCCTCCTTCGCCCGATGGAAGACGCAGCCAGCTTCTCCTTGGAACGAGACATCGCCGGGCCTGCTTCCGCGGGGGAAACCCGCGGAAAAGCGGCTGGCCGGCGGGGAAAGCGGCCTGTCGATCAAGACTTGCCGTAAGAGGGGGCTTGGCTCTGCATTTGATCGGCCATAGACGTTTGAGCGATTCCAAATTAGAATGATGTGTTGCGAGCGGTTGTCCATACAAGGAATCTCTGCCAATTTTCACGCATCATATTGACTCGAACCGCGCAGAGCGTGAATCCCCCGCTTGTATGCTCATGACCAAAACCCTGTCGCCCTCCCTTGCACCCTACGTGGACCGCCTTGGTCCGCAGATTGAAGCTGCGCTCCAACAGTATTGTTGTTTGCCTGCTGGTTGTCCCGATGCATTGCGCGAGGCCATTCGCTATAGCCTTCTGGCACCGGGAAAACGATTGCGGCCGATGCTCGTGCTGATGGCCGCCGAGGCCTGTGGTGGAAGCCTTTCGGTAGCGATGCCAGCCGCATGTGCCGTGGAGATGATCCATACGTATTCGCTGATCCATGATGATCTGCCCGCTATGGACGACGACGATCTCCGCCGCGGCCGGGCTACATGTCACAAAGTCTTCGGCGAGGCGATGGCGATTCTTGCCGGCGATGGCCTGTTGAGCCTGGCCTTTCACGTCTTGGCCGAAGGTATGCACCCCCCGATTGTGGCAGTCGCCTGTTGCGCGGCCTTGGCTGAGGCATCCGGCCCTTGCCAGTTGGTGGGTGGGCAGGCCGACGATATTGCCGCCGAGCGCGCCGCAACAGACAACGCCGCTCCAGGTTGCCGGCCTGTCGTGTGCGACCGCAAGCATCTCGAGTCGATCCACGCCCGCAAGACCGGGGCCATGATCCGCGTATCCCTTCGTTTAGGTGGATTAGCTGCCGGGGCCGTGCCGGAACGCCAGAAGGCACTTGACGAATATGGCCGCAGACTTGGATTGGCCTTTCAAATCACCGACGATCTATTGGATGTTCGCAGCACTGAAGAAAACATGGGCAAGCGGGTGGGTAAGGATGCCAAGAAGGGCAAAATCACCTTCCCGCGGCTGCTAGGAGTTGACGAAAGTGCAGTGTATGCAGGACAATTGATCGCTGAAGCGCTTGCGGCGATGGAGCCGCTGGGACCTCAGGCAGAGGGCCTGATTGCGCTGGCCCGTTACGTTTTGGAGAGAAACCGCTGATGGACAAGATTCTTTCCACGATCGGCTCCCCTCGCGATTTGCAAGGGTTGTCGCATCAGGAACTGACCCAGTTGGCCGCCGAGATCCGCGAGGCCCTGTGTAGCCTCGCATCGCGGCGGACGGCGCATTTTGCCTCCAACCTGGGCGTGGTTGAACTCGCCTTGGCCTTGCACACGACCTTCGACTTCAGCCGCGATCGACTGATCTGGGACACCGGTCATCAGATCTACCCGCACAAGCTTCTCACCGGGCGCTACAAGGACTTTCATTCCATGCGTGTCCGCGGCGGCCTCATGGGATATCCCAATCCGGCCGAAAGTCCTTACGACCTGTTCCTTACGGGCCATGCCGGTTGTGCTACGAGTTGCGCCTTGGGCATGCGTTGTGCCGATGACCTGATACGGCCCGAGGAAAACCGCTGTTCTGTGGCGGTCGTGGGCGACGGGGCCTTCAGTTCCGGCGTCGTCCTGGAGGCATTGAACCACGCCGGAGGGCTGAAAAAGAACCTGATTGTCGTGCTCAACGACAATAAGATGTCGATTTGCCCGCGCGTTGGCGGCCTGGCCGAGTCGTTGGACCGCGTGCGCATGAATACCCTGTATGCGGGTTTGAAAGCGGAAGTGCAAAAAATGCTCGCCCGCGTGCCCGTGATCGGCGATCCGGTCGAGCGGTTCTTGCACCAGGTCAAAGACGCCGTGAAGGCCGGCATGGTGGGCGGCATGCTTTTCCAGGAGCTGGGGTTCAGTTACCACGGTCCGGTCGACGGCCACAATATTCGCCAGTTGCAGAAATATCTGGCCATGGCCAGGCAGGTCAAGGGGCCGGTGTTGCTCCACATAGTGACCGAGAAGGGCCACGGCTACGATCCCGCGGCCGAAGACCCCGTGTTGTTCCATACGCCCGCGCCATTCTCCCGCACGAACGGCGAGATTACGTTCAAGAGCAATGGGGCCAGGACCTTCACGGCGGTCGCTCGCGACACGCTGCTGCAGGAAATGGGCCGCGAAGGCTCACGCGTGGCCGTTATTACCGCCGCCATGTGCCAAGGCAACATGCTGGAACCGATCCGCGAGCGGTTTCCCGATCGCTTCTTCGACGTGGGGATCTGCGAGTCGCACGCTGTGGCCGTGGCCGCCGGCATGGCCAAGGCGGAAATCCGGCCGGTGGTGGACATTTACAGCACGTTCCTACAACGCTCCTACGACCAGATATTCCAAGAGGTCTCGCTCCAGGACTTGCCGGTAACGCTGCTCTTGGATCGGGCCGGCCTCGTGGGACCCGATGGCCCGACGCACCATGGGGTGTTCGATATTGCCTATCTCCGCGTCTTTCCCAACTTGGTGGTCATGTCGCCGGGCGACGAACACGATCTGGAACTAATGATCCCTTGGTGCGTGGCCCACGATCACCCCACGGCGATCCGGTACCCCAAGGCCAACGTGGTCCGCGTGAGTCGCGGCGCGTTGCCTGGTGAAGTGGCCCCCATCGAACTGGGTGAGTCGGAATTGGTCCGGCCTGGCGCCGACGGTGTGCTTATCGCTTTCGGCCCCCTGTTGCAGCAGTGCCTCGAGGCCGCGGAAGAACTGGCCGAAGAAGGTGTCGAACTGGCGGTGATCAACGCCCGCTTCGTCAAGCCGTTGGATACGCGGGCGATCCTGCAGGCCATCCGCGAACATCCGTTCGTGGTCACGGTCGAAGAAGGCTGCCTGATGGGTGGGTTTGGCAGCGCCGTGTTGGAAGCGGCGAACGACGCGGGTCTAGGCACTAGCCATATCCGCCGCCTGGGAATTCCCGACCAATACATCGAACACGCCGATCGGTCAGAACTGTTGAGTAACCTGGGACTTACCGGCCGGGGGATTGCCGAAACGTGCCGTACGTTGGCCGGCCTGGAGCAGGCCCCCTCGCAATCCACTACCCGCGGCGCACGGTCATAGGTTTTCGCCATATGACTCGTCCCGGGCCACAACCGATCTCGTTTCCTTCCAACCAGCGGCTCCGTGTGATCCTGCTGAGCACGGGCCAGCGTTCCTACTTTCTGGACGAGATCGGGCGTCTCCGTCCCCTGATCGAGCGCTATGCCGACATCGCCGCCGAAGATTTTAGCGGCGAAGAGGATGTTTCCACCGCGGAGGCCGACTTCGCCATCGTTTTCGGCGGCGACGGCTCGATCCTGCGTGCAGCCCATCAAATGGGCCAACGGCAACTGCCGGTCATTGCCGTTAACCTGGGAAGATTGGGGTTTTTGGCCGATGTTTCGGCCGAGGAACTGATCAATATCCTCGATGAATTGACCACTGGCCGGCTGCAGGTCATTGAGCACCTGATGTTCGATTGCCAACTCATTCGCAATGGTGCGGCCGAATTCCGGAAGATGGGCCTTAACGAGATAGCCGTGCGGACTGGTCCGCCGTTTCTCTTGATGGACATTCATCTTTACGTTGACTCGGAACTGGTAACAACGTATAGTGGCGACGGTTTGATTATCAGCACGCCCGTCGGATCGACGGCCTATAGCCTTTCGGCGGGCGGGCCGATCTTGCGGAAGGACTTGGAGGCCGTGGTGATCATGCCTCTTAGTCCGCACACGTTAACGATGCGTCCGGTCGTCGATTCCGCCGATCGAGTTTACGAGATGGAGGTTGTGGAACCCCACCCGGAGACATCGGCCGTGGTCGATGGCCGTGTGTTGTGTCGATTGAAACCGGGCGACCGTGTCCGTGTAACCCGTGCCCCTGTGCGATTCAAGCTTGTTGCCCCGCCAGGCCACAGCTACTACCGCACCTTGCGTGAAAAACTGCATTGGGGCGGACAACTTCGCCGTAGAAATTCGTAAAGTGTATCCGGCACACTCCGTGTGCCGCCTAGCAACGGCACACGGAGTGTGCTGGATACATTGAAATCCCCGCCTATTGTCTCGAAAGGAGTCGAGCAGTGAAAATCGGCATGGTTGCTGGAACATTGTTGTGCGCCGCGGTTTACCTATCCTGTGTGGCAGCCTGGGCCGACGAACCCAAGGCCAAGCAGTCCGAGCCCCAGGAATATCTCCTCCGCTACAAGTTTCATCCCGGCGATGCGCTGCGTTGGACCGTGCTTCACCGTTGCCGCATCCGCACTTCGGTTTCGGCCAGCACGCAGACGGCCGAGACGACAACCACCTCGATCAAGGTTTGGCGCGTACACGATGTGCAACCGGACGGCACGGCGGTTTTCGAGCACCTTGTGGAAACCGTCGACATGCGGCACCGTCTTAGTGGCCGCGACGAAGTACACTACAACAGCCGCACCGATCTGTGTCCTCCGCACGGTTTCGAAGACGTTGCTCGGGCTGTGGGTGTGCCCTTGGCAGTGGTGACGCTCGACGCGCAAGGCAAGGTCTTGAAGCGGCAGCAGAACTTCGTCAGGGCGGCGGTGGCAGGGCAGGGTGAGATCACGATTCAATTGCCCGAGCGGGCCGTGGCTGTCGGCAGTTCCTGGTCGAACCAGCGAAACATCGAGGTTCCACTTCCCGACGGCGGCATGCGGCAGATCCGCACCAAGCAGAGCTACAAGCTGGAAAGCGTGAAGACGGGCGTGGCCACGATTTCCATGTCGACGCAGATTGTGACACCGATCAATGATCCAGCCATCGAGGCCCTGGTGCTGCAATACGAGTCTAGCGGTAGTGTGCGATTTGACATCGATGGCGGGCAGATTCTCGGCTGCCAGAGCGACGTCGACCGCAGCGTCGTCGGTTTCCGCGGCGAGGCCAGCAGTATTCGCTACGTCGGCCGCTCGACGGAAGAGTATCTTGCGCCTCCGCCCAAGGTGGCGGTCGTGGCCGCGAAGCGGTAGATTTATATCGGACTTGCCGGATCTGCCGTGCGAGCCCAATTGCTGTACCCGGTAATCTGTCTCTGCACTCGCCATCGCCGAGCAAGCTTCCGGCCTTGTCGTGCCGATGCTGATTCTGATGGTCAAAAAATATGGGAACCTGTTGTTCGTGCTCGCGGCGGTCGGGGCGATCGCCGTGCCGGTGGTCTATTTCCGCTTCTTCGACCACGGCAAGACGTCCTCGGCAACGGCCGAAACGCCTGCGGGCGCTAGGCAGGCGGCAATCTTCGCGACGGGCGCGGGCAGCGAGGGTGCGGCAAACATCGCCGGCCCCGTAACGCCCGACGCGCCGGCCATCCCGCGGTCGAACGTGCGCGTCCACGACGCCAGCAGTGTCTTCGATTTCCAGATCACGCCCGAATGGATCGTGGCCCACTGGCCGGCCGTCTCCACCGGGCTGGCCCAACTCCAGTTGGAAGGCTATCGTGTGCCGCTGGTGACGGGCACTGCTCAGCACGACCTGGCCGGATCGTTGACTTACTACTTCAATGCCGAGCAGAAACTGTGCCAGATCACTTTTGTCGGCACGACGGGCGACCCCCGGCCACTAATTGGACTGCTGACCAACCGTTTCCATCTGACTCGGAAACTGGTGAACGATCCGGGCCTGGTGATCTACGAAGCGGTCCACGCCGACAACCGGCCGGCCAGCAGTCTGCAGATCCGCCTGGCGCAGCAGGACCAGCCTAACGAGCCGTATCGGCGTTACGACCTGACACTTTCCGTGGAACGGCCGGTCGAATAGGCGTCTCGGGGCCGGCCAGTCAATGCAAAGAACTGCCAGATGAGCAAGTAGGCCCCTCTTGCCGAGAGGGACGATTGTGCGCAGCGCTGTTCGGAAACATGGGGTCATCCCCTTGGACGGCGCATTTTGGTCCCTTCCGGCAGAAAGGACCTACTTAACGGCTCTACACACCGCCGTCCGAAGGGCCGTCGTCCAGATCGCGCCAGACCATGGGCCGGCGGGAATACGGCTCGATCCGCAAGACTGTCTCGCCGTTCTGGAAAATGCGGACGGTGCCGTTGCTCTGGCTGACCGTGATGGCCACGGCGTTGGTGGCCCGACTGATCGCCGCCGCCGCCCAGTGCCGTGCGCCCAACCCTTTGGACAACGTCACGTCGGCCGCCGAACAATCCAGGTAGCGGCAGGTGGCCTCCACCGTGCCGTCGGGTGAAACAATGATCGCCCCGTCCATCTGGGCGATCTCCTTGATCCCCTCGCGGACGCGGGGATCGTTGAGATTCCGCTCCTTGCGACTATAGCCCTTGACCGGGTCGAAACCCACGGAGCGGCTGCAAGCCAGGACCTTCCGCGAGTCGCCGACGACGAAGAGCGTCCCCACCGGTTTGCCTTCCCGGCCTTCGCGGCCGATATCCACGGCCAAGTCGACCACGATTTTCAGCGTGTCCAGGGGCACGCGGATTTCCAATTGGCGGAGGTCGCGGCCGGTGAGGCGGTTGAGGTGCTCGTCGAGATTGATCACACTCAGACTGTCGATAGAATCGGCGTCAAAGCTGCTATAAAGGGCCACCACGGCGGAACCCGGAGCGAGGATGTCGTCGGCCACGCCTTCCAGAACGGCTTGCGTCAGCTTCTCATAGACCGGATTGTCCGGCATGTCGAGGCGGATCGGCTCCAGGCCGGCCTCCTTGGCGCCGGTGAGTTGGTCGGAGGTGTCGGCGGCCACCAGCAGTTTGGTCTCCGGGGCCATGTTCCGCAGACGTGGCCAGTCGGCCGTGCCCTCGACCAAGAGCAGAATCGCATCGATCCCGGCCGTCTCGGTCATGTGGACGGCGAGCGAGAAGAGGGTCTTGAACTGCTCGGTCAGTCGCAGGGGTTGCATGCTGGGGGTCCCGGTCTGCTGTCGGTACTGGAGCGGGACATGAAAGTGCCGCAGGTTGGCGGGCTGGCCGTCGTGCAAGACGCGCCATGGTTGACAGGCTGGGGGCTGGCCCTGGTCCTTGTGGCCCTGGTCCTTGTGGCCCTGTTCCTTGTGGCCCTGTTCCTTGTGGCCCTGTTCCTTGTGGCCCTGTTCCCCAGCGCCGATGTTCTCGTGTGGTTGCGGTGCGCTCGCGGTCCGTTCGACGAACCAAGCCTCCCTGTTTGCTAAGCACAACATGTCCTGAAGTCCACCCTATGGTACGAATTCTCGCCGTCTTTGGCAACGCCAGCAGGGGACAGCCCGCGATTTTCTGCTTTGCACGTAGGGTGGGCTTCAGCCCGCCTCTTGCAAGATTCGGTATGTAGACGGGCTGAAGCCCACCTTACCTTGACCGCGTTCCAAGCTCAGAGCCGCAAGGGTTTTTTCTCGCAGCCCTCTCAGATCGGTTTCCTGCCGCCGCTAGTAACAAGCATCGGTTGTCGGTGCAGAGAAAAGAGTCGAAAACGGCCATTTCCCACCGCTTCCAGGGCGCGGTGGGGACCGCCGCAACCGATCTAATGATACCACCAGAAGATTCGCTGCGCGAGCGAGACTGGCGGCTCCTGTCCCGTCTTCACATACTGCCGCCAACGATCGATTACCGCGGGGTCGCCGGCGTCGGTGCCGAGGCTCTTGCCTGTCGATTCTTCCAGGGCGGCCATCACGCGATGCTTCATGGCGGGGTCGGGGTCGTCCAAGCCCGGGGCCAGCGCCCGGGCTGCGGCGGGATCGTGGGCGTGACCCAGGCCGCGCGCGGCTGCCATGCGGACGTCGCGGTCGCTGTCGCTGCTGAACACGCCTTCCAGCACTTGCACCGCGGCGGCATCGCCGCGCTTGCCCCAGAGACCGCAGACGATTACTCGCACGTCCGGGTCCCAATCCTTGGCGGCGGCGCGGAGCGCGGCGTCAGCCGTCTGACCGCCATACACGGCCATCGTGCGCAGAATCTCGCCGCGCATGTTCGCGTCGGGCTCCGGTTTACGAAGTTGCTGGGCCAGTTCCTGACAAATCGATTCCCGTTGACCTGGGTCGGTGGTCTCCGGCGCCTTCTTGACCAACTCCTGGAGACTCTTTTTGCGTTCGCTAGGAGTGGTGATGCCGTGATTATCGGTCACATGGTTGCCAAACGGACACCAGCTCGGCAGTTTCTGCTCGCAACCACAAAGGCCCGCCAGGAGGCCGAAGATCAGCAAGCAGTTTACGCCTCTTCGCTTCGCGATCATCGGTGATTTTTCCCCTCAAGAGCCGAAAAAGCCACACCCTCAAACGATATAATGGCGGGACTATAACATCGCTAGCCGATACCGCCAAGACGAATTATGACTGGATTCGTGATTCCACATGTCTAACCTTAGCCCGATTGTAATCAATGCGGTCGAGCTGACGCTGGAGACTCTGGCCTTTAGTTTGCCCTTGGGGACAGCCGTCGCTTGGTTGCTGCTGCGGAGCGATTTGCCGGGGCGGAGGATGGCTTGGAGCGTCCTCTTCGTGCTGCTGTTCTTGCCGCTTTACTTGCAGTCCAGCGCCTGGCAGGCCGGGTTTGGGCAACAGGGGTGGTACGCGCACGGCAGCGGACCCTGGCTAAGTGGATGGAATGCGGCCGTTTGGGTCCACACGCTGGCGGCCATCCCCTGGGTTGTCTTGTTTGCCGGACTGGGGCTGTGGATCGTCGAACCCGCGTTGGAGGAACAGGCCCTGCTCGATGGCAGCCCTTGGCAGGTGTTTTGTCGCGTCACCTTCCCCGCATGCTCGCCGGCCTTGGGCCTGGCGGCGGTTTGGGTGGCGACGTCTACGGCCGGCGAAATGACGGTGACCAGCCTTTTCTCGGTGCGGACCTATGCCGAGGAGATTTATACGCAATTTGCCACGCACGATGATGCGGCTGGGGCCATACAGCCTCTGCTTCCGGGCATCCTTGGCACGCTCATGCTGCTGGGCCTCGGCATGTTCTGCTGCGTTCGGCTGGCCCGTGCCCCGCGGCTGTTGAACCTGCGATCGAGTCGCACCTTCGCCCTGCACGGGTGGCGATGGCCACTGGCGCTAGGCATGCTGGCGGTGATGTTGCTCCTGGCCGGTGTGCCGCTGGGAAATCTCCTGTACAAGGCCGGGGTCTTGGTCTCCCAGACAGAAACGGGCCGCGTACGGACCTGGTCGACAGGGAAGTGCCTTGGGATGATCCTGCTGGCGCCGTGGCAATGCCGCCGGGAGTGCACATGGTCACTGGTGATCGGCAGTTTGGCGGCCACGGCGGCGGTGATGGTGGCCACCCCGTTGGCATGGCTGGCCCGAGAATCGCGCTGGCTGGGCACGCTGGCCATAGCCTTGGCGTTGGTTTGCCTCGTGGTGCCCGGTCCCCTGTTGGCGTTGGCGGTCATCAGTCTGCTGAATCAGCCCGGTCTGCCTTGGCTGGTCTGGCTGTACGACCATTCGATCCTCGCCCCCTGTTTGGTACTGACAGTCCGGGCCATGGGGCCGGCGGTCCTGGTCTTGTGGCATAGTTTTCGGACGATCCCCCAGCCCATGCTCGATAGCGCCGCAACGGAGGGCTGCGGTTGGGCTGGGCAAATTGGGAGGATCGTGTTGCCCCAGCGGTTGCCGGCGTTGGCGGTAGCCTGGCTGATCGGACTGGCGTTGGCGCTGGGCGATTTGACGGCAGTCAGTCTCGTCTCGCCTCCGGGGTTAGAGATGCTTTCCGTCCACGTGTTCAACCTCGTGCATTACGGAGTGGAGGACCAGGTGGCCGGCATCTGCCTGGCGCTGACCCTGGGATTGTGCCTGCTGGCTGTCGTAGTGGCGCGGTTGGCTAGGCGGGTCTGACGTGAAGCGTAGTGGCGAGTGGCTGGTGCCGGTTGGGGTGGCTGGGGCAAATCGCAGCATCCGTTGCTATACCGCAGCCGCCCACGGTTGTTATAATAGACCGTGTTGGAACGATCCCGATTCTTTTTCCGCCTAGTCTATGTTCCATGCTCCATCCAAGTTCCGCTGCTTCCTGTCGGCCGCGCTGACCGTGGCAATCACCTGCTCGTCGGCCGCGGCGATGGACCACGTGATGGTGCGCCGCGATCGGCAAACGCTGCCCGTCGATGGCCGCGTCGTGCTGGTCGCCCAGGACGGCGGCTTGTTGTTGCTGGCTCGCGATGGTCAACTCTGGCGGATCCTGCCCCCGGAAATCGTCAAGCGCACGAGCAACGACGCGCCTTTCCGCGCCTACACGCCGGAACAGATGACGAAGAGCGTCATGGCCGAACTGCCCAAGGGCTTCGAAGTCTACCAGACGGCGCATTACATGATCGTCCACAACACGTCGCGCGCCTACGCCCAATGGTGCGGGGCCTTGTTCGAACGGCTCTACCTCGCCTTCCGCAACGCCTGGACCCACCAGGGCTTTCAAATGGTCGAGCCGGAATTCCGGCTCGTGGCGATCATCTTCTCCGAGAAAGCCGCGTATGTCAAATACTCGCAAAAGGAACTCGGCAACGCCGCGGACTCAATCTTCGGCTACTACAACATGGAAAGCAATCGGATGGTCATGTACGACTTGGCGGGCGTGGCCGTGAACCGTCCGGGCCGGAGTGTCGGTGTCGGGCATTTCAGCCAGTTTCTCGCCAACCCGAATGCCTCCGGAGCGATTTCGACGATCGTCCACGAGGCCACGCACCAGATCGCCTTCAACAGCGGCCTGCACCAGCGCTTGAGCGACTGTCCCAAGTGGTTCAGCGAGGGCATCGCCATGTATTGCGAGACGCCGGACCTGAAAGGGACCAAGGGCTGGGCGGGCATCGGCGCCGTTAATCGCACGCGCTTGGCCCAGTTCTGGCAGTACCAGCAGCAGCGACCGGCCGATTCGCTGACGACGCTCATCAGCACCGACAAGCGTCTGGTGGAGCCGAAGGAGGCCATCGACGCCTATGCCGAGTCCTGGGCGCTGACCTATTATCTCCTCCACAAGCATCCCAAGCAGTATGTGGCCTACTTGAAAGTCCTTTCCCGTAAGCAGCCCTTGGTCTTCGACGAAAAGGCGAAGCGGATCGAAGAATTCGAAAAGCAGTTCGGGCCCATCGACAAGCTCAACACCGACTTCATCAACTACATGCATACGTATTTGCCGTAGTTGGCTGGGCCTGGCGTTCCCTACAGAATTTCGGGCGGCGGAAGTGTCACCCTGCTTTGAACCATGCCGGTGTCCGCGGCTTTTCGACTTGCCGGCGAAACTCCGCAAGAATGATTTCCAAGGCCCGCACGTACGCGTCCGTGGTTGTGTCCAAGGCATGAAGATTCTGATTGCCGTCCGAATAAGCCAGCAACGCCACATCGTTCACGCCCTGCCGATTGCTGGCCAGCGCTTACGAGGGCAGCGAGTCGAACCAAGGTGGCGGCGGCCATAGCCAAGACGATCGCGATGGCCGAGGTCCGGCAACTCTCGAAGCTGGCGGATGTTCCGGTTTTACAATTCGGTCTGGCGAGTTCATGCGGTGCCTGGCAAGCGCGAACTTCGTTCAGCGGAGCAAAATCTCCGTTCTTGGGACGCCGCGAATCGCAGAATGCCGGCTCCTACCAGACCTCAAAGCCGCCGTAATGCCGGCATGCACGGCGCTCTTGATCCCCTCTGTTGCCAAGACATTTTCTAGTCGCACACTATTATGCCAGGCCGTGATTTCATTGATTGGTAGTCTATACCACGAAAACACGACCGTCAAGCGTCGTGCGAGACCTGGGATAGCTGCTGTTCAGCGGTCTCCGGATCGATCATGCCGTCCGTAATCTAGATTAACTATATCTTTCTTTCCCCCATTTTCCTTTCCCAAAATAGTCCGGCCGTTCGCGGCTGTTGCCGCTGATTGAGAAGAAAGGAAAATGAGGGAAAGAAGAGCACGAACTTGTCGTCCAGCCGCCGCTTGTACTGCCGGGCGACGACGTTGGCGGTCTTCTGGTCCTTCACGCGGCGTTAGAGGGTAATATCCTTGTCGGGCCCGACGTTGACTTCCACGCGGTCGCCGATGGGCACGTACTTGGTCTCGGTGCCGCCGACATAGGCCAGATCGTGGTTCTTATACTCCGAGAAGAGCCTGACGGTGCCGTTGGGTAGCGGTGAGAGGCCGAGATTCTCCATTGAGGAGAGCTTCTTCTCCTTGCCGGGCTCGTCCGCCAGTTTGACGTTCTTAAACCGGTAAAACTTGGTGAAATACGCCCTCACCCCCTGCCCCTCTCCCGGGAGGAGAGGGGAGGCTTGGTCGCGGTCGGAGAGCTTATAGATCGATTCCAGCGGCAAATCGGCCACCTTCAGGGCCACCAGCCGCTTGGGTTCTTTGTCCTTGATGTCCTCGCGGCCGTCGATTGTGAAGAGGAAGTATTCGGAGAGGCCCTGCTTCTGCACGTCCTTTCCCTTCTCGACGACGAGTCCGCCCGCGTCACTCGCGTTCCAGCGGTTGAAATCGCTTCAAGGTCAAATAAATCGACTATGGCACGAACGTGCCTGCGGAAAGAAATATCGGTATCGATCATCTCGAAGCGTAGCCGTCGCGGTTCTTCCCATTCAAGGATCCGCTGTTTGATGCTGCCCTTATCGGAAACACACTCTCGGGGTTCGCCGACACCGCCGACACCGGAAGGAAGGCGGCATAGTCTGGGTCGCGGAATCCCTAGGAAAAAGAGGAGCGGCGGCCGCAATTCCATTTGTGAATTGCAGAGTAGCGGCCATACGGTTCGTGGTAAAGCGTCAAACGCGTAGCTCGTGTGGACTTTCATGCCCGTGTCCGGAGGTTCTGTCGGCGGTCGCTCGCCGCCGCCCCTACCAAGGCCGCCAGCGTCCAACCACTTCAATTATCCGTCGCGGGGGCGGGCTGCACAAGCGGGCGGCGGCGAACGATTCGGGCTTAGTGCCGGTCCTTTCACAGGTGGTTTCTGAAGGTCCTGGTTATAAAGGCAGCAGCAGATTTTCGCAGCCAGTCACAAGACTACGGCTGCGTCTGCCGGCCTTGAAGGCTGTCCTTCTCTTCCAACACCTTGGCAATCCGCTGGAATTGGATCAAACCTCCGAGGTGAACCAGCCCTGCGTCGGTCACTTGGGTCTTCCGTCTCGGTAATCGTCAGCCCCTTCGTCCGCGCAATGTCCAGATCGAAGCTGAAGAACGATCTCCTTTCCGCCGCTGCATTCGCCCTGCTTGGCATCGTCCGATCCCTGTGCAATAATCGGAATGAAAGGGCGGCGACGTTGCCAACCGTGAATGCCCCTCAATGGAGATATTTCGATGGATGCAAAAAAGCTGTTTGGAAACGTCGCGTGGATTAGCAAGGACGGCGATCTCGATCTTACCAAGTTCCCTATCGACGGCACTTTGAAGCAGGCCATTTCGGGCGACATGGAACAGTTCCGATCAGGCGTAAACACGCTCCGTGCCATGCACAGTCACGGGCGAGATGAAGCGGGCATTTTCCTCGTGGGCCTCTTGGTGGCGTGCGACGAGAACTTAGATCGGCGTAGCCTGATAGTCGAGGCTTTGCAGGGCGTGAACACGAAGGCGTGCGCCGACCTGCTCTTTGCCGAACTGAAACGGGTGAAAAGTTCGAACACCACGCGGCGGTATTTGGCGGCGGTCATCAAGGTACTGGCATCGATGCCCACGAACCTTGTTCAAGAGGGATTCACGTTGCTAGCGAACGACACGTCGTTTTCGTACAAGATGCGGACTAAGTTCGAGGAAGCGATTGTTGAAAGCCGTCATTGCGAGGAAGAGTGGTTTTGAGCCGAGTACAAATGACGATCCGTTGTGACACCTATGCGACTTTCCGAAGATAAGATCAAGGCGGGCATCCTCCACCCTGACCGCGACGTGCGGGATGCGGCGGCAATGTACTTTTCCAGGTCGGCTTGCCGGTCGAGGTCTGCCGCGTTAGCGGCACGATGTGAATAGCCGCGGGTGGAGCGCAGCGCAACCCGCGGTTATGATATGCCAATGCGATCTCAGCCGCGTTAGCGGCGACACATTCCCCTCGCGCTGAATATCGGCGATTGCTCCGCGAAAACAGCGTTCCGTACGGCGAGCCATACCGCGCGTGAACCCTGTCGTGCCACTACGTGGCACACCCAACCAAATGAATCTGATTCCGCGAGTTGCGCTGCGCTCCACTCGCGGCTATTCACAGGTGACCGCTACGCGGTCGCAAGCCTGACCTTGCCGCCCGTACTTGAACTCCCGCGTTGTACGGCGACCGTCGGCGAAATGCCGGCTAGGTCTTGCACCGCATCCCGTACCCCACGCATGTGCCGGTTGCACCGCATTCGGCTCACCCCAGCCACCCGGCGTTCGCGGGGCGGAGATGGGCAATGTCGCACAGCCGCACGACGCGCGTGTTCTGCTGGAGCATTTCGCACGGCGCCTCCTCGGCCAAGCGGACGGAGATCTACTGCCCCCTGGCCCAGGTCACCTCCTTCACGACGGCCTATATCGCCTGATCGAGACCCAGGGCGATTTTGTCAACGGCAGCCCTTAGCCCCGATGCCCCTCATTCAGGAGGTAGGCTCGGGGTAACGGAGTTAGACGCCGGAGAAATACGCAGAGCGGCCAGAATCTCCAGTGGCGGACAAATGCGGAAATGGGTCTCGAAGCTGGCAGACAGATCCAATAGGTGGCGGTCGTAGCTGACCAAGTGCGAGGCCAGGCCGTTCCAAGCACAGAGGAGGAAGGCAATGTCGTCGGCGTCGGCAGGGTAGTGGGGCAAATGAAAAAACTCAATTTCCACGGCCTCGCCCAAGGCCGAGATCAATCCGATGAAGGCGACTGCGTCCGCGCGTTCCGCACTCAACGCCAACAATTTCTCCGCATACTCGTGCAACGTATCCCGCGAAAACAACAGCGTAAACTCGTTGGCCTGCCAACGGTCGATCAGTTCGCGGTTTGGGCTGTCCGGATGCGACGAGCGACTTGCGGCGATGAGCACATTGCTGTCGAGCACGGCACGAAAGGCCGGCGGACTACTGGCCATGTGAGAGTCTCTCGGTCAACGACCGCAAACGGGCAAAAAGCGTGGCACGATCCGCCTCCGCAGCGCGTAAAGCCGCGCCTTCGCGGAGTCCTTCCTCGACGACCGCCGCGACTTCGGACTTCGCCCGCCGCCTCCGCCATTGTTCCAAGTCAAACTGGTCGTTAATAAAGCGCTCCAAGCGAGCGGAAAAATCAGGAATTTCCCGGGCCTTCGCTTCTGCTTCGGGACTAACGCTGATGCGCATGACATACTCCTCGTCGAATGACTCTCCATTCCAATTCTACCGCTACCACATGCATTTTCCAACTCGTCCGCTGTCGCTCTCCGCTACGAGCTTGATTCTGAATGGACTGCATCGCGTCAGATGGTCTCAACTCACAAGCCGCCACGTTCGCGCAGACCAGTCCACCTACCGCAAGCACCTAACCGGCCGTCAGGTGCCGCTCGACGCGGCGGACGGCCTCGTCGATCTTCCATGTCTGCTCGGGCAGGCAGAGCGGTTCGTCATGGGCCATCCACTGGTCTACCCGCTTCTGGGCGGAAATCACCGTGCTATGGCTGCGGCGACCAAAAAAAGAGCCGATCTCGCTCAAGGCGGCCCGTGTGTGTTTCCGCGCTAGCCACATGGCCAGCATCCGCGGCTGGCTGACGCGGCGGGTCTTGCCGTCGGACTGCAAGGTCTGGGGCTCGAGACCGAAGACCTCGCAAACCGCCTTGGCAATGTCGCACAGCCGCACGACGCGCGTGTTCTGCTGGATCATTTCGCCCAGCGCCTCCTCGGCCAAGCGGACCGAGAGCTTCTGCCCCGTGGCCGCGCTGGTGGCCTGCAAGCGGCAAATGGCCCCGGAGAGCTCGCGGGCGTGGCCCGTCAACCGCGCGGCAATGAAGCGTTGCACGTCCGGGGGCAATTCGATCCCCATGCGGCTCGACAGGTGCTCGACAATGCCCAGCCGCGTGGTGTAATCGGGCGGCTCGATGCGGCAGACCATGCCGCCGGTAAGGCGCGTGATCAGTTCCGGCATGAAGTCGCTCAATTCGGCTGGCGGCCGATCCGCGGCAAAGACCAACTGCCGGCCGTCGCGCAGCAGCGTGTCGACCGTGTGCAATAACTCCACCTGGGTGGCCCGTTTCCCCGCCAGGAAGTGTAAATCATCGAGGACCAGCACGTTGACCCCGCGATACTTTCGGCGAAAGACAGGCAGGCCGTTTCCCCGCAGGGCCTCCAGGAATTGGCTGGTGAACTGCTCGGCGGAGAGATAGACTGTCGCCGTGGCCCGGCCCGCCTTCCGCTGGGCCGACCAGATTCCTTCCAGAAGATGCGTCTTGCCGACGCTCGTGGGGCCATGCAGAAACAGCGGCGTGATCTGTCCCGGGTTGCCGGCGACCATCTCGGCGGAATACATGGCCAGGCGATTGTTGGCGCCGACTACGTAGGTCGAGAGGGAAGCAAATTTCCGCGGCGAGAAGGCGGGGGTGGGCGACGACCCCACCTGTTTGGCCACAGCGCAGGTGCGGGCCGCTTCGCCCACTTCCGCACTTCTCGCCGCGTCGTGCTTGCTCTTGCCGTTGAAGGAAACCATCGCTTCTGCACCTGCTTGTGTCGACGGTTGACAGCCGGCCAGCTTGCCGGGTGGGCCAGCCATCGAATCGGTCCCGCCGCCGTTTGCGGCGGGAAGGTCAACTTGGAACTCCAACGCGGGGCACTGGCCGAGGACTGCCAGGCAGACCTCCTCCAGCGGCGTGCGGAAGTTCGCGCGAATCCAATCGAGAAAGAACTGATTCGGCGCCCCGATCGTGAGGACGCGGCCGTCCCACGCGATTCGCGTGCGCGGTCCGAACCACAGTCCGAATCGTTCTTTTCCGACCCTGTCGGCTAATGCGGTTAGCAACGCCGACACGATTTCCATATCGTCCTTGGTCAATTCCGTGTCACCCCGGCGCGCGCCCTACCCGTATGGCTGAGTCGGCGCACGGGTCGTGTCGCTTCGTCAAACCGAATGGGAAGAGCGCACTTGGCTGTGCGACGGCATAATGCCGTCATCGTTCCTGTTTTCCCGAAAAGGCGGGCGACTTTCCCAGGCTTCCACGGCCGGCGGAAGAACATCCGCGGGATGCCGCGCAGCACAGGGCGGACAGTACTCTGAACCGCCGGAAATGATCAGTCTTCGGCAGATGCCGTGCGGATCACTCCGGCCGCGCAAAGCACGGCCGACCGTCCCGTGCCGTTTTCGTAAATGTCGTCCGTCTTTTCGGGCCTCCAATTGCGTCACTCGTCTGCCTGATTCTAGCGTTGCTTGCGTTGCTGTCAAAGGTCTCGCCACGCCGGTTAGACGCGAATTAAATTTTTCTCGACCAGTCGCGCCAGTTTCCGCGAAAATCGTGGTCTTAGCGGATGCGACACTCGTTTCTTGTACCCGCGTTTCGGCAACATCGCCCGCGTGGAAAAACTGTTCAACGGCCTGCTCCCCACCCGCGTTCTACCCAAGGAAATAGGGGCATCGCGAGAACTCCGCCCGTTAAACGTATTAGGAAAGTGTTTTTCCCTCAAGACCCGTCGATCCAGTTTCGTCGAGAATCCGGATATAAACCGTCGTCCGGTCCCATGCCCGAAATCCGGCCGTCGCGTACATCCGCAGGGCGGGCTCGTTCGCCGCGTCCACTCCTAGCACCAGACGTTTGCCAAGCGATTGTCGGCAAAGCCATTGCGCATGGCGCACAATCTCCACGCCCCGGCCCCGGCCCCGCGCCGCGGGCAAGATCCCCATGTAAATCAGCTCCCAGGTCGCATGTTCCGGGTAATCGGTCAAGATCAAGCAGCCGATCTCCTCGCCCTGATGGCGGACGATGAGCCACCGCTCGGGGGCGAAGCAACCGGAGGCCCGATAGCCCTGCAGCACGTCGTCGGTGTTGCGGACTCCATTGACGACCGGACAATCCAAGCTGTCCTCGTAGGTCGCCTCGACAAGTTGGGCAAACCGCGCATGGAGCGTGTCGACGTAAGGTTGGAATTGCAGCTCGGCACAAGGCGGGCCGGAAGGGAATTGATCGGCCAGGCAAACCAGGTAAAGCAGATCGGACACGCGCTGAAAACCAGCGTCCACGAGCAATTGCACATCGGTTCCCGCATCGGGGGGCAAGAGGCACTGGACCATGCGAATGGCCGGTCTGGGCAGATCGTCAATGCCTTGGAAGAGCAGTTGCCGGGCCGTCTCTAGCGGCTCTCCGGCCACAAGACGGGGCAGCCAGACGGCGGCGGTCCGCCCCGGTTGCGTCTGGATGAGGATCGCTCCAGTCAATACCTCGCCGCGGAAGGCCCCCAAAACCCGGTAGCCGGACAAGGGTTGCCGTTGGACCGAGGTCCGCAGCGCGGCCACTTGCTGGTCGAACTGCGCCGGTTCCAGCGCTTGCAAACAGAGCCGTAGCCCGAGATCCTCCTGGTTTGGCGGAATCTGGGCAATGCGTGGGGGGGCAAGGCGGGACATGGAGTGCGGTGCGGCAGGATTCTGGTATAATTCAACAGTTCCTTTCATCGTATGCTACAATTGACCCTTCTGCAAAGGTCGGTGGGACATGAAAAAGATTTGGACTATTGGGATCGTGGTTTTGTTGGCGGCGGAACTGGGCACTACGTCGCCCCTGGCCGCACAGAGTGAGTTGGACCGGCTGGAATCGGGGATTCGCGCTGCCAACGGTCCGGCAGTAAGGACGGCTGCGGCCATCCCGCGGGTTTATCTTGGCGCGAGGGCCGACAACGATGTCGGTGGCGCGCGGGTGTTGAGCGTTGCCACCGGCGGACCGGCCGATCGCGCCGGTCTTCAGGCCAGAGATCTGGTGGTCGGCGCGGCGGGCCGCAAGATCCGCTCGATCGAGGAACTCTCGACTATTCTGGGCGGTTTCAAACCGGGCGACCGCCTGGCACTTGAATTGCTCCGCGGAAATCAGCCGCTGAAGATTGACATCATCCTGGCCGCGGCTCCGGGCGCGTCGTCTCCGCCCCTCCCCGGCACGGGACGAACGGAAGCCATTCCGCCGCCGCCGGGCGAGGCGCCGCTTTTGCCGGCGCCGGCCGATGTGCCGCTGACGTCGCCCTCGGATGGGCCTGCCTTCGGCCCGCCCGCCACGCAGCCGGTTGCTCCCAATAGCGCACAGGCCCAGATCGAGGATCTTCGCCGGCGCGTTGATCAGTTAGAGCGAAGAGTATTGGAGTTGGAGCGGGCGTTGAAGGAGTCGCAGAAGAAGTAACTACCGGCCGCCCACGATTTCTTCCACCAACTGCCGCGGCGCGCCGATGTCGAGGACATGCACGCGGCCGGTAAACTGCTCCACGCCGCGTGCCATGAAGCCGTGTTTCATGGCCACGAACGTGCATGTCTCGTCGGCCCGAATCGTGTGCTGGGCAGCCATGCCCGTATCGCAGTCCAGGCCGCTGGGCAAATCGACCGCCAACCGTTTCGCCGCCGTCGCGTTAAGTTGATCGATGACCTCGTCCAATGGCGGCCGGGGTTCACCTCTGGCGCCGGTGCCCAGCAGGGCGTCGACGATCCAGTCCATTCCCTCCAGTTGTACCGCCAGGCGGGCGGCATCGTGGCGGTTGCCGAACAGCTCGATCGGCACTTGGGCTTGGCGGAGGATCTTGAAATTCGCTTCCGCGTCGCCAGTCAATTCGGCTGGTTCGGCCCATACGAGTACACGGACCTCATGCCCGCGCAGATCGAGGTGCCGGGCGATCACGAACCCGTCGCCGGCATTGTTGCCTTTGCCGCAGCAGATCGCGACACGCAGACGGCTGCCGGACTCCGGTCTGGCAACGTTGCAGAGGACATCCACAGTGCCCCGCCCGGCGTTTTCCATGAGGACCAGGCCGGTCATGCCATATTGCTCGATCGCCCGGCGGTCGACCTCGCGAGATTGTTGCCGCGTGATAGTGGGGGGCATGCCAACTGGTCACCTTTCGGGAAAGACGGTAGAATACTGCAATCATAATCACTTGGACTGGGCGATTGAAAGGGCCACACCTGATGCCGATTTACGAATACACCTGCAAGGATTGCGGTAGCGATTTTGAACTCTTGATCCGGGGGGCGGAAAAACCTGTCTGCCCCTCCTGTGGCAAAACTCATCTGGCCAAGTCATTTAGTGTGCCAGCGGCCCATTCCGCCAGCGAAACGAAAGAGCTCCCCTGTGGTTCCCCCGGCTGTGGCATGGCCCACCAGTGCGGCGGCGGCATGTGCGGATTAGGGCATTGACGCCCAGCTTTCGTACCTTGACCGATCCGGCTAGCTTTGGTAAGTTCTATGGCTTTACTCCCTATTCCCGCCCGTTTTCCCTGGGGGAAGATGCTACAGTGCCATACGACAGTATAGTTTGTGTCAAACAAGTGCCGGACACGGCCAACATCACGGCCGAGGCCATGAAGGAAGACGGCACGGTCAATCGGGCCGCGCTTCCCGCGATTTTCAACCCGGAAGATCTTCATGCCCTGGAAACGGCGTTGGAGGTCCGCGACCTCTATGGCGGCACGGTCACTGTGTTGACCATGGGCCCGCCCAAGGCGGCCGAGGTGCTCCGCGAGTGCCTCTATCGCGGGGCCGACAGGGCTATCCTGCTCACCGATCGCCGCGCGGCGGCCAGCGACACGCTGGCCACCAGCTATATCTTGGCCCAGGCGATCCGCACCATCGGCCGCTACGACTTCGTCTTCTGCGGCCGCCAGGCGATTGATGGCGACACGGCCCAGGTGGGGCCGCAATGTGCCGAAAAACTGGGGGTTACGCAGATAACCTACCTGGAAAAACTGGTTAGCCTGGAAGACCATCGGGTGCAGATCCGCCGCAATTTTGGCCACGGTTGGGAGATCGTCGAAGCGTCGTTGCCGGTGCTGGTTACGGTTATCGAGACGGCCAACGAGCCCCGCCCGCCCGCCGCCCGTCGCGTCATGCGGCTGAAGCGTGCCCGCGTGCCCGCCGAAGTATTGGGCGAAACCAAAGAGGCGATGCCCAACGCCGCGGAAGAGGCTGTGGCGGCGGAAGCCCAGGCCCGCATCGAGGCCCTGCGGCAAAAGGATCTGCTCCTGGAGCAATGGGACTTGGACCGCATCGGCGCGGACCTCAATCGCTGTGGCCTGGCCGGTTCGCCGACCAAGGTCTTCCGCATCCAGTCGATCGTCTTGACCAAGTCGGGTTACACCGAGATTCCGGCCACGCAAGAGGGCGTGAAACAACTGGTCCACGAACTGGTCATCGAGCATACCTTGGGTTAAGAAATCGTATTAGGCACACTCCGTGTGCCGTAAATCTGGACGGCACACGGAGTGTGCCTAATACATTGCGAGAGTATTATGATTGAACCGAATCGTCAGGGCGAAGTTTGGGTCTTTGCCGAGCAGGAAGATGGCGCGTTGCACGACGTCTCATTGGAACTTTGCGGCAGGGCCGCCGAATTGGCCGAGCGCTTGGGAGTCAAGACGGGTGCCGTGCTGCCGGGCCACAAGGTTGAGCAGATGGCCTGCCAACTGATCGCCCAGGGCATCGACACTGTCTATACGGCTGACGACCGGCGGCTGGGCCATTTCCAGACTGGCTCCTATGCCCGCGTGGTCAGCACGCTCATCGAGAAGCACCGCCCGCAGATCGTGATGTATGGCGCCACGGCGATGGGCCGCGACCTGGCGCCGCGGGTGGCGTCCACGATCCAGGCCGGCATGACCGCCGACTGTACCGAGCTGGACATCAGCGACGTGACCGACCCCAAGACCAAGGAGTTGCATAAGAACCTTCTGTTGCAAATCCGTCCGGCCTTCGGCGGCAACATCATCGCCACCATCGTTAATTACGACCGCTGGCCGCAGATGGCCACCGTCCGCGAGGGCGTGATGGCCATGCGCGAGCCGGACCTGGGCCGCACGGGCAAGGTCGTACACGAGACGGTCGAACTGGACGAGACGGCGTTGGCCCTCAAGCTCATCGAGCGGCACATCGAGCCGCGCAAGTTGAATCTCAAGGGCGCGCGGGTGATTGTGGCTGGCGGCGGCGGGATCGGCAGCAAGGATAACTTCAAGCTGATCTACGATTTGGCCGGCGTGATCGGCGGGGCTGTGGGCGCTAGCCGCGCCGCAGTCGACGGCGGTTACATCGGCAAGGAACACCAGATCGGACAGACGGGGACCACGGTCCGGCCGGCATTGTACATTGCCGTGGCCATCAGCGGCGCGGTGCAGCACCGCGCCGGCATGGAGGAATCGGCCAAGATCATCGCCGTCAACATCGACCGCAACGCGCCGATTTTTTCCGTGGCGCATTACGGCATCGTCGGCGATTACAAGCAGGTACTGCCGATGATGATCAAGTCGCTCAAGGAGCGGGCGTAGGATTTAGAGCTTAGAACCGAGTAGTGAGTACTGAGTGCTGAGTACTTTTTGTATCGTGGAGCTTTCGCGTGGCTAATTTTTTTCTCGACAACGAAGACATCCAATTCCTCTTCAACCACATCGACTTGCCGGCGCTGGCGCGGTTGCAGGAGGATGACTTTAAGCATGTGGGTGGCAAGGGCGACGACTACGGCCCCTTGAATGCGGCCGACGCCGTGGACAACTACCGCCGCGTTTTGACGATCATGGGCGAGATCTGCGGCGAGATGATCGCTCCGCACGCTGAGCAGGTCGACCGCGAGGGGAACACGCTCAACGACGATGGCACGGTGACGCTGCACCCGCTGGTGCAGAAGAACCTCGATCGGCTCACGCAGGGCGACCTGATGGGCTTCACGCTGCCGCGGAAGTACGGCGGGCTGAACTGTCCCAGCCTGGTTTACACGATGGCCAACGAACTCGTCGCCCGGGCCGATTGCTCGCTGACTAACCTCTTCGGCCTGCAGGGCATCGCCGAAACGATCTACGCCTTTGCCAACGACGAAATCCGCGACGAGTACCTGCCGCAATTCTGCGAGGGCCGAGTGACCGGCGCCATGGTGCTCACCGAACCCGATGCCGGCAGCGACCTACAGGCAGTGCGGCTGCGGGCCTACCAGGACGAAAACGGCAACTGGCTGCTCAACGGCGTCAAGCGTTTCATCACCAACGGCTGTGGCGAGGTCTTGCTGGTGCTGGCCCGCAGCGAGCCAGAGATCGGCGATGGCCGCGGCCTGAGCCTCTTCGTGGCCGAGCGCGGACCCAAGGTCCGCGTGCGGCACCTGGAAGAGAAGTTGGGCATCCACGGTTCGCCGACCTGCGAACTGGTTTTCGACGACACGCCTTGCCGGCTGATCGGCGAGCGGCAGCGGGGCTTGATCACCTACGTGATGTCGCTCATGAACGGCGCCCGCGTGGGAATTGCGGCCCAGTCGCTGGGTGTGGGCGAGGCGGCCTTCCGCCTGGCGCGGAACTACGCCCACACGCGGCGGCAGTTCGGCGTGCCCATCGAACGGCTGCCGGCCGTGGCCGAACTGGTCACCGACATGAAAATCGACGTCGAGGCCGCCCGGGCGCTGGCCTATGAGACTGCCCGCGTCTGCGACCACGAGAACAACAACGCCCGCGTGCTGGAGTGGGGCGGCCCGCTGGAGAAGGACGAAGAGAAACGCCGCAAGCAGTTGGGACGCTCGCTCAAGCGGATGAACGGCATGCTCACGCCCATGAGCAAGTATTACTGCTCGGAGATGTCGGTCCGTGTGGCGCACAACGCCATCCAGGTGCTGGGTGGTTCCGGCTATATGAAGGACTATGCGGCCGAGCGCTATCTCCGCGATTCGCGGATCACCACGATCTATGAAGGAACCAGCCAGTTGCAGGTGGTGGCGGCCGTGCGGGGCGTGAGTTCCGGGGCCTTCGAGACCTGGACCGACGAGTGGGACGCCAAGGAGTACGGCGAAACGCTCTTGATCGAACTAAAGCAGAAGCTCGTGGACGCCAAGCGGAAGGTGCTGGATGCCATCCAATTCATCAAGACGCAGCCCGCCGCTTACCTGGATCTGGCCGGCCGCCGACTGGTCGATTCGGCCATCTCCGTGATCATCGGCCATTTGTTGTTGGGGCAGGGGGCCTCCAACCCGCGGAAGAAGCGGGTCGCGCGGCGGTTCATCGACCGCGAGATGGCCGTCCTGCGCATGAACCTGGAGCAGATCCACACCGGCGACATGGCGGTGCTCGCCGAATACGAGCTTTTGGCCGGGCCTGTGCCGGCGAACGATTGATGTGTAGGGTGGACTTTAGTCCGCCTGCTCATTAGTGTAGAGTGGACTTTAGTCCGGCTGCTCACGCATATCGGGCGGGACCAGATTCGTGGCACCCGCTTGCTGTTCGGCAAGCGCCGCCCCACCATTATCAACTGGGTTGCCTTGCGAGGGTAGACTTCGTATCATTCCTAACCGTTTGTAAGAGAAGAGCCAACCAGCATGTCCAAGAAACCTTCGCACGAACCTGTCGATGGAACCAGTTCTCCAAGTGCCGAGAACGGTTCCGCTGCCTCGCCGTCGGGGATCGCTCAACCAAAAATGGAGTCGCCTGTGGGATTGCTTTCCGAGAAAGTCGGCCTGATCATGGGCCTGGCGAACGATCACAGCATTGCCTGGGCCTTGAGCGAGGCCCTGTATGCCGCGGGGGCCGAACTGGCCTTTACGCACTTGCCCAGCCCTTCTAACGAGCGGCGCGTGCGGCAGCTCGTCGAGTCCAAGGGCGCGAAGATGATCTATCCCTGCGACGTGCAGAACGACGAGGACGTGATCCGCACGTTCGACATGGTCAAGGCCACCTACGGGCGGTTGGATTTCCTCGTCCACTCGATCGCCTTCGCCCCGCCGATGGAACTCAAGAATCCCTACGTGAATATGAGCCGTGCCGGCTGGCACTTGGCCATGGATATCAGCGTTTACAGCCTGGTGGCCGTGTGCCGCGCGGCGGCGCCCCTGATGGCCGAGGGCGGATCGATCATCACGGTCAGCTATTACGGCGGCGAGAAGGTCGTGCCGGGCTATAACGTGATGGGCATCTGCAAGGCCGCCCTGGAGCACAGCGTGCGCTACCTGGCCTGGGACCTTGGCCGGCAGAAGATCCGCGTCAACGCCATCAGCGCCGGTCCCATGCGGACACTTAGTTCGGCGGGCATTTCGCACTTCGACAAGATGCGGCAGCACGCCGTGAAGAAGGCCCCCTTGAACCGCGACGTCGAGATGGAAGACCTCGGCAACACTGGCATTTACCTGCTCAGCCACCTCTCCTCGGGCGTGACCGGCGAGATCCTGCACGTCGATTGCGGTTACAACATCATCGGGTTGTAGCGTGATTGAAAAGCCCCACCAGGCGTTCGTAGGCTGGGATCTGCTTGTGTGCGTCGGTTAGACGGTGGATCAAGGCCAGCCAGCCGCGCATCTGCACTTCAAGCGTGATGGCCGTGACCGCGAAATCTTGATCGTGCGACGCACTCATCCTGCCAATCAGGACCGCAGCTTGGGGACCTCTCGACTGGAGGATGTTGACATGGTCCGTGTCAAGGAGGATCACGATGTGGATTCCTGCTGCGCTTCTCGCCGCTCGGCCTCACGAATCTTGCGTCCTTCCTCTTGGATCTCTGCGATGACAGAATCCCCCTCAAACATTCCTACGGAACTCTTCCAGTCCTTCTTTCGCCCGCCGATGCCGGTAACGAGACTGGCAACGATATCTTCGAGAGAGCTGACGCGCTCTTCAAGGGAACGTCATATCATTTCGGCTCTTCCAACCATGAACTCATTGATACAGAATTATACCGCGCTGACGAAAGAAGGTCATTTCCCAAGGAATTGGCTATTTCGCCTCCCCATTCCACATGCCGTTAAAGTGCCGGTAGCAGCCCCAGGAAGGCCCCTTCATACAGCGCCCCGCGGACGCTCAACGGCAGCGGATCGAGGTAGTAAGGCGCGCAACTGCCAGGCCGATACTGGCCCAGATCGTAGATACACTCGTTGGGCGGATAGACGCCCATGAAGTAAGGCACCAGCGGCGCCGTGGCGAAGAACTGTACCGCCGAGACCGCAGTCTGCTTTATTGGGCCCCAGGAGTGGCCGTACCGCTCCAGTTGCTCCTCTTCAAAGTAGATCGGGTTGTGGCAGGTGCCTGCCGCCGTCCAGGCAAACGTGACCGGCCGCCAATGACGCGGTTGTACGGGCGTGTCGCCCAGGCCGCATTCCGGCGGCTTGCCGCCCACCAAGTCCTCGGGCTTGATGGTGATGTCGGCCGTGATGTTGCGAATCGGTTTCAGCGATCCCGGCAAAATGCACTTCTCCGACAAGTCCGGCGAGCGGGCTATCTGCTGCTCCAGCGTGGGCATGGGTGCGGTGCTTGGATCCGTTCCTGGAGCGACCTGGACCGGAAGCGGTGGCGGCTCCAATGCGTCTCTCACACCGGCTCTGGCAGGCGTGGGCAGCGCGACGGGCCGGGCTGTCTCCAGCGGCAATTCTCCGCTGGTGCGAATCACGCCCGGATCGACCGTAACCGCCACCCGTCGGGCCTGAAAGTCGCCCTTCCATTGCAAGACCGGCTGGCGCGGCACGACCGCCCCCGGCCCTTCCCACTTGGTATGTGAGAAGAGCGGCTTCGGCGCGGCCTCGGCCGTGACGGAGGTCGAGGCTGATGTTGGATTGGATGAAGGCTCCCGGCAGAGCGACGGGGCCTTCGCCGGCACTTGGCTGGATTCGCTCAAATTCCAGCGCAACGTGCTTCCCGAAGTTGCCGCGGACGGATTGTCAGCGGCTACGGTGAGCCGAGCCACAGGCAGATCATCGGCCGACAGGGCAGGGGAGAAACAAACCGCGCTGCCGGCGACGGAAAGGAACAATAACGCAGGCAGAAGGCCCGCGCGACGGCTGCCGCCCTTAAAGCGATTCGCCGCCGGAGTATTCGGTTGAGTAATTTGGCGCTTCCTGCGTAATGGCGATGTCATGAGGGTGACTCTCCCGGACACTGGCTGGTGAGACCCGGAGGAATCGCGCATCCGTACGCAACTCCTCGATCGTGCGAGTTCCGCAATATCCCATGCCAGCCCGCAACCCGCCCACGAGCTGATAGACAAACGATCCTAACGGTCCCTTGTAAGGGACCCTTCCTTCCACGCCTTCGGGCACAAGTTTTTCGGACGTGCGGCCGTCGCTCTGGCGATAGCGCTCGCTCGATCCTTGTACCATGGCGCCCAAAGAACCCATGCCGCGATAGACCTTGAAGGTCCGTCCCTGGTAAAGGATTCTCGCCCCAGGGCTTTCTTCCAAACCGGCGAACAGGCCGCCGATCATGACGACATGGGCACCGGCGGCAATGGCCTTGGTGATGTCGCCCGAATAACGGATGCCGCCATCGGCAATCACCGGGATTTGGGCCTCCGCGGCTACCTCGGCCGCTTGGCCAATGGCCGAAATCTGCGGCACGCCCACGCCGGAAATTACCCGGGTGGTACAGATCGAGCCAGGCCCGATGCCTACCTTGACAGCATCGGCCCCCGCGGCGATCAGGTCGCGGCAGCCGTCGCTCGTCGCCACGTTTCCTGCGATCACGTCGATATCCCATTCCTTCTTGAGTTTGCGAACCGTCTCGATCACGTTGGCCGAATGGCCGTGGGCACTGTCGACGACCAACACGTCGACCCCTTTTTCAATCAAACACGCGGCCCGCTGGTAGTCGTGAACGCCGACGGCCGCGCCGACCCGCAGCCTACCTTGCCCATCTTTGCAGGCTTTTGGAAACCTCCGCATCATATCAACATCTTTGATGGTGATGAGGCCTGTCAGCCTAAAAGATTCGTCAACCAGCAAAAGCTTCTCCACCTTTTTTGCCATTAAAATCTTCTCAGCTTCCGCAAGCGTTACAGTCCCCATGGCCGTTACCAGGTTTTCTTTGGTCATTACGGCCGAAACTGGGATGTCCTGGGACTCTTGAAAGCGAAGATCGCGGCGGGTGAGAATACCGACCAGCTTGCCGTCGGGCTGAGTGATTGGCAGCCCCGAGACATGGAACTGGCTCATTACCTCGCGAGCGTGGGCCAGAGTGGCCTCGGGGGGGAGGGTCGCCGGGTTGCGAATAATGCCGTTGGCGCTGCGTTTGACCTTAACGACCTCCTCGCCCTGCCGCTCGACCGTAAGATTCTTGTGAACGATTCCGATCCCCCCCTCTTGCGCAAGAGCAATGGCCATGTCGCTCTCGGTCACGGTATCCATGGGAGAGCTTAGCAGGGGGATATTGAGGCGAATCCGCCGCGTAAGTTGGGTAGTGACGTCGACATCCGCCGGCAGAACTTCACTGTAGCGGGGTTCCAGGAGAACGTCGTCGAAGGTCAGACCGACTTGGTCGCGAATCTTGTCTCGCATGAATGGCCAATCCTTTGTCGTGATGCCGCGTGGGGCCAGATTTTGGTGGAATTGGTCATTATGTCGCCAGAGCTGGCAAAAGAAAAGGGGCGGAAACTACTTCTGCCACGTGCCATCGGAGAACGTCGTCTTCCGTCGTGGCGGGCGCTTGCGGCCGAAAAGGCCGGTACGTTCGATTTCAGGCCGATTGCCAAAGTTCACCAACTCCAGCGTGCTGCGGCGGATGAGACGGCCGCTCTTGTCCGTTTCCTTCGTCGTCTGATAGACCACGCCGCCAGGAACGTCCGGTGACGACATTGCCAGGTTGGTCACGGCGCCCTTGGACGTTTTCTGCATCGTCTTGATGCATGCGACATTCTTGATCTCCGTGAGCACTCGCTGCGGCATATTGAGGGCCACAACCTCCGAGAGCGTCTCGCTCAAGACTTCGGCGCCGCTTGCATCCGTCGTTTTGCTCTGCCGCCGCAGGATATAAGGGGCCAAGGAATCGGAAAAAAAGAGGCTAACCGTGGTCCGGCTGGACGGGCCGCTGACTTCAACTTGTTGCGAGTGGCAGGCAACCTTCTGGTCTTCGATCGAAACTTCGGCGGCCGCCGCCGGCTGAAACTTTACCTCGCCGCCAGCCAATTCACCGTGGAAGCCTTGCTTCAGGCACTGCGGCTGGCCATCGAACTGCTTGCCGCCCACTTCCACGCCCACCTCGACTTCCAGGGTGACGCCATTCGCCTCAACGCTTAACAATGAGGTCTTGGTCTCCGTGACGTTCACGCCAATGACGCTGCCGCTTTCGTCGAGTGATTCGGTAACGACGCGAACCAGTTTCCATGCGCCCGGCTTGAAGCGTGCCCAGGCGTGATGTCGCGCGCCAATGCCCGGTTCCTCCGCGGCGCACCATGCAGCGCCCAGAGTCGTCAGCATCAAGCCCGTCAGAACCCACACCAGCCGCGATCGCAAGTTGATTGCTCTCCGAAAAAGACGAAACCTAAGAACCGGCCAAACTGCCGCCACTAATTAGTTTAACTTGGCGTGGCAGCGTTGACAGCAGGCTCGATGCCGGAAAATACGAAAAACAGGAAATTTCGATTAACAAACTGCCGTTTGTAGGGATTGCGAAAAATCACCGGAAGGGGATAAGGCTGGAAACCGATCGGCCAGACCGGTCAGTAACCATCCCCAGCGCGACTGCTGTTGCTCGTATTGACGCCTTGGGGGCTGCCGTGGAGGGCCTGGTCCGCAGTCGGGAAACTGTCGGCCTCGACCCGCTTCCGCAACGCGGCGTCCTGATGACCCGGCATCAAGGCCGACGACTGACAGCCGCTGGACGCCAGTAGGAATGCCCATGCCGCTAGCAATACCAATGCCATCCGCGGGCATATGCGGAACGAGAGCCTTTGACCAGTCAGTTTCATTACTCGGTGTAACAAGGAACGCGGTTGACGGAGATCTTCTTCAATACTTTATTCAATAAGGGGTTCGGAGCGTTGCTTCGCAGGCCTTTCCACAGTTGTTGAAATGAGTTCTAGAAATCCGGACGTGGCTGACCGACGAAATCACTTGGCGTCTGGATCTTCTTCGGCCCCGGGTCGGAAGAGAACCAGTTCCAGGACGAACTGGACTTCGCCGCTGAAGTGGATTGCGAAGACGCCATGCCACCCGGAGAGGATGAATTGTTCGTGGAACAACAGCCGGCGCTGAACAACGCGATTGCCAAACATACCAGCCAGAGGGGACAGCAACGACAAAGCCAAGTTGACACACTCACGGCATAGCTCCTTGACCAAGAGGTCGCCGGGGAGAAAAGGACATGGCTGCGGAGTGTCGCAAAAAATCCGATTCAAGTCCAGAGTGATTTTCCCGCCCTTTTGGCAATCACCCTGTCACTTGGTCGTAACAGCGTCCGGGAGCGGCAGCAGGCGTTCCAGCCGGCCAGTCTGCCGCGTGGCTGGAACAGGGATTTCGCCGGCGGGAACCAGGGCCTGAATCAGTGCGGCGACAGGCTGCGGTTGTGAGGCCGGCTCGGCCAGAATCACGCGTTCGCCGGCGACCGCCACCGCTCCTTGGATCCCCGCGCAATGGCCGGCGATGCTGATGCCGCGATTGTTGATCCAAAAATCCAGCCCCATGCGATCATAGGCCAACGACGGGCCCGTAACGGCCAGTTGTGGCGATGGCGTCAATTTCAGATGAGTTACCAAGGCAGCGAACATATCGCGGCCCAATGCACCGGGTCCGCCCTCGATCCGGCCCCTGATCTCGTCGATCCGACCATGCTGAAATTGGGCCTTCTCAATCGCGATGTCCGCGGTGCCCGTGATCGTGGCCGCCGCGCCGTCTCGGGCAAGTTGTCCGATGTCTACGCCGGTGAACTGGCCGTTGAGTTCGCCCGACCAACCGTCCGGCGTGTCGTTGCTGGAAAGGCGGCCCTGGAACCGGCATTGGAGGCCCAGGGAGCCTGCCTCTGTGAGGCACGTGGCCAGCAGCCGGCAGGGAACGGCCGTGGGACCCGTGTCCAGGTCAAAGCCGTTGGCGGGCGGCGAGACTTGGCGGTTGCGCACGATCTGCATCCGCACCGGCTGCGGCGAACTGGTATCGGGAAGTCGAAACGTCAACTGGGCCAGGATGCCATTGGGGATCAGGCCGATGTCTCCCTTAACCGATTGGAGGATCTCGGATTTGTCGCCACAGTGCAATGTCCATCGGTCAGCGGTCGCGCGGACTTCGATTTCCGGCCGGCCGCCTTGGCATTCCAACCGTCGGCGCAGCACTTCATTCAGCCGCACCCAATCGTTTGACGTGGACTCGGCCTGCACCGCCGCCAACGCGATTGCCGGGTGCGTCAGTCCGTGCGAGTCGGTCATCGACGTCCAGGTGGCCGCCAGTTCCGCGCAGCGAAACAATTCCCGGCCGGTTTCCGGATCGGTAAGTTTCACTCCCCCGTAGCGCACGATGCCGGGCAGTGGGTGCGCCAGCCACTCGATCGAGACGTCAAGTCCCAGTTCCTGGCTGAGGCGTTGCTCTTCCGCCTGCCTGTGCCAGGGCATGTGGCGGGCGATGCTCCAGCCGGCAACCGCCAACGTGGGCAGCACGCACAGGCCTAGGAATGCGGCCGTGCAGACTTGGCGGCGCGTATGGTCATAGAGCGGCAACATCCATGTTTCCTTCAGGTCCCTCCTGGCAGGAGGGGCCTATTCGTTCAATTTCTTTCGTGCCATGTCGTAAAACAGGTCCAGTCGCTGCTTGATTTCCTCCAGATTGTCACCGCCGAACTTGTCGGCCACGGCACAGGCGATTTCAAAGGCCACGACGTTCTCCAAAATACAGCTTGCCGCGGCCACTGCGCAGACATCGCTCCGCTCGTAGGAGGCCGATTCCGCTTGCTTCGTCTGCAAATTGACCGATTCCAACGGCTTGGCCAACGTGCTGATCGGTTTCATCGCCACGCGCAGCACCAGCGGTTGCGAGTTCGTCATGCCGGCCTCCAACCCGCCGGCGTTGTTGCCCACCCGCGTGAAACCGAGCGACCGCGCGTGCGTCTGGCTGGGATCGAACCGAATCGGGTCGTGGACCTGTGAGCCGGGTCTCCGCGCGGCTTCAAAGCCCATGCCGATCTCGACGCCCTTCATGGCCTGCACCGCCATCACAGCCTGCGACAGGCGGCCGTCCAGCTTTTTGTCCCATTGCGTGTGCGTGCCCAGTCCATAAGGCAATCCTTCCACGCGGATCTCGACAATGCCGCCCAGCGTATCGCCGTTCCTCTTGCAGTTGTCGATCAATTCGGCCAGTTCGTCGTCGCCATCGGGATTGAGCGTGTACATGATGCTGCGATTGCGGCGCTCGGTTTGCTCGTCGAGCGTGCCCGGCTGCGGACGAATCGCCATCTCGCCGACCTGCACAACATAGGCAAACGCCGTGATGCCCAGCGGTTCCAGAAGCTGCTTGGCCAACGCGCCGGCGGCCACCCGTGCGCTGGTTTCCCGTGCGCTGGCCCGTTCGAGGATCGCCCGCACCGAGGTCAAGTACTTGATCGAGCCGCTCAAATCGCCGTGTCCCGGCCGGGGGCGATCGAGGTCGTCCATCTGGTCGATCTTGAAGTCCTTGTTGGGAATCAACAGTGCGATAGGGCTGCCAAGGCTCATCCCCCGCCAGACGCCGGAGAGGATCTCCACGTGATCCGTTTCGATTTTTTGCCGTCCGCCGCGGCCATAACCACCCTGGCGGCGGACCAGCTCCGCATCGATGGTCTCGGCCTTCAAAGCGACTCCCGCCGGGAATCCATCCACCAGGGCCAGAAGGGCCCGGCCGTGCGATTCACCGGCGGTCAGATAGCGTAACATATTGGCAGCTCGGAGGTTGGGATAGAAGACCCATTCTCAAAATCGGGGTTCGATGGTCTAATTTTACCCAAGTTGCCGCAGCGGCGGTAGGGCGATTTCGAGACTACCGCCACAAAAGATCATATCCCACGACGAAGATCCCCGCGTCGATCAGGACGTGGCTGAGCCACGGGCCCAGCAGCGAGCCGCTACGATGATAGATCCAGGCCCAGGCCGCCCCGCCCACGGCCACGCAGAGCGAAAAGAAAATCGTCGCCAGGGATAGCCCGCCGAAATAGACCGCTAGGAGGATCACGTGATGGGCCATGAAGGCCAGGCTTGAAAGTACGATGGCGGCCGTCACAGGCATGAATCGCCGTAGGCCGCCGAAAAGGAACCACCGCCAGTAATACTCTTCCAGCAGCGAGTGGACCCCGGAGAATAAAAAGCCTCCGACGACAAAGGCCGCCGGAGTACACATGCCGTATGCCACCACTTTCTCGCGAATCGGCGCAACCGTGGCGGCCAGATATCCGGCCGGCTTGAGCCATTGAAAATACAAGAGCAACATCCCGGCCAGCACCGCTGCGCCCAACGCCACTCCTTGGCCCGCGCCCGCCGTGATCGGTCTTGCCAGCCGCAATGGCTGCCGCCGGACAGCCAACACCCAGAATGCCGGAAAAGCGAACTGCACGATCTTTTCCGCAGCGAAGGCTGTCTGCACGGCCGCCGACGCGTGCCCGCTCAAAACGACGAAGTAGAACCACGTGGCCACGCTAGGAAACAGCGCCGCCGCCCAAAGTGCGGCCGCGTCGGCACGGCGGGAAGTTCGGCTGCATGGATTGGAAATGCGCATGACGTAAAGGTCTCCCGCAGAACAGGCGGCAACGAGATGGGGATATAACGGGAGGGAAGGCAAAACTACTGCTCTAGATTCTATCACTTCGCCTCTTTTTTTCCCGTTCCATGCCGCAGCTTCTCTCGGTACAATAAAGTGGGTATCAGAGCGGAAGTCTGAAGATTCGAGGAGATCTTGTACGAGAAAAGGCAACCGGTTATGGACACATGGCGAGAGAGAATTACCGTGGAACCTGGGAAACGGGGCGGTCGGCCGTGCATTTGAGGCATGCGGATCACCGTCTATGATGTCCTCTCCTATCTGGCGGCTGGAATGAGTCCTGCCGAGATTCTCGACGACTTTCCCTATCTCACACCCGAAGAAATCCAGGCCTGTTTGGCCTTTGCCGCCGAGCGCGAGCGGAGCATGTTGGTGGCGGGCGCATGAAGCTGCTTACCCCTTATACACCTGCTGCGCCAGCGCGTTCTTTTTCGAAGTCACCGGGCCGTCGCTCGTATCGTTGCGCAAGACCTCGACCATCATGTGGAACTTGGCGTCGATGTCGTCGGCGTAATGTACCAGCAGGGCCTCGGGCGTCATCGGCGGCTTAGGCGAGCCCCATTCGGGCAGCCGCTGATGGGCGATGATCAAGTGCTCGAGCCGCAAGAGCGTGTCCGCCGGCAGGGGACAGGAAACGGCCGCTTCACGCACCATGTCGCGACCTTGTAGCATGTGGCCGATCAGCACCCCGGCGGCCGTGTAAACCGTGCCCTCGGGCCGCTGTTCCAACTCGCGCAGTTTGCCTACGTCGTGCAAGATTGCCCCGGCCACAGCCATCGACTTGTCCAGCGGCGGCTCGAGATCATCGTAGTACTCGGCGTACTTGTCGGTCAGGTAGATCACCGTCCGCGTCACGCTCAGGGTGTGTTCCAGCCAGCCGGCCACAAAGGCATGATGGTTATGCCGGGCTGCCGGGATCTGCAGCAATGCGCTGCGGTTGTCGACAAGGATCTTCTCGACCAAAGCCTGTAGCGGCGCGTCGACAATTCGCTCGCGGACGATCACCAGCATCTCTTCGAACATCCGCAGCGGTTCGTAGCGCGATTGCCGCTGGCAGACCATGGGATTGAATCCGTCGGCCGCATCGGCGTCGCACACCTCGCGGATCTTGCGGATATCAAGCTGCGGGCCGAAGTTCGTTTCGCGGTAGACGGCGCGGACCTTGTAGAACGTTCCCGGCGTCCACGCGTCGCGGCAATCGGCCGCCCAGGGCGAATTATCCCAGATCGGAAAGGCCACCTCGCGGCCGCTGTCGCGGAAGCCGACCCGGTAATACGGTTTGCCTTCCCGCGTGGTAAGCTGTTCCTTCGAGGTCATGACGACGAACATGTCGGCCTCTTGGCCGGGTAGCATGGCGGACAGGGCGAGAATGGGCATGGCGGATCGGAGGTTCGGCGGAATGGCATAGAACGGAAACACGTCAAGATCTTGATTCTATCGCCAAAGTGGATGCCTGGAAATGCGGCAGCTTAAGGAATCGGAGGGCAGGGTGGTAGCGTGACAAAACTGACAACTGTATCGACAACACTTGGAATATCTGCTAGAATACCCAAGAGGTGGTGACAATGACACACTTGACCATCGTGCATCATGGGGAGGCGGCTGCGGTTGTGCTCCCCGCTTCGGTATTGGAGTCGATTGGGCTGCGGGTTGGAGACGTGTTGGAGGCTACTTTGGAAGAGCGGCGACTCATTCTGTGCCCAGTGGAAGGCGTTTTGCGTCGCGAAGCGTTTGAGCAAATCGTCAAAGACATTTTTTGAACAGCGGCGAGAAGCTTATCAACGACTCGCGTAGAGCCAGGGTCGGCCATGCTGTTACCACGCAAAGGTGAAGTTTTCGAGATTCGCCAGCGATTGCTCGAACAGTTCGGAGGGCTACCGGGTCTTCGCGATGAAGGGCTGCTAGACCCCGCTCTCCTGGCCGCCGCCAACCGGCAGCACTACGAAGCAGCATTGCAGCGTTTCCCCCGGGGACCCAAGAACATAGCGTTTGAACTGGCGGTAATTTTCGACGCGGATGGCGTGCTCATCAACATTCTGCGGCAAGTGATCGAGCCTTGCGCGGGCCGACCAGCCGTGCCTTCCGCCACAACCGCACCGAATTGATAAAGAACAACTCGTCGCACTCGGCAAGGTCCGCCAGGGTGACCACGCGCTCGCGGATCTTGCCTTCGGCCAGCAGCTTCGCGCGATAGGTGCCCGCCAACAGCCCGCAAGACACCGGCGGCGTCCAATAATTCTCGCCGCAACGCACCACGATATTGCCCAGTGTGGTCTCGGTAACCTCGCCCTGCCGGTTATAGAGCAGCACGTCGTCGCCTTCGCCGCAGCCGGCCCGGGCTGCCGCGTAGATTTCCCGCTGCGTCGTCTTGTGGTAGAGAAACGGGTCCGCCGCGTCGACCGGAACGGCAGCCAGTTCCAGCCTGACGACATCCGGAAAGTCCCCACTCGCGATTGGCTCGGCCTGGCACGATACCTGGCCGTCGCGGGCAGCCAGCAAGCGGACCTTGTGCGGTCCGGAATAGCCGGCGGCCGACGTGGCAAGCTCGCGCGCGGCGGCCTCTGCGCAGGGCGCATAGCCGAAGTATTCGGCCGATTCCCGCAGCCGCCGCAAGTGCTCGACCAGGCAGATATATCCCTCCGCCGGCGTCCAGAGCAAGGTCTCCAGCAGCGAGAATTCCGGCCGCCTCGCGCTGAGGATCCTGGCCTTCAACAGGCATTCGTCGTACTCGCCCTGCGGCGTCGAGTCCCAAACGATGCCGCCGCCCACGCCATACTCGGCCTCGCCCCGCTCCCTATCGACCAGCACCGTGCGAATGGCCACGTTGAACTGCGCCCGCCGCCCGGGCGAGATCCGGCCGATGCTGCCCGTGTAGATCCGCCGCGGCGCGGTTTCCGTGCGGGCGATGATCCGCATGGTGTTGACCTTCGGCGCGCCCGTGATCGAGGCGCAGGGGAACAACGCGGCGAAGATCTCGGCCAGCCCCGCGCCGCTCTCGGCCGATACGCGGGAGGTCATCTGCCAGAGCGTGGGATAGCGTTCGACGTGGAACAAATCGCTCACCCGCACGCTGCCTACGCGGGCGATCCGCCCCAGGTCGTTGCGCAACATGTCGACGATCATGGCGTTTTCCGCCCGGTCCTTTTCCGAGGCGGCCAACTGGCGGGCCAGGGCAAGGTCCTCGTCATACCAGCGGCCGCGGCCGATCGTGCCTTTCATGGGCCGCGACGCGATCCGCAGGCCGTCCAGCTCGAAGAACAACTCGGGCGAGGCCGAGCAGATGGCCAGTCGCCCTGTGTCGACAAAAGCCGCATGCGGCGGCGGTTGATCGGCCACGAGCTCCTGGAAAAGCTCCCACGGATCGCGCGACGCCGCTTGCCTCAGGCGGAACGTGTAGTTCACCTGGTACGTTTCACCGGCGGCGATCGCCGCGCGGAGCCGCTCGACAACGGCCGCGTACTCCGCGGCGCTGACCGAAGGCTCCCAGTCGTTTAAGCGGGAGCCAACGGCGACGGCGGCAGACACGGTCCGCGCCGGAATTGCAATCGCTTCCACCGCCGCGAACAGCCCAAACCATAGCAGCGGAAAATGGGGACACTCGCGCACTTGCAGCGCCCGGTCGAAGGCCGGGGCCGCCTCGTAGCTCACGAATCCGGCGGCGTGCAGCCCCTGCGCTTGCACCGACCGTTCTACCTGCCGCAGGCAGTCCAGCACCTCCTCGTGCCGGCAGGTCTCGACGACCGCGCGCAGGCGAATGAACTGTTGCCATGCGCCGGTCGGAGCATCGTAAAGAATTACTCGTGGCTGGTGCTGGAAGTGGATCAACGGCGAAGTGCAGAGGAGAAGAAATCCGAAATTATTCGTGTTATTCGTGGTTTACGATTGGCTTGCCGGGCGCTTCCAGCGCCTTCGCCGCGGCGGCGCGGACCTCGGCGTCTTCGTCCCGGGCGGCCGCCTCCAGCGTGGGCGTGAAGTCGGCGGCGGCAAGCCCCAGTCGCCCCAGCGCGAGGGCCGCGGCTAGCCGCCTCTTTGGGTCAGAATGGTGCAGCATCAAGGCCAGACCCGCCGCGGCGCGCTGGCCGTCCTTGAAGCCCAATTCACCCAAGGCCTGGGCGGCGGCGATGGCGGCCGGTGCGTCGTCGCCCGCCAGCGCCTGCAGCCGGGCCTGCAGCTTGCCGCTGGCTTCGCGGCGGGCCTCGCGGGCCAGCCGCTCCACCTCGATCTGCTTCAAGGCCTGCGCTGCCGCCGCACCGACCAAACCGTTGGGGTCCTCGGCCTTGGCCTTCCGCAACGCCCCCGTGGCAGCCCGGGCCTCAGGCCCAATCCGTCCCAGGGCCTGGATGGCCCGCTTCCGCTGGGCAACATCCCCCGCGGCGACAAACTCGGCCAGGCGCGGGGCGGCCGGCCCCGCATCGTCGCCCAGGTAGCCCAGCGCATCGACCGCGGCGTCGCGGACCAGGCGGTTCGGGTCGTCCAGGGCGGTCAACAAGCAGTCGCGCGCCCCCCGCCCGGTTGCGCCCATCCGCTCCAGGATCGTGGCGGACACGGCCCGGACCTTGGCCTCCGGCCGGCGCAGCCCTTCGCAGAGTGCCGGCACCGAGTCCACTCCCGTCTCGGCCAGCGCCCGCACCGCGCCGGGAACGAAGCGGAAATGCTGCCCGTCGCTCGATTCCTTGGAAATGTGCTCCAGCGTGCGGCAAACGGCCTTGGGTCCCAGGGCCACGATCGCCGCGGCGGCCTCCGCCCGAAACTCATCGTCGCTGCCGCTGTCCAACTGCGGCCACCAGAATTCCACCGTGGCCTGCTGCGCGGCCGTCTTCCGCGCCTCCAGCCAGGGCCGGATCGAGCGCGCCAACACTACCACCCCGCACAGCGCCGCCAGGAAAACCGCCAGCAACACCAGCGTCCAGGCCAGCGGCGAGCGCGGCCGCCGCACCAGCACCGCTTCCTCCGCCCCGCGGGGCAGGATCGAAGTCTGGCTCACGGACTCGTTCGACGAACTCTCGTCCCCCAGCGGGGCCTGCGCCGACCAGCGATTGGCCGAATCCTCCGGCGGCCCTTCCGACCAGCGGTCGTCGCCGCCCTCGGCGGGCAGCGGCGGCGCGGGGATGCCCGCCGCCGCCGGCGGAAGTTCAATCGCCTTGCCGCAGTTGCCGCACACCCACGACCCGCCGCCTGTCTCGGCGGCGGTGCATTGCGTACCGCAATACGGACACTGGATGAGCGACATGCCTCACGTTACTTCTGCACGCTGAACTTGTGGACCGTGGTCTGCTTGTACGTCTCGCCCGGCTTGAGCACGGTCGTGGGAAAGTCCTTCTGGTTGGGCGAATCCGGGTAGTGCTGCGTCTCCAGACACAGTGCGAAATGCTTACCATAGGCCTTGCCGTCGGCCGTGATCGTGCCGTCCAGGAAGTTGCCGCCGTAGAACTGCACCGCCGGCTGCGTGGTATAGACCTCCATCACCCGCCCGCTCGTCGGCTCCGTGACCCGCGCGGCCAGACTCAGACCCTCGCCCTCGCGCTTCAATACGTAGCAGTGGTCGTAGCCCCCTTCCACCTGCGCCATGTCCCGGCCGATCGGCTTGGGCGTGGTGAAGTCGAAGGCCGTGCCCTGCACCGCATCCAGCCGCCCCAGCGGGATCAAGGTGCTATCGACCGGCAGGACGCGGTCGGCGTTGATCATCAGCTCGTGCTTGAGCATGTCCCCTTTTCCCGCCCCCGCCAGGTTCCAATAGGTATGGTTCGTGAGGTTCAAGACCGTGGCCTTGTCGGTCGTGGCCTCGTAGTCCATCTGCAACTCGTCCTTGTCGTTCAGGCTGTAGGTCACCTTGGTCTTGAGCGTGCCCGGATACCCCTCGTCGCCGTCGGGGCTGGTGTAGCTGAAAACCACCCCCGCCGTGTCGTCCCTTTCGAAGGTCACGGTCCTGAAAGGCTCGGCCTGCCAGACCACCTTGTCGAAGCCGATCAGCCCGCCGTGCAGGGCGTTGGGCCCGTTGTTGACGGCCAGCTTGTATTCCTTGCCGTCCAGGGTGAAGCGGCCCTTGGCAATGCGGTTGCCGTAGCGGCCCACCGTGGCCCCGAAGTAGGGCGTGGTGGGCTTGCCGTCTTTGCCTACTTCCCGATAGTCTGCCAGCGAGTCGCGGTGCAGCGTGATGTTCTCCACCTTGCCGTTGCGGTCCGGCGTCTCCACGGCGGTGATAATCGCCCCGTAGGTGATGATCTTCACCCGCAGCCCGCTCGGATTGCACAAGGTGTATTGGTCGATCTGGGTCCCGTCGGGCAGTTTGCCATACGCTTCTTTCGTAACACTCATCTTCTTCTCAGGTTTTGTTGGGTTGGATTTGGTTTGGGATTGATCGGAGCAACCGGCCACGATCAAGGCCACGGCGGCGAGCAAATGTATCCGGCACACTCCGTGTGCCGTTGCCCAACGGCACACCACCCGCAAGCGGGTACCCGGTGCCGGATACGTTGGCGCATACGTTGGCGCATACGTGGCTGAATTGCGGGGAACGGACGACTTCATGGCGAATCTCCTTGCTTCTGCATTTTTTCGATGACTTCGATGCTCTTCAAGGCGTCGGCGTTCAGCGGGTCGAGGTCCAGCACCTTGCGGAAATCGGCCAGGGCCTCCGCCACCGCGCCCAGCTTGAAGTACACGTAGGCCCGATTGGAATAGGCGGCCGTAAACCGCGGACTCAACTCGATGGCCTGCGTGAAGTCGACCGCCGCCTGCTCCAGCGTCTGGGCCGCATCCGCAGCGGTCTGCTGCGACTCGCCGCGGCGGCGATAGCCCAAACCCCGATTGTAATGCACCTCGGGGCAGCGCGGATAGAGGAGCACCGCCTGGTCGTACTGGGCGATGGCCTCCGCCAGTTTGCCTTCCTTGTGCAGAGCGATCCCCCGCGCGTAATGCTCGTCGGCCTCTTTCTTGTGCTTGGCCATGGCCGTTTCCAGCCGCTCGACATGCGCCGCCCCACCGGCCGCCTTGGCGTTGACGTCCCACTTCTTGTATACCTCGGCCTCGTGCGGATCGAGCCTGATTACCTCACGGTAGTCGGCCACGGCCTCTTCGGTCTTCTCGCTGTCCAGATAAACGGCCGCCCGCTGAAAATGCGCCTCGGCGCTCTCACCCTCCAGTTTCAAGGCCGCGTCCAGGTCGGCCAGGGCCTTGGCCAACTCGTGGCGGCGGGCGTAAATGATGCCCCGCCGCAGCCGCGCCGGCCCGCTCTCCTTGCTCAACTGCACCGCCCGGTCGAGATCCTCGAAGGCCCGCGCGAAATCGTCCTGCAGGCCCCGCACAAAACCCCGCTCGCGATGCGCGTCCGCATAGTCGGCGTCGAGTTTGATTGCCTGATCGTAGTCCGCCAGGGCCTTCTCCGCCTCGCCCCGGCGGTGACGGCAGAAGCCTCGCGTGAACCACGTCGTGGGCTCCTCGGCCCCCAATTGCACCGCATGGTCCAGGTCCGCCAGGGCGCCGTCCAGGTCGTCGCTCATGGTCTTGGCGTAGCCGCGGTCGGTCCAGGTGTTGACGTCCTTGGGATCGAGCTTGATTGCCTGATCGTAGTCGGCGACGGCCATCTCCCACTCGGCCAGCCGGGCGTAGGCCGCCCCGCGGCTGTTGTAGGCCGCCTGGTCGCGGGGGTTGAGTTCGATGGCCCGGTTCAGGTCTTGCAGGCCCTCACGGGGCCGGCCCGACATGGCCCGGGCGTAGCCCCGGTCGCGGTAGGCGTCGGCATACTTGGGCGCTAGGCGAATGGCCTCGTCGTAGTCGGCGATGGCCTTCTCGTACTTGGCCTGGCGGAAATAGGCGAAACCCCGGTTGAAACGCGCGAAAGGCTCCTTGGGGTCCAGGCGGATGGCCGCGTCGAGGTCGGCAATGGCCTTTTCCCAGTCGCCCTTGTTGACATAGGCCAGTCCCCGGTGGATCAGGGCTGGGGTGTTGGCGGCGTCCAGCGCCAGGGCCTTGGTGAACGTGGCAATGGCCTCGTCGAGCTGCCCCTTTTCCAGCAGGGCCGAACCCTGCTTCACCAACTCGGCGGCCGACTCGGCAGCCGCCAGCCGCCCGGCCGCGGCGAGCAAGAACAATCCCGCCAGCGCTAGGCCCACGGCGGTCCGCAACCAGCAATCGCATCGCAAACAGGCAATCATCATCATCTCCTTCAATCAACAATATAAACGTTGCTGGAGTGCTTCGCAATTGGCGGCAACCTGTAGGCAACTTGTAGGCCGTGAACAAGCGCAGCGCAGTTCCGGTGGTGAAGTACCCGGTACCCAGTATTCAGTGCCCAGTACTCAGTACCCAGTACTCCCACCAGTCCCGCCCGCCGCCAATTCCACCGCAGCGAGTAGTGCAGTGCGCCATTTTGGTCACAAAAAGTGGCCTCTGGCGATTTCTTGCCGTTTTCTCTTCTCCCACGGTGGGATTCGCAGCCCTTCGCAGGTGGCCCATCGCTGGGTAAAACCGCGGCGAAACGACCACTTGACACTCGTGCGATGTTCCTGCCACACCCGACGGATGTGGCCATTTTTGTGCCATTTTGTGCCATTCTAAGGCCATTTTGTGCCATTTTGTGCCATTTTGTGCCATTTTGTGCCATTCTGTGCAATATATATACTTATGTATAGTTATTCACGCCGGTCCGGCCGGGCGTGTTGCAGCGACACTGTCAGGAAATTTCTTTGGAATGGGGCACGGGCACCATGTCGGGCTCCTAATATATTTGGCCTCTTCCTTGCCTGCCGGCTCCCGCTTATGTCCTCCATACAAACAATACGCTCGGCAACTCCAAATCATTCTCCGGAAAGGTGGAAGAAAGGAAGATGGAAGAAAGAAAAATGGGGGGGTAGAAGGATGACGGAAACATGGGCTACATATGTATAGTTATGGCAGGTGACAGGCGTTCGTTGGCGGGTCTGTTTCCATTATCCCCCCTCATTTCATCCATATTTTTTTCTATCTTCATTTTTTCGCCCATCTTCCTTTCTCCCATTTTCCTTTCTTCCCATTTTTCTGTCCGATTCTCCCGCCCGCTCATCTTTTTAATCCTTTTCTTTTTCTGACTATGCTTTTCGCAATTTTCTCTTTCTTCCGTTTTTCCCCCCCGCATTTTCTGCCGGTATTGCCTCAAACCCCTAGTAAGGGCGACCGTTCTATCTCTTATTTCTCGAAATTTCCGTAAGCGCGGTGCAAAATGCTTGCATTATTTTTACCTTTCGTGTAAGCTCAACATTTATAGGGCTGATCGGTCCCGGCAGCGGGATCTATCGCCTTTTGGGCGTTTGCGGGCCTTTTGGGCCTGCTGGGAGAGGGAAAAGCTCCGGGTTTAAGCTGATTTTCACGGCCGGATAACGGTCGAGCTTTGGGGTCCATTCACGGGTGTACTACATGTTTCTTGAGAGGTTGAGGTGCGTTATGAGTTGCGGTAATACGTGCTCGCTGGGTCGTCAGGGAAGTTTTTCATCGTTGGGGAACCGTATCATGCGGCAGATTCCGTGGGCATTGTTGTTGGTCCTCTTGGCCGCTATCTTGCTGGCCGCTCCAGGCACCGCACAGGCGCAAGTGTATTGGTGGGGCAACAGCAGCACCGGTCCCGACAACGGTAGCGGCGTCGACTCCTACGCCAACGGCATTTGGGATATCGGCCAAAGCCAGAACTGGAACGGTGGCAACAGCACATTCAGCAACGGCCAAACCGTGATCTTCGATGACAACACAGGAGCCTACTCCGGTGCCGGCGCTCCCAACTACTTTGTGGGATTGTGGCAGCTTGTTGGCCCCTCGTCCGTCGCCTTCAACAACAACAACAGCGCATATACCCTGACCCAATCGCCAGACAGCCCCAATTACGGCACAGCCGGCGCTATCGGCATCAGCGGCGGGGCTTCGGTCACCGTGAATGGCACGGGTGGCGTTAACATGAACTTGCCCAACTACTACACGGGTGGCACCGTCATCAACAACGGCGCTTGGCTGACCACCGGCGACGACAACGCCCTGGGCTCCGGCCCGTTGAACGTCGCCACCGGCGGCACGGCGAACCTGCAGGGCAACAGCGACTCCAGCCCCAACATCGGCGGTCTTACCGGCGGCGGGAACGTCGTCTTGGGCATCGCTGGTCAGACCCCCGGCAACCTCACTATCACCCCCGCTAGCAACTCCAGCTTCTCAGGCGTCATTTCCGAGGCCTATCCTCTTAGCAATGTGACCATCACCGGCAACCACACGTTCACCCTCGCGGGCGCGAATACCTACACTGGTCTGACTAATGTCAACGGCGGCACCTTGCAGATCGGCAACGGCAGCAGCGGCGAGTCGAGCATGAGTTCCGGCGTGGCTCTCAGTAGCGCTACCTTGGTCTTCAACCATACCGACACGATGACTTTCCCCGCCGCCATCAGCGGCGCGGGCAACGTGGTCAAGAATAACAGCGGAACAACGGTCCTCACGGGCAACAATACGTATACCAACGGCACGACGGTCAACAGCGGCGTTTTGAGCATCGGCTCCGCCAATTCCTTGGCCCCCGGCAATGTGAAACTCGCCGGTGGCACGCTCCAGTTCTCCATGCCGGCCCAGGCTACCAGCGTCGATATCGGCAGTCCGGCCTTCAAAGGTTCGTCGGTCTACTCCAACGGTTCTTGGACGATCACTGGCGGCGGCGGCGACGTGTGGGGCGGAACCGACCAGGAACAGTTTAACTACGTTCTCGCGTCGGCAACCGTTGGTGCCACCTGGGTGGTACACATGAGCTCCCTTGTTGATACCGGTGGCGATGGTTGGGCCAAGTCGGGCATCATGGTGCGGGCCAGCACGGCTTATCAGGCGCCTGCCGTCAATATCGATTCAACGTCCGGCAGCGGAGTGGCCTTCCAAGTCCCGTTCCCCAACGGCAATTACAACAGCAGCGGCGGAGGCAATCCTACCCCCGTGTGGTTGGAGTTGACCTATGACGGCAACGGCAACTTCAGCGGGTACTACAACACCAGCACGAGCACCACACCGCCCACGAGCGGCTGGCAGCAGCAAGGTGCCACGCAGAACATCCCGGGGCTGCAGACGGGCAGCACCTTCGACCTGGGCCTGTTCGCCTGTGCGCACAACAACAACGGTACCGCCTATGCGACGGGTGTGTTCGACTACAACAGTTTTCTCTCGACGGCTTTGAACCTCTCGGCTAACAACATCACCTCCAGCAACACCTCGACGATCGATTTGGGTGCTCAGAACATTGTCCAATTCGGCACCTTGGCGTTGCAAGGCGGCGCGCTGACCGTTACCGGCAGCGGGCTCGGTGCCGGCTACCAGGCAACTGCCGGGGCCACCACGGTCTCCAGCAACACCACGCTGAACCTGAACACGTACAACAGCACCGGCTACGGCCAATTATCGATCGGCCCCTTGGGCGGCGCGGGCAATCTCACGCTCGGCGGTGCGGGCCTCCTGGTCCTCACGGGGGCCGACGGCGGCTACAGCGGCAACACGAACATCACCGGCGGCACGCTGCAGGTCGGCGCGGGCGGAAACGTTGAGACCCTCGGCGCCAATGCCGGCCCGATCACGATCGGCGCCGCCGGCACCCTGGCCTTCGCCCGCAGCGATACGGCCTTGGTGGTCCCGCAGACCATCAGCGGCTCGGGCAACCTAGCGGTTATCTCGGGCGCGGTCACCCTCTCCAGCGCCTCGCCCTCGGTTGGCGGCCTGCTGGGCAGCGGCGGCCTCATCCTGGGCAACGCCGCGGCCCCCAGCAACACCACCTTGACCCTCAACCCCACCGCCAACACCACCTTCGCCGGCTCGATTAGCGATGCGCTTACGCCCACGGCAATCGGCAGCCTGGTCAAGAACGGGGCGAACGCCTTGACGCTCACGGGCGTCAGCACTTACAGCGGCAACACCACGGTCAACGGGGGCCGCTTGACGGCCGGCGAAACCAGTATCGGTTCCGGTACGCTCTTCCTCAACAACGGCGCCACGTTCCAGCCCACGGGCGGCGGCGTGCCGGGCCTGTTTGTGAATGTCTATACGCCCGACGCGGGCACAACTAACTCCGCGAACTATGCCGCCGTGCAGGCCTTTTTGGCCGGCAAGACGCCCATCGCCAGCACGATCACCACCGCCAACGGAAATACCGAGTTGAGCTTCAACTCCAGCGGCAACAATGGATATATTTTTGGTAACGGTACCAACAGCGGCAACCTGGGGCTCACGGCCGCGCAGATGAACAACGGCAATAATTACACGGCCATTCTCAATGGCTATATCTATATGCAGGGGGGCACCCAATACACGTTCGCCACCCGCAGCGACGACGGCAGCATGCTCTTCGTCAACGGTGCCACGGTCGTAAACAACAACGCCTACCAGGGCATGACGACGCAAACCGGCACGATCACGGAGCCGACGTCCGGTTATTACCCCATTGAGGTCGAGTACTATCAGGGCGGCGGCGGCGCCGGTCTTGTGGTCTACTCCGACGCGGGCAATACCGTCCTGCTCAACAGCCAAGTCTATACGGCGCCCCCGGTAGTTTTCAGCAACGGCATGCAGGTCAACGGCACGGTCACGATCGACACCAGCGCCTTGAGCGGCCCCAGCGTGTCGTTCCCGTCGCTCAATATCGGCGCTAACGGGTCGAGCGCGTTGAACGTGGTGAACGGGGCGGCCACGGTCAGCTTCGGCACCGCGACGATCGCCAATGGACCGACCTTCAACGTGCAAAGCGGTAACGCCCTGAACCTGGGTGGGATCGGCGGTGACGCCAACGGCTTCAACCTAGCCGGTGCGGGCACGATGATCGTTTCCGGCCCCAGTAGTTTCAGCGGCAACATAAACGTCAACGGCGGCACCTTGCAGGTAGGCGCGGGCGCGGCCGCCGGCGATCTGGGGCAAGGCCCCGGCACGATCTCGTTGGCCGCCAACACCGGTTTGGCGATCAATCGCAGCGATGCGGTCTTGGTGATCCCGCAAACCATCACGGGCAGCGGCAGCTTGATCGCTACCTCCGGCACCGCAAACCTCAGTGCCTCGCAGGTCACTTTCGGGGGCATCGCCGGCACGGGCGGCATCCTCTTGGGCAATACGACCACCCCCGCTGCCTCCACCATGACCCTCAACCTGGGGTCCAACAGCACCTTCGGCGGCACGATTGCCGACGCGGCTGCGCCCACGGCGATCGGCAGCCTGGTCATCAACGGTGGCCACCACTTGACGTTCACGGGCACCAATACCTACAGCGGCACGACCACGGTCAACGCCAGCACGCTGACTGCCCCAGCCATGAGTTCCAGCAGCATCGTTCTCAACAGCAGCACGTTCCAGCCGGTCAGTAGCCAGAACGCAACCGCGCTCACTATCAGTACGAACGGTAATGGTGGCGGTGCGGTGCTTGGCCTGTCGGCCGCCAACGGCGGTTCGCTGACGATTTCTGGTCAGGGCCAAGACTTCTGGGGCAGCACCCAGAACGGCGAATTCCTCTATGCCCCGGTTTCCACCACACAGAACTTCGACGTGGACGTCCACATCGCCAGCATGACCGGTTACAACGACGGCTGGTCCCGGGCCGGCATCATGGTCCGGCAGACTGTCAGCGGAGTGACGGCGGGAGTGACGACAACCACCGAACCCGAATTGCTCGGCGACATCAGCGGTACAAACGGACCGCACATTGAGACGGATGTCGGTGGCAACGGCAACAATGGCGGAGGCGGCAATGGTCCGTCGCTGAACAGCCTTGGCAGTACGGGAGTCTGGGTGAGATTGGTCTACACCGCCAGTACGAACAACTTCCAGGAGTACATCAGCGCCACCAGCGCTGCTGCGCAGCCCAGCTCCTGGACACTTGAAACAAACACTCCTACGATGTCGTTTACCGGATCGACCATGCTCCTAGGGATTGAAGAGAGTTCGCATAGCGGCGGAAACAACGCAGCCGCTTTGCAGACCGTGACCTACGACAACCTGGGTACGCTGCTTCCCTACCTTCTCACGACTGCCAGCTACAATGGCCTGGTGGTCAACGGCAGTTCCACGATTGACGCCAGCCAGTTGCAAAACCCCAGTGCGCTCTTCACCTCGTTGAACATCGGTTCGACCGGCGCCAGCACGCTGAACGTGATCAACGGCCCGGCCACGGTGACCTTGGGCCCCACGACGATCGCCAATGGGCCGGCGTTCAACCTGCAAAGCGGCATCGTCGCGAACCTGGGCGGGATCACCAATACCAACGATATGCTGGGCTTCACGCAGACGGGCGCGGGCACCCTGATCGTCTCCGGCCCCAGCAACTTCGCGCTGGGCGGCACGGCGACCATCACCAGCGGCACGCTACAGGTGGGCGCCGGCGGTTCCGCCGGCGACCTGAACGGTCTCAGCCAGATTAGTAACTTCGGCACGGTGGCGTTGAACCGCAGCGATACCGCGTTGAACGTGGCGGCGGCCATCCAGGGCGGCAATCTGGCCAACATCGGCACAGGCAGAGTGCAGCTCTCCGGTGCCGTCAACGTCAACTCCATGAACCTGGCCACCAACAGCACGACGGCCCTCAGCGGTGCCACGCCGAGCACCAACGGCCTGGCCGGTAACGGCAACCTGGTGCTGGGGGGCGCTTCCAGCCCGACCACGCTGACGGTCAACACCGCCAGTCCCTCGACCTATGGCGGGTCGATTGCCGACGCGGCCACTGCGACTGGCGGCGTGGGCGGCCTGACCAAGACCGGCAACAGCACCCTGGTGCTGTCCGGTGCCAACACCTATAGCGGCGCGACGACCGTGGTCGCCGGCACGCTGCAAATGCTCTACACCCCGCGGCTCAGCGGCGCGGGCGTCGACATCGACGCCAGCACCCTGGCCTTGGGCAATGTCACAAGTTTGCCCGACGCCAGCGGAAACGGCTACGTCCTGAATCAGGGGCCCGGTGCCACGATCGTCTCCGGCGGCGCCCTCTTCAACGGCCAGAACGTTGCGAACTTCAACGGCAGCCAGTACATCTACGCCAGCCAGAACGACAGCGCCACGACGTACACCCTCATCGCCGTGGGCGCGATGGCCGGCACGCAGAACCAGCGGCTGGTGAGTACCGCCAATAACAATCTTATTTATGGTTGGTGGGGTGGTCATCAAGGTGTGTCCTACCTGAACGGCTGGGTTAGCCTTCCGAACGGTACCTTCCCCAACGCTGCCCCGTACAACGTCGACACGAACGTGCATATTTATGCCACGACGGTCGCCGGCAACAATGGCGCCGCGTCGTTCTACGACTTGGCTAACAGTACGACTCCCATGACAACCGGCACCGCTGGCGGCAACGTTTCCATCGACGAACTCGAGCTGGGCGGCTATAACGTCGCCAACGAGCTCTCCAAGGGCAGCGTGGGCGAGGTCCTCGTCTTCAATAGCGTCCTGACCCCAGCGCAACTCGCCGAGGAGCAGGCCTATCTGCAGGCCAAGTGGATGGGCGTGGGCGTCTATGGCAACGGCCAGTTGGCGTCCGCCAGCCCGCTGATCATCAACAGCGGCGCGACGGTGGACCTCAACGGCTCACCGCAGCAGGTGGGCGCGTTGTCGGACTACACGCCGGGCAACGGCGGCGCGGTCATCAACAGCAATACGATCGCCGCCAGTCTGGCCTTTGCCACTCCCGCTTCGAGCACCTTCAGCGGCACGATTGGCGTTGGTGCGAGTAGCGTCGGCGCGATCAGCGTGACCATGAACGGCGCGGGCGTGCAGACACTGGTTGCCGCCAACGCCTACACGGGCGGCACGACCGTCTCGTCCGGCACCCTGGTGGCCGCCAACAATTCGGCCCTGGGAAATGGGCCGTTGAGTGTGGGGGGCCAGGTGAATTTCATCACTGCCAACCCGAACGCGGTGACCGCGCTTTCCGGCGCGGGCACGGTGGTACTGGGCAACACCAATCCCGCGGTCAACACCACTTTGACCGTTAACAGCCTCAACAACTCCACCTTCAGCGGTACGATCGGGCAGGCCGCCTCGGCCACCGGTTCGCTGGTGAAGCTGGGCGCGGGCAACCTGACCCTGGGCGGCGCCAGCACTTATGGCGGCGGCACTAACATCGCCGTCGGCACGGTGACCGCCACGAACCCGAACGCGCTGGGCACGGGCGCCGTAACCCTCAGCGGCGGGGCCCTCGCGGTCGCCAGCGTTGTTCCCGGCTTGGCGGAAGCCTGGAACTGCACTTACGGAGGAACGAATAGCGGCAACGGCAACAACTGGACGGGGCCCTTTAACTTGTACCCGTCGGTGCAGCTTAGTCCCCGGGCTGGCCTCTGGACTAATACCATCAACAACACGCTCTTGCCCCAAAACTTGGCGAGCTATCCCGCAGGGACTATTTACGACGACACGGCGGTGCAGTATACCGGCTACATCTACATCAACAAGCCGGCGGGCAGCCAGGTCGGATTCATGGAAATGTTCGACGACTCGAAGTATTTGGTCATCAACGGACAGACGCTGATCAACGACGGCGGCTGGCAGGACGTTCCGAACGTTACCTGGACCGTTCCGGCGTCAGGGGCTGGTTACTACCCCATTACGATCGCCTTCGGCCAGGGCGGCGGTGGCGCCGGTCCCAACAGCGGCTACACGATTGGTTTCGGCTACGACGCCAACGGGGCCGGCGGAACGACGCAGAGCAACTACGTTTTCCCGCTCGATTCGGGCAACGGCAGCACGTTTGTCACGTCGGTGGGCGCTATGAACTTTCCTAACTCCCTCAACGTGACGGCGGCGTCCAGTCTCAACGTCAGCGGCACCGTCAGTTTCGCCGCGCTCGGCTCGTTGCAGAACACGATGCATGTCGTCGCGGGGATTCCCTCGATGCTCAACATGCTAACCTTCAACGGCGGCAATGGGACTCTCAGCGGCTCGCCCGGCATGAACGTCGACGCCAACGCGGTGGCTGTGATCGAAACGGCCCTGACCGACAACGGCGCGGCTGTCACCTTCAATCAGACGGGCGCAGGCGGCGTGGTCCTGGCCGGCGCGAACACCTTCACCAACCCCAATACGAACTTCGTGGTCAACGGCGGCAGCCTGGGGGTAGTCAACCAGAACCTCAACAGTGGTCCGCTCTGCTCCGCAGCGGTGACGTTGGATAACGCCACGCTGGTTTTGGTGAATAGCTCGACGACCGCCACGACCTTCAACCTTACCAACAGCAACCCGGTGACGTTCCTGGGCGCGAGCAACGCCATCGTCGCCGGCAGCCCGATCGGCGGGGCCGCCAACGGCTCGGTCCTGGTGACCGGTTCCAACGGGCTCGTGATCGGCAGTAACCAGACCTTGACCCTGGGCGCGTTCAACGGCTACACGTTGACCACCGGGGTGATCAGCGGCAGCGGCACGCTGGGCGTCATCGGCACACCCACGCTGGCCACGATCAACACCTACACGGGCGGGACGAATCTGTCCAACGGCGGCATGTTCCAGGTCAACAATGCCCAGGCATTCGGCACGGGACCCTTGAACTTCAACGGCGGCGGGTTCAACGTGATCAGCGCGCCGGGCGCGGCGATCGCCAACGCCTGGAATATCGCCGCTGGCAGCAGCGGCACGATCACTGCCGCCAGCCCCGTGGTGGTTGCCGGCGTCGGCACCTTGCCCATTGGCGCTGAGGCCCTAACGACTTCCGGTCCCGTGACGCTCGCCAGCCAGATTTCCGGCAATGGCTCACTGACCGTAAACACCGTGGGCAGCAACGCCCTGGTGATCAACAACGCGGCGAACAACTTCACCGGCGGAGTCACGCTCAGCAGCGGCTCGATCGACGTGATGGGCGTTAGCAGCGTGGGCAACGTCACGAGCGGTCCGCTGGGGACCGGAACGTTCACGCTGGGCAGCGGCGCAGGGGTGCTGAACAGCGGCAATGTGCCCGCCACCCTGGCCAATTCGCTGTATTTCAACGGCAACGCCAGCTTTGGCAGCGTTGCAGGGTTGACCTTCAGCGGCCCGGCGACCTTGATTACCCAGTCGAACTTCAGCCTGGGGGCCAACAGCAGCATCGTCTTCAGCGGCCCCATCGGCGGCGCCGGTCTCAACGTCTCCGGCGCGGCCGGCTCGACGCTGACGCTTACGGCGGCCAACAGCTACACGGGTAACACGTCCATCAGCTTCGGCACCCTGATCGCCGGCGATAACGTGCCCGCCAGTTATGCGAGTCCCTTCGGCAACGCCAGCACCGCGATCACGATCGGCGATGCGACCTCGGGGACCAATCCGGCCGCCTTGTACGTCAACGGCCCGGTGGCCAACGGCTACGGCGTCGAGTTCGACCGGCCGATCACCGTCAACGCCAACGCCGGTCCCACGACCATCGGCGATCTGGCGGCCGACGCGGCCCTGGTGATTTCCGGCGGCAACTCGCTGAGCAACCCCAACTCCGGTATGCTGGGGGCCGCTTTCACGGGCCTGATCACCGTGGGGCGGAACGTCAATTTGAGCGCGGCCAACAACGGCAGCATGACCTTCGGGGCCTACAACCCGCTGAGCGGCGCGCAGGGCTCGATTACCGGCGCGGGCGGCATTACGGCGGCCTCGGCCGGCAACGGCAACGTGAGCCTGATCAACGCCAACAGCTATCTCGGCGCCACAGTGGTGCAAAGCGGCCAGTTGACGCTGGACTACAGTTGGGGCAGTGTCACCAGCGGCATCGTCCCGACCAGCTCGCCGGTGACCCTCAGCGGCGGCACGCTGAACCTGATCGGCAATGGCGGCGCGGCGGTCAACGAGAACTTCGTCTCGACCACGATCAGCGGCTTCGGCTCGGTCGTGACCGCGGCATTCTACGGCAATCCGGTGAACGTGAACTTGAACCAGATTACGCGCACGGGCGGCCTGTTGGACCTGCCGCTCAATAGCGGCGCGACATTCACCACCGCTAACGCCAACAACGCCGGCAATATCCTGGGCGGCTACCTGACCGTCAACGGCACCGATTGGGCCGTTAACTCGGCCGGCAGCGGCCTAGGCGCGATCGGCGCCCTAGCGTCCTACAACGTGGACAATTACACGCAGCCCACGAACAACGTGGATGTGCAGACCGGCGGCGTCTTGGCGATTTCGCAAGCCACGACGGTCAACACCCTGCGTTTCAACCAGGCCGCGCTGACCAACCAGGCCAGCATCGACCTGAACGGCCAGACCCTCACGCTGGCCAGCGGCGGTGTCCTCGTGACGGGCAACGTCACGACCAGCCAGTCGATCATCAACGGTTCCTTGACGGCCGGCGGCGGGGCGAGCAATCCGGGCAACGATATCGCTGTCATTCAGAACAGTGCGCAGCCCTTCGCGATCAACGCGAACATCGTGGACAACGGCTTTTCGGTGGGCCTGACCAAGGGTGGTTCCGGCCTGTTGATCCTGGGCGGGCAGAACAGCAACAGCGGTCCGACCACGGTCAGCGCCGGCACGTTGCAAGGCAGCGTGGCGGCGGGCAACTTCGGCAATACGCCGAGCATAGCCGTCAATTACGGTGCCAACGTGGTCTTCGCGGAGAACAACGCGACGCCCTTCACGTCGGCGATCAACCTCACGGGGCCGGGCATGGTTACCAAGACCGGCTCGGGCACCCTGACCAACCAGGGGAGTCTGGCCACCGGCAGCGTGACCGTGGCGCAAGGGACCTTCAACGTAGCGACTTCCGCCAACGTGCAAGGTCCTGTCATCATTGCCAACGGGGCCACCTTAGCATTTGTTCCCACCCCCGGTCTCACGGCCCAGTACTACGGCCCGAATTTCCCCGGTTTTAACCAAATCGGTACCACCAGCCTCGCGGCCTTCAATGCCTCGCTCACCCCGTCGACCCTTGCCTTCACGGACAATGTCACGCAGGACGTGCTCAATGGGCGTGCGGGGAATTTCGACTTTGACGGCACTGGCGAAGGGGCGCAATTCCCCGGTCAGTTTGGCTACAACGCGCCCCTGTACGCAGGCGGTAACGTGCCTGGCGCGCAGGTTAACAATTGGTTCGCCAGGTACACCGGTTATTTCTTCGCGGCGACTACCGGCACCTACACCTTCGGCCTGAATAGCGACGACAATAGCCGGCTGTGGGTCGGCAGTTCCGACCAACCCGTCGTGACCGATGGCGGTAACAACAATGGCCAGGGCTGGAGCGGAGCGCATGGGAACATGCAGGTTACCGGGCAGGTGACCTTGACCGGCGGCCAATACTACCCAATCACCATCGGCTACGCCGAGGGTGGCGGCGGTTTCGGTCTGGAGGCCTTCTACGCGCCGCCGGGCACCAACATCGCCAACGGGGACTTCCTACCGCTTAGCGTGCTTGCCAGCTTGGGCAATTCCTCGATCGGCGATCTCTCCGGCCAAGGAACGCTTACCGTGAGCGGGACGCTCACGGAGAATGCCAGCCTCGCCGGCTCGACGTTCCAGGGTCCAATCACCGGCATGGGAGAATTCGTGAAGTCTGGCCCGGGCACCCTGACCTTGTCGTATTCCAGCAGCCCGTATAGCGGCACGGTGCGGCTGGGCCAGGGCGTGCTGGCCTTGACCAGCTCGTCGGCCCTGCAAAACGCCACCTTGGATTTGGAGCCTGGGGACGCGGGTTCGCTGGGCACCAGCGGAATTTCGGCCCTGAACCTGGGCGGCCTGATGGGCTCGAATAACTTCGCCTTCGCCGGTCCCTTGACCGTGGGCAATAACGGCGTCAATACCATCTACTCCGGCAACCTCAGCTTGGTGACCACGCTCAGCAAGGTGGGCTCGGGGAGCTTCACCTTGAGTGGCGTGAATAGCATTTCCGTGGGCACGATCGTCTCCGGCGGCAGCTTGGATGCGGTCTTTGCGGCGTCCTTGCCGGGCGCGGTTCAGGTGGGTGCCGGGGCGAGCCTGATCGTGCAGACGGGCAACGGCATCAACGGCTGGTCGAGCGGGCAGATTGCCAGCTTGGTCAGCGGCGGCGTTTGGAGCAACGGCGCGCAGTTGGGCATCGACACCACCAGCGGCAACAGCACCTTCAGCGGCAACATCCCCGCTTCGGGCATGGCCCTGGCCAAGCTGGGGGCCAACACCCTCACCTTGACGGGGAACAATCTCCACAGCGGCGTGACCACGGTCGCCGCCGGCGCCCTGACGGCCGCCAGCAACGGCGCTTTGACCAATAGCCCGCTGAGCGTGGCCTCCGGTGCCACGGCGAACTTTGTCAGCGGTAGTCCCACGATCGCCGGCCTTTCGGGCGCGGGCAGCGTAGTGCTGGGTAACGCTCCGGCCGGCGCTACCAACCTGACGGTCAACAGCGCAGTCAACAGCACCTTCGCGGGCGTGATCTCCGAGGCCGCTACGGGCCTGGGCAGCCTGACCAAGAACGGCGTCAATAGTCTGACGCTCGCGGGCGTCAACACCTTTACGAACGGCACCGCTCTGGTTGGCGGCACGCTGGTGGCGGCGAACGTGAACGCCTTGGGCAGCGGGCCTGTGACGCTGGGCAACGCCAAGCTCTCGCTGGCGGTGGAAGGCGGTTTCAGCGGCTTCAGCGGCATGCAGCTCAACAACGGGGCCACGCTGGCCAACGGCGTGTTGACTTTGACCGACCTCAACAACGGCGAGGCCCGCAGCGCCTTCACCACCACGGCGATGCCCGTCAGCACCTCAGGCTTTACGGCCAGCTTCGTCTACACCTGCGCCAGCGGCCCGGGCGGCGCCGACGGCGCCACGTTCTGCATCCAGAACGACCCCGCCGGTGCGGGCGCCCTGGGCGGCGGCGGCGGCGCCCTGGGTTACGACACGATCCAAAATAGCGCGGCCGTGGCCTTCAATATCTACAACGGCCACGTCGCGCCCGGAACCCAATTCTGTTACCACGGTGCCGATGGCACGAACAGCAGTACCAACGGCGATGGTGGACCAGCCTACATAAGCACCTTGCCCGCGGACCTCACCAGCGGCGATCCGATCCAGGTCACGTTGAAGTACAACGGCGCGGCCGGGACCTTGACCGAAACGCTTGTGGACCAGAACGTCCCGGCAAACACCTTCAGCACCACGTACACGGGGGTGAATTACCAATCGTTGCTGGGCGGCGCGTCCGGCTTCATTGGCTTCACGGCCGGCACGGGCGGCCTGAATTCGGTGCAGGAATTCTCCAACTTCAGCTTCATCAACGGCGGGGCCTCGGGCACGCCGGTGTACGCCAACGCCCTGAGCGTGACGGCGGGCAAGAGCGCCGAATTGAACCTGGGCACCGCCGTTACGACGGCTGCCCAAGTGGGCAACCTCACGCTCAACGCCGCTTCGGTGCTGAGCGTGACCCGCAGCAACTCCAGCACGGCGAACGCCGCCTACACCATCACCGCCGGCGCGCTGGCGATGGCGGGCAACGCGACGATCAACGTGGCCAACGACGGCAGCGGGCAGGGAACCCTGGCGGTGGGCGCCTTGAGCGGCAACGGCAACCTGACCCTGGGCGGTCCGGGCGCCGTGAGCCTGACTTCCTCGGCCAACGGCTACAGCGGCAATACCGCTTTGAACGGTGGCCAGTTGGTGGCGGCCAACGGCATTTTCTCGTCGGCCACCGGCAGCGGCGTGGTGACCCTCAACGGCGGCACGCTGGCCAGCGACCCGAACCTCGGTGGACAGGTGGGCACGGTAGTTGGCGGCAGCGGAGCACACATGATCGCTCCGGGCGGCGTGACCTATATCGGCATCCTGAACGTCGCCGGCAACCTGACCATGAACGGCAACACGACGTTGGACTTCGACGTGCTGGCCAACAGTAACAGTTCCGACGTTTTGACGGTCAATGGGGCGACGACATTGTCGGGCGCCTCGAAGGTGAATGTGGATTTGCAGGCGTTGGGCGGGCAAGGCGAGTTGCTGAATGGCGCCCTGCCCACCGGCAGCACCTATGTGCTTGCCAACTTCAACGGCGGGACGACTCTCACGTCGGCCAGCGATTTCACTACCACTCAGATGCCGTCGGGCTACTCGTTTGTTGTGGCCTCGGGCAGCAAGCCCGGCAGTTACGAGCTGGAACTCTACTCCAGCGGCGTGACGCCGCCCAGCCCGGCGTACTATTGGGCCGGTGCTGCCCAATCGGGCCTCAGTTGGTCGTCCGCGAACTGGGTCGACTCGAACGGGAACCCGTACAGTAGCGGTAACGTGCCCGGCGGCGTGGGTGCGCAAGCTTACGTCGGTACGGGCTTCACGGACCAACCCGGTATGGCGAAGCCGCAAATCAACCTGACCGACGGAAGCGGCAACCCCACGACCGTGACCTTGGGCTCGTTGACCTTGGACAACTCGTCGAATCTCTCGGGCACTGGGTACCAAATCAGCCAGGGCACGTTGAACATGAGCAACAACGGCACGGCGCACATCCTGGTGTTGAGCGCATCGCACGAGATCAGCTCGGCGGTGGTGATCAATGGGGCGTTGTCGATCGCTCCCTCCGGTACCGGCACCAACGGCACGGACCCCTACAACACGGACAACGGGGCGTATCCGGCGGCCAACACGTTCTGGCCCGTACTGAAGATCAACGGCGTGATCAGCGATGCCTCCGGCACGACGCCGGGCGCGGGCATCTTGTCGGTGGACGGGCCGGGCGTCCTGATCCTGGCCAACACCAACACCTACGGCGGCGGCACCAATGTCAACGCCGGCACGCTGGTAGTGGAGAACAAAGGCGCGATCCCGATGAGCACGAGTTTGAGTGTTGCGGCGGGCGCGACGTTCATCTACGATCCGGCTTACGAGACGGATGCTGCGTTCCCCAACGGTCCCGCGGTGACGGCTGGCACGGTGGTGGCGGCAGGCACGGCGGCAGCCGTGCCGGAGCCTGGCACGCTGGCCCTTTTGGCCGCGGGCTTGGCCGCCGCAGCGGCTTTCGGCTGGCGGCGGCGGAGGGCTGCCAAGTAGCCGTAGGCCGGAACAAGCGCAGCGCAGTTCCGGCGAGTTGAAGGACTGAGGACTGAGTACTGAGTACTAAGACCTAAGTACTGAGAACGGAAGAATGATTGCCGGCTGGCGTGGCTTGCAAGTGGATACCCGGGCTTTCCCGAGCTTGGATCGGGTATCCGCCTGCGGGTGACACCAGCCGGTTTTTTTTGAATTCGGCACAGGAAACACGTCGCGTAGCGACCGAACGAATATCTCTTGTCTGGAGGATCTGTTATGAAGACTTTTCGTTTTGTGGCCCTTGGTTTGGCGTGCGCGTGTGCGGCATTCCTGTTTTCGCTCTCGCCCGCGGCGGCGCAGTCGACGGACACCTGGAGTGGTACGAACACCAATTCGTGGGACACGGCCGGTGCGTATCCTAGCAGTTATAATTGGGTGATTAACGGCAGTTCGGGCTCCTACTCGGATGGCGACGCCGTGATTTTCAACGACGGCGCGCAG
>Ga0181520_10000466_pt1 | contig 89951 bp, 50 predicted proteins | sample PEATcosm2014_Bin_29_FD_132451 | JGI IMG/M metagenome (GOLD analysis project Ga0181520, IMG submission 132451) | Peatland microbial communities from MTU Mesocosm Facility, Houghton, MI, USA - PEATcosm2014_Bin02_30_metaG | ecosystem: Environmental > Terrestrial > Soil > Wetlands > Peat | place... | reverse complement strand
TGGTGCGGAGGGGGGAAAAGCGGCTTCCGCCGCACCAACGCGCTGCTGCATCGCGCGCTCGAAAACCTTTTGCCGCATCTCCGCACAGAGATCTCGCACCTGCTCTTCGCTACCAGCGATCCACTGCCCATCCGGCGCGTCGTTGACGGCTTCCATGACTTGCTTGGCAAACTCCTCGAACTCCTGCTTCATCGATTCGGCGAACTGCTGCGGCGGCACTCGTGGCGACGTTTCCATCTTTCACTCCTTGCGCGTGGAAATGTGACTGCGAATACATACGCAAGCAGTTTACCCAAACCCCACAGATCGCGCCAGTGGAAATTGTCACACACGTATCTTGAAGCGCCTGAGAAAACGGATGAGATCGTGAGATAACGGCGATCTGCCCCTCGGTTACTGGCAGTACTTGCCCAGCGGTATAATCACGGCAGCAGTGAGTATTGTTGATGCGGTGACAGCAGACCACCTTCCTTCTTCCTTCAAGGCGAAGGGTTGGACGGACAGGGGAAACGGAATCATGACGATAAGAGGTGGCTCATGTCCTGATCGTGCGAACGGAGCCTACGATGGTTTGCCGAAGAGCGGCCGGTGTAGCCGATCGGTTTGATCGGCATGTTGGGCGACCTCCCGGAACGGACGCATTTTCTTCAGCGCTTGGGCAAAACCTTGCCGGTGAATGACTGGGCCACAATCTTGCCGTCGCGCACGACAAAGGTGTCCGTGCCCGACTCGTACACGTTGTCGGCAGTCTCTGCGGTCCACAAAATGTAAGCATAATCGCCCTCGACGTACTGCTGCTTCATGCTGAACGCGGCGCCGGGCTTTCCAAACTCCACAATCATCGCCTCGAACAACGGCCTCATGGCGTCGGTTCCCCGAAGCGGGCCGTCCGGCGTAAACAGGACGGCGCCCGGCGCGTAGTCCGATAGGATGCCTTTGAGGTCGCCCTCATCAAAACACTTTAGGTGGTGGTCTAGAACGTCTTTCGTCGAGACCATTTCTCACTGCTCCGTTGTTCCGAGAAACAAGCGGCGTTCTGACGCATGTCGCTCATGTCCCATCGGTCAGATCTACTGCCCGGTTGGGCGTCACGTTGAGGCGATACGGCTAATGGCGCGCCCGTACTTGTTTCACGACATCGGTAGTCAGCGTTTTGCCGCCGACTCCCCAGTCGCCACTTTTGACCTCCTCAAGGATTACGACCATCTTATCTCGCAGAGTCTCGCCCTCGACAGATATCATCGCTTCGCTGACCTTCTCGATCATCCGCTGCTTCTCTTCGCCGGAAAAAACGCCTTCGATCACCTTGATGGTTGCAAGCGGCATACTGAACGTCTCCTTTCGTGGGTTAAGGTGAGCCGAGCTTTGGGGGGGCTACAAGAAAACGAAAGTCGCCGGGAAACGAAACTGACCGCAAGAATCATAGGGGTGCCTTTTCGGAGCGACAAGATAAGAGAATTCATTATGATCCAGCCAGCAAAGAAAACGCCGCTGCCCGCCGGCAGTCCATGCAGGCCGACGGCAGGTCGACTCCCCCTTGCGGCCTAAGTCAAACCCCGACGCAACGAGCCGGTCGCCGTGTTACATCCGGAGAATCGTCCGTTTCTCGGCATCCAACCACCTGCTCCCCGTGTTGCTTAATTTCCGGGCGGGTGGACTCCGAGATCCCCACTTCGGACTAAGGCGACGGAGGGCCAGCCGCGTTCGGGAGACCGCCGACCAGCTTGCTGAAATGCCCCGGCACTTTTGCGGAAACCGTGAGCTGCTTGCCGCTCATGGGGTGCTTGAAGGAAATTGTCCTGGCATGCAAGCCGAGACGGGCGTAGGATTCGTCTCGCTTGCCGTACTTCTTATCGCCGACAATCGGGTGCCCGATGCCGGCAAGATGCACCCGGATCTGATTTTTTCTGCCGGTGAGCAACTCCACTTCCAGCAAAGCAAAATCCTTCGTCTGTTTGAGCACCCGGTACGCCGTGTGGGACAGTTTTCCTCGTGCGGGATCGGCGGTGGAGTAGACGACGTGGGCCTTATTCTCGGCCAAGCACGTACTGATGGTTTCCGTACGTTTCTTGCATTTGCCATGAACGACGGCGAGATACGTCTTCTCCGTCTCCGGCCACTGCCCCTGCAAACGGTGTTTCGCCTCCTCGCTCTTGGCGAAGACGAGCACGCCCGACGTCTCCCGGTCCAGACGGTGGACGATGAAGATGCGATTTCGGGATCTGGCCGAACCCTTGCGGACATAATCCGTCAGCACGAAGTAGGCGGTCCGCGACTTGTCCGTCTCGGTGCCGATGGTCAAGAGTCCCGCCGGCTTGTCTACCACGAGGATATCGCGGTCCTCGTAGAGTATCACAAGCCCTCGGGCCAACGGCCGGTTGCCGGCAGTAGACGGTTTGCGCACAACGATTCCTTTGCTCGATATTTTGCAGGGGACTGTCCCCCTTGCGCCGCGAGAAGGGCACACGAAGAACACGTCTCATCGCCGAAAAATGGACCAGTCTCCCGCGACCATCATTATACAGTCCGCGGGGTGCGGTCAGTCAGCCGGTCCGAGCAGTACAAACGGCGCCCAGTAGTAGGGGGCGGCCCATTTCTCGGCCGAGTTCCGCAATTCGTCGCGGGCTTGCTGCAAGGCGACACTATAGTCGCACGGTTTGCCCTCCTTCCGGCAATCGGCAATGGTGCGGAAAAAACGCACCATCAGTTCGGCGGTGCCCCGATCGGTCACCGGCCACTGGCTGGCAACGACCCGGCGGGCCCCGGCCGCGAGAAACGCCCGTGACATGGCAACTGCCATCTCCGTCTCGAAGTCTTGGCGGCCCAGGTTCGTGCCACAGGCGCTGAGGGCCACTAGCTCGCAGTGGGCCAGCGGCAAACCGGCGATTTCGGCCAGTTCCAAGAGACCATCATCCTCCCGGCGCGCCGGCCGCTGCCTGGAAACGGCGAAGACCAAGGCAGACTCCCCGGCCAGGGCCCCTTGGGGAGCTACGCAGTGCGTCGCCAGATGCAGATACGCCGGGTGCTGGGTCGCCAGCCGCTGCCGTAATTCGCCCTCGGTTGCCGCCCCTCTGAGCAGCGGACTGGTTTGAAATGCCCCGGCAACACCCAAGGATTCCGTCTCACTGTGAGGCAGGTCGGCCAAGCGGCGGTCGCCGAACGTACGCCGTGCCGCGGCGTTGGCGGGAGTGATGCCGGCAAAGTCGACGGGTGCCGCGCTGAGCACCGTTGCCGCTTGCGACTCTGCCACGCGGGGCTTGCGTTTGAGGGTATCTAGAACCATCAGCGACGGAGCATAGGAAAATGCCATCGGACGGAGTTCATCCACCAGGAATCGCGGTCGCTTGCCCGACTCGACGACCAGGGCCTCGAACGGTAACCGGTAGAGGCTGCCATCGGGAACGATCATCAAATGAACGCAGTTCGCCGGCCGGGTTTGGCGAATACGACGGCGCAGATCGTTAGGGACGAGACTGTCGGTGATCGTGCGCAATGTGGCCCCGTCGGCAGCCATTGCCGATTGGAAATCCTTGTCCTTCAAAGCCTCCCAATAGGCGACGACCCAGTTCTTGAAGCTGCGACTGACACCCTCTTCGGCGGCCAACGACCCGGGGTGCTGCGGCTGGAGCGGATAGGACTCGACCGTTTTTTGGCCCGGCACCAGCAAAAAGGCGAAGGCCCCCGTCGTCCCCAGATGGTAATACACCACGGCTTCGGAGCCACCCAGTTGCCGGCGGACCACTTCCTCGACGTCCTTCTCGGTCAAGGACTTTCCGAGGACCTGTTGAGACATGAGACGGCGAGCCTCCTCGGCTGAAGCGGCATTTTGGCCGGTAGCAATGCCACTGGTCTGGAGGTCATCCAGAAGCGTTCGGTTGCGGCGAAGCTCGGCGAATACCAGGGCCTTGAAGGGGTCGCCGTCCTGGATCGCCCAAGCAACCTGCAGATCGTAGGCGGCAGCGTAGGCCGCGAAAAACTCGGCCGACGTGACCCCCGTGCCGGAAAGCATGACGCGCGGCTTTTCGAGCAACGCAACGGCCTCGGCGAGCAAAGCCATCGCCTTGTCCCGGTGCCCCTCGGCCCGCAAGATCTCGGCCCGATTGCACAAGGCCGCGTGCTGCAGGTTGGGATAGCGATCGAGCCGGTCGATGGCCTGCGCCGCCAGTTCGTCGGCCTTTTTGAGGAGGGGATCATGAAGCCTGTTCGACTCGCGCTCGTTGGCCGCGCGCAACTCCGCCCGCTTGCCGTCGAGTTCCGTTCGCCGCGCGATCAGTTCCCGTTCGGCTATCTTGAGCTTGTCATGCCAATCGCTCAGTTCGCGGTACTTTTCGCTGCGTTTGCCGCGGCGGTTGTACAAGCGCAGCTCATCGTCGTACTGCTGCCTGCTTGTTTTGAAGGCCTCGAGATCCTTGTCGAATCGCTCGGCCAGCGGCTTGTAGTCGGTGTCCAGCTTTGTGTAGTGCCGCCAAGCCTGCTCGGCGTCGTGCCGCCATTTCAGGTACTTGAGCCGCGACAGGTAATGCAACGTCTGGGCTTGCTGCAATCTCCAGTCCGGCCCCGATTGCAACGTGCGCAACTCCTCCCACAGGTTAAATGCCGCGGCGGCGTCCGCCTCGTTGCCGCTGGCAAGGTAGTTGCAAAAGTGGATCAGAGCCAGTTGATGGCGCAACTGGGCCTCGAGATGGGTGTCCGTCAGGCCATTGCTTTTGCAGATCGCCAGCGCCTTCTGGACCATCTCCTTGGCCGCGCCACGCTTGCCGGCGTCGATTTGGATGCCCGCCAGGGCGACGTAATAAGGCAAGAGTTCGGCGGCGTCGCCCTGGCATTGCCGGCGGCGCTTGTCGAGGGCCTTCTGGCAAAGCTGCTCGGCCAGCTCAAACCGCGACAGCGCCTTGTAGAGCAGTCCCTTGTTGAGCAAGGCCAGGCAACGCAGTTCCGTGGTCGGGCCTTCGGCTCCTGGGTCGTAGTTGACCACGTCGTCCAGTTTTCGGGCGGCTAAGGCGTACTTGCCCGTAGCCGCCGCCAGCCGTCCCTGGTTGAGCCAGATTGCCAGCCGCAAGGGTTGATCCTGTAGTCCCTCGCGCTGATAGAGGTGATCGGCTTCTTCCAGGAGTTTCGCTGCCCCGGCGACCGAGCCTTCCGCCCGTTCTCGTTCGATCTCGGAAAGCAGGTTCTTAACCCGGGCAAGGCACAGCGGGTCGGGCGGCTGACAGCGAGAATAGAACTGCTCGGCGGCAGTGAGGTACCGGCGAGCGCGGTCAAACTCTGCTTTTCCCACATATCTGGCGCCCAAGCTGACCGCGAGCGCGTGGATCCGCGGATCATCTTCCAAGAGAAGTTCCGACAGCAGTTGGTGCAACTGCACGACCACGGCGAGCATCTGATCGGTAAGCTCGCCCGGCGGGTGGCCTTCCAGCGCAAGCTGTTGGCGGTCGACGGCCAGCAAGCCGCTCAGAATCGCGGCTTTCCGCGCCTTGGCCTCGCCGGTATCCCCGGGGTCCGCCGCCGAAAGCGATGCCAACGCGCGCTGATACGCCGCTTTGCATTGCTTGATATGCTGCCCGGCCTCCGCGTCGCGGTGCGCTCTGTGCAGGGCCAGGGCCAGGCGATAATGGTCCTCGGCCTCGCTGCCGGCCAGTTTCGCGTCGGCAAGCCGGCCGGGAGAGCGTTTTTTCGACTCGGAGGCGTGCCGTCGCAGGATCTGCCCGCAGGCCTCGATTTCCTCCCCACAATGTCCGGGCCGGGCTTCGAGCCGAGCGATCTCGCCCCACAGTTCGGAACCCAGCTCATAACCTGCCGGATGCTCGGGATCGTTGAGCCGCCCGATGGCCCATTTGAGCTCGGCGACCGCGTCATCGTGGCGAGCGAGGGCGGCAAGACAGCGGGCGTGCAGCCGCACGCCTCGGGCTAGCAACTCTGGCGACGCCGTCGGTGCCAACCGCTCGAGGATCGCGCGGCCGTGCTTCTCGGCTTCTCTCCATCTGTCCCTGGAAGATTGCTGCTGCTTGACGTCAGTGGTTTTCTTGTCGTCTTGCGCCACTTCCGCGGCAAGGACCAGGACCTCCAGTCGGGCGAAGGGGCCGGCGCGATTCAAGTTGCCTTGCAGCGATTCCGCCAACAGCTCCTCGGCTTGCTTGCGATCGCCGAGCGGCTTCTGATTGCCCGGGTCTGCCACCGATCCCCTGGCGACGAGCGATCGAACCCATAGCAAGGTGACTTCCTGCCGCTGCTCTTGGAACTCGGCTCGAGGGAGTTCGGCCGCGTGTTGATCCATCCACGTTCGGCACTTTTGCGCCGTTTCCACGGCTCGATCATAATGGGCCGAGCAGTAATAGACGTCCGCCAGCAAGGCGAGCAACCGATGATAGCCCGAGCGGGCAGCCGGCGCCGACCCGAGCGCAGCGATGCCCGCCTTGAGCGTCGCCGCGGCAGTTTTCAGCATTCCGAGTTCGATTTGTTCTTTCGCCGCGGAAAAGCAGGCGCTCTCTTTGGATCGGTCCTCCGCGGCCGTCCGACAGGACGCCCCGACGACCAGGAGCACGAGGAGCCATCGACCGGCGACGGGCCAATTTCCCGCCGCACGGCCCACGGGCTGGCGGGAGACTGGTCCATGTTTCGGCGAGAAGACGTGTTTCTTGGATGAACGGCTGGCCGAAAGCATGGACCTGTCCCCGTCTCGCGGCTCAAGGCGCGGATTTTGGCTCGCCATCCGGCGTCTCGCGGCCGAAATGGGAAAACATGATTGCGTGATAGGTCTCAAACGTGCGGTCGAGCTGGTCCTTGAATTGCCGGGAAATCCTGAAGGGCTGGAAGGCGGGGTCCCCCCGGACGTCCTCCCCCGGCCGGTCGACCAGCGGGCGCGGCTTGGCGATCGCCGCCAACTCGTGATGGGCAACGGGCGAAGGGAAGGTCGGTTTGAGCGCCAGAAGCTCCGCAACTTGTTCCCGCGCGAGCGGGCGCTCGGTAGCGAGATAAAGAACCAGCATTACGCCCCGGGCATCGGGAACCGGCATCCATTGCGCGTCATTGTTGTCGGGGATGGAGAGGTAACGAACGCGGTGGGGACTGTCGAGTTCATTCTTGGGCGGCCAGTACAACCGGGACGGACCCAAATCGTCGAAAACAACCACGTACACGTAGGCGTCGCGATTGAGTTCGCCGTAAAACTGCAACTGATCGCCGAGAGCCGGCAGCCTCTTGTTGGTTCCCAGCCGATAGGGCCGTTGCGTGCCGCGCGGAAGGACGTCGGTCCTCAGTTCCGTGACCTGCAGCGGCGGCAAGGGCTGTTCCTTCGGGCCGCTCATCATCCAGGCCGCCGCAGCCAATACGAGCGCCAGAAAGCCGAGAATCCCGGCCAGCAAGAGCCACCGGCGAGAAGGATTCACCGCAGCCCGTAGCGCTTGTGCCATGTCGCGTGCGGTGCGGAAGCGTTCACCGGGGTCCTTACGCAAGGCCTTCAGGCATGCTTCTTCGAGGGCCGGCGGAATCGAATCGTTGATCGTCCGCGGGGCGGCCGGCAGACGGTGCTTCACCTCTTCGAGCAAATCGTCCCAGCGTTCGAAGCGAAAGGGCACCCGCCCGCAAAGGACCTCGTAGAGCACGACGCCCAGCGAGTAGATGTCGGCCGCCGGATTGGCCCAATGTGGTTGTTTGCCCGCCTGTTCCGGGCTCATGTACCAAGGCGTGCCCAACACCACGCCGCGGTCGTCGAGGAAGAAGGTCTCGTCGCGCTTGGCCATGCCGAAGTCGGTCAGGCGGGCCTCGCCCTGCTGGTCGATGAGGATGTTGCCCGGCTTCACGTCACGGTGGACGATGTGGTGTTTGTGGGCCTGGTGCAGGGCGTCGGCCACCGCCGCCACCCAGTGGACGGCCTGCTCGAGCGTGTAATCCTTCTTCGCGATCCGCCGGGCGAGCGTGGTGCCGGCAACGTATTCGTAAACGATGTAAGGTTGCCCGCTGTCGGTCTCGCCGAAGTCATAGACCGCCACGAGATTGGGGTGTTTCAGCGCGGCGGCGATCCTGGCCTCGTGCTGGAACGCCGCGACGCCGACCGGGACCCCGCGGTTCGACTCGCGGGCAAGCTTGATCGCCACTTCTCGCTCCAAGGAAGGGTCGAAACCACGATAGACGACGCTGAAGGCGCCATGGCCCAGTTCGCCGCGGATGATGTACGGACCGATCCGCGTCGGAGCCGCGGCTGGCGCAGCCTTGGGGGCCACGGCCAAAGGCGCGGTCTCCTCTCCCTGCAATTTGTCGGTGTCGTCGGTGCCGAAGACTTGGGTGGGAGCCGGTTGCTCGAACAGGTTTTTTTGCTCGCTGAGCTCGGGGAACTCACGGAGGTAGTCCTTCGGAGCCTTGGCTTGCCCGCGCTTGCGGCGGTACTCGCTGTCGACCAGCACCAACTCGGCGAGCGTTCGCAGCCGGTTGGCCGGGCTGACTCCGGCGACGACCGCGGCCAGATCCGGCAACTGCCCCGTGGCCGCCAGCTCTTCGTAGTTGTCCACGCAGTCCGCCGTCTCGCGCCAATCCTCAGGCACTTGCAACTGCCATTGATCGTCTGTGGGCGTCATAACCAACTCCTCTGCTCTCGTTGATTGGGGACGAGCGATTCCAGAGACTCATTTTCATCGGCCTCGGCCTCGCTGACCCTGACGTGGAATACCCGTCGTGCGACCCGATACCGTTGCTTGCCATATTGCCAAAGCGCCCCCGACCCACCCAATAACGCCGCAAGAACCGTGAGCAGCACATAGGGGTGGCGGCAGCACGAGGCGAGAGCTTCGCTGCCGGCCTCCGGCTCGGGCGGATCGGGTTTCTGCAGCTCGTGGGGGATTTCGCCGAGGTCCCCGGACGGCAGACGGGGCGGGGCGGGGATATCGCCAGTCTCAGTGGTCTGAACCAGCGGCACGGCCGCCTGGGACACCGCCAACACCAGCCGCTCCGGTGCGTTGGCAATCTCCGTCAACACCGCGTCGAAGGCGACCGGGGGGAGTGCCGGCGGCGCGGTAAGCGTGGCAGCTCTTTGCGCGGTCTTCCAGCTTTGAACTGCATTCCCACCCCCTCCCCAGATGATTTCCCTAAACAGAGTCTGTCGGTCGTTGGATGAAAGACCCTGCATACGAACAAGATAGTTCGGCCGATGAGTTGACTGCGGCAATGGGCTTTCGGTAGCACGTTCCTTCTCTGCCACGGATGTCGTCGTACCTGTGGAACTACTGTCCGTAGCCGTAGCCGTCGCCATCACCGTGAACGCCGGGCGGTCAATCTCCAAGTTGGACTCGACGAAGTTCAGGTCATAGTTGTTGCCCGCCGTGAGCGTCCCCTGTTGAATCGCGTAGCTGCCCACGTCATCGCCGGACTGGCGAGCCAGGCTGCCGCTGAGTTGGTCGTCGCCGACCAATGAACCGCTGGTGAGCCGATAGGTCAGCTCCGGATCGGCGTCACCATAGACCTTGCTCTTGGCGTCCGCCGTGACCGTGAGCGCCCGGCGGCCGATTTCCAGGTTGGCCCCGACGAAGTTCAGGTCGTAGTTGTTGCCCGCCGTGAGCGTCCCCTGTTGAATCGCGTAGCTGCCCACGTCATCGCCGGACTGGCGAGCCAGGCTGCCGCTGAGCTGATCGTCGCCCACCAATGAACCGCCGGTAAGGCGATAGGTCAGCTCCGGATCGGCGTCACCATAGACCTTGCTCTTGACGTCCGCCGTGATCGTCAATGAAGCCCGGCGCACGTTGATCGTTGCCGTGCCGGTGGCTGCGGCGTAGTCGGTCGTGTCAGTGGGCGTGAAGGTCACGTTTTCCGTCTGCCCGTCGCCGGCCGAGAGCACCGTTCCGCCGGCCGTCGTATAGCTGAAGACGCCGGCCACGCTTACCGGACTGCCGTTCACTGTGCAGGTGGCCGTGCCTGTCAGTTGCCCGTCCGCCAAGGGCGTGCCGTAGGTAATGTTGATCGGACCGCTGAGCATGAACGTCGGCGTCGGCTTGGCCACGTTCACTGTCACCGTGCCGGTGGCCGCAGCGTAGTCGGTCGTGTCGGTGGGCGTGAAGGTCACGTTTTCCGTCTGCCCGTCGCCGGCCGACAACACCGTTCCCCCGGCCGTCGTATAGCTGAACACGCCGGCCACGCTTACCGGGCTGCCGTTCACCGCCCAGGTGGCCGTACCCGTCAGTTGGCCGTCCGCCAACGCCGTGCCGTAGGTAATATTGACTGGACCGCTGAGCGTGAGCGTCGGCGTCGCCTTCGCCACATTCACCGTCACCGTACCGGTGGCCGTGGTGTAGTCGGTCGTGTCGGTGGGCGTGAAGGTCACGTTTTCCGTCTGCCCATTGCCGGCCGACGGCACCGTTCCCTTCGCTGTCGTGTAGCTGAAGACGCCGGCCACGCTCATCGGGCTGCCGTTCACCGTGCAGGTCGCCGTGCCCGTCAGTTGGCCATCCGCCAAGGGCGTTCCGTAGGTGATGCTGACCGGACCGTTGAGCGTGAGCGTCAGCGTCGCCTTGGCTACGTTCACCGTCACCGTGCCGGTGGCCGTGGCGTAGTCGGTCGTGTCGGTAGGCGTGAAGGTCACGGTTTCCGTCTGCCCCTCGCCGGCCGACGGCACCGTTCCCTTCGCTGTCGTGTAGCTGAAGACGCCGGCCACGCTCATCGGGCTGCCGTTCACCGTGCAGGTGGCCGTGCCCGTCAGTTGGCCGTCCGCCAAGGGCGTGCCGTAGGTAATGTTGATCGGACCATTGAGCGTGAGCGTCGGCGTCGCCTTGGCCACGTTCACCGTTACTGTGCCGGTGGCCGTGGCGTAGTCGGTCGTGTCGGTAGGCGTGAAGGTCACGTTTTCCGTCTGCCCGTCGCCGGCCGACGGCACCGTTCCCCCGGCCGTCGTATAGCTGAAGACGCCAGCCACGCTCACCGGGCTGCCGTTCACCGTGCAGGTGGCCGTGCCCGTCAGTTGCCCGTCCGCCAAGGCCGTGCCATACGTAATACTGACCGGACCGCTGAGCGTAATCGTCGGCGTCGGCTTGGCCACATTCACTGTCACCGTGCCGGTGGCCGTGGCGTAGTCGGTCGTGTCGGTGGGCGCGAAGGTCACGTTTTCCGTCTGCCCGTCGCCGGCCGACGGCACCGTTCCGCCGGCCGTTGTATAGCTGAAGACGCCCGTCACGCTCACTGGGCCGCCGTTCACCGTCCAGGTGGCCGTGCCCGTCAGTTGGCCATCTGCCAACGCCGTGCCGTAGGTAATGTTGATCGGACCATTGAGCGTGAGCGTCGGCGTCGCCTTGCCTACGTTCACCGTCACTGTGCCGGTGGCCGTGGTGTAGTCGGTCGTGTCGGTGGGCGTGAAGGTCACGTTTTCCGTCTGCCCGTCGCCGGCCGACAGCACCGTTCCCCCCGCCGTCGTATAGCTGAAGACGCCGGCCACGCTTACCGGGCTGCCGTTCACCGTGCAGGTGGCCGTGCCCGTCAGTTGGCCATCTGCCAACGCCGTGCCGTAGGTAATGTTTAGCGGACCGCCAAGCGTGATCGTGGGCGTGGCCACGTAGATGAACTGATCGGATGACGACGTGGCCGAGGTGCCGCCCGCCCCTACCACCGTTACGTCCACCACGCCGGCACCTGGCGGGCTCGTGGCCGTAATCTGAGTGTCCGACACGACGGTAAACGATGTGACTTTTGTGCTGCCGAAGTTCACCGCCGTGGCGCCGGTAAAGCCGGTGCCCGTGATCGTCACTTGCGTGCCGCCAGCAGCCGGTCCCGACCTCGCGCTGATGCCCGTCAGCGTCGGCGCCGGCGGCAGAATGCCCTCATAAGTGCCGTTGGTGCCGTAGGGGCTAGCATCGTGGACCGTCGTTCCGCCGGTCTCGTTCATCTTCCAGTACCCCACAAGGCCTACCTCGTCCCCGCTGAGCTCCGTGTTCATCTCCGCCGGGATTTGATCGGCCGTGAGCGCCGTGCTCCACAGGCGTACGTCGTCCATGGCGCCGTGTAGACGGAAACCACCCTCGGCCTGGCCCATCAACACATCGGCGTTCACCTGCGGGATCGCCGCCGTCGCCGTGGCCGTACCGTCGGGCATGCCGTTGAGGTAGAAGGTGTATTGGTCCCCGTTCTTGACGACGGCCAGGTTATACCATTGGCCAATCACGGGAGTCCACGGATTGGACTGTAGCCAGATCGGCCCCGTCGTCGGCGAATTGATGTGGAAGATCGTTGCGTTGGCGATACCGTCATAGCCGTTCGCGTAGGCGAATATCCACTTGTTCTGCTCGTTTGGGCCTTCATCCTGGCCCACGAGGGTGGCAAAGGAACCGCTGGGCAGCGCATCAAACCGCACCCAGGTCTCGATCGTGGCGGTAGTATCAGTATCCAATTGATTGCCCGACGCGTTGCCGAAGTCGATGTACTGGTTGGTTCCGTTGAAGGCTACGGCGCCGCCGAGTTCGCCATCAATAAACGGATACTGGCTCGCCCCAGGCGCGACGTAGGCGAATTGGTCGGCCGATGAGGTTGTCGAAGTGCCGCCAGCGCCGGCCACCGTCACGTCCACCGCACCCGTCCCCGCCGGGCTAGTGGCGGTGATCCCCGTGTCCGAGTCAACTACAAAAGAGGTTGCCGCGACAGTGCCGAAACTCACCGCCGTGGCGCCGGTAAAACCCGTGCCTGTGATCGTCACCGTGGTCCCGCCAGTGGTTGGCCCCGACGCTGGACCGATGCCCGTCACGGCAGGCGGCGTTGCGTAAGTAAATTGATCGGCTGTCGTCCCGCCCGATGTCCCGCCGGCCGTCACCACGGTCACATCGACTGTGCCGGCAACGCCCGCCGGGCTGGTGACCACGAGTTGAGTCGAGGAACTGCTGACGATGGTGGCCAGATTGGTGCCGAACCTCACCCACGCGGCGGTAGCCAGCCTTGTGCCGGTGATGGTCACCGTCGTCCCGCCGGCCACGGGACCAAAAGCCGGGCTAAGCGCCGTTATGATCGGCATCGCTGCGTAGGTGAATTGATCGGCAGTCGAGATGGGCGACGTCCCGCCGGCCGTCACTACGGTCACGTCCACGGTACCGGCGACATTCGCCGGGCTGGTGACCACGATCTGAGTCGCCGAGTCGCTCAAGATGGTAGCCGAAACCGTCCCAAAGTACACCGCCGTGGCGTTGGCCAGCCCCGCACCGGTGATAGTCACCGTGGTGCCGCCCGCCGCCGGCCCCGCCGACGGACTAATGCCGGTCACTGTCGGCGCCGCAGTATAAGTGAAGTGATCCGCCATCGAGGTGGGCGACGTCCCACCGGTCGTTACCACGGTCACGTCCACGGTGCCGGCAACGCCTAACGGACTGGTGACCACGATTTGGGTGGCCGTGTCGCTTTGGATCGTCGCCGGGGCCGTCCCGAAATAGACGGCCGTGACGTTGTTCAGATTTGTACCCGTAATCGTCACCATCGTGCCCCCTTCAGTCCAACCGATGTTGGGACTCAGGGCCGTAACCATCGGTGTCGCGGTGCCGATGACGATGTTTTGTCTTGCCAAGCTATCGCCGGCGCTGGCCGGGGCCGGCAGGGTGAGCGCGGCCGCACTCGCTGAAGCGTCCCTGATGGTTCCGCCATTGAGCGACAGTGCCGAGGTTGACGCATAATCCAGGTCCGGGCTGCTATCTCCCACCGCCACGGTATAGATAAACGTGAGTGAATTAGTGCCGCTCCCGCTGGCGTAGGCGGCGGACGCGGTGCCGCTCGAGTTCAGCGCCAACGTCGGCGTCCCTCCCGTCGTATCGACCGTGACCGGTTCGCTGAATTGCACCGTAATCGGGATCACCGTCCCCGGCCCGTACGTCCCAGGCAGCGCCGTCGTGGACACCTCTGTTATCGTGGTTGTTGTCAGGTAGGTGAACTGAGCGGCCGACGGCGTGGCGGAAGTGCCGCCTGGGGTCGTGACCGTCACATTGACGGTGCCCGCCGCGCCGGCCGGACTTGTGGCCGTGATCTGGGTGTCCGAAACGATGGTGAACGACGGTGCCGCCTGTGCGCCGAACGTCACTATCGTGGCGCCGGTGAAGCCCGTGCCGGTGATCGTCACCTGCGTCCCGCCGGCGGTCGAACCCGACGTCGGACTAATGCCCGCCACCGTGGGCGCTTGAGCAGAATAGGTGAACCGATCAGCCACCGAGGTGGCCGACATTCCGCCAACCGTCAGCACCGTTACATCCATCGTGCCGGCAAGGTTGGCCGGACTGATGACCACGATCTGGGTGCCGCGGTTGGCAACGATCATCGCCGAAACGTTCCCGAACTTCACCGCCATCGCGTTAGCTAAGTTCGTGCCGGTAATCGTCACCGTGGTGCCGCCAGTGGCCGGACCGACTGTCGGACTAATGCCCGTTACCGCAGGCGCCGCAACATAAGTGAACCGATCGGCCGCCGAGATGGCCGAGGTTCCGCCCGGCGCCACCACCGTCACGTCGACTGTGCCCACAATGTTTGCCGGACTGGTGCACGTGATCTGGGTGCCCGCCCCATTAACGACGACATTGGTCGCCGCGATGCTGCCAAAGTGCACCGCCGTGGCGCCGGTAAAGCCCGTACCGGTGATCGTCACCGAGTCCCCCCCCGCCGCGGCGCCGACGGCCGGACTAATGCTCGTCACGGTGGGCCCCGCTGCTGCCGGGGCCTCGTAGGCGCCGATGTCGGCCTGGGCGCCCAAGACGCGAGGATAGCCCGCGCCGCGCTGATCGTAGGGCAGATTGGCCGGATTGGAGCCCATATTGATAGCCGGGCTGCCGGAGAGGAGGGCGCAGGTCTGGGTGGGTCCGCCGTTGTCGGCCAGCGGCCCCAGCTTCGGATCGATGACGCCATGGGTAGGACCGCCGATAAGATTGCCGTTGACGTCCGGCGCGCCGACCGGGGCCTCGGTCAGCCCGGAGCCGGTGTTGTCGCCGACCAGACTGTGGCTGAAATCGGCGGGGCCAAAAACGTCAGGCCCCGCATCAGTGTGGTCAATATTGCCGGCAATTATCGTGCTTGCAATCGAAGGAGTTTGCCCCCCAGAGGCGCGATACAAATAAAGCCCGCCCCCCTTTCCGGTGCCATTGGAGTCGGAGTCGGCAGTGTTTCCGGTTATCGTACTGTTTTGGATCGTCACCAGGCCACCCGCCGGATACATTCTTGCCGAGATTCCGCCGCCCACGGTCGTGGCGGAGTTTCCGGAAACGGTGCTGTCCTCGATCGCCATGCTGCCGTTGGCGTAGATTCCGCCACCGCCAGTGCGCCAATAGGGATGCGAACCGCCGTTGCCCGTGCCGGTGGCAGAGTTACCGGAGATGGTGCTGTTCTGGATGGTCATCGCCATGCCAGCGGCCGTCCAAACTCCCCCGCCCTCAGAGGCGACGTTCCCGGCGATCGTGCTATTCTCGACCAACACAGTACCACCGCCGCCAATGCCAGTCGCTAGGATGCCGCCGCCCGCGTCACCGGCGGAGTTCCCGGAGATGGTGCAGTTCTGGATGGTCGTCGCGCCGGCGCTGTAAGAGATCCAGATTCCGCCCCCCCAGCCGTCGCTTTGGTTTGCGAAGTTTCCCGAAATGGTGCTGTTCTGAATGGTCGTGGTGCCCGAGTTCACGCAGAAGATTCCCGCACCGCCGGACATTGAATCACCGGATCCAGCGGCGGAATTCCCCGTTATGTCCAGGTCGTCCGTAACGAAACTTCCGAGGCAGAAGCAGTAAATAGCGCCGCCTTGATATGCGCTGCCGCCGGTGAGCGTGAGCCCATCAATTTCTACGTTGATGTTTCTGGCGGAGCTGTCGTCGTTGATGCCGAAGATTCGGGATTGTCCGCCAGCGTTGATCGTCAGGTTCGCCGCGCCGGGACCGTGGATGGTCACCGAATCGGTGATCGCCAGTTCGCCAAGCGTCAACGCGATCGTGCTGCCATCGAGGCGGGGATCGAAACTGATCGTATCGAGGCCCGGATTGCCGTTGGCCTCGGCCAGCGCGTCGCGCAGGGTCAAATCCGCCGGATCGTAGCTCGCATCAAGCCTGTCCGCCGCGCTGGTGACCACGAGGTTCAACGGCGTGAGTTGATAGGTGAACTGATCGGCCAACGTGGCGGCGGAAGTGCCGCCTGGGGTAGTGACCGTCACATCGACGATGCCCGCCGCGCCGGCCGGGCTCGCGGCCGTGATCTGGGTATCCGACACAACGGTGAATGACGTTGCGGCCTGTGCGCCGAACATCACCGCCGTGGCGCCGGTGAAGCCCGTGCCGGTGATCGTCACCGTGGTTCCGCCGGTGGCCGGACCGACTGTCGGACTAAGGGCTGTCACTGTGGCCGCCGCAACATAAGCGAACCGATCGGCCGTCGAGATGGCCGAGGTCCCGCCCGGCACCACCACGGTCACATCCACCGGGCCCACAGCGCCACTCGGGCTTGTGGCCACGATTTGGGTGTCCGAAACGTCGGTCACCGACGTCGCTGCCTGTGTGCCGAACCACACCGCCGTGGCACCGGTCAAGCCCGTGCCCGTGATCGTCACCGAGTCTCCCCCCGCCGTGGAGCCGACGGCCGGACTAATGCCCGTCACCGTGGGTATGACCGGTAAGTTGACGGTAATCGCATTGCTCGTGCCGCTCACCGAGCCGCTTAGCGTATCCGTGGCGGTCAGCGTCCAGTTCCCCGCCGTCTCTAAGGTGGCGGTGAACGTGCCCACGCCGCCGGTGAGCGTGCTGTTGGCCGGCAGCACGGCCGCCGGGTCGCTGCTGGTAAAATGTACTGTCCCCGTGTAGCCAGTGACCGGGTTGTTGTACTGATCTTCGGCCGTTACCGTGAAAGGGAAGGGGTTGCCGGCCGTGACGCTCGACGGGGCGCTCACCACATAATGCGTGGCCGCCGGCACCGCCACGTAGGTGAAGTGATCGGCCGTGACGGTAGCAGAAGTGCCGTTACCGGTCGTCACTTTCACGTCCACCAGGCCCGTGCCAGCCGCCACCACCGGGCTCTCGCACGTGATCTCCGTGCCTGAAACCACGACCACATTCGTCGCCGCGTGGTTGCCGAAAGCCACCGTCGCGTCGCTCGTAAAGCCCGTGCCGGTGATCGTCACCGTGTCGCCACCCGCCTCCGAACCCGTGTTCGGAGCAACCGTTGTCACGGCGGGTGTCGCCGCCGCCACGTAGGTGAAGTGATCGGCCGTGACGGTGGCGGAAGTGCCGTTCCCGGTCGTCACTTTCACGTCCACCAGGCCCGTACCAGCCGCCACCACCGGGCTCGTGCACGTGATCTCCGTGCCCGAAACCACGACCACATTCGTGGCCGCGTGGCCGCCGAAAGCCACCGTCGCGTCGCTCGTAAAGCCCGTGCCGGTGATCGTCACCGTGTCGCCACCCGCCTCGAAACCCGAGTTCGGAGCAATGCTCGTCACGGCAGGCACCGCGGCCGCCGTGTAGGTGAACTGATCGGCCGCTGAGGCGGCCGAAGTGCCGCCGGGGGTAGTGACCGTCACATCGACGATGCCCGCCGCGCCGGCCGGGCTCGTGGTCGTGATCTGCGTGTCCGACACAATGGTGAACGACGTCGCGGCCTGTGCGCCGAACATCACCGCCGTGGCGTCGGTAAAACCCGTGCCGGTAATCATCACCGTGGTCCCGCCGCTAGTCGGACCCACCATCGGATTAACGCCCGTCACCGTGGGCGCCGCAGTTGCAGCAAAATACGTGAACCCATTCCCCATCGAACCGGTCCCGCCCGCTGTCGTCACCGTCACATCCACCGCCCCGGCAACGCCCACCGGACTGGTGACCACGATCTGGGTGGGGGTGTCGCTGACGATCATCGCTAGGGCTGTCCCGAAGTAGACCGCTGTGGCGTTGGCCAGGGCCATGCCGGTGATCGTGACCGTGGTCCCGCCGGTGGTCGGCCCGGTCGCCGGGGTGATGCCCAAGGGGGCCGGCGCCTCGGCGTAGGTGAACTGATCGGCCGCCGAGGTGGCCGACGTCCCGCCGGCCGTCACCACGGTTACATCGACGGTGCCGGCAACGCCTGCCGGGCTGATGGTCACGATCTGCGTGGCGGTGTCGCTAATGATCGCCGCCGGGCTTGTCCCGAAGTAGACGGCGATGGCGCCGGTCAGGTTGACGCCCGTCACGGTGACTGGGGCCCCGCCGGCAGTCGGGGCCGCCAACGGACTAATGCCCGTCACTGCGGGCGCCGCAACATAAGTGAACTGATCGGCCGCCGAAGTGGCCGAGGTCCCGCCCGGCGTCACCACGGTTACATCCACCGTGCCGGCCGTTTCTGCCGGGCTGGTGCACGTGATTTGGGTGCCCGCCCCATTGACGACCACATTCGTGGCCGCATAGCCGCCAAAAGCTACCGTCGCGTCGCTCGTAAAGCCCGTGCCGGTGATCGTCACCGCGGTCCCGCCCGCCTCGGAGCCGACGACCGGACTCAGCCCTGTCACCGTCGGGGCCTGTTCGGTGAGCACCAGATCGTTGCCGTCGCCGCCGGAATAATCGGCGGTAAAGACGTAGGTTGCGCCCCCGTAGCTTGCCGAGATCGTGCCGCCCTGCGGCAAGTTGGCAAAGGTGCCGCTGATCGCGGTGCCCGCCACGGCCGTGTTGTCGATGATTGTCAACGGCGTGCCGGGGCTGGGCGCAAAATTGAGATCGAGGATCAGGCTCGTACCCGTGGGAACGGTGAAGCCGTTGGTCACGAGCCACGTGTCGGCCGCCGCCGCGACCACGGCTTCGACGCCATTCGCGCCTGGTGTCAAGGTAACCGTCCCGCCGTTGCCATCGAGGGCCGTACCCGCAACCGCACCTTCGATGCCATTCGTGCCTGGTGTAGAAGTAACCGCCACACCATCACCATTCACGGACGTGCCAGTCCCTGCGTCGTCCAGGATGACTTGGCCCGTGCTGGTAGGATCCTGCTCAACGATAGTTCCCGCGCCGGGGGTGGTCGCCACCGTAGCGTTCGTGAAGGTGATGTCGCCGGTCTGCGAGCTATCGCCGATGGTGACCGTGCCGCTGGCGGTCGTCTGGATCTGGGCCAACTCGGCGTCGGTGAGGTTGATGCCGGCCACTGCGTTGTTCGTTCCGCCCAGGCTCATCGGCCGATCCGGCAGCGACGAGCGGACGACCACCCCTCCGACCGTGGGCACCATTATCGGCACAAACTCGCTCACCGTGTTACTGTTCGCGTTGGCCACGTAGAGGTTGCCACCGGTGTCGAAGGCCAGGGCGTCGGGGTAGTCTAGCCCGGTGAGGGTAGTGCTGGGTGTGGTGCTGCCGGAAGCAAACTCGCTCACCGTGCCGTTTAAATTGTTGGCCACGTACAGGTTGCCGGCGTTGTCAAAGGCCATGCCGCATGGACCACTTACTCCCGTGAGAGTGGCGCTCGGCGTAGTACCGCCCGGTGCAAACTTGCTCACCGTGTAGTTATCCCAGTTGGCCACATACAGGTTGCCGGTGTTGTCAAAGGCCATGCCCCATGGACCATTTACTCCCGTGAGAGTGGCGCTCGGCGTAGTACTGCCCGATGCAAACTTGCTCACCGTGTCGTTACCCCAGTTGGACACGTAGAGATCGCTGCTGGAATCGAACGCCAGGGCGATGGGACAATTCACCCCCGTGAGGGTGGCGCCAGGTGTAGTGCTGCCCGGTGCAAACTTACTCACCGTATCGTTATCCCAGTTGGACACGTAGAGGTTGCCGCTGGAGTCGAACGCCAGGGCCACAGGACCATCCAGCCCAGTGAGGGTGGCGGTGGGCGTGGCGCATCCCGGCGCGAACTTGCTCACCGTCGTGCCAGTGCCGCCGCCGTAGTTGGCCACGTAGAGGTTGCCGGCGTTGTCAAAGGCCATGCCCCATGGACCATTTACTCCCGTGAGAGTAGCGCTCGGCGTAGTACTGCCGGGAGCAAACTCGTTTACCGTGTCGTTATCTTGGCTGGCCACGTAGAGGTTGCCGCTGCCGTCAAACGCCATGGCCATGGGCTGATTCAACCCGGTGAGGGTGGCGGTGGGCGTGGTGCTCAGTTGGCGCTGGGCACCGACCACGGCCGGATTGGCGCTGGTGTCGATGTCGATGTCCGCCCCGCGCAACGTGATGGCGTTGGCCGTAGAATTGCTCGTGGTGACCGTGGCCCCCGCACGGATCGAGAGCGTTGCCGTGCCGGCGTCCCCTGAACCGTCCGCGTTGACGTCGGCCGCCAGCGAGATCGTCCCCGTGCCCGTCTGAACGCTCGCGCCATTGTCCACGATGAGGTCGCCGGTGCTTTCGACAGTAATCGCGGCCGTCCCCAGGGACGTGATTTGGCCCAGAACGATTACGCCGCCGTCATTGCCACCTGCCGCGTTGCCTGCTTGTCCAATGATCGATACATCCCCGGCGTCCGACGTGACCGAGCCGGGGAGATAGACACCCCAATTATTCGCAGACGATGCGCCGTTGCCGGCGTTGCCGATGATCGTGATTTCCGCCGCTCCGGTGGCGGTGAAGTGGCCGTCCGAGTATACGCCCTCATCGAAGCCGCTCACGCTGCTGCCGCCTTGTCCCGTGATCAAAATATTGCCGGCGCTCGACGTGACGCTCCCGAGAGAAACGTTAACGCCCCATTCGCTGGAAGACGACGCGCCGCTCGCCGTGCCGCCGGTGCCGGTAATGGTAATCGTGGCCGTTCCCGTTGAGGTGACCAGGCCCTCCGCGTACACGCCGCAGTCGTACCCCAGCACACTGCTGCCGCCTTGTCCCGTGATCGAAATATTGCCGGTGGCTGAGGTGCAGGTCGCGTTCGTGGAAAAATAAGCACCGAATTCATCGGTAGCCGACGTGCCGTTGGCAGTCCCGCCGATGCCACTGATCGTAATTGCGGCCGCGCCGGTGGAGGCGACTTGGCCGGCCACATCCACGCCGTAGTCTTGGCCGTTCAGGCTATCGCCGCCCTGCCCACCGATGGAAACATCGCCGTCGGTCGAGGTAATACTCCCGCTAAGATAAACGCCGTCTTCGCTGAAAGACGACGCGCCGCTGGCCCCGCCGGCGGTGCCCCTAATCGTAATCGTTGCCGTCCCTGTGGCGCTGACACTTCCGTCGACCTCTACGCCCTTGTCATAACCCTCTGCGCTGTAACCTCCTTGTCCGGTAATCGATACATCGCCGGCGTTCGACGTGACGTTGCCGGTGAGAATAACACCCGTTTCGTCGACAGACGACGCGCCGCTGGCGTTACCGCCGGTGCCGACGATCGTGATGGCTGCCGTTCCCGTCGCGGTGATTTCGCCACTCTCCACCACACCGGTGTCGTTGCCGCCCGCGCCGCCGCCTTGTCCCGTAATCGAGATGTTGCCGCCGGCCGAAGCAATGCTCCCGCTGCTGGCAACATTAACACCTATCTCGTCAGTGGAAGTGGGTGCGCCGCTTATCGTCCCCCCAGTGCCGTCGATCGTGATCGATGCCGCTGCGGTCGAAGTAACTTGGCCGAATAGCGACACGCCCTCATCGGTGCCAGTGGTGCTGCTGCCCCCCTGCCCGGTGATCGCAATACGGCCGACGGTCGACGTGACCGAGGAAGTGCCGTCAATGTCGACGCCGATTTCCGATGATGACGATGGTCCCGTGGACGAGCCGCCGGTGCCGGTGAGGGTCACGGTTCCGGCGTCCGCCGCTCCGCTGGTGGAGGAGACGACGGCGCCAGCGGAAAAGTAAATCCCGGCGGTTTCACCAACGGGGGGGGCTTGGGCCCCGGTTCCCGTGAGGTTGATGTTCCCTGCGCCGCTGGTGGTGATTTGCGACTGGATGACATCGATACTGCAGTTTACGCCCGCAACTGCCCCCATGCCGGTGAGACTGAGGTCTCCATCGGCCATCGACAGATTCGCAGCATCCAGGAGGCAGTAACAATCCGTCGAAGCGCTAAGGCTTGCCGTGCCGGAGAAGGTGGAACTGCCACTGAAGTAGATGCCGGCCGAGGAATGCGTCAGACCAACAGCGAGATTGGTGATGTAGGCGTTCGTCCCGCTATCGTTAAAGTCGACGCGATCGCCGCCGCCGGTGTCGACGATGTTAATCTTGGTGAAGGTGCTGAGGCCCGCGTTTGTCACCGTGAGCGCCGCGGACCCATTGCCGGTCACGTTGAGCGAATCCGTGCCGCTCCAGGTGCCAGTTAACAGGTGAAGCGCGTACGTGGCGCCCTGGCTCACGATGCCCGCAGTTTCATTGGTTCCCAGAGCGATCTGGAGCGTGCTCCCCGTTTCCACGAAGGTCGCCAGTAACTGGCGCTGCTCCAACGGTTCCAGGCGGAGCGGACGATGCGAAGCGCGGCAGGACGATAGAGTGGCCCGACGATAGGGAGGGCAACGGCCTGGGCGCAACAAGGAGAATGTGGACAAGAGACTCCCCCCCATTACGCCGGCGACGCGTTGAACAACTCGCTTCGCTGCGAACGGACCGGCACCCCCCCCCGACCTTCCCGCACCTCGCAGAGCAGCCGCCGCTGGCGCTTGGCAGTCGAGCCGGCGGGCGTGCCGGTTTTGACCTGATCGGCGGCTCATAGCAAGGTCTCCCTGCGATGGGCGTGCGTGCCGCGTTTGCACGAGCCAATTGCGCGACGAATGCGTGCCTTCGGCCGGAATCCAGAGTCGCAGACAAAGTGATGTCAGAAAGTCATACTATACTGCTGAGCGGCAATTCGCAAGCAGATCGGAAGATTCCCGATGCAAAAACTGAAAGGGAACCGTTTGTGCCATGAACGGCTACGCATATTGGTTCGCGAATGGCAGAATATACCCATCCTTTCCGGGCTTTGCAGAGCATCGTGGGACCTTGCGGAGATGGGCAGAATGCGGTTTAATTCTTGTGTTTCAGGTGGGGGGTATGGCGACGACGGCTTCGGTCGCTGTTCTAGAATTCAGCGGCGGTAATCTCCCCTTTTTGCAGGGTGACGATTCCAATGACTGCGGACGATCCGAACGATTTGGCCGGACTGCCTGACGACGAGTTGCTGCGGCGCATTCGCGAGGGCGACTCGCAGGCCGAGGACGCACTGTTCCGTCTTTACTATGATCGGATCGTGAGCTATGCGCGGCGCCGCATGAACCTGCGCCTGCAACAAGCCGAGCCGGCGTCGGATATCGCCCAGTCGGCGATGAAAAGCGTGCTGCTGGGAATTCCGGCCCAGCAATTCGACGTGGCCCGCGGCGAAACCCTCTGGCCGCTGCTCGTCACCATCGTGCTCAACAAGATCCGCGATCGGGCAAGGAAGTATTCCGGTCCGCGCAGAAATCTGGCTAAGCAGGACCGCTTGGAGAACTATAGTCTTCTCGCGGCGGGCGAGGGCGCGCACAGCCAGGTGGAGCTGGACGATCTCATCCAGCACCTGTTGGCTGGCTTTCCCCCGCGCCGGCGAAGAATCATGGAATTGCTGCTGGAGGGGCATCGTACGGGCGAAATCGCCCGACAGGTGGGTGTTTCTGAGCGCACCGTTTACAATACCCACCAGCAGGCCAAGGACAGCTTGGCGGAACTCTTGAGTCGCCAGGGCGGGCTCAGCAGCTAAGACACAACGCCTGGTTCCGATCAGGGGCAATAGGAGGAGAGCCCGCCATAGGAAGCGTTCTCGCCTTCACCCCGGTTTTTCTCCCGGGCGTGCGACCCGCAAGTCTGGCCAATCTGCACGGGGTTTCCGCCGTGTCTTGATCCATCGTCGCGATGATCTGCGGCCGCCGGCGCTTCCGCTCGGCCCAACCACCGACGTGCCTCCCCTGGCGGAAAGAAATCTTCAAGGCTCACTTCCGAATGGGCAGCCAATCGACGCTCTCTTTGTTGAAGGACACGCCGATCCAGCAGCACTTGCAACGGTCGGCCCCCAGAAATCACGGCAATTTTTGCAAAGGAGACACAAAATGTCCCGCCATTGGCTTGATGATTTGGCTTTGGCGCTGGCAAACCGTCGGTCCCGAGAATCTCGCCGAAATGCCCGACCCGCTCTCAAGTTGGAAATGCTGGAGGGGAGGGCCCTCATGTCCGCCACTCCGCTGAGCATCGCGGCAGTGGCCCCCGCGGTTTCGAACAGCGCAAATTGGGCAGGCTACGTCGCCAGCGCGAACCCGGGTGGCCCCCAGACGGGGGCCGTAACGTCGGTCAGCGGCTCATGGAACGTTCCATCGGTAACGCCCGCAGGCAAAGGCAACGAGTATTCTTCCGTCTTTGTGGGCATCGATGGAGTCACGTCCCCTACAGTGGAGCAGATTGGAACCGAATCGGACATCGTCAACGGTAAGCCCCAGTACTCGGTCTGGTACGAGACGTACCCTAAGGCGTCGGTGAGTGTGGCCCCGATGAAGATCCAACCCGGCGACACCATCAACGGTGCGGTGCAGTATTTGACCTCCGGCCCGCATGCCGGCCAGTTCCAACTCACTCTAACCGATGCCAGCCAGAAGAACAGTTCCTTTACGACCTACCAGAACGTGCCGACGGCTCAACGGTCTTCGGCGGAATGGATCGTGGAGACGCCTTCCTCTGGTTCCGGCGTTCTTCCGACGGCCGGCTTCTCACCTGTAACCTTCACAAATGCATCGGCGACCATCAACGGCAAGACCGGGCCGATTGACGCTCCTTCCTGGCACGCAACTGCGATCCACGCGCAGTCTAATGCCGGGGTCGGCGCCCTGCCCACCGTATTGACGGACGCTGCGGCGGCGGACAGCGCGCCGGCACACCAGACGGCGACGGGGAAGACTTCGCCCCTCACCGCAGCGTCGCCAGCCAACGCTTCCAGTTCGTTCACGGTCGTTCCGAGTATCGTGACTGGCAGTACCAGTACCGCGGCGCACGTGGGTGGCCCGAACCATCTGCTACATTCGGCCGATGAAATGTTGGGCGACGCTTCTTACGGTGGCTACGGCTACAGCTACGGTGGCTCCTCCGGCCCCTCTTTTACCATCCAGGGCGGCCTCAGCACGCCCTATTTCGGCCTTTCTGGTGACAGCTACACGGTTAATTATGGGCCATTCAGCTATAATCCGAGTAGTGGTGCACTGGGAGCGCAATACGGGTTTCTAGGCGCATCTTTTTCCCCGTACTCTACCGAGGTTTGCGTGGGACCGTATTTTGGCGCCGGCCCCGTGAAGGCATCGCTTCAAGCGTGTGTCGCGTTCCCATACGGTTATTCCAACGCAGTCGACGACGTCGGCAACGGGCTGTACAGTCAGATCCCGTACACCGATTCATTCTATCAGGGGTATACCCCTGACCTATTCGACCCCTACGCACCGGTTTCTGTGGGTGGCATGTTTTACTGAGCCTGTCATGAGCACAATCGTCAAGGCATTCCTGATTCCCGATTGTAGACCCCGAATTTGGTCTGTCGGCCATCACGGTCGGCAGACCAAGCTCGACGCTCCGCACGTCTGGTCACGCATGAAACGTTGGCCAGCCCGCTCTCCGGTCGACCGGAGAGCGGGCTGGCCGCGCCGCCATACGGCAGCATCAGTCACACGCATCACAGGAATTGCCCCATCGAAGGAGAACCCATGGCAGGCTGGCCGATCACCGGAAGGACTCGTGTGTGGGTCCATGTGGCCCACCCCTCGGCCGCCGTGAGGGCAGCGCAAACGCTCAGTCAGGCATTCCGCGAGCAAGGACCCGACGGGGTCGGAGTCTCTATCGACGCCGCCCCGGACGACATGCTTCCCTCGTCCGCGGCCTGAAGGGCTGACAGACGCTCGTGGGCATCGGCGTGACTATGCCGCACAAGGAACAAATCGCTCAGGCGTGCGACGAGGTGGTCGGCCTAGCCAACCTGATGAAAGCCGTGGATTGCGTCCGCCGGGAACCGGACGGGGGGCTGGTCGGCGCCAATACCGACGGCTCGATATGAGGTGCCTGGCGATGGCCCGCCAGCCCTTTCGGCGTCACCGTTCAGCACGACTGTCCACAGTACACTGCCGAAAAGCGCCAACCATTTCATGTACCTATCCCTACGCTCTAATTGCAAGATGAAGGTGGTTCCAGTACGCTCTTGGCATGCCGCGTGCCGCAAGGGTTGCTCCGGGAGGGATGCTGTTCCACGTCGTCAATCGAGGCGTGGGCCGGATGACGCTGTTCTCCAAGGAACAAGATTATGCCGCGTTCGAGGGGCTGCTCGAACAGACCCGAGAGTCCCGGCCGATACGGCTTTGCGCCTATTGCCTTATGCCCAACCACTGGCATCTCGTCCTTTGGCCCGAGCACGACGGGGCCCTGGCAGCTTTCATGCAGCAGCTAACGACCAAGCATGTGCGACGTTGGCAGTTGCACTACGAGCGCGTGGGCTACGGGCACGTCTATCAAGGCCGCTATAACTCGTTCCCCGTCGAGCAGGAAGACTACTTCTATCAGCTTGTGCGTTACGTAGAGCGGAACGGCTTGCGGGCGGGGTTGGTCGAGCGGGCAGAGGCCTGGCGGTGGTCAAGCCTTTGGCGGCGGACTTTCGGCACCCCACAGCAAAAGCAAGTGCTCAGCGAGTGGCCCGTGAGCCGTCCCGGGGATTGGTGCGAGATCGTCAACGAACCGCAAACGGAGGCCGAGCTGGACGCAATTCGCCGCTATGTGGCCCGCGGCCAGCCCTATGGAGGCGAGGATTGGGTGTGCCGCACGGCGGAAGAACTGGGACTGGAATCGACCCTCCGCGCACCCCACCGGCCAAAAAACGCAATGATCGGGAACTAATCCCCCTGAAAAGCGCGCCTGTCCCGCTTTCCTCTTCGGGAGTGTCAAATGTCCTGGCAGCAACCGCAAACGACCTGTCCGCCGCCGTAGGCACCACGTCGAACGCGTTGGCGGGCGTGTTGTCGGGTGCGGCGAACGACGTTTCGACCGTGCTGTCGGGAGCCACGAGCAACGTGTCCAACCTCGTGACCGGTACGTCGAAGGTGGTGTCCGGCGTCTTGTCGGCCACCACGAACGAAGTGTCGAGCACGCTGGCGGCGACCGCAAACGAACTGTCGAGCGCCGTCGCGGGAATCACGAACGAGGTCACGAACATCCTGTCAACGACCTCGACCGAGCTGTCTGGCATTCTGCCGAGCATTTCGAGCATCGCGTCGAATGCGTTGTCGCAGACCGCCAATGCGGTGTCGAGTGTGTTGTCGGGAACTTCGACCGCCATCGGCAACGCGTTATCCCAAACCGCGAACGTCGCATCGATCGCGCTGTCCGACGTCGTGAATGAATTGCCGGCCATCCTGTCCGGAACCACGGATGACGTGTCGGCCATCTTGGCCGCAGCGTCGAACGCGGTGTCAGATCTGTCCGCGCAAGTGTCGAGTGCGTTGTCCGCATCGTTCTCGGCCGCGGAATCCCTGCTTGACACGATTGCAACCGATTTGAACGCCCAATTGAATCTGGCCGCCGGTGCCCAGCAAAGCGGCGGCAGCGTCGGGGCGAGCAGTTCGGCCAGTGGCGCCATCGACAGTGGGACCTCGGCGAGCTTCGCCCAGACGGTCAATTCCCTCTTTGGGCTGAGCAACATCGAGTCGCTCTTGCAGCGGCTGCCGAGTTAATGGAGCTGAGAGTAACCATGTCGCCTGGTGACAGTCGCTATCTTTCCGGTTGACATTGGGGGCACCTGTTCTGCCATGCCGCGCAGCACAGGCAGATTGCCAAGAGCAGCAAGGCGTAGACGTGGTGCGGCGTAACGAACGTTCGCCACCACCAGCTATCGAACGCGGCCTGGGAGATCATACCAGCCCTCGTCATGTGGACGAGGACGCTCATCCACCAGACAAAGCAAAACGGCAAGGTGAGAATCACCGCTATGATGGCCCACAACCGGTCCGCTGTGCGCCATGACATGAAGGCCCATAGGAGCGGCAAGAGGAGCAGAGTCGCGTCGTAACATCGATTATAGACGCCCAGCAGACTTAGCACGGCAATAATGGAGTAGCGTAGCAACTCGCTACGGCGATCGCGCGATTTTCGCAGGAGCCAGAAGGCCACGCCACCCGTCACCGCCGACAAAAGGAACGCCAGGCAGTTCACGGCGGTGTTATCGGCGATGAGCAGTCGCAACGGAAGAGTCAAACTGAGAATGGCGAAGTTCTCCGAATTCAGCGTGGACGGGTCATTGATGCCGCCCGGTCGGGAAACCACCCAGTTGCTCTCCGCCATCGACGACATCCACTCAATGTGGTGGACGTACAACTGGCTCAGGCTAACGACCAGCAGCAGCATCCCCAGAACTGTTGCCGCCAACCACGTTCGCCATCGAAGGCGGCAGAGAGCCACGAGAAGAAAGAACAGAGCCATTTGCGGTTTAATGGCCGTGGCCAGTGTAAAGCTGATACCCGCCTGCCAGTCGCCGTGCCGGATCTCGAAGAATATCCCGAGCACGATCAGAAACGCGGCAAGAATTGCCGTTTGCCCGAAGAGAACTCCGGTATAGGTGGGCCACATGACCAGCGCTACCGCCGCGTATCCCATGCTCGCGCGATCTGCAGGAGACCACCCGGCCAGCCCCATCACCAGGATTAGCAGCATCGCCACCATGAGCACTAGCTGAAGACACGTCCACACCACCCTCGCATGCGGCCAGTCCAACAGGCCCAGAGGGGACAGGACGGGAAAAAGCACCGGCGGACTGACTGAAACCGGACACGTCTTGCCTGTGCAACCGGAGGCGATCAACACCGATCGCAGATTGCGCGAATCATAAGGATCGCTGCCCTGCAACCAAGCCTTTGTGCTGGAAAACAATGTCTGAAGATCTATCGGATTCTTTAGATGACTCGGATTCTGTTGATGAGTGCCCCAGAAGATTCGCACCGGCCCCCCGCAAACAAAAATGATGCCTGCCAACAGCAATAGGATGGTCAGCGCGAGGCGAGGAAACTGCCGCTCAACGCCCGTTACACGGGTTGAATCGTCGATAGCCATGGCAGTCGACCACTCGTGCGGAGGTTTCTTTAGGGAGGAAGAAACGGAACATCACCGAGTGACCGCTTCGGCACCTTCCGCAATGAGATTGCTTGAGCGTCGATGCCACACTTCGAGGTCACCCTATATTTCTGGGCGATCACGGGGACAGTGAATTGTGATCTAGCTTATCATGGCCCCTTCATCGTGTCAACACTTTTTTCTCCTTGGGGGTATGTCACTTGGGGCGTAACGCTTGCTGCGATCTGGTCGGCCGGATATCGCGCGGGCCTCCCCACTGGGATGAGAAACACGCGTTATCGCCATGTGCTCCCCGCTTTCTGGTAGGAGTTGCGGGGACACGTTACCTGATCATCTTCGTCCCTGCCTGGCGGGTCTTGGCTTCGGCCCGAGTTTGTACCGCTTCAAGACACAACCAACAAGACCTTCGAGTTGATCGTAAGCGTCCGGCGGAACGCGTCTTATGGCCCCCATGGTAACCGCGAGAGCCGAAAACGTCCGCAGGTCTGGCGTGCTCATCCGTGAGCCCAGTGTTGGCAATGACTTAGGAAGCGATCCCCCCCCGACTCACAGGCGGCATGTGATGATAGACGCCCTTAGTATAACCTGTTATTCCCTCGCAACCGGAGGTATACTCAAAAGATGGGAACAGTCGAGCGTCACGGCAAGAAGATCGACCTCAAGAAAACACCACTCGGTTGAACCAAATCGCATATCGGTTCGGTCAGTGGCCACCTACCATGAGATCGAGAATCTTCCGTTGTGCCCTAGCGACCCGAAAATCAAGGCGTGACCAAACACTAGCAAGCGTGTGCAGCTAATATGGGCGATTTATCCACAACGACAGCAGTTGTTTTGGCGGGCGGATTGGGAACGCGGCTCCACTCGGTAGTCAGCGACTGTCCCAAAGGATTGGCGCAGGTCGGGGGGCGTCCGTTCTTGACCTTCCTGTTGGATCAGTTGGACGCCGCTGGCGTTCGCCGTGCGGTGCTTTGCACCGGGTACCTTGGAGAGCAGGTGAAAGAAACGTTCGGCGACAAATATCGCGGTCTGCACTTGCTCTATTCACAAGAGCATTCGCCGTTGGGCACCGGCGGCGCTCTGCGACTGGCTGTTCCCGTGCTGGCCTCCGATCCGGTGCTGGTGCTTAACGGAGACTCCTATTGTGAGGCCGACCTGGCGGCGCTGCCGGATTGGCGCCGCGAGCATCGCGCCAAGGCAACGTTGCTTCTGACTCACGTGCCGGATACGCAGCGTTATGGACGAGTGACCATCGACGAGCAGGGCGCCGTCCTCGCGTTCGAGGAGAAAGGGACCGTCGTTGGGCCCGGCTGGATCAATGCCGGCATTTACGTCCTCAGCCATCGACTCTTGCTGACGATACCGGGTACAGGCACCGTGTCGCTCGAGCGGGAGGTCTTCCCGGCATGGATCGGCCACGGGTTGTTTGGTTGCCCGGGCGATGGGCGTTTCCTCGACATTGGCACACCGGAGTCGTACGGCGCCGCGGAGGAATTTTTTACCAGCGGCAGGGGATCCCCCGCATGACGCAAGGCCCCGTTGTCGCATTGGATCGGGAACCCTCATTGCTGAACCTTATTGCCTGTCGGAGCCAGATCACCCGGAACTGCACCCCCGAGTTGTCAACGGCCGGCGCGGCGGCGGAGGGAATCTGCCTTGACGGCATCCAGGGACTACGTGGCGAACAACGTGACGGCGGCTGCCTAAGTTATCAAAGACACCTCTTAACAACGCGAAAAGAGCGAACTACATGTGATCGGGGCGAATACCTACAGTTGGCGGATACGTGTCGATCACGGGAGCAGGGACCATGATTATCAGCAGGACCCCTTTCCGGATTTCCTTTTTTGGCGGCGGTACCGACTATCCGGCCTGGTATCGGCAGCACGGCGGAGCTGTCATTGCCACATCGATTGATAAGTATTGCTACTTGACCTGCCGCTACTTGCCCCCGTTCTTCGCCCATCGCTTTCGGATCGTTTACATCAAGAATGAGAACTGCCAGACGATCGACGAGATCAGCCATCCGGCCGTTCGGGAAATTTTGAAGTTCCTCGCCGTGGATCGCGGGGTCGAGATCCATCACGACGGCGATCTGCCGGCCCGTAGCGGCATGGGGGCAAGCTCCGCCTTCACGGTTGGCCTGCTGCACGCTTTGCACGCCTTGTACGGCCGGATGGTCAACAAGCATCAGTTGGCAATGGAAGCCATTCACCTCGAGCAGGATTGTCTCAAGGAAACCGTCGGCTCGCAGGACCAGGTGCTCGCCGCCTATGGCGGCTTCAATCACGTTGTGTTCCTCCCCAGCGGCGAGGTTGTTGTCCGCCCGATCATTATGCCGCCCGGTCAACTTGCGCAACTCAACGCCCACATGATGCTTGTCTACACCGGCATCAAACGCACCGCATCTGAGATCGCCGATAGCTATGTCGTGAACATCAACAATCGATGCCAGCAGTTGCGAGTTCTTCACAGTCTTGTGGAAGAAGCGCTCTCGATCCTGTCGGGCAATCAGGATATATGCGCCTTCGGGCATCTTCTGGCCGAAGCCTGGCAGGCCAAGCGGAGTCTTAACCAGAGGGTTTCCAACGATAGCGTGGACGAAATCTACGCCGATGCTTTGTCCGCCGGCGCCATCGGCGGCAAACTACTGGGCGCCGGGGGAGGTGGATTCATGATGCTGTTTGTTCCACCCGAACGGCAGCCGCAGGTAAGGCAGAAGCTCTCGGGACTGCTCCACGTCCCCTTCAGGTTCGAATTCTCCGGCAGTCAGATTATCTTATTCGATCCCGAGGCCGACTACTCCCGTGAAGATCACGATCGTATTGCCGGTAACGTACGACCGTTTCGGGAACTTTCCAACCCGCCTGCTCCCTTTCCGACGTAGCCAGAAAGGCCACCCAACGATGTCCAAGTCCGTCGAAACCCCGATCACCATCGCCACCTATAATGAGATCGACAATCTGCCGTTGCTGGTGGAGGATATTCACCGCTACGCACCAGAGGCGGACATCTTGGTGATCGACGATAATTCCCCCGACGGCACGGGCCAGTGGTGTGACCAGAGAGCGGCCGCGGACCCCCGCTTGCAATGTCTTCATCGTGAAAAGAAACTGGGGGTGGGTACGGCAATCGTCGCCGGCATGAAGTATGCCATCGAACATGGCTACCGATACGTATTGAACATCGACGCGGACTTCAGTCACCAGCCCAAATACCTTCCCGCGATGCTGGCCGGCATGGAACCCGGGAGCGGTCCTCCGGTGGACGTCATGATCGGTTCGCGGTATATCCCTGGCGGCGGCTCAGAGGGTTGGCCGCTAAAACGGCGCCTGATGAGCCGCAGCGTGAACTTGTACGCCCGATGCCTTCTGGGCTTGAAACCGAAGGATTGTAGCGGTGGCTATCGCTGCTATTGCACCGCGTCGCTGGCCAAGATCGATCTGGATGTCTTGCATAGCTCCGGCTATTCTTTCCAGGAGGAAATCCTCTGGCGCCTGGCGAGGAAAGGGGCGAGATTTGATGAGACACCGATTGTCTTCATCGATCGCGCGCGAGGCATCTCGAAGATCAACCTGAACGAGGCCTTCGGCGCCATGTGGATTATCTTGGCCCTTGGGCTGAAAGGCTTGGTCGGTAGGCGCGCTGCCGATTGATTGGTCACGCTTGCCGGATGGATCAAGAATTCCGCGGTCGCTTATGAGCAATCGGCGAGCGGATTGCTGGCAAGCCGTCCAGGTTCGTCCAGTTAGGGCGGCTTGCTGCGGGCGGAATCCCTGTTGAGGCAGTTGATCGTGCGGGCCAGCCGAGCGGCCAATAAGCGCGTCGGTCCCTCTATTCACTCGGACATGCTGACCTCGGCCGTCCCGGCGGCGATCTTCAGAGCGTCGTGGAGGGTGTGCGAGATCTTGTTGCCGGTAACGCGGACGCGGGTAGCGGTATCGACGTAGATGCCGTGTTGCGAGCCTACGATCCGGTTGTCGCGAATGGTCACGTCTTGCGATCTGCCGTTCTCGGCATACCCCTCGGCCGTCACTCGAATTCCCGCCCAGGTGGCCGGCGGCCCCACATCGCCATTGTTCGCGCAGCGGTTCCCCGCCACGGTCACCTCGTGCGAGCCGAGGATCTCGATGCCGTTATGGTTGTTGTTTTTGCACTCATTGTCGAGAATGACAACCTTGTCGTTCCAATCGACCAGGATCGAGTGGTCATCCAGGCGGCCGCGGTCCGTCTTGCCGGAGATGTGGTTGCCCGTGATGGTGATCATCGCATTCCGGTGGTTCATGTAGTCGACGCCGCAACGCCCTTCCGACTCGATGCCGATTTCCGTGTTATTCCAGACCGTGTTGTCCGTGACGCGTATTCCTCGGGAGGAGAAATAGACGTTGATGCCGCAGCCGTTGTTCGAGTAGATCTGGTTCTTGGAAATGAGAATATCGGTCGCGTTGTTAGTTCTTATGCCGTTGCCGATTGCGCCGCCCGTGGTTTGTCCGTTGCAATCGTGTACCTTGCAGTTCGTGATCCTGCAGCGGCTGGAGCGGACGACCAGAATGCCGCCGTGGGCATGTTGGGAGTCCTGAATCTGGCCGGTCCGATTGCCGTCCAACTCGATGCCGTCGATCGCGACTGCCGACTGGCCGTCGATCTCGATCAGGTAGCGTCCCTGATGCAGGGGCAGATGGGGAACGGCCTTGATCACGCCGCGCCCCGCCGCGGTCAGCTTGGAACCGGACCGCGGGCGGAGCGTGCCGTTGACATAGTACAGGCCATCCAACAACACGGCGCCGCCGGAGTTGGCGACCGCTGCCAGCGCGGCGTTGATCGCCGCCACGTTGGCGGTGGCCGCAGCCGGATCGCCCGCGGCGGACGCTCCCCACCACTCTGGCGACACCACGCGGCCCCCCTCGAAAACGACCTCTCCGGCCGAAAACTCCTCAAAGATTTTTCGCCGGGGCGCATTCGGCGGCCGCTTGAAGATCAGTCGGCCGTGGGCCCCTTTAATGAACTTGCCGCCGGACGCCACTTCCACCACTGCCGATCGGTCAAACGTCACGGCGCCGGTGACCGTGTAAGGGCCCGCGATCTTGATTTCCTTGGGAGCCGTTTCAGGATGTGGCACAGCCGCCCTCGGCTGTGAAAGTCGCGGGTCTCGCCCCGGCCGATTCTGTTCCTGTTGTGAATAGACCTCGCGAACGATTCCCTCGGAGACAAGCAAGACCGCGATCCAAGGTAGTGTCTTAGTCATGCTACAATCCTGCGCCGCGTTGTGGTTGCCGTCGCCCAGGTAGAACGCTACCCGAGCATCAAAACGCACTGTATCGTGAGGTCACGTGGGTCGCAAGACCCAGGGGTGGCGGGGGCGTCTGGCCGCGGCTGCTAAGCGGTCTGCAAGAGCAGCCGGAGGGCATTGGGCAGATCGGTAGAGACGAAATCAGCAGAACAAACGCTGTCCCGTGCCGCCGCGCTGGAACGCAACAGAATCGTCTTGCAGCCGGCACGCCTCCCGGCTTCGATCTCGGGCGGCCGGGCCCCCACCAACCAAGAGCGGGCCAGATCGATGTTCAACCGCGCCGAGGCAGTCTGAATCGCTTCGGCAACCGGTGCGACAGATTTCGAGGAAAGTTTGGTGGCTCCGTGTGAGCGGTCATCGATCCAATCGATGAAGGCCCGCTCCGCCCCCAACAGCGTGTCCAGCTTGGCATGCAGCCGGTGCAGTTCCGCCTCGCTCGCCCCGCCTGGGACAATCGCCGGGCCCGGGCCCACCACGACCGTAAGATATTCCGAGAGATTGATCTGCCGCACGGCCGTGGCGACCCCCGGTAGCAATTCCAACTGATCGGCCGAAGCCCAGCGGTCCACCGCCGGGTTCAAAACGCCGTCGCGGGCGAGAAAAATGGCGCCGCGGGGTGTCTTGCGGCTCAGTCGAGCGAACCGGCCCGACGTGATGTCCCGCTCCGTCTCGCTCAGCCGTAGCGGCGTGCCCACGTCCTCGATATACTCGGGCGTATCGTAGCCCCAAAGCGTGTGGCCGGCCTGTACGACCCCGGGCAAAATGTCCCGGCCGATATCGGAAAGCTGGCCCTTGGGGATGAACGGCAGCAGCCCTCGGGTGAGGACGTAGAGGGCGGCGTTGGCGCAATTGCGATAGTAGTGCTCGCCGGTCCGCGGCTTGGGGTGGAAGGCCTTGACGCGGCCGTCGGCGTCGACCTCGACCAGGTCGCTCTCTTCCGGATGGTTATTTGGATGCACGACGAGCGTGGCCAAGGGCTTGTGTGCCGCGTGATAGCGGGCCAGCTCGCCCAGGTCGACATTCATCACCATGTCGCCGTAGAAGACGAGGAAATCGTCCTCCAGGCAGTCTTCGATTTCCTTCAAGGCGCCGGCGGTGCCCAGCGGCACGCTTTCCCGGCAATAGCGGATCGACACGCCCCACCGGCGGCCGTCGCCAAAATAGTTCTCGATCACCTCACCCAGATGGCCGGTCAGCAGAATCAGTTGGGTGAAGCCGCACTGGCGGGCCAGCTCGATCTGGTATTCGATGATCGGCTTGCCGGCCAAGGGCACCATCGGCTTGGGCACCGAGCGGGTCAGCTCGCCCAGCCGCGTTCCCTTGCCGCCGGCCAGAATCACGACTTGCATGGCCGCCGTTCCTATTATTTACCGAGAATCCGCTCGACGGCGACCCGCACCGCCTGGTTGGAATCATAGGCCGGTTGAAAGCCCAGCGCGCGGATTTTGCTGCAATCGTACTGGAAGTACGGCACGTCGCCAATCCAGCCGCGGTCGCCGCCGGCGTATTCGATGGGAATGCCGTTGAGGCCCATTTCGTCGACGACGATTTCCACGATTTCGCGGACCGAAGTGAGCCCTTCGCCGGCGACGTGATAGACGGCCAGCGGCTCGGTGGCCTGGTCCCAAACGGTCAGGATCGCGCGGACGAGGTCCTTCACGTAGAGATAGGGCTTGGTCTGCTTTCCGTTGCCGAGCACCCGCAGCCGGCTGGGGTCCTGCCGCAGCCGGGTGATGAAATCGCACACCGCGCCGTGCGTGGTCCGCTCGCCCACCACGTTGGGAAACCGCAACATGCGGGTCCGCAGGCCGAAGCTGTGGGCGAACACCGAGATATACGCCTCGGAGGCCAGTTTGGCCGCTCCGTAGAACGAGACCGGCTGCATGGGACTGCTCGTCTCGCAGAGCGTTTGCCGGGTATCGCCAAAGACGGCCGAGGTGCTGGCGAAAAAGAGCCGGTCCACGCCGTGCCGGGCCATGGCCTCGACCGTTTCCACGGTGGTCTGGAAGGTCAGCCGCAGGTCGAGCGTGTGGTCAGCGTTCCCCAGCGAGATGTCCGAGTTGGCCGCCAGGTGGAAAACGGCCTCGAAACGCGCATCGGCGAACAACCGGTCGAGCTTGTCGCGTTCCAGCACATCGAGCTTGTGGAAATGGAACCGCTCGCACCGCTGTAAGTGGGCGATGTTCTCTTCCCGGCCCAGATGAAAATTGTCGACGCACCAGACTTCGTCGCCGCGCGCCACCAGGGCGTCGCAGAGATGACTGCCGATGAAGCCGGCTCCTCCGGTAACTAGAGTTCGCATGCTCAACCTTCTTGGTTTAAACGCCGGAAAAGAGCAATTTGACCAAATTGCCCAAAGTCATCCTGCCTCAAGTCATCCTGAGCGCAGCGAAGGATCTCGTCGGAAACCAAGCGGAGATTCTTCGCTGCGCTCAGAATGACCCTCAAATGGATTGCACACATTTTCGCTTTGGGGTTCTCAGAGTCTTTCGGGTGGGGTATTCAGATGGAAGCGATATTTGGCAAAGCAACGCAAATAGGCCTTGGCGCTCCGCCAGCGGTGCAGCGTGACCTCGCCCACGCGAAGTTTATAGGCGATGGGGACCTCCTTATAGCGGAGGCCGGCCAGGCGGGCGCGGATGATGATTTCGGCGGGGAACGAATAATTGGTTTCCCAGGGGATGGCATGGGCCGCCTGGCGGCGGAAGCCGAACATGCCCGTGGTCACGTCGTGCGTGCCGATGCCGTAGAGAACGCGGACCACGAGCGCGAAAAATCGGTTCGCCATCAGGTTGGCCATCGGCATGGCCTTGCGGACCTCGGGCGTTCCCAGGCGATTGCCCGAAACCAGATCGAAACCCTGGTTCTCGAGCAGGTCGATGAACTCGGGGAGCCGATCCATGGGATAGGTGTTGTCGCAGTCTGCGGTGACGATGTAATCGCCAGCGGCGGCCAGAATGGCCGCCCGCAGGGCGATGCCATGCCCCCGCGGCGGCTGCGAAATCACCTTCACGCCGAGGCGCTCGGCCACGGCGGCCGTATTGTCGCGGCTGCTGTCGACGATCAGGATTTCGGTGTCGTACGCTTGGGTGTACTTGCGGATGTCTTCCACGACCAGCGGCAATGCCTGCTCTTCGTTGAAAGTGGGCATGACGATCGATACCTTCGTGGCAGCCATGATTCTCGCTCCCTACTTCTTAGTGTCATTTTCCGCGTGGGTCCCACCGGCCAGTTCCTGGCACCTTGCCATCGACCGGCCGATGGCCTGATCCATGTTAATGTACTCGAATTCCCCGAACCGCCCGTGCAACGTGAGCCCCAGTTCGCCTTCGCAGTAGCGGCGGATGGTGGCCATGTTTTGGCGGTGGGCCAGATCGTAAATCACGTAAGCGAACGGGTGCCGGGTCAGCTCGTCGGCCAGCACGACGCTCGGATCCTCGATGAATCCCACCCGGCACAGGTCCTGGACCACCCGCCCGACGACCTGCCGGTCGTCCATCTGGTCGATCAGGTCGCCCTTGCGGTACGTGACCTCGACGAGGATCGACGTGGTGCCGTCGTCGATTTCCGGCGGGAAGAGGAAGTTGACCTTGCTCAGGCGATGGAAGAGGATGGACTTGTCGGCCACGGTGATGGCAAAGTTATCGCCCAGCCGCTCGCGCTTGACCCGCAACATGCAAATGATGATGGAATTGAACTTCAGCCGGGCGGCGGCCTGCGCGACCTCGTCCGGCGGCGGGGGATCCAAGGCCCGCATCAGCGCCGGGATGGGAATGGTCGAGACGACGTGATCGTATTGGCGTACGGCGCCGTCGGCGGTGGCCACCGACCAGCCCCCGCCGGTCTTGCGCAGCTTGACGACCTCCGTGCTGGTGCGAATCGTGGCGCCCGGCTTCAGCCCGGCGACAAAGCCGCGGACGACCGACTCGATGCCGCCGGCCTTGGGATAGAAGAAGTGGAGCTGGTGGACATAGCCTTCGGTGGAGACGCCCGCGGCGCTGCGAATGATGTCTTCGGCGGGCGGCTTGGGAATCCGCTCGACCATCTGGGTGTCCATCAGCGAGGGATCGAACTTCCAGATTTTCTCGTTGTACGGCCGCAGGAAGAGATTGGTGATCCCCTCGCCAAACGTGACGAGGAAGAACTGGAGCATGTCCTGCGGCACGTACTCGGTATACGGATTGTTGAGGAAGGCGTTGAGGCAGTATTGCTTATCGGGCTCGGAAAGCGCCGACAACTCGTTCTCGAACGGATATTTGACCAGCCGGCCGTCGTGCCAGATGCGGTTCGAACGGCGGAGCTTGTGGACGTTCTCGCCCAGGATGCGGACCATCAGTTTCAGGATTCCGGCGTCCTTGGAGAACATGATGTGGGGGCCGACGTCGTACTGGACGTTGCCGAAGGGGAAGGACCGGCACAACCCCCCGGGAACGCCTTCCCGCTCCAAAATGTCAATGGCGGCCGGGCTGCCGCTGTCTTGCAGCAAGTAAGCCAACGATACGCCGCTCAGGCCGCCGCCCAGAATTGCCAGATTCACGCTTCCACCTCAGGTAAGGGGGTATGCACACCGCTTACGGATGAACTACGAACATCGAACACCATGAACGGTCCATCACGATTATAGCCCACCGGCGGCCGCACATCGCCCGGCGGCACGATTTCGTGTCCCTATTGATGGCGGCTCGAATACTGCCGGCGCAATATCTTGTAATCGAATTCCGGGTCGGAGAAGCCTGTTTTCTCCGTTAGCAACTGAAACGTCTGGCCGGCCGGCGCGGTCCACTCGCGGGGCACGAGCAGGACGTAGGGTACGTGCTGTTCTTCCAGCACGTGCATGTTGGTCAAGCCGACCACCGGACGGTCGATGCGCCACCACAAGCCGCGATTCTCCACGCCCATCACGACGGGCGTGTCGGGACTGGCGACCTTTTGCACTTCCGCGGCCATGTTTTTCAGAAAGGGGTTGTCCGGCCGTTTGCAGAAGCCTATCACCAACAACAGCAAGAGCACAGCACCGCCCAGCGAAGCCAGCTTGAGCCAGCGCGCCACATTCTTGGAACATCCGGCAAACAAAACCGCGAGCAGATGCGCCACGCCCACGGCGACGAGCGGCACCATAAAGATATTCTGAAATTCGTGGCGGTGCATCTGCGGCATGGCAACGAGCCACAAGACGGGAAACAGCCACAAAGCATGCAGATAGAACGCCCGGCGGCGCCGCTCGGCCTCGTTGTCGGCCGTTTCCGTACCACCGGCGGGCCGCGATCGAAATGTCTCGCCCAGCAGGAGAAAAGCGAAAAGCATCAGAAACGAGCGGCTATTCGTCACCCGCTCAATATGCTCTAGGACGCGCTGGAGCGCTTCCAAACGATTGGCATAGCCGGTCCGCAGCGCCAGCTTTTTGGCCAGGGTTTCCGATTTCTCGGACCAGTTGTTGGGTTGGTGTGCCGCCTCGGCCCGGGCCAAGTCGGCCGTGAGGACCGCGCCAAACAGAACCGCGACGATGATGGGCAGCAAGGCGGCCATCGGCCTCTGCCAGAGCTGACGGCGGTCGGCGAGCAGCAGCGCGCCGCAGCAGGCCAGCGGAACAAAAAAACACTGCCAAGCGAACCAGCCGCCCAGCCCGACCAGCAGCGAGTAACCAAGGACCGCCGCATGGCCGCGGCTGGCAACGACGCGGGGAAAGAGGACGATCATCAACAGGGCCCAGGTGAGGGCGAACGTTTCGTGGCACACGAAGCATGAATAGCACATGACGTAATGGTCAGCCGCAAAAAGCATCGCCGCCAGCAGGGCCGCATAGTAGCTCTTCGAGACGCGCCAGGCCAGCAAGCTCACCAGCACCGCGGAGGCGCTGGTGAGAAAACAGGCGTACAATCGGGCCGCGAAAATCGACGGTCCGAACAGACCCATCAGCGCTGCCACCACCACGTTGTTGCCGGGCGGCCACCCCGAATAGGCAAACCAATGGCCGGCGACCGGGCCGAAGGGATTTTTCCATGGGGGCCAAGTAGGGGGTCATGAAGTGGGCGTGCAGATAACTGCGAGCCAGCAGCACGTGGCCAGTGCACCACTCATCGTGGCGCTTGAACAGATGATCGCGGCAACCCGTTGCACAGAACAACGCGTAAGCCAGAACACCGATGAGGGCGAAAAAAAATAATGGTGTCGGCGCGACATCGTCATGATTTCGTTGCAGCCCTCATCGTTCGTCATGGCGAGGCGGCGGCCCCAGGCGACCAGAGTCCAGGAAAAGTGACGAGTTGGATGGAGCCCTACGCTGCGGACTCCCCCCCGCCGGCCCGCCGCGACGGTCCCTTCTTAGTCTAATCGCCATTTCGGCGCCGTCAATGGGATCAAGTCGTGGAGGGGGGGGTGGCACCCACCATCATTGCCGACTCGGGAACTAACAGCGTTGGAAATCGCTCCCGTTGAACTACGGAGAGAACGGACGAACGACATGATATGCCCCCGCTGAAAATACCGGCATCGGGTCGCCTTTCCGACGCGGATAAGCACGCTCGTCGATCACGATCCAATCCGCCCCTTCGCCCGCTGCGAATCGGATCATGTCGTTCCACGAAGCCTCTGGCCCTCGCGGCAGTCGTTCCACAAAGCTCTTGTACCGCATGGCGAACGAGCGTGAGAGATGCACGTAGGTGTATAGCGATCCATGGAACGTACAGGCACGCTCCGAAAACAGTTGCCACCCCTTGCCTTCCTTGTACTTGTCGACCGGGCGAACCGATTTTTCGGATGCCCCATTGCCGATCTTCCTGCTTACCGAGGTGACACCGGCATTCGACTCTGTGCCAACGGGCGCAAATATCACGTCGTCGACACGGGAATGCTCGCGAATCCAACGCTGGGTCTCAATCTGATTGATGCCATCCCGACCGCGACGCATTCCCAAGTTCGCCAAGTCTTGCACGCCTTGGAATTCCCGCGACGTTCCATTCCTTATGGCGGCCATTCGCTCGGACAAGGAACCGAACAAAACAGAAGCAATGGCAAGAAGCGTAAAGGCAGCGACCGCGGGCAAGATTGCGCCTCGCCACGTGGATGCCGGTCCAGGCTTATCCGGCTGGTTTTTCCGATGCCAGTAGGTAACCAGGATCGCAATCGCGAAAATGGCGATGGGAAACCGCAACCCCAAGAACAGGTCGAGGAACAGCAGGCAGGCTACACCCCTGGTGAGCAGCGTTCCACGATCCCAGAGAAATACGACGCAAGCTCCCTGGACAATAATCGCCATGACAAGACAGGCAACCGTGGCTCGCGCGGGAACGGCTTGAACAAACAGAACAATCCCCAGCCAATCTACGGTGAGGCAATGGACTAGGATCCCGGCAAAGCCCGCCACAAGAAACCGACAAAACGGAGAGACAAGTGGCGCGGGGCGAGTGATCGCCACCAAGAGTACTCCCCCGATCATCAGCACCCAAAAGCGTGTCATGGAAGAAGAAAAAGCATAGGGAAACAGGAAGATACATTCGCCGGGAACGTACCTATCGACAAGGGCTCGCCAGTCTGAAGTCAAGAACATCTCCGGCAGCCCGAAGCGTGTGGTAAAAACAGTAAATGAGCCGATAAAACAGGCAATCGCCACGCAGGCCCGCAGAAAAGGCCGCCAATTAAGTTGCCGGAAAGCGACGAGATGGTAGACAAAGTAGACGCCGGTAAGATCAACTCCCGTCACTGGGTGGATAAGAAACGTCAGGCTCAGCCACAAGGCGCTCCACTCATGCGTTTCTCGAACCATTGACGCCATCGCCATCAGTACAAACGGCAATGCCACGCTCCGTGGTACCAGATACGCTTCCGGCACCGGCACGGAAGTGAGGTACTGGTAACTGCCGCCTACCGCAGTCAGCAAGAAGGTCGCCACCAACGCGGAGGCGCGGCTTGCCGTACAAACGTAAGCCAACCGATAAAATGCAAAAATCGTGGCGGCACGCACGATAACAAAGAACACGGCAAAGACGGACGGCAGCGATGCAAAATGGGTACACGCCGCCAAACTATAGAAGCTCAAGCTTTGATATCGGACCGCAACCTCCGTAATCAGTGGGTCGTGTTTGAGCAACTCCGGATTCATGATGTGCAATACCATCGGCACCTGCCACAGCAGATCACCGTCGTCATATCGATAACACGTCGATGCGATGCTCCAAACGGTCGCCGCGACGAGGAGGGCAATCGTCCCCAAGGTGAATTCCCGCCGTTCCCGCGCGCAAAAGCAGTCTGCTGACATGCACGATGATCTGTGACGCGATGTTGCGACTGTCACGTAAATGCCTCGTTCGAGTAAGCGGGCCGCCAGCGGACGGGAACGGTAAACAATGGATTATAAATGGCGGACTCGGTGCGAGGTAGGCGAGCGCCGCCAGCGGCGCCCCGCCGCGTTTGGCAGGTAACGTGCCAGGGGGCCTCGCCCCTCTTACGGCTAGCGTGAACGAACTGTCTGGCTGGTGGGGCGGGACGCGGTCGGTCGGTGTGAGAAAACCAGCGACGTAATGGGGCCCTTGGCCGCGCGCCGCCATCGGCGGTCACGTTTCCTCGCGTTCCTTTTTGGCCAACACCTTGGCCAAGAACCCGGCCGTCACCGAGCCGGCGGCGCGGGCGACCATTTCCGGCGTGCCTTTGGCCACCACCTGGCCGCCCTCGTCCGCGGCGCCGGGCCCCAGGTCGATGATGTAATCGGCGGCCTTCATCATTTGCAGATTGTGCTCGACCACGATCAGCGAATGGCCCACCGCCAACAAGGCGTCGAAGCAATCCAAGAGTTGCACGATGTCGGAGAAGTGCAGGCCGGTGGTCGGCTCGTCGAGAATGAACAGGCAGCGGCCGCGCTTGGCGGTGCTCATGTAGCCGGCCAGCTTCAGCCGCTGGGCCTCGCCGCCGGAAAGCGTGTTGGCCGGCTGGCCCAGCCGCACGTAGTCCAGGCCCACGTCGATCAGCCGCTTCAGCCGGGCCTGCACCTTGGGCTGGCCGCGGAAAAACGTGAACGCCTCGCGGACGGTCATCTCCAGCACGTCGGCAATGTTCCGCCCGCGATAGGTGACGTCGAGAATTTCGTCGCGGTAGCGGGTGCCGTTGCACTGGGCGCAGCGCATGTAAACGTCGGCCAGGAACTGCATGTCGATCTGGATATAGCCGTCGCCGTGACAGGCATTGCACCGCCCGCCATCGACGTTGAAACTGAAATGGCCGGCGTTGTAGCCGCGCGTGCGGGCCTCGACCGTCTCGGCGAAAACGGCCCGAATTTCGTCGAAGGCCTTCAGGTAGGTGACCGGATTCGAACGGGGCGAGCGGCCGATGGGGCTCTGATCGACCATGATGACGTCATCCAGTTGGCCGTCGCCGAAGACGTCGGTGTGCAGGCAAGGCTTGGGGGCGTCTTTGCGGAGCCGGCGGCAGAGGGCCGGATAGAGCGTGTCCTGCACCAGCGTGCTCTTGCCCGACCCGCTCACGCCCGTGACCAGGCACAGGACGCCCAGTGGAAACTCGACGGTGACGTTCTGCAGATTGTTGCCCCGCGCGCCGCGGAGGCGGAGCCAACCATGATCGGGCGGGCGGCGGCGGCCGTTGGTGCCGAAACCGCGGCGGCCGGCCAGATAGTCGCCCGTCAGGCTATCCGGAGATTGCTCCATCTCGGCGGGCGTTCCCTGAAAAATGATTTTGCCGCCGCGTTCGCCGGCCCCCGGACCGATCTCGATGACCTGGTCGGTCGCGCGAATGATCGCCTCTTCGTGTTCCACCACGACCACCGTGTTGCCGCGGTCACGAAGCTGCTTGATGGCGGCCAGCAGTTGGTGGATGTCGCGGGGATGAAGGCCGATCGACGGCTCGTCGAGCACGTAAAGCATGTTGACCAGGCTCGAACCCAGCGCGGCGGTCAATGCCACGCGGCGCACCTCGCCGCCGCTGAGGGTCCGCAGTGTGCGGTCGAGTGTCAGGTAGCCGAGCCCCACCGCTTCGAGATACGACAAGCGGGCCTGCACCTGGTCGAGCATCATACGGCCGATGTGCCGCTGCCAGTCGGGCAGTTGCAGATCGCGAAAGAAGGCGATCGCGTCGCGGACCTTCATACCGAAGATCTCGCCGATGTTCCTGCCGCCCAGGCGGGCCGCCAAGGCTTCGGGCCGGAGCCGCGTTCCGCCGCAGGTCGGGCAGGGACGAAAACTCCGCCAGCGGCTCAAGAACACGCGGATGTGCATCTTGTACTTCCGCCGCTCGAGCCAGGCAAAAAAACCCTCCAGCCCGCCAAACTTCCGCTCCGGCACGCCGTGCAGAAGCAACTCGCGATGCCGCTCGGAAAGCTCGCGGAACGGCGACTCCACCGGAAGATCATAGTCGTGAGCCAGGGCGAGCAGCTCTTTCAACTCGTGGGCGTAGGCGGGCGTGTTCCACGGGGCGATCGCCCCTTCGCGGAGCGACTTGTTGGGATCGGGGACGACAAGGTCCATGTCGATGCCAATGACGTTCCCGAAACCTTCGCACTGCGGACAGGCCCCCAACGGGCTGTTGAAGCTGTACAGCCGCGGCTCCGGCATCGGATACTCGATCTCGCAGTCTTCGCAAGACAGTTGCGTGCTGAAGCCCATCCGCTGCCACGGCCGGCCGTCGATCTCATGGAGCGACGAGGCGTGGGGAGTGAGAGGAAAGGGGAGAGAGGAGAGAGGAGAAGGCAGGCCGCAAGTCCCCTCTCCCTTTGGGAGAGGGGGCAGGGGTGAGGGCGGTCCGTAGCTCCCCTCGCCCGCTTGCGGGAGAGGGGTCGGGGGTGAGGCCGGCTGGCCGTGCGCATCGTTTTCCATTTGCACGAACGCATAGCACCGGCCGCGGCCTTTGGTGAACGCCGTCTCCAACGAATCGCGCAGCCGGCTATCGCTGGCGCTGCCCGCCGCCAAGCGATCGACGACCGCGTAGAATGCTAGAGGTGAGGGGCCAGGGGTGAGGGATGAGGGGACATCAACACTCCCTTCTCCCTTTGCAAACAGGGTCGGGGGTGAGGGCTGGTCACTCGTTTCCAAGACATGGGGCGCGGGCGACACACCTACAGCCTCTGCGGCGTCCAAATTAACCAGCCGCCCGTCGAAAATCGCCCGCACAAAGCCATCTTCCCGCAATGCGGCCGCCAGTTGCTCCAGCCGCCGGCGGAAAAAGGGGACAGTCCCCATTTGTGCGAAGCACCCTTCGGGCCGTTCCGGCAAATGGGGACTGTCCCCTTTTTCCCCCTCGGGCAAGTCGCAGCGGAAGGCGATCATGTACCGCGTGCCGGCCGGCAAGCGGGCCAGCCGCTCGGCTACGTTCTGCGGGCTGTCGCAGCGCACCTCGCGCCCGCAGCGGAGACAGTAGACCGTGCCGATCTTGGCCATCAGCAGCCGCAGGTAATCGCTGATCTCGGTGGCCGTGCCGACCGTCGAACGGCTCGACCGGCTGGTGTTCTTGGCCGTCACGGCGATGGCCGGCGGGATGCCGTCGATCCGCTCGGCCTCGGGCTTTTCCAGCCGCTCGAGGAACTGCCGCGTATAGGCCGAGAAACTCTCGATATAGCGGCGCTGTCCCTCGGCATAGAGCGTATCGAGCGCCAGGCTGCTCTTGCCGCTGCCGCTTAGCCCGCAGAGGACGATCAGTTTCCGGTGCGGGATGTCGAGATCGATCGATTTCAGGTTGTGAAACCGAACGCCCCGCAGCGTAATGTGGTCCGCAGCGCTCATGGAGTTGCCCGAAGTTGTCCCCTCTCCCTTTAGGAGAAGGACCGGGGTAAGTGTGGCGGCCGGATCGCCAAACGCTCACGGTGTTGCCCAGCAAGCTGTTTCGACAACAACCCAAACTCGCATTATACCACCCGGCGGCGAAGACGGTCAATTTGCGGGTTCGCTCGGACTCGATTTTGCCTGACTGGCCGCGACATCCTCGGGGGAAACAATCGTAATGCCGTAACTTCCAGAATCGTTGGTGCCGATCAGATAGCGGGTCATCAGTCGTAGAGATTCCCGCGCCGCAACGATTCATCCGCCAGTTCGGGGGTAGGCGGCCGAGGCGTATCCACCCAACGCAGAAATGCCTCGGCTCGCTGCTGTACCGTGGCCCTCCGCCAGAAGGGCTGGTCTTTATCGGCTGGCCGCAGTAACAACATACCGCCGGAAACCTCCAGCTCGAACTTGGCATGAGGTCTTGCTCCGCCAATTAATTCGGGCGGTAGGCGCAGGGTGCCATCATCGTTCGTTTCCAACGTCGCCACCGTCGGGCTCCGATAGTTCGTGCGGAAAGCAGGCAAAAAAGGCCACTGCCGCTTGCTCCAACTCCAAAAATACCCTGGCGTCTGGAGGGGGGCAATCCTCGGAAACCGGAGGGTGTTGGCGTGATGGCAGCGGATGCTCTCAGGATGGCGGCTGCGCAGCCAGGCAATCGGCCAACAATTCCACGGTACGGCAAATCTGTTCCTCGGTATGCTCGGCCGTGATAAAGAACCGGAGCCGCGACTGACTTTCCGGCACTGCCGGATAGAGAATCGGCTGCGCATCGATGCCCTGATCGTGCAAGGCAGAGGCAACTCGAATACAACGCAGGGAATCACCCAGAATGATCGGAATCACCGGTGTGTCGTTGCTGTTGCCCGTGTTCAGACCGCTGTCGTCGGCCAACTTCAGAAACAAGCTCGCACGCTCTTGCAGCCGCGTCACCCGATCGGGCTCGACCTGAAGCAGGCGGAGGGCGGCCAAGGCGGCCGCCGCATTGGCCGGAGAAAGCCCGGTGGCAAAGACGTAGGCGGGCGTGGTGTACTTCAAGTATTGGATGAGTACGTCGCGGCCGGCCAGGTATCCACCGGCACTTCCCAAAGCCTTGCTGATCGTCCCCATCCACAGGTCGCCGTCGGCCGGATTGACGCCATAGTGCTCGCAGATGCCGCGCCCCGTTGCGCCCAGGACGCCAACGGAGTGCGCTTCATCGACATAGAGCAGCCCCCGGTGCCGTCGCTTGATCTCGATGAATCGCGGCAAGTTCGGGTAGTCGCCGTCCATGCTGTACAGCCCTTCGATGGCCACTACGACGCGACGATGAGCAGTGCGGACGTCCCGCAACAACTTGTCGACGAAGTCGAAATCGTTGTGGGGAAACGGCCGCCGCTCGGCCTTCGACAAGAGCGTGCCCTGGACGATGCTGTTGTGGGCCAATTCGTCGTAGAGGATCAGATCTTCGGCGCCAAACAGGTGCCCCAGCGCGGAGGCGTTCGTTCCGTATCCGCTCGGGAAGACCGTGGCCGCCTCAGTGCCGAGGAATCGTGCAAGTTCTTCGTCCAGTTGGCAGAGAATCGCATGGTTGCCCCCCACGAGCCGGCTTGCCGATGCGCTCGTACCGAGTTCATCGATGGCTTGCTTGGCGGCCGCCCGGACCGCGGGCTCACGGGCCATTCCCAGGTAATCGAAGCTCGTAAAACTCACCACCTCGTGGCCGGCGATGGTGGCCGTTGCCTTGCTGACACGCTCTTTGACGCGAAAGAACGGGTTCTTCAATCCGGACATCGCCGTGGCCGCCAATCGCTGCTGTAAGGCGACGCACTCGGGGAATTGCGTCACATCGTAATGATCGGCGGGGATTTCCTTGGCCGCCGCCGGTTGCGGCGATGCCGATACGGCGGCCGCCGCCACGGGTTGCTGGCGCGGACGTCCGCCGTTGGCATGCGTTTCGATGTACTCGATCACGTCGCCACAGGTTACCATGTCATACAGCGAGTCTTCGGAGAAACGCAGGCCAAACGCCTCTTCCAGGCAATTCAGTACGCCCATCCTGGCGAGCGAATCGAGCCCGATTTCGTCCAGGGGGCTGTCCAGCGTAATATCGCTGACGACGTCTTTGGGAAGTGCGCGCTGCACATGATCGAACACGGCCTGCGCAATAACGGAGGACGGGGCCTCGTGTGTCTCTGAACCAACGGTCATGAAGGGCATCCTTTACCGGCGTGCGGGGTACACCCGGACAGTGAATTTACAACCCGAAGATTCGCCCGCCTAACCAGTCGTGACGGGGCGACAAACGACAAACCTTGATTTTGCTGGCTCTTTGCGACAGAGTCAAGGAACGCCAGGGCATCTGACACCTCGGAAATGGCGGACAGGCAGAGAAATCGCATTCGTCAAGGCATTTGTTTGGCCGATTGTGCGTTCTGGGGGAATTGGGCAAAGCGATACTCTGCTCGTATGCGTCGAGATGGCTGCCACTTGGCGGTGCCATCCGTCGGCTGTGACCCTGTTTAGCGGCAGTCGATTATCGACCAATCCCCGTGTACAATGGCGGGGCGTGGGCATTGGATTGGTCCCCCGTTTGGCGAGCATAGGGCATGAAAGCACTCGTGTTGGTTGCCTACAACCGTTTTGAGATTCAGGACTGCCCCGAACCGGAGATCAGTCCCGACGAGGTGCTCGTCAAAGTGGCCGCCTGCGGCATCTGCGGGAGTGACGTGCACGGGATGGACGGCAGTTCGGGCCGGCGGCTGCCGCCGCTCATCATGGGACACGAGGCGGCCGGCGTGATCGCCCGGCTAGGCAAGAACGTCACCGGCTGGTCGGTGGGCAACCGCGTCACTTTCGACTCGGTGATTCCCTGCCGGCAATGTTGGTTCTGCCGGCACGGCCAAGTGCATTTGTGCGAGCATCGTCGCGTGCCGGGGGTGAATTGCAGCGAATTTCAGTGTCAGGGCGCGCTAGCCGAGTACGTGGCCTTGCCGCACCACATTCTGTATCGTCTGCCCGACGGCTTGAGCTTCCGACATGCGGCGCTGGTCGAGCCGCTGGCCATCGCCATGCACGCCGTTAACCGTTTGCATCGCTCTCTCGACGACACGGCGGTTGTGGTGGGTGCGGGCGTGATCGGCCTCATGGCGGTACAGGTGTTGCGGGCAGCCGGGTGTGGGCAAATCATCGCCGCCGACCTGGATCGGCGGCGGCTGGATCTGGCCTGCAAGCTGGGCGCCGACCAGGGATTGCAATCCGACGTGACCGACGTTTGCGCGGAAGTGATGCGGCAGACCGGCAACCGGGGCGCCGACCTGGCGGTGGAAGCGGTGGGCATCGCGCCCACCGTGCAATTGGCCGCGGGCTGCCTGCGGCGGGGCGGGCAACTGGCCTTGGTGGGCCTCCTCGCGCCACGCGTTGAATTCCCGGTCCAGGACGTTGTCACCCGCGAGCTGACCATTACCGGTTCCTATTGCTCGTGTGAAGATTATCCCGCGTGTCTGGACCTGATGGCGCGGGGAACGATCCAGGTCGAGCCGCTGATCAGCGCCGTGGCTCCCTTGGCCGAGGGTGCGGCGTGGTTCCAACGCTTGCATTCCGGCAAAGAAGGGCTTATGAAGGTGCTTCTCGAACCGTAGAAAGCTGTACTTGCCAAGAATACTCGAGCAACGTCCTGATATTGGAGGTTATATGACACCCAGCGGCCGTGTACTACTGGTTTCGGCATTGCTTGTTGCGACTGTTGGTGTGCCCTGTTTGGCATGGGAAGCGAAGGCGCCGGCGGTCGAGGATGGCCTGACCCTGTTGTCGGCGGGCAGCGTGCAATGGACTGGCCCGCTTGGCGAGGCCATCCAGACGAGCATTGGCGGACGGATACGGAACGCGGATCTTTCCCTGCTGCTTGGCCCCTTCCAATCGCGGCCGGAAGCCGGACTGTGGCGGTGCGAGTTCTGGGGCAAATGGTTCACGTCGGCCGCCTTGGCGTATCGGTACCAGCCGACACCCGAGCTGCGCAGGGTCCTCGACAATGCCGTCCAAGGGCTGTTGGCCACGCAGACGCCCGACGGCTACCTCGGCACCTACAAACGATCGGCCGAATTGACCGGCTGGGACGTCTGGGGACGGAAATACGTATTGCTGGGTCTCCTGGCTTATTACGACGTGACCGGCGATCGGCAGGCGCTCGACGCGGCTTCTCGGGCGGCCGACTACACGATCGGCCAGATCGGGCCCGGCAAGGCCGACATCGTCAAGTCGGGCGAGTGGAAGGGACTCGCGCCGTGCAGCATTCTGGAACCGATCGTTTTGCTCTATCGGCGTACGGGCGAACCGCGGTATCTCAATTTTGCCCGGTACATCGTCAACCGCTGGGGCCAGCCCGGCGGTCCCAACCTGGTCCGCAAGGCGATCGACGGCGTTCCGGTGTTCCACATGTTCCCCGGTCCCGCCCCGGTCATCAAGGATTACGGCGACAACGGACAATCGAAGGCCTACGAGATGATGTCGTGCTACGAGGGGCTGACCGAGCTTTATCGCGCTACCGGCAAGCCCGAATATCGCGCGGCCGTCCAGCGCGTTTACCACGACATCGATGCGACGGAAATGACGATTCTCGGCTCCGGCTCCGATTGGGAGCGTTGGTGCAACGGGCACGTGCGCCAGACCGAAACCATGCACGAATGGATGGAGACCTGCGTGACGGCCACGTGGATCAAGTTCTCCGCGCAACTCTTGCGTTTGACCGGCGATTCCGCCTATGCCGACCGGATCGAACGGTCCGCCTACAATTCGCTGCTGGGTGCGCAACGCGACGACGGCGCCTGGTGGAGTCACATCAGCCCCCTGACCGGCACGCGGCTACCGGCGCCCGAGCAATGCGGCATCCACGCCAATTGCTGCGTGGCCAGCGGTCCGCGGGCGTTGATGCTCCTGCCGACCCTGGCCGTGATGAAAGATAGGGCTGGACCGGTCGTGCAATTCTATGAGGCGGGAACGATCCGCGTGCCCCTGGCTTCCGGAAAGAACATGCAGCTAAAGATCAGCGGCGATTATCCGCGTCAAAGGGACGTGGAAATCCTGGTTCAGCCGGCGGCCGCCGAGACGTTCACGCTCAGTCTCCGCATCCCGGAGTGGAGCTGGCAAACGAAGGTCGAAGTCAACGGGCGGGCGGTGGCCGGCATCGAGCCGGGCCGCTACGCCCGCCTTGCTCGCCAGTGGAAGCCCGGCGACAGGGTTCGCGTCACTTTCGATCTGACGACCCACGTCGTCCGCGAGCCGGGCGGATCGTCGCAGGTGGCGATCATGCGCGGGCCGATCGTGTTGGCCTTCGACAAACGCATCACCCGCCGGCATGCCGGCATTACGACCGCACTCGTCAAGGCCGATCCACAGGGTGTGGTGCAGGCGATCGAGGTCCGTGATGGTTTGCCCAAGGGCATTCGCTTTGCGATGGACGTCCCTTTCGCGGCGGCCGACGGGCGGACGGTTCTGGTGCGGATATGCGATTACGCCTCGGCGGGGCGTACGTGGTCGGAGGAATCGGCGTTGCGCGTATGGCTGCCGCAGCCGCTCGACTTGGCAGAGCCGTTTAAGCGGTAAGCTCTTCGATGAACGGGCCCCCATGGTTACCCTGCCCCACGACGTTCCGATTCCGGGGGTTGGACCAGGGAGGTCCCGCTCGTTTCGACGGCGCTCGCCATTCGTCGAGCCGTTCGGTCAAGTCACCACCCTGCTTCGGTCGGTGCCGGACAAATCACCGCGGCTGCAGCCGCGGGTGTTTTGACACCGTCACCGCTCGTGTGGCCACGCGGAAACCGAGCCCGCTGTACTCGAACGAAAGCTCGCTGTTGAAGCGGTTAGTCGCCCGCAGGAAATCGGCATCGTCGTGGAACGAACCGCCGCGCAGCACGCGATGCGCGTCGTCGATCCAGGTTCCCCGGTCGGTCCATTGCCAGACGTTACCCGCCTGATCGAAGGTGCCGTAGGGGCCCGGCGAGGCCGCAAACAGGCCCACGGGCGTGATGCCGTTGGTGCGATCGGCCCCTTGATAGTTGGCGTGGTTCGCACGGTCGGTCGAGAGAACGCTCTTGGGAGGCGTGTCGCTTTGCGTGGCGAAGCTCCAGTAGCCGGCATGGGTGCTGCCGCCCTTGTAATAAGCCGCCTTGTACCACTCGTGCTCGGTGGGAATCCAATACTTGGCGCCGAGATTCCGCGGCCCCGCTTTTTCCACGATGGCGGCGGCAACGTTGTACGCGCCGCTCTCGCTTGTCGTGGCATCCGCGCGGCCGCTGGTTGGCTGCCCGTTGTGCAGCCAGTTGCAAAAGCGGGCCGCCGAACCCCAGCTCAGGTAATTGACGGGAAAATTCTCGCGGCCCGAGAGGACCGCGTACGCATAGCCGCCGCGGCTGCCGTAGCGGGCAATGCCGCAACCAAAGCGGTCCCGACTCGTGATCGCCATGTTGGAATTGTACACTCCGCAAGCGTCTGCCTTGGCGACGGCGTTGAGGAACTGGCAGTACTGGGCGGCCGTCACGTCATATTTGCCGATTTGATAGACGTAGGCGACCGCGCCCGGGTCTTGACCGGAGATGTTCGACTCCCGCGTGTCCGGCGCGTTGCCCGGATCGCCCACGGTGACGAATTGCAGGCTGATTTGCCCGGCCGGCATGTGGAACACGTCGGCCGCCGCGGTGCGGACGATTTGGGCGGCGAAAATGACCGCGCCCAGCACCATGATTCTCGTGCGCGTCATCGAAATACCCTGAACTCGAAGAGGGCATAGCCGCCGAGAGTGCTGCGGCGCCGGTGGCCAAGCATACGCACCCAACGGGCCTCGGTCGGGGCAAAGTGGAGGACCTCGCGGCCACCCTTGCTCCCCTCCACGCGGACCATATCGGTCCAACTCGTGCCATCGAGCGAAACCTGGATTGCGTAGTGTTCGGCCTTGCCATAGGCAACGGGCCAAATCAGCTCGACACGCGAGATTCTCTCCGGTCGCCCCAGGTCCACGGCAATCCATTGCGAGTCGGAAGGCTCCGACAACCAGCAACTCCACACGTTGCCGTCCACGACGGCCGCCGGGCTTGTGGCCGGAAACCGCAGGTTTGCCAGGCTGGCGTCTTGTCTCACCGTCGAGGAAGCAGTGACCGGCTTTCCCCGGGCGAGCTCCTCGTGCCACTCCGCGGGCCGCACGACGGTGAAGTCCCGAAGACTCCGCACCGCCTTTTGCCCGCCGCCGCTTAGCTCGGCAACCCACTGGTACTTGCCGGTTTCGGCGGGGATCGTGACGGAAAAGCATACGGTTCGAGTGCCGAGCCCGCGCACTTCACACGGCTGGGCCTGTTCCAGCATCGTCCGCGGGCCGCGAACCGCGCGCAGACGGACGATGCCCTTCCAATCGGCGTCGAGATCGTTCACGACGATCGTGGGAATCCGGCAGGCCCGACCGGTGGGCAGTTCTTCCGCCCAGAAGTCGAGCATCAGGCCGACCGGAGCAAAGGCATCGCCCAGGTAGCGTTGGAAATAGGGCTCCAGGGTCAGTTTTTCGACGTCCAGAAAGTGATCGCTCGTTACGGCCGTCGGCTTGGAATAGGCTAGGCCGCAGAAGTGCAAGACGCCGGCCACTTGCCGATGCGCCCGCCAAAACTCGGTCTGGGCGGCGATCGTCCGCGCGCGGAACTCGAGTCGCTGTTGGGCGGTGGCCTGGGGCCCGAGATTCTCCTCGTAGTATTTGGCCATGCGGGGCATGGTGGGATTGCCGTCGCGATCCAGGAAGCCCGAGCAATACTCGTTGATGATGATGGGATTCTGGCCGACGTTGCGGCGGACGTTTTGGGCCGTCACTCCGCCGGGGACACCCGGGGCTCCCGGCGTGCCGGCGAAATCGGCCAATCGGAAGACGTCGCCCTCTGAGGGGAGCACGTAGGGATGGGCCTCGAAGCTGTCGCCGGGATCTTGGGCCGGGCCCTCGCCATTGTCCCACGGCCGATGCGAGAGGTCCAACGTGCGGACCACACGGATGGCTTTGCCGGTTTCCAGCGTCGTCGTCTCGTTCTGGGCATCCCAAAGCACCACGCAGGGATGGTTCCATCGCTCGCGCATCCATTGGCGATATTCCTTGACCAGCTCGTCGCTCTTGAAATCGACCGGCCAGTGGCCGCCGTACCAGACGGGAAACTCGTCCTGGATGAGCAGACCCTCTTCGTCGGCGATCTCGTACCATCGTTCCGGCGGAAAGCCGATGCAGTAGCGGATCGAATTCCAGTGCATATCGCGGAACACGCGGTGCAGCCGCCGCACCCAGTCGTCGCGCCACGGTAGAGTGCCCCGTTTGGGGTCCTCGAAGAATCGAAAAATGCATACGTTGGTGCCGCGGAGAAAATAGGGCTTGCCGTTGAGCACGGCATGTCCCGTCTTCGGGTCCAGGCGGAAGCTCCGCATTCCAAACCGGGTGCGCAGGCCGTCGCCCGGCGTGGCCACCTCCAATTCATAGAGAAACGGGGCTTCCGGCGACCAGAGCCGGCAGCCCTCGATGGGGATGCGCACGTCCAAGGGTTTGTTTTCGTGCCCCGCGGCCCAGGGTACTTGCAGCGATCCGGCCAGCTTGCCCGAACGCACCTCGCGGACCGCGAAGAGCACTTGCCCGCCGCTCCGGCCCCGGCCATCCAGCTCAGCAACCACCCGCACTGCTCGCCGTTCCAGCTCGGGCACGGTTTGCACGTTCACCACGCGCGGCCTGCCCGACAGGATCAGCTCGACCGAGTCGTAGATGCCGGGGAGGTAATCGAACTTTTCGTGGTCCCTGCCGTCCGGCATGCCTCGCGGCAAGACGTTGCGATGCGCGCCCACGCTTATTACAAGGTCGTTATCCTGGCCGGGAGGGTTCAGAAACTTGCGGACGTCGAATTCCACGGGCGTGAAGCATGGCAAGTGCTCTCCCACGAGCTTGCTATTCACATATACCCGCGTTCCGTACATGGCCTTATGAAGCTTCAACGTTACGACTTCGGGACAGGGAGCGGCAACCGCAAAGCGGCGCCGATAACAGAAGCACCGGCGGCACTGTCCGCTCTTGTCCGTGCCGACTTCAAGGAATGGCGGCCGGGCCAGGTCGACCAGTCCGGGGACCGGAATCTGATGCTCGAAACGGGGCGGAATCTGCTCGCGGGAGCCCTCGGCAATTTGCTAAACGCCGTCCAAGGAAACGACCCGCCGCCGATGCACCGGGGAATCGGCTGCGTCGGCACGCAGGCCGGCAATCGCCATCCCCAGGCCGAGCAACACCACGACCTTCCAAGGAAATCGCAGCAGCATCGGATTTCTTTCAACTTGATCGGCGGCAAACGGAGCCAGTCCCCTTTGCCGAGAAAACCTGCCGCGCCCCGTACGGCCCTTGGGATGCCCAAGGACGCGGATCACGGGCTCAGGCGGAAACTATAGTTTCCCGATCCCACCTCGTAGATTGCCGCGCCGTCCGCTTGCCGCAAAAACTTCACGCCCGTCGCCTTGGCCGCCGGCTTGCCGCCCTCCGTTACCTTGGCGGGATCCGAAGCGGGGACGTATACGGTGGCCGTGGCGCCAATCGGAATCGTGACGTTCCACAGCAGCTCTCCCTGCTCGCGACGCCATTGGCTCTCGATGCGGCCGGCCGCGGTCGCGCGCCACGCGCGGACGAAATCGATGCCGGCCAGCGGCACGGGTTTCAACACGATGCGGCGATAGCCCGGCGCGGAAGGATCGGGGCGAATGCCGGCCAGATACTCGTACATCCACGGCAGCAGGTCGCCGATCAACATCACGTGGTTGCCCGAGTTCATCGCCGGATCGGCCGTGTCGCCGTTCCACAGTTCCCAGATGGTGGTGGCGCCCTTGCCGGCCATATAGCCCCAACCCGGATAATCCTTCTGTGCGGCAATCCGCAAGGCCAGGTCGGGGCGGCCGTTGTCCGACAGCACCCGCATCAAATGCTGCACGCCCACCAATCCCACGCCGACGTGCGACTGGGACTGGCCTTCGACCTTTGCCACCAGTTGCTCGAACACCCGCGCGCGTTGCTCGGGCGGCGTCAAGCCGTAGGAAAGCGGCAGGAGGCTCGAAGTCTGGGTACCGTTATCGTAGCGAGCGGTCTTAACGTCGAAGAACCGCTTGTTAAACGCCGCTTTCATCCGTTCCGCCATCGCCGTATAACGGGCCGCATCGTCCGGCTTGCCGGCCAGAGTGGCATACTGGCTCATCAACTGCAGGATGTGGTAAAAGTAGGCTGTCCCGATCAACTCGCCGTGCGTCTTTCGCGCCGGATCGTTGGATAAAATCATTTTGGGATTCTCCGGCGGCACGCACCAGTCGCCGTAGTTGTCGCGAGGCATGCGATCGTCGACGATGAACTTGCACATCCGCTCGACCCACTTGCGGCTCGCCGGGTACTGTTGGACGATAATCCCCTCATCGCCATACTGCTCCCGCAACAGGGCCGGAATCAAGGTCATGGTTCCGGCCCAGGTGACGTTGTCGTTGTAGAAGGGCCAGTACGCGGGACACACGTCGGAGACGCTCCCGTCGGGCCGTTGCGTGTCCGCCATGTCCGTAAGCCATTTCTCGTAGAAGGCGGCCACCTGAAACAGTTGCATCTCGCCGCGGCAGCCCGTCGCCCGGTCGCCCAGCCAACCTTGTCGCTCGTCGCGCTGCGGGCAGTCGGTGGGGATGCTGCGGTAGTTGCCGCGAATGCCCCAGCGACAGTTGGCGTGGATATGATTGAGAAGTTCGTGGGAGCAAGCGAAATCGCCGGCCGGCTCCAGATCGTCGTGGACCATACAGGCATCCAGGGCGTCCATTGCCGGTTCACGGGGATAGCCGCTCACTTCGACATAGCGAAAACCATGATAGGTGAACCGCGGCTCATAGACCTCGATGCCGTCGCCCTTGAGAGTGTACTGATCCGTGCAGCGAGCGCCGCGGAGGTTGGCCACGTACAACGTGCCGTTGGGTTGCAAGGTTTCGGCGTGCCGCAAGCGGACCGTCGTCCCCGGGGGACCTTGCACCCGCAACCGGCACCAGCCGACGAGGTTCTGGCCGAAGTCGAACACATAAACGCCGGGCTTCGGACTGGTCCGCGCGATCGGCCGGCGCGTCTGGGTGACGCGAATCGGAGAGATTCGCCGGGCCGACAGTGCGCCGCCGGGCGGCGGCAGGATGTCCGCGGATTTCTAGGCGGCGTCGTGGTAGCCTGCGGCTGCCCAGCCGGCCAGCTCCTGCCGCGCGTCGTACTCTTCGCCATCGTACTCGTTGTTGGCGCGGATGGGTCCCCGGTCCGTGACTTTCCACGTCTTGTCGGAAATGATTTCGCGGACCTTCCCGTCGGCGTATTCGATCCGCAGGATCAATCGCAACTTCGGCGGGCCGAACGTGCGGGTGAGCGTGGGCTCTTTGAGCCGGGGGGCCCAATAGCGGCCGTTGCCCAGCCACACTCCCGCGACGTTCCGGCCGGGCTTGAGCAGATTCGTGACATCGTAGGTGACGTACATGGCGCGATTGTTGTATTCGCTGAGCGGCGGCGAGAGCACCTCGTCACCCACCTTCTTGCCGTTCAGGTACAGTTCCGAAAGCCCCAGCCCGCAAAAGGCGACCGTTGCGGAACGGACGGGGACGGCCACGTCAAACTCGCGGCGGAGTTGCCGCGCGGCGAGCCGGCGGCTCTCCGGCGATTCTGTGCCCTTGGGGGCCGGCCGCTCGGGCTCGCCGATTCCAATCCATTGTGCGTCCTTCCAATCTTCCGCCCTGACAAGGCCCATCGTCCACAAGGCCGGCTCGCTCCAGTTCGACGGGCGCCCGTTCTGATCCCATACCCGCACCTTCCAGAAACACCGCTGCCAGGACGGCAACGACTGGCCCGCATAGACAATGTTGAAGAGGGCGTCGGATTGCACTCGCCCGCTATCCCACAGGTTGCCTTGATTGGCTTGGAGCACATGTTCGTTTGAGGACACCAGCACTTGGTAAGCCGTCTGCCGCATACCGCGGATCTCGCCGCCTGCGGCGTCATGCTCTCCAGCACCCAGCTCAATCGGGGCTGGGCCTGGTCAATTCCTCGCGGATCGGCTCGATATTCGCACCGCAATTGCCGCGGCTGAATATCGGATCGCTCTCCTGCCGCCCAGAGCGATGTTGGCAGGGCACATGACAGCGTGAGGATGCACGTTACCATCAGAACAGCTTTGAGAGGTTGATAGCTTCGCATTCGTGGTCGTCCTCGATGTCCAAAATGGCGGAGTTGATGTCTTGCGGCAGGCTTGCCGCCGTCCCGTACCGGCGGGCGTTCGATTATAACACCTTTTCCCCCCTCTGCCGACAACCAGCCGCTTGCCGGGCCTGACAACGCTTCATGGCGGCTGCCGAAAACTCGTTGGATTCCCGGCGCCGTTCCGCCGCGATCCCGGCAGATCCTATTTCTTGGGAGGATGCAGCTCGAACTCCCAAATGGTCGGCCCATCGGTGGCTTCGGTGATGTTCAGACGCACCCGCTGGGCGGTGATCGGCGGGAACGTGGCTTCCAGCGTGGCACCGAGGTTCTCGCCGCGGTAACAGACCTGCCAGCGGCCGTCCCGCCAATACTCGATGGCGAACTTCCGCACCCGTTGCAATTCGGGAAACGCCTGTTCGATTGCCGCCCGGCCAATGACGGCCGGCTTGCCGAGGTCCACCTCCAGCCAGGCCGACTTCGTGCCGGAATCGGCAGCCCAGCGGGTCTCGCTGTTGTCGTCGAAGGCTTTTCTCGGGCCGAACTCCGCCATGTTGCGGTACACGTTCGAGGCCCTGGCCTTCTTGCCGGTTGCCAACGATTGCGACAGGGTGGGCGTCACCACCGGCGCAATGGCGCTGGCCGGGCGATCCAATTCCAGCGCAATGATCGTGTCAATCTCCTGCCGGTCGCCGGCCGGCAGCGTAACCTCGATGGCCCGATCGGTCTGCTTGATGCTTACAGTGCCGCCGGTCAGGGCGACGCCGCGGACGATTTTCGCCGGAATGGCCGGCAGCGTCAGCGTCTCGCCGGGCCAGCGCGCGACGTGCAGGTAGATGGTCTGGCCTTTGCGGGTCGAAACGCCGAACCGGCCGGGCCGGAAAGGGCCGCCCCGCGTGCCGTAGATGCTCTCGCCATATTTCGCCAGCCATGCGCCCATTTCCCGCAAGCGGCCGACTTGCTCGGGAGCTATTTCACCGCTGGGCATCGGACCGACGTTCAACAACATGTTGCCGTCGCCGCCGGCGCAACGGATCAGCATGTTCATGCACTGCGCAAACGTCTTCACGCCATCCTTCGTTCCGCCCCAGGCCCATTGGTCGCTGCGCGAGATCGTCATGTTCGATTCCCACGGGCACTTGTCATCATAGCTTCCGACGGACTGCTCGGGCGTGTAGTAATCGGCCCACGGCGAAAGTATCTGGCGGTCGCTGTTTCCGTTGTCGAGATCGAGCCGGTTGTCGACAACAATCTTCGGCTGAAGTCTCCTCACCAGCGGATACGTGGTCGCCTGATCGTACACCGGTTTGCACCCGTCCCAATCGAAGAACAGCATGTCAATCTTGCCGTAGTTCGTCAAAAGCTCACGGATTTCTCCCTGCATTCGCGCCACGAAGGCGGCGTTGCGATCGGTGCGAAACTCCGGATCGCGCCAGTCCATCGGCGAGAAATACCAGCCGATTCCCATGCCCGTCGCGTGCGCGGCTTTGGCGAGTTCGGCACACACGTCGCGATGGAACGGCGTATGCACGATGTTGTAGTCATCGACCTTCGAATCCCACAGCAGGAAGCCGTCGCAGTGCTTGGCGGTCAACACCATGTATTTCACCCCGGCCGCCTTGGCGATGGCGACCCACTGTTTGGCGTCAAACTTCGCCGGGTTGAAGTTCTTATACAGGTTGTCGTACACGGCGACCGGCGTCTCGCCGCGGTTCGGGCACTTTGGATTCGAGTTCGCGCGCGACCAGCTAATCTCCTTTTCCGTCAGACTCACCGGCCCCCAGTGGATGAACATACCGAAGCGTGCCTCGCGCCAGTGCTCGAGCGACTGCGGTTGCGCCTTCCGGGGCGAGTCGGCGTGGGCCGCCGGGGTCCACGAAATCGCCAGAACGGTCAGCACGATAGCCAAAACGCCAGTGTGTACCATCGTTTTCACAACACGCTCCTTTTGCTTGGGGTGCTTGGCGTCGGGCGGCGACCTAGGGCGCCAGCGAAATGTCACACGTTGGGGTGGCAGTTGCACTGCCATCCCCCTTTTCACCACTCCGGGGGCGGCAGTACAACTGCCGCCCCAACAATGCTTGGGGTGCTTGGGGTCGGCGGCGATCTAGGGCGCCAGCGAAACCAGCCTGGCGCCGACCAGGTAGATCGGCCGTTCGGTCAGGTCGAGTGTCACACGGCCGCCTGGCGCGGCCAGCGGGCTGCGGTTGCCCATCAAATCGGCCTGTTCGAGCCGATCGGTGCCCACCGATAACGTTAGTTTCGTGTCCTTTTCGACGGCATAGGCGCAGACGACTGCCGTGCCGCCCACGTCGAACACGTAGGCCCGCGCCGTGGCCGGGTCGGGAGCGGCGTCGCGGACAAACCGGCCTTGTCCCACCAGCCGGGTCATCGCCGCCACGGCCAGCAGCGACGGCTTGGGCGAGTAGTCCTGGTGGAGCAGGCCAAAGTTCTCCTCGGTATAACTGCGGTTCGAGCCGTCGTCGCGAAAGTCGTGCTGCGTCGAGTAGTCGACGCCGGCCGCCCGCGCCGACAGGTACATGCGCACCAGGTACTGGGCCTGATGCACCAGGCTGGAGCGCGGGTAACCGCCGGCGATGGCCAGGTACTTCATCGTGCCTTCGTAGGTGGTCCAGCCGGCCTCGGTGATCACGACGCGCCGGGGCCCGCCGTTGGCCCGGCTGAGCCGCCTCAGTTCGGCGCCCCCGTCGCGGAAGAACCATTCGCGTTCGGGCCGCGGCTGCTCGTGGCAGTAGGGATGGATGGCGATCACATCGCCCGCGGTCCCGATGCGGCTGCTCAACTCGGCCTGGAGGCTGCCCCAGCCGTCCTCCGCGCACAGGACGATGGTCGCGTCGGGCCGGGCGGCGCGGATGGCAGCGCCGGCCTTCTTCGTCAGTTCGACGAACCGCGGCACCCACGCCGGTTTGCCGTCGCGCTGGCCGGGATACTGCTGGGGGAAGAAGAAATTGCCCGGCTCGTTCCAGATCTCGAAGTCGTTCACGCGCCCTTGGTAGTGCCGCGCCATCCAGCCGGCCCAGCGGGCAAAAGCGTCGGGGTCGAGCGGGGTGGCGTAGATGCCATTGCCGTAGCTCAGCAGCAGGTTCAGTTTGATGCCGTGCCGCTTCAGACCGTCCACGTAGCCCTCCATGACCGGCGAGGTGGCGTACCGGCCCTTGGTCTTCTCGATGCTCGACCAGCCGAACTCGTCGCGCACCACGCCGATGCCGGCGGCGCTGAGCAAATCGAGGTAGCGCAGGTCGCCGCGATCCCAGCCGTGACCGCCATGGGTAACGGTGCCCACCCAACTGCACGGCGGCGGGTTCGGTCCCGAGAGCACGCCGAACCAAGTGCTCGCCCGCAGCGCGATCGCGGCGTCCGCCGTGTCGTGCAGATCCAGATCCAGCCGGAAGCAGCCCGCCGGCAGTCGCACGAGCGCGAGCGGCTGGCCGATCGCCGCCTTGCCGTGCGCGGCTTCTTTGTCTTGCCAGTCGAAAACCCGCCACATGCCCGCAGAGCGCCGCGGCGTGACGTCGAGCATGCCGGTGGCCAAACCGAACGTCGGCGTCTCGCCGGCGGCAAACAGATTGCCGAAGTGCGGCGCGGTGACTTTCAGCACGCCCGACTGCTCGTGCGGCGTAGCGGTCGTGGTGACCGTGAGCGTATCCAGGTCGGTCGCGCCGATTCGGTTGGGCCCGGGTTCGACGCCAAGCTGCACATACGTGATTGGCCAATGAAGCTTGCCGTCGTTGGCGCCACCCCAGTGGGCGTCTATCTTTTCGACCGGGAAACTGAGGTGCTGCCACTGGCCCACCGGCAGCACGGCCGAGGTGCGCATGTGGTCCTGGCCGGTCGCGTCGCGGGTCTTGCAGTGTACGCGCCGTCCGGCCGCATCGGCGCGGACCCACACGGAGAGGCTTCGTGCGCCGGCAACCAGCGGCGTCGGCAGCTCCAGCCCCCAGGCTACATAGGCGCCCTTGGTCAGGTCGAAGGAGAGCCGTGCGCCCTGCTTGCCGTCATGCGCCGCCGCAGCCACGACGTTGAACTGGCCCTCGGCGCCGGGGAACTCGCCGCCCAGGTTCAGCCCGCCCTCGTTGGTCTCGAAATCGCACAGCATCAGCTCGCGCGTTTGCGGCGCGGCGGACGCTGCCGACGCAATCAGGGCGAGCGCCAGCAGGCAGGCGATGGTGGAACTCTGCGACATCGTGGCACCGCTCCCGTTTGGCATTTCCCAATTCTAAAACCGTGTAGCGGGGCGGCTTGCCGGCCGTGGTTTGCGGTTGAAGGACCACACGGGCCGCAAGCGACCCCGCTACACGACACACACAACGTTAGGCATGGCCGCGGACTAATCTCTGTCGGTACAGAGCACCGAAATGAAGGCTTTCTGGGGTATCTGGACCTGGCCGATCTGCTTCATTTTCGCCTTGCCCTTCTTCTGTTTATCGAGGAGCTTGTTTTTGCGCGTCACGTCGCCGCCGTAGCACTTGGCGGTCACGTCCTTTCGGTAAGGCTGGATGGTCGAGCGGGCGATGATGGTGCCGCCGATGACGCCCTGGATGGGGATTTTGAACTGGTGGCGGGGAATCGCTTCGGCAAGTTGTTCGCAGTAGTGGAGCGCCCGCTGGCGCGCCTTGTCCCGATGGACCAGGTAGGAAAGGGTGTCGACCGGCTCGCCGTTGACCAGGATATCGACCTTCACCACGTCGGTGTCGCGGTATTCGATGGGGACGTAGTCGAACGATCCGTAGCCGCGCGTGATGGTCTTGAGCTTGCCGTAGAAATCGAAGAGCACCTCTCCGAGCGGCATCTCGCTGATCACTTCGACCCGGCCCACGGAGAGATAATTCATCGCCTGGCTTTCCGAGCGATGTTCGCGGCATAACGCCATGACCGGGCCGACGTATTCTCCGGGGGTGAGAATCGCGGCCTTGATGTAGGGCTCGGCGACCGAGGCGATCTTCATCGGATCGGGCCAATAGCTGGGGTTATCGACGTCGATCGTCTTGCCGTCCCTCAACGTCACCTTGTACCTTACCGAAGGGGCCGAGATGACCAGCCCGATGTCGAATTCGCGCTGCAAACGCTCCTGAATCACGTCCAGGTGAAGGAGCCCCAGAAACCCGCAACGATATCCGAAACCGAGGGCCGCCGAACTATCCTTTTCATAGGTGAGCGCCGCATCGTTGATGGCCAGCTTGTCTATGGCCTTGCTCAGATCCTTGTAGTCGTCGGCGTTCATCGGATAGATCGAGGAAAAGACGACCTGCTTGGCTTTCTTATAGCCGGGAACCGGTTCTGCCGCCGGGCGCTCGAGGTGCGTGATCGTATCGCCGATCTCGATCTCGCGCACGCTCTTGATTCCGGCGACGATATACCCCACCGCCCCGGCGCTGAGCTGCTCCTGTGGATTGAGCCGCAACTGATTGTAGCCCAACTCCTCCACGGTATAATCGCAACCCGCGTGCATGAAATGAATGGCGTCGTGCGGTTTTAGCGTGCCTTCCATGATGCGGCACTGGAGAATCACCCCTCGATACTGATCGAAATGGGCGTCGAAGACCAGCGCTTTCAGCGGCGCGTCCGGGTCGCCCTTGGGACAAGGCAACTTCTCGACGATTCCGGCGAGCACGTCGTCCACGCCCTGGCCGGTCTTGGCGGAAACGGGGATCGCCTCGAACGGATCGAGCCCCAGATCCGCATCAATCTCCTCCCGCACCCGCTCGACGTCCGCGGCCGGCAGATCGATCTTATTGATCACCGGCAGAAGCGTCAGATTATAATCCAGGGCCAGGTAGAGGTTGGCGACCGTCTGCGCCTCGACCCCCTGAGAAGCATCGATCACGATCAGCGCGCCTTCGCAAGCCATGAGGGAACGCCGTACTTCATGCGAAAAATCCACGTGCCCCGGGGTGTCGATAAGATTTAGCAGATAGTCTTGACCGTCCGGCGCGCGGTAGGAGAGCGTGATCGAATTACTCTTGATCGTAATGCCCCGCTCGCGCTCGATATCCATTGCGTCGAGCAACTGGTTGCGAAACTCGCGTTGCGTGACGCCGCCACAGGCCTGGATCAGCCGATCGGCCAGCGTTGACTTGCCGTGATCGATATGGGCGATTATGCAAAAGTTCCGAATATGTTTCATAGCGTGGGGTTCTTGCTAAACACTCAATTCTAGTGGATGACGTGACCGACGGATAGGGACTGCCGGGAAAATGAAGGCTCGCCCGATCCAGTTTTCTTCTCCGAGATCGACTTGCAGCCAGCCCCGACGCGCCTCGTAGGCGGACGCCCACCGGTGGTCGGGTTGCCATCGACGGCGCAGGCGGGTTCGTACCCCGGCCGATGGAACCTGCGGGAAGCGCCGTCGCCCAACGTCGGGCTTCATCCGGCCGCTTGTTTCCGCGACAGCGCGATCCGCTTGCGCTCGGCGTCCACCTGGAGGACTTTCACGCGAACCAGCTCTCCGACCGCAATCACTTCGAGCGGATCGCGGACAAACTGCCGGTCCAGTTCGGAAATATGGATCAATCCGTCCTGGTGCACGCCGACATCGACGAAAGCGCCGAATCGCGTGACGTTCGTGACGACTCCTTCCAGGATCATGCCCTCCCGCAGATCGGTGATGTCGTGGAGCCCCTCGGCGAACTGGGGCACGCGGAACTCCTGGCGCGGATCCCGGCCCGGCTTCTCCAACTCGTGAAGCAGGTCTTCGATGGTCGGCAGCCCGGCCTGCTCGTCGACGAACCGTTGCGGATCGAGTTGCCGGACCATCGCCGGGTTGCCGACCAGCGTCTCGGCAAGCGCGCCCACGCTCCGCGCCATCTTCTCGACCAGGTAATAGCTTTCCGGATGGACCGCCGAATTGTCCAACGGCTGCGGACCGCCGCGCACGCGGAGGAAGCCGGCGCTCTGCTGAAAGACCTTGCGTCCCAGGCGCGGCACGCCGAGCAGGGCCTGGCGGCTGGTAAACGCGCCGTGGGCGTTGCGATGCTGAAAGATCGCTTCGGCCAGCTTCGGTCCGACCCCGGACACGTAGCCCAGCAGTTGCACGCTGGCGGTGTTCACGTCCACCCCCACCAGGCTGACGCACGACTCCACCTCGCGATCCAGCGCCTTGCGCAGCTTGACCTGGTTGACGTCATGCTGGTATTGACCGACGCCGATCGACTTGGGGTCGATCTTGACCAGTTCGGCCAGCGGGTCCTGCAATCGCCGGGCGATGCTGATGGCGCCGCGCACGGTCAGGTCCAAGTCGGGGAACTCGGCCCGGGCCACGTCGCTGGCCGAGTAGATCGAAGCCCCCGATTCGTTCGCGCTCACCTGCGCCACGCGGCGGCCGCAATGCTGCAGCGTGGTGGCGACGAAGGAACCGGTTTCCCGCGATGCCGTGCCCGTGCCGATGGCAATCAGCGTGACCCCGCAGCGGTCGATCAATTCGAGGAGGATTTTGGCCGCCTCCGCGGTCCGGTTGTGGGGGGCCGTGGGGTAAATCGTCGTATGCTCGAGGAACTTGCCGGTGGCATCCACCACCGCCACCTTGCAGCCGGTGCGGAACCCCGGGTCGATTCCCATCACCACTTGCGGGCCGGCCGGCGCCGCCAACAGCAACTCGCGGAGGTTCTGCGCGAAGACGCGGATTGCCTCGTCGTCGGCCGTCTCCTTCATTTCGGCCAGCAGCGCGGCCTCGACGGAGGGAAAGAGGAGCCGCCGGCAGCAGTCGGCCACGGTTTCGACCAGCTCGCGGCGGAACAGGAACGACGGATTGGTCACGAGCCGGCCGGTCAAACGGCGGATGACCGCTTCGTCGTCGATCTCAATCCCCACGCGCAAGACCTCCTCGGCCTCTCCCCGCCGGACTGCCAGGTAACGGTGCGAGGGGACCTTGGCCCACGGTTCGCGACGGTCGTAGTACGACTCGAACTTGCTGGGCTTGCCGACCCACTCCTTTCGCACCCGGGAGCAGAGCATCCCGTGGCACATCGCTTCGCGCACCTGGCCGCGGACCTGCAGGTCGTCGGCCCACTGCTCGGCCACGATGTCGCAGGCGCCGCTGAGCGCCGCCTCGCCGTCGGGCACGTCCAAGTCGGGACGAATGTAGGGCCGCAGGACTTCCTGGCGTCCCCCGCCGGGGTTGACCTGCCGCTTGAGGATCTCGGCCAGCGGTTCCAGGCCGCGCTGCCGGGCGATGGTCGCCCGCGTGCGACGCTTGAGTTTGTAGGGCAGGTAGAGCTCTTCGAGCTCCTTCTTATCCCGACAGGCGAGGATAGTCTCGCGGAGCGCGTCGGTCAACTTGTCTTGTTCGCCGATGGCCTTGAGGATCGTGTTCTTGCGTTCGGCCAACTCACGAAAGGCGCCGATTGTGTCCTCGATGGCCCGCAGTGCCGTCTCGTCCAGTCCGCCGGTCCGCTCTTTGCGGTATCGGGCGATGAAGGGGATCGTGTTTCCCTCGGCCAGCAGCGCCGCGGCCGGGCCGACTTTCGCCTCCGGCAGGCCACATGCCTTCGCGATGCCCCCAATCTCGGCCTCCAACTGAAAGACAACTTCGCCAGTCTCGCCCATCGCCCCGTTCGCTCCAAAAATGGTCTGGGAACCTTCTGCCATTCAATCTCGTCCTGCGACAAGACCTGGATTATAGACGATTGAGATTACAAGACGACACCGAAGATGAAGATAGGGTCAACGATCTATTCTAAAGAGCATTTGGCACCAGGACATAGGGGACCTGAGGCAAGAGCTTCGGCGCAAGGCGGGCGTCTTCGCCGATCGTCATGGGGACGGCTTTTCCCCGGCCGTCGGGACCGAGCGGGTAGAGGGTTGCCGTCGTGACCGATGCCCACTCCCGCGGTAGTTTCCACACCCGGTGCGTGCCGTCCCAACTGAAGAAATAGACCTTCTTCTGGCCGCTCCAGGTGTCCGGCCACATCCGGTCGTAATCGTCGGCGAAGGTCACGCCGCCATTGGCGACCTTGAAGCCCTTGCCCAGGGAAGGCGTTTCCCAGAGGGCCACCGTGCCGTCGCTCCATCGGGCGTAGATCGGGCCCGGATCGACGGAGAGGATGTTTTCGCCCTCATGCAAAGTGATTTCACCGAGGTCGAACTCCTGGGAAAGGTCGTCGGGGTTCTTGAAAGAAATGCCGAGCACCCGCAACTGGCGTTGCCGGTCCACGTAAACGTTGAGTGCGGCCGCGGCGCGCGCCGGAATGCCGCCGTGGACCTTCAGCCGGTACTTGCCCGCCTGGGGCGCAGGGAAACGAGTGATGAGCGTGTTTTCCAGCATCACGCGTCCGTACTGGCGGACGCTTTTGACGGCCCACTGGGGAAAACAGGGCGGCAGGCAATCCACCGCCGGGATTTCCGTGGCCTTGCCGCTCGGATCCACGAGCACGAAGTTGCCGATATGCAGGACGCCGATCTTGTTGTAGACGCTGGTGCGCACGTTGCCTTTGCCGATGTGGTAAAGCTCCTGGATGCCGGTGAGATAGAAGCCGTTGACCAGGTCGATCCAGTCGCCGCGGAACGGGTCTCCTCCCCCCATCCCCGGGAACATGTTGAACTCGTCGTTGTCGGCGCCGCGATCGGCAATGTGCCAGGTGTCGAGGCCCGGCATTCTCCGCGCGCTCGGCGCGCCGGCCAGCAGGTTGGAGTAGTGTTCCCGCACTTTGGCGATCTGGCCCGGAGTGGAGGCGATAGGGGAAACGTCAAAGCAGCCGGTATTGCCGAAAACGTGCTGGGTTACGACCCGGGCGCCCTTCGCCGCGCCCTTGATCTTGCTGTAATCGTCGCTGGAAATGCCGGGCTGACAATGGAGCCAACCATAGGTCCCGAATTCCTCCATGAAGGGGCGATCCCCTTCCGTGCCCACCTCCGTGCCTTTGCTCCGCAGGTAGTTGGCAATCGCCAAAACGCCTTCGAGTTGTGTTTCCTTGCTGCCGCCCAATGGCCCGCTGGGGAAGCCGGTATTGAAATTGCCTCCCTCAAGAGTCAGCACATCGACATAGAGGACGGGAGGCGGATAAGGAAGATGACCGTAAAAATCGTCGATCATCTCTCGTGCCATGCCGCTCTGCCAAAACCGCTTGTAATTCACCAGCGCAAAGATCGTGATCGGGTTCTTCTCATTGGCGGGGATGGCTTGCGGCACATAGGGCGGTTCGATATCCCGCTTCCTTGTCACGGGATTGAAATCGCGGCGATAGATGGACTTGGTTTCCACCAGCTTGTTGAAGAACGCCCGCGTCTCGGGATAAGCCCTGAGCCCGACGTTGACGTCGGTCAGGTTCACGTGAAACGAGACCTTCGTCTTGTACTTGTCGCTGACGCGCTGCATGAAGTCGCGCAGGTAATCCCAGTTCTTTGCGCGAAAGGAGACGTGGCTCCAGTAGGGCCAGACGCCGTCCCAGTTGCATGTGCCCAGGTGATCGTCTCCAATCAGCCCGTTGATGATGGGAATCTGTTCGATGGAGCCGTCCAGCAGATGGCAGGTGATCGCCAGGCCCTTCTCCGTGGAAAGCAGCGTATCCGCATCGTCCGGCGTGAGGATACGGTAGACGTAGGCGCCGTGCTTGATCCAGTCCGGCGCCATGTTCTCCGTTGCGCCGGTTTTTGTCGCCAATTCCGCGACCGTGGCGGCGTTGGAGAAGGGCGTCAACGAAGCCACTAAAGCGGCCAGCAAGATCATTGACTGTGTTTTCATCGCCCGATCATCCAATCCAGCCCGGCAATCGTAAAACCCCGACAAACGCCCGAGAACAGCACGCGTCCGCCGCTCTATTTCGCTCCCTTCCCAGCGGGAGGGAAGAGATCGAACTCCTCGATCGTCGGCACCTCGCTGGCCTTGAGAATATTGAGACGGAACTGCCGGGCCGTGACCGGCGCAAAGGTGAACGCCTTCTCGCCGTCGATCCGAGAGCCGGTAAGCAGGGGCTTCCACGCCCCGCCGGCTTTGTATTCGATGGTAAACTGCTGGGTCCGCGGATAGGCCAACTCTTCGATCACGGCCCGCCCGACGACGGCCGGTGCGCCGAGATCGACTTCCAGCCAGCCGCTCCGCGCGCCGGGCTGAGCGCCCCAGCGACTCTCGTCGTCGCCGTCGAACGCCTTGCCGGCCTCGTAGCCTGGGCCCCAGGTGCTCGATGCCTTGGCCGGCTTGCCTTCCGAGAGCGCGGTTGGCTCCGGCGGCACTCCCTTCTCGATCATCTGGCCGACCTCGCGCAGCGTGGCGACGTCGATCTTCCGCAGCCGGCCCACGTAATCCGGGCCGACGTCCAAGGAGAAGATATTGCCGTACTTCACCGCGCCGAGATAGTCGCGGTAGAGGCTCTTTGCCGATCGGCAAAGGCCGTCGTGTTGGGGCAGCGAGTAGAACCACTGCGCTCCGCCGGCGTGGCCCGGCAGGATCGGATAGGTGAACTCGCCGACGAGGAAATCCTTGACCGGGCCCGGCCGCCCCATCTCACCGGCGCGCAGGTCGCCGGCGCCGCCGCCGTTGAAACCGACGAAACAACCCGGCTGAAACCGCTTGACCCAAGCCGTGGTTTCCCGGCGATCCAGCCCGCCGTTGCCTTGGGCGCAATCCATCCAGAAGAAGTCGATCGGGCCATATTGCGTGCACAGTTCCTCGAGCTGGGCTTTCTGCATTTTCGGCGTGTAGCCGCCGGGATGATAGTCCTTGTTGTCGGCGAACTCGCCCAGGGAGAAGTACAGTGCCAGCCGGATGCCGTATTTGTCGCAGCTTTTTCGCAGTTCCGCCAGCACGTCCCGGCCCAGCGGGGCGCGGGTCACCTTGCGCGCCGTCGTCTTCGTGTCCCAAAGGCAGAAACCGTCGTGGTGCTTGGTGAGGAAAAGAATGTAGCCCATGCCCGCTTCCTTGGCGGTCCGGGCCCATTGGTCGGTGTCACAGGCGGTGGCGCGGAAGGCGGCGATATCTTTCGCGCCGGGCGTCCATTCCGTGCCGGAGAAGGTGCTGAACGACCAGCAGACGAACATGCCCCATTTCAGGTTCTTGAGATCCTCCGCGCGTTTCTTCATGTCCACGGTTTCCGCCGCGGGCGCGACAAAGCTCGCGGCACAAACGATCGCCAACGCCAGCCATGTTGATCGTCGAGTCATGGTTGTTATCCTGCTTTACGAGATGTTGGGTAGAACCTGCGGAGGACGGCGCAACACGGTCGCCTCCGCGGTCAGTTTAGCGGATATTTCCCGCCATTTATAGGGGCCGGTTGGGGCCCGCCATTGTAAAGTACTTTCGACAAGTGCCCCGTTGTTTCCCCGAGGCGAGCGATCTGCTAAGCTAACGGCACGGGTTCCCAGGACGATTCGCCGAGGGGCGTCCCCTTTAGGAAACTCCCGGAGGAAGCGACCGGTCAACATGCTTTATGCGAGGAGACCTTGAGATGAACCGCTGCTGCTTTCCCGTTTTGACTTGTGCGATTGCCGCGCCGTTGTTTGCCGGCCTTTGGGCCGTCGACACTTGGGCCGCTACAGCGGAACCGCTGCTAAAGGTCGGGTTTGCGGAGCGCGACATCACGCCAGAGCTAGGTATGGAGCACTCTGGCGGATACGGCAAAGGGCCGCTCTACCAAACGATCCACGATCCGTGCAAAGTCCGGGCGTCGGTCTTCGACGACGGGAAGCAGCGCGTGGCTCTGGTGGGCATCGACGCCGGAGACGTTCGCCGACCGTTGGTCGAAGCGGTGCGCAAATCGGTATACGAAAGATGCGGCATTGTCCCCGAGGCGATTCTCATCGGAGCGTCGCATTCGCATTCGTCCGGCCCAACCGGTTTTATATTGCCGGGCGAGTATGACCACGCCTCGTCGCTGGCGAAATCACTGGCCTACGAGAAATCGTCGTGCGCCGATCCAAAGTACTTGCGGCAAGTGGAGAAACAACTCATTGAGGCCATCTGTGCGGCTGATCGGTCCCGGGCGGAAGCCCGCTGCGGCGTCGGCAAGGGGATCGAAGACAAGGTGGCCTTCAATCGTCGCTTACGCATGAAGAACGGGTTGACATTTACCCATCCCGGCCAGCTCAATCCGGACATCGTCGAACCGGCCGGACCGATCGACCCGGAGGTAGGCGTGCTCGGCGTCTGGAGCAAGGACGGGAAATGCATCGGCTGCGTGGTGAACTACGCCTGCCACGCCACGTGCAACCCGGATAGCGGCATTTCCGCCAACTGGATCTACTACATGGAACAGACGATCCGCGGCGCTATGGGCAAGGACTGCGTGGTCGTCTTCCTGCAAGGCGCGTGCGGCGACGTCACGCAGGTGAATAACCTGGATCCCAACGCCTTTCCGGCCCCGGAAGATTGGAGCCGATTAGTCGGCGGGCGCATCGGCGCCGAGGCGGTCAAGGTACTGTTGAGCATGGCTCGCGGACCACTGGGCCCGGTCGATGTCAAGCGTAAGATTCTGGCGATCAAACGCCGCGTGCCGAGCCCAGAGCGTCTGAAGAAGGCCATGGAACTGGTCCAGCAGCCGGCCGAAAAGGTCGACCCTACCGAGTGGGCGTTTGCCAAGGAGATCGTGCTCGTGGCGGCGAGACTCGCCAAGGAGCCGGTGGCCCCGGTTGAGGTGCAGGCGATCGAAGTGGGACCGGCGGCGTTCATCGGTAATCCGGCCGAACTCTTTGTCCAATTAGGATTGGAAATCAAGGCCAAGAGTCCATTCAAGTTCACCTTCCCTGTGGGACTGGCCAACGACTATGTGGCTTACGTTCCCACGGAAGAGGCGTTCGGCCCGCATGGTGGCGGTTATGAAACGCGTCTGACCTCGTACAGCAATCTGGAAATAACGGTGGGAACGAAGATCGTCGCGGCGGGCGTGGAACTTGCCGGTCAGATGAAGCCTGGCGTCGTGCCCGAACCGCGGAAGGCACCGCGGTTCCAAGGTCAGCCGTGGGGCTACGGAAACGTTCCGCCCGAGAGAGAATAGTTCGCTTTTGAGCACACCCCAGGTTGGAGTTGAAACATGAGCCGGCGAACGGCTTCCCTTGCGAGTTGCATGCTTGCCTTCCTTAGCCCGTTATGTTGCCTGGCTGCCGCGGCCAGTGCGGCGGCCGTCCAGACGACGCTTTACGTCGCGCCGGGCGGCAGCGACGTCAATCCCGGCACGGAAGCCAAGCCGTTTGCCACCGTCGAAAAGGCCCGGCAAGCGGTACGGGCCATCAACAAGAACATGGCCGGCGATATCGTCGTGGTGCTTTGCGGGGGCGTCTGCCGGCTCGACCGCACGCTGGCTTTCGGACCGGAGGACTCCGGGACGAACGGGCACGACGTGATCTACCGCGCCGCGCCGCACAAGCTGTCCGTCCTGAGTGGCGGCCGACCGATCACCGCCTGGCAGCCTGACGCCGGCAAGCGTTGGAAGGCCCGGACCGACCTGGAAAACTTCCGCCAACTGTACGTCGGCGGAGTCCGCGCCGTCCGCGCCCGCAGCGGCAAGCTGGGCCGCGATACGAATGCCGGCCGCTGGGAGTTTCTGCACAATCCGGTGCGCGGCGGCCGTCTAAAAGACGCCGAAGCCGTCGGGAATAAAGGCTATCGCATCACCGAGGTGGGAATGGCCGATTGGCACAACATCTCCGACATCGAGTTCTGTTATGTCGGAATTGAACCGGGATGGTCGTGGTCGCACTCCCGCTGCAAGGTGCAAAGCATCACCCGCGACGGCAGCCGGGCCATGGTCACCCTGCTCCAACCGTATTTTACCCACGCGCGGACCAAGGCCGGCGTAACGGTCAAGCTGCCGGACTATGTCGAGAATGCGCTGGAGCTGCTCGACGAACCGGGCGAGTGGTATTTCGACCGCCCGGCGAAGACCGTGTATTACATTCCCCGGCCGGGCGAGGACATGAGCACGGTCGAAGTGATCGCCCCCGCGGTGGAAACGTTGGTCGACGTGCGCGGCACGCTCGACCGGCCGGTGCATAACATCCGCTTCGAGGGAATCGTCTTCCAACATGGCGGTTGGCTCCGGCCGAGCGCGATCGGGCACTGCGACGTGCAGGCCAACTTTACCTTCGATCCCACGCCCGGCCGCACGGAACTACAGGAGGGGGCGCTCCGCAACCCTGACGACGAGAATGTGAAGAGTCCGGCCAACGTGGTTTGCCATGCGGCCAAGTCGATTTGCTTCGACCGCTGCACCTTCACACAACTCGGGGGCGCCGGCTTGGACATTGAATGGGGTTCGCAAGACAACGTGGTTTCCGGCTGCCGGTTCTGCGACATTGCCGGTTCGGCCGTGCAAATCGGCGACGTGCGCAAGGACGATCATCATCCCGACGATCCGCGAAAGATTGTCAAGAACAACTCGGTCGTGAACTGCTTCATCCACGATTGTTGCGTGGAGTATATGAGCGGCGTGGGCGTGTTCGCCGGATATACGGAAGGAACGCGGATCGCGCACAACGAGATTTGCCGCCTGCCCTACTCCGCCATTTCCGTCGGTTGGGGGTGGGGCCAAGAGGACGCCGGCGGCGGCGGATACCACCAGCCGTACCGCTACCCAACGCCGACCCCGGCCGGGAACAACCGCATCGAGCACAACCACCTCCACGACTTGATGAACCCGATGATGGACGGCGGCGGCATCTACACGCTCGGCAACCAGCCGGGCACCGTGATCCGCGGCAATCATATCCACCACAACACACGACAGCCCGGCGGCATTTATCTGGATGAGGGGAGCGGGTTCATCGAGGTTACGGGCAACCTGGTTCACGACGTCGTCACGCCCATGAACTATAACAACGGCGCGCAGAATCGGCGTGCCACGTGCAAAGAACACGACAACTTCTTCGGCACCAATCCGGACGCGGCCAGGCCCATTGCCGCGGCCGCCGGCCTGGAGGCCGCCCATCGCGACCTGTTGGAGCAGAAGCCGTAGCAGGGTAATGTCACATTCGAATCGTTCACGTGCGCAACCGTCATCCCGAGCGCAGCGCAACCGTCATCCTGAGCGCAACGAAGGATCTCGGCGATCGTACGGCGATACGAGATCCTTCGCTGCGCTCAGGATGACAGACAGCTTCTTGGATCACGATCCGATGACCGGCAAAGAACGAATGCTCAAGACGCTCCGGTTCGAAGAGCCGGATCGTCCTCCCCATTTCGAGATCATGTTCGAGCTGGAGCAGGAGGCCTTTGGGCTGCACTTTCCCGATCGCCGGCTCTGGGAAGGCAGCTCGGCCGCGGAAAAGGAGCGGATGATCGACACGTGCATGGAGATCTACGTGCGGATCGTCGAGCGTTACCAATGGGACGCCCTGGCCGTCTATTGGCCGTGGAGCGACCCCGACGGAGTGGTGGCCGCTAAGAAGACCTTTGGCGAGCAGATTCTCATCGGCAGCATGGTGGGCGACTCGGTCTGGTCGATCGAGCACATGCACGACTGGACCCAGTTCGCGGTCGATCTGATGGAGCGGCCCGAACACATCCACGCCGTGGCCGAGGAGAAGACCGCCCGGGCGATGGCCAAAATCGACCAGTTGGTCGACGCCGGGGCCGATTTCGTGCACCTGGTCAACGACGTGGCCTACAATCGCGGCCCGTTTGTTTCGCCCAAGTGTTTTCACGAAATCATCACGCCCTATCTGGCACGCCAGGTGGAACACATCAAGCGGCGGGGCGCGATTCCCTTCGTGCACACCGACGGCAACATCATGTCGATCCTGGACGATTATCTCTCGATCGGGGCGGCCTGCTTCCAGTCGGTCGATCCGATGGCCGGCATGGACATCGCCGAGGTCAAGCGGCGTTGCCACGGGCGGATGGCCCTGATGGGCAACGTGCAGTGCAATCTGCTCCAGGACGGCCCGGCGGAGGCCATTCGCCGCTCGGCTCTCTACTGCCTGGAACACGCCTCGCCCGGCGGCGGATATGTTTTTGGCACTTCGAACACGATCTTTCCCGGAATGCCGTTGGAAAACTATCATTACATGCTCGATGTGTATCACGAGTTTTGCCGGAAGGAGACCAGCACGTGATCGCGAACCGACGCAGGCGAAGAACGAATGCTTGGCGGGCGCTGGCAGCCTTATGGGCGCTGGGCGTGGCCTTTGCCGCGGTTGCCATTGCGGAAGACGTCGTTGTGCCGCTGCCGGGAACGGCCGGTGTGGCCGTCGCGCCGCCCAAAACGTTCACGCTGCGGATTGAAGACGTCAAAGGCAGCTACACGATCCCCTTCATTCAATCGAGTCGAGAGCTTCATGCGAAGATTGATTTTACCGATGCGGCGGTCGCCTCGGCCGACGTACATTTGATGCTCGACGGCAAGCGGGTCGCCCGGCGGAGAGCAAGTCGCGAGCAGCCAGCGGTGGTCTTCCCCAAGCTTGCTCCGGGAGAATACTCCCTGGAGTGCCGGGGCCTCGGTGGCGATGCCAAGGAGCGATGCCGCGTGAGCTACTGCCGCATTGGCATCGGCACCGTGATTGCTGCCCTGGGCGACAGCATTACCGAAGGCTATTTGGGCCGCGGGTATAAGATGCCCGACTTAACGCTGAGTGGCGATCGCTTTCCGGCCGAGTCCGTCTCGCGCGACGGGCGAAACTTTCCCCAATTCGCGCCGACGGCCTGGCGTCACCTCCCCAGCGTGAACTGTTTCGAAAGCTGGATGACTTCGCTCAACAACCGCCTCACCGACACCTGGCGGCAGCCGGTGTTCATTGCCAACGAAGGCTGGGGCGGAATCACCACCGGCGGATATCTGGCCATGATGCGCAGCGACGCGGGCTGGAAAACGCGCATGAAGCGCCTGATGCCCCGCATATGGTTGATTCATCTGGGCGTCAACGATGAACGGGCGCACGTCAAGCCGTCCGAGGTTCGCGCCAACCTGGCCGCGATGATCGATCTTCTGGTCAAGGACTACGGAGCCAAGCCGGCCTGCATGTTTTTGGCCATTCCCTCCTACGACTACGCTCCGGGTGCAGCAACGATTCTGCAGAGCTATGCCGGGGAAATCGAGACGCTCATTAAGGAACGCGGCGTGAGCCGAGGCCCCGATTTCTACGCGGCCTTCGCCCAGGACAAGCCGCGCTGGTACGGCCCGGATCCCGTGCACCCCAACGTGGAAGGCATGGTGCGGATGGCAGCGCTTTGGCACGAAGCCGCGACGCAACAGATTCCGCTGGGCGCGGCCCGGGAGTCATTCTGAGCGCAGCGAAGAATCTACGCAAAACGCACGGGGAACGAGGAGATCCTTCGCTGCGCTCAGGATGACGTGCGGCATGCTCAGGATGACGTGCGGTGCGCTCGGGTCGACGTGCGGCACGCGTTCAGGGGCGGGGCTTCCATACCTCCACCCCACGATATCTCACAGCGGTTCCCTCGATCGCGAAGGATCCGATGACCTTGTCTTTGCGGTCGAGCTTGACAACGCCCACGGCGGCGTCGGTGGCCAGCGGGCCCATGCGGGTGAGGCCCGTGCCGCGCCGGTCCGGGCCTTGGCGCGCGAAGTAATGTGCCCCGCCCTCGGGCATCGCGATGCGCAGCAGGATGTCGCCCGTGGTCGTTGGCGCGATCAGCGTTTGCACCCGGGACGGGCGGTCTGGCCGCGCGGTGGGGAAGAGCACGTAAACGTTACGCGTGCGGCCGGAACGCCGGTTGTGAAACAGGGCCGTGGGGATTGCCTGCTTGCAGCCCGGCCCCCATCCCTGCACCGGTTCCTCCTTCAAGCCCTTGACGACTTTCAACGTCAGGTCGGGGCCGCAGCCAAAAATATCCAACCGCTTGCCGCCAGCCACCGCCCAGAGGTGGGTTCCTTCCACTTCGGCGTCGTTGGCACTGACGTGGAAGATCGTCTCCCAGTCGTGGGTTGCGCGGCCGTCAGGATCGAGCGTGTCGACGATGACCCAGTAGTCCGGTTTCACGAAAACAATTTCGCGCCGGTGCCGGGCCCGGATGGCGCCCTTGGGGCCATAGCCGTCGTCATAGACGCCGGCCACATAGTCGAAATCCGGCCGGCTGATCCAGGGATTCGCCAGCGGCCGGAAGGGATACGGCAACACGTAGGAGCCGGGAAGGATGCGGCGGTTCTGGTCTTGCCCATCGACGCGCACCGTGTTGTGCGCCCGCGTGGAGAGCACGTAGCGGCGCCAGCGCGAGGCGTCGTACATATACACGCCTCCCTCGGTGATCCACTCGCGCCCGTGGGCGTCGAGGAAGAACGTCAGTTTGTCCTCGTGCTGATGGCCGGCGCCGAACGGACCGGCGTCGAGGAACAACAACCGGGCGTCGCGGTCCCAGCCGCTTCGCAGCGCGTAGTGGCCCGCATAGGGAAAGGCGTAGGAAACCTGTTCCGGCATGCGGCCTTGTGCGCCTTGCGTGGCGCCCCAAAGAAAATCCCGACGCTGGGGGAAATAAGCAAAGCCCTGCTTGAGGATCGCCCGGGGATCGCTGGACCACGAGTCGTTCAATCCGTGGACCTGCCCGTTGGGGGCCATGGCGTAGAGCACGTAGTTGTACATCCGCTCCAGCCGCGATTGGTAGTCGGCGGGAATCTCCGCGCGGCGCTCGTTGAGCGCGGCCAACTCCAGCACGGCGGCATAGTTGGAGAGCACCCAAAGGTTATAGCCCAGGGCCAATTCGTCTTCGATTCCATCGGGATAGACCTCCTGGTCCATTTGTTCGTAGAGCCGGGCGATCCCCGTGCGGCGCCACGTTTCCGCCTCTTTGAATTCCGGGAAGAGGATTCCCACCGTGGCGATCGCCTTGGATTCCTCGGTGAGCCAATTCCCCTTGCTGGGCCATCGCATCAAGTGGCGGGCGTGGTGGACCAGCGACTTGACGAACGTGCAGAGGGCCTCCGGAGTCCAGGCGGGGGCGTCTGCCGTGCGGAACAGCGCGTCGGGCCACGAGTCGGCGGCGCGGATGGCCGTGTTGAGCGTCTCCCACGCATGTTGATAAGGGCCGTTCCCGCTGGAAAACAGCAAGGGCGGCGAGTCGGCAATCCAATCCTGGGCCAAGGCCACGATCTCGGCCGCATAGCGCGGGTCTCCGGTGTCCCAATACGCAGCGGCAAGGTCGTGGAAGAAGAAGTGCCGGTTGAGCACCGCGTTCCATTCCTTGGTGGCCGACTCGCCCCGGTCTTCCTGGTTCGAGGCCCAGTCGACTTTCCTTCCCAGTTGATAGGTCTTGCCATTGAAGTGCAGCACGTGCTTGAGGGCATCATCGGCCCTGGGGGTGCGGGGACGCTTGGCAGGAAGCGGCGGACGGTCCCACCAGTTCGCCGTCCATTTGACCGTGCGCCGAGCGAGGAAGTAATCGCGCAGCGCGACCTTGGCCGCGGCGAAATCGTCCGCCAGTGCCGCAGCGCGGACTCGCTCCAGCCCGGGACGCGTCGCATCCAGGGCCGCGAAGAACTCCTTGTCGCTCATCAGCGCGCCGGCCAGGGAGAGCCGCACCAGGCGAATGTCGTCGATCACGAAGGCGTCTTCGGAGTTGATCTTGTTGGCAGGGTTCCAAGCGGCGTGCAGGCGGAAGGAATCGATCTTGTGCCAGCCCACGGGATGCCGGACCTTGCCGATTTCCTTCAGCGGCGCGATGATTTCGCGCCAGCCTCGCCAGTCGGCACGCAGTTCCATGCAAAAGTAATTCGAGCCTTTCCGGGCAGAATCCTCGGACGCCAGCACCAGGGTCAAGCGGCTCCCGGTGGCCTTTGCGCTGTACATCCAGAACCGCAGACAGTTGCCCGCGGTCCAATCGTGGGCTATGGCGCGGGTCAACACCTCGACGCTTTGCGAAGGCACCCAGCGGATGGCGCCGGTTCCTTCCTTGACGAGCGTGGCCTCGCGGCTCGCGCCGTGCCATTGCTCGGCGTCGTCACAGTTGTTGACGATCACATCGGTTGGCGCTGTCAGCAACGATAGCGAGAGAGCCGAGGCCAATAGGGCCAAGCTGGCAGTCATGTGCTGAAATCTCCCCTGTGCCGGGTGTAACCGTCCACGGGGACCGTCCAGACTGTCCCCTTCGGGCCCCGGCCCGTGAACGGTTGCCCGGCGATCTATCGACGGTTGCCTTCTGAATAGGAAGGCGAGCAGGTCAAGTGTGCCCCGCCCACCTGAATGAAAGTTTTGTTGTCGGGCCCGATCCGACTGGTGACGATATGGTACATCATCGGCCCGTAGAGCAAATTGCCCGGGTCGTTGACGAAGTTGGCATAATTGAAGTCGTAGGGAATCTGCTGGGGATTCCGTTCAATATCGATCGCCGCGATCCTAAGAAACGCCTTTCCTGGCGGATGGCCCAATACGGGTTGTGAAAGGGAACTCAATTGATGCCGGCAGTTCTGCGCGCTGAGCAACCCGAGGCAAATGAGGTGACTGCCGCCAGAAAAAGCGAACGCATGGGTACAGGTGGCGGCATAGATGGCGTCGCCATTGCCGTGCTCCCCGAAGATATAGCCGTACTTGAAGCCGTACGCGCCAAGGTTCGTGAAGTAGCTCAACTCGCAGTTGACCTTTGGGAAGATGATGCCGGCCGTGTCGCAGAGCGGGTCCTTCAGCTTCGGCAGGGGCAGATCGACGTCAACGTTCACGTTCTCCATGACAACGGAGCGGGCGCACTGGGCGTTGACTCCTGACATTGTCGGGTATCCCCGGTCCTTTTGCACGTGGGCGCGGAAGGTCAGGTTCTTCAACTCGGTCTGGCCCGAGCCAAATCCGAACTGATTGCCCTTGGGGACGCTGAATCCCAGGATCGCCGTCGGGGCGCCGTCCGGATGCGGATTGGTGTATGTGCTGTAAAGTATGCTTCCCGCAAACGGGGTGGCAGCCGCCATGGCCAGCTTGACCTGCTTCGGGTCCGTCTGGTGAATCGCATATTGTCCCACGGTACTCAGGGGCACGCACTCGCCGACCAGGGATATGCCGCCCTGACTGTTGTGTTCATCCAGGTTCGCGATCTCCGTGCCGTCATCTCTCAGTTTGGCGGAATCACGGGAGGGAATATAGATCTGGCTATCGGGATTGTTGCCACGGATGTCACGCATAACGGGCGGCTTGCTCAAGGCATAAACTCCCCGCGGGAAGAAGACGATCCCTCCACCCCGTTCAAAGACCGCATTGATCGCCTTCTGAACCGCAGCGGTATCATCCGTTGTGGCGTCGGCCTTGGCGCCGAATTGCTGGGGCGTGACGATGTATCGCACCGGCACGTCGCCGACAGTCTCTGCGCTCGCACCCAAACGCTCAGCAGCCAACAACGCCGACATGACTCCAAGAGCAAACAAACACTTGCCTCCGAGGGAATTGCGAAGGATTCCCCCCTTCCAAGCCGCCTTGGTGCCGTAAGCTGTCATCTGAGATTCTCCAATTGCGATTGTTCACGGGGCCCTTGCCTTCCTTCAGAGCCACCAGGACCCCAGCAACGGTAGCCTGACAATACTGAGCTTTGTTGCCGGAGGTGGCCATGTCAAGTCCCCCAAGAATTTGCCGGCATTCTCGTGTGCAGCAGGCATCCGGATGATCTTGTTCGGACCGCCAGGGATGGGTATCTTCCTGTCCCAAGATACTGTGTTGAACCTCAATCTTTGGGAAACAACACGTTGAACCGTCGTGTTTGTTGATCGGTCGGTCTTATATCCTGATGGGGCCCCCCTGCGGTGAAAACGTCGCGCAGGGCGTCCAGGTAGCCAAAACGACCGCTGGCGTTGGGGAGCATGAAGTGGCCTTCGCCGAATTCATTCCAGTTGGCCAACAGCACCATTCGCCGGCCCAAAGAACCCGCCGGGAGCGAGGGCATGTAGACGTCGCGGGTCCACCCAGCCAGCTTCTTGTAATCGGCAAAGCTGAGCCACCCGCCGTCATGCACGCCCCAAGCCTCGCGGTCCCATCCCATCGAAATGCTGGGGAGCACCTTCAGTCCGACGGCGGCGCAGTGGTCCCGCGAGTTGAGCATCCGGGCCCGCTCGACGTCGGCACTAGGCGTGAACCAGGTGTACGAGTAACAGTAATCCACTCCGAGCGATTTCATGATACGCAGGGTCTTCTCGTCGCCGCTGCGTTCTTCCATCAGCACGATGATGCCCGGCAGGCCGGCCTTGGCCACCTCGTCGCGCAGCATCTGGATGGCGGCCCGTCCACCCTCTTGGCCGCCGAACATCCGCAGCCAGTTGCCGTAGTGGTAGATCGACAGCACCGGTTTGCCGTCGACGGTCAGATAGCGCGGATCCTTGAAGAAATACTCGATCCAGTAGGGGATGATGTTGTTCCGAAAATCGTCCGCATTGGTTTCACAGGCGCCTTCATTGGTGCACATGATGGTGAACTTCTTCAGGTGGCTGTAGCGGGCGTTGAAAAGGCCCTTGATGATGCCCTGGTCGAGCACGCCGTCCTTGATCGGATGGTTGATGGCGTTGTTCGGGCGGCACCAGCAGTGCTGCTCGAAGGTGATGCCGTGTTCGACTTGCCACTTGATCTCCCAGTCGACCTCCTCGGGGTGCCCTTCGTCATACCAGCCGAGATACGGTTTGCGTTTGTCGCGGTAGGGATACACGTACTCCCAGCCGGCGTAGGAGTTCCCTTCGCGCCACAGGTTGCAACTCTGGGCACCGAGAAGATACGGCCCGGCCGGGCACGGCTTCGGCACATAATCGGCCGGATAATCCTCCCACGGATAGACTTGAACGTCGTCGATCCACGCGACACTACGGAATTGCGTGGCGAAACTGACCGCATCAAAGTTGTCGACGTCTGGGCTGATGGCTACGTGCTCGGCCGCCAGTTTGCCGTTGATATAAATGTCGGCCGTCTTGGCGACCGGGTCGGCGATGACCTTGAGCATGTACCACAGGTTCGATCGATAGTCGTGCACCAAGGGAACCTTGTCCACGCAAAGATCTTTCTTGACGGTCAAGATCCTCACTGCTTGGGCCCCGCGGCAGTCCAGACTCGCGCGAAACCCCGTCGCTTTCTCGGGCAACAAGAAACGGCACTGAAAAACCGTCTTGCCGCGCAGCGGCGGGAAGCCCTTGACGACGGCCGCGAAGGGGGTCGCGGCACCTTCGCGGTCGCCGCCGCAGAGCTTCAAGCTGAAGATGTCGGGTTTCGTCGAGCACTCGTACTTTTCGACCGTAGCGACGCCACCGTCGGGGAAGACCATCCAGTCGTCGGGAATGCGCCCCACGCCCGCGGTAACGAACGTTTCGTTGACCGTGTAGCCCTTGTAGACATTCACCGGCCCCAGAAACATCTCGCCGACGGCCGCATCGCCCGTTTTGACCAGCACGTAGTCGATGCTCGCGATGGGGCGGCAGAACGGCGCCGCCTTGGCCCGCTGTGCGCCATCCACATAGACGTCCGCGGTCTTGGTCGTGAGGTTCGCGACCACTTTGACGCCATAGTCGCGATCGGCTTGATAGGATTGCAAGACCACCGGCTTGCCGGCGGGCGCTTCATAACAGAGATTTCCGTTGGCCGTCACGATGCTGAAGCCGGCCTGGGTGAGATCGCGGAATTGCCAGACAGCCCCGTCCATTTTCTTGGGCATCTTGAAGCGGTACTCCAGCGTCACGGCGCCCGTGCTTTGTCGAGCGAGTTTATGTTTGATCGTCACCGCCGCCACGCTGCTCGTGTCGATCAATTTGAACCAATCGCTGTGAAAGGCGAAGCCGTCGGGGTAATGACACGTGGGATGGCAAGCCCAGGTTCCGCCGCTCTTATCCACTTCCCAACCCGAGAGCAGGGCCTCGTCCTTCGTCCAGCAATACGGCCGAGGCGAGAGGAAGTTGTAGTTCATCAGGTAACCGATCTTGATGTCACGCAGGAAGGGCGCCGGTTCCTGGGCGACGGGCATCTTCCTGGCGCCAAGCCCCGTCAACAGGGCCAGCACGATCAGCACGAAGACTATTCGTTTGAGGTTCATGATTCGCGTTTTCCTTTCGCTGGACCACGTAACACGAGGTCCTTAACGGGCGTTTTTGCTGGGACGCCGCTCGGAGATGCTCCCACCCCCTTTACGCTCCTCTTTACACTCCTGTAGACCTCGATAGGCCACCATGGATTTCGCAAGCCGATAACCGGCGGACCTTGATAGTCTCGTCCGTCAATGACGAGACAACGAAAAGTGGGACAGTCCTCCACGTAGTTCCGTTGTGTTGCGGAGCGGCGCTGTGAGCGCGTGCCGCTGAGCGCTTACTTGTTTTCGATCCCGACGATGTCAAGCAGCAGGTTGTTGGAGTTGAGAAGTTTGACGACAACCGGTTCCGGAACGCCTGCTTTTGGGCCGGGCGAAAGTGCAATCTGGTTTTCCCCGTCCTTAAGATCATGGAACAGCAGGGGGCCACCGTCCGGGCCGCAAACGGAAAGCTTCTGGGCGTCGAACTTGACTTTGGCGGAGACACGCAAGAGATCGCCATCACGTTTTGCTTCGAGCAAGGCGGGCAGGATCGCAATACAGGCCACATCATCGTTCTTCAGGGTAAGCTCCACGGTTGGGGTGCTCCCTTCGGCCGCGAGTTCCTTGCAGTTGAGCATGTCGAACACATGATGGTCTGCCGGCTTGCGGATTTTCAGTACCGGCCCGCTGTAGTTCTTGCCGGTTGCATTGTAGAGGTGGAAAAAGGTCTTACTGCCGGCCGTGAAGCGGTTGGCGTACACCCTTTTTGCAAGGGTTGGAACCAAAGCCTCGCAGTCACGGCTTGCGTATGCATCCTCGTTGTCCTTGTAGATATGGTAAAAGTGAGTTGGCAAGAAGTAGAGGTAAGAAGCGACGCCGTTCCAAAACTTCTTCTTGTGCTCTGGATCGCGACCAAGAGAATTGATTTCAAACACCTTGCACTCAGGAAAATAGAATCGTTGGAGGTTGACTTCCAATATCCGCACGGATTCCGGGGGGGGGACTCCCCCAGGTGTCCATGATGCTGAGATCGTAGGAGAGGCCACCATCAAGAGCGGCGAAAAGATAGTCATAGCCGGGATGTTCCGTCATGAGGACAGCGGAGGGATTGACTTCGTCCATCGCTTTCCTGACTCTCCTCACGGTTTCCGCCATCGCCTTGTTCCACTCGCTGAGGCCCGGTTCCTCATAGGGGACGTGCTTGTGGTCTGGGGCGAAGCAGTCGCCGAGTTGATACCCCACGCAATCGAGTCGGATGCCGTCGGCGCCAGTCTCCTTCAGCACACGCTTCATGGCGGAGACCAGCCAATCCTGAACTTCAGGAAGATAGTAGCAGGGTTGCACGCCGTCTATAGCCTGCTTGCCGTTCAAATCGACGAAGTCCCACTTCCTGCCGAACTTCCTGCCGGTCTCGTTGTTGAATTCATCGAGGTGGAGGGGGTTTGTGTAGAGCGTTACGAGCTTGTCCTTACGTTTGTTCGCGGCGATGGCCTTTCTGAACGCTTCGATACCGCCGAAACGATCGTTGTATTTGACATAGTCCGTGGGCGAACCCATGTACAGCTTCTCGCCTGTCACGGGATCCTTGACCAGATAGGGCTCGATTTCCTTAAGTTTTTCGGGCGGCAGCCTATCGAAAGGCACTCCTCCCGGGCCGAGCTTAGTCCACTCCCACCAGCAACAAAGTTCGACAGCGTCCATTCTTGGTTTCAGGAAGTCATCGCGGTACTTCCCGTTGACGAAAAGCGGAGCGTCCGGCCAGCCTCCAACCCCCAGATTGGAGACCATCTGGAGTTTGGACGGATAGGGACGCCAGCGCCAAACCTTATGGGCCCAGTCCGAGTAGGCGCTCATGGCAGCCTTCCAGTTGCCGGCATGGGCGGCTATTACTGCGGCTGGCGACTCATAACTTTTACCGGGCAAACGAGTCCGTCGAAAATATTCGATGGCCAGGCTCGTGCCTTCCTGTTGTTCAAGAGAAGAGGTTTTCCATAGGTATTCAGCCTTGGTGGTATTACGCATATATTGGTCAGCGACCTGCTCGGGCTGTCCATCCTTCAATCTACCAGCGCCATCCATCTGATAATACCGCGCATATTGGTCAGCGATCTGCCCGGGCTTTCCTGGCGTGAATTTGCGAAGGGACATCGTCTTGTGGAACCCCTTGTCATCATCCCCCCGAAGATAGACGCCTCCTCCTTTGGTTGGGCTGAAAACATCCATGATCTGCCAAAGAGCCTGACTGTCGCCATAGCCAAGGCGCATGACGGTTGGACGACTGCTGAAGACGCCGCCTCCCCAGGGGAAGTAGTAATAGTCGTCTGCGCTGTTGTTCGAGAGTTTCAGGCCATTGATGCAAGGGAATGCCACTTTGAAATCGAGCGCGGCCGTGCCATCGTTCTTGAATTGCGCGGACAGACGCAGCCCTTCGGCGTCGATCGTGGCCAACAGAAGGACGCACATCCGAAGCTCCGAATTGCGCAGCATTGCCTGGAAACCCTTGTCGCGGCGAGCAATCGACTCCAGAACGAAGTCGCGGCTGCCACAAAATCGCTTCCCGTTGGCTTCGATGACAAAGATCGCAGGCAATCCGGGCTGAATCAGCATTTCTCCGGCCGTGAACGCATTGCGAAGCGATCGCATCGCGAGTCGGCCGACGACGGTGGAAAACGTGCAACGCAGCGAAGCGTTGGCAAGCGTCACGCCACGCTTGCCAAGCTCGCAACAAGGTTTGCTCGCCCCAGGCTTTCCGATGGGTTCCGCCATGGAAGGCGCCAAATCCACCGACGCCTCGTCTGCCGAGGCCGCGGCCAGGTTCCAGCAAAGCTCCAGGAGAAGAATCGCCGTGATCGTTCTTGACAATGGCAAGGTTTTCATGGGAAGCGGAGATTCAGTGATAGGAAGTTTGATTTGGCTACAAAAGGACCGATGCTACCATGAGGATCCAGTAAATCAAGGGGGGTGAGGGGGGGCGGGTCGGCCATGGCTAACCTGCCCTCCTCACCCCCTTCGCCACGGGTGGAAGCGTGTTGGGAGCCTCTTACGCCGAAGCATCCAGTGGATCTCGCAGCAAGACTCGAGCGAATCCCGGGAGTTGCGCGTACCGTCCTCGTTCCGACCTGGGGCAGGGCAGATCAGAAGGTCGCCTCGAATGTGTCGATGTCCACGTAGGTCGGTTCGCGGCCTACGCGACCCGTCAACAGTGCTCTGCCTCGCGTGCCTGTAACCGCTGAGGCTGTCGGCGGTTACGTCGTGCGCAACTCGCCCGGGACGCGCTCTCCCGCGTGGAAAACGTGTCCGTCAACACGACCGTCCGAGCAGGGAAAAGGGGGCAGCGAAAACGCCGGTCAAAGCCCGCAAGGAGTAGCCGCGCCTCGGCCTGGTGCATTATAAAGGACGAAACCAGTCCCGGCTTCCACCAGCACCAAAGGCTTCACCGAGAGGTTGTCGCATGAAGAACGCCCCTGAAGCGGACGTCCAGTTTCTCGCTGATCTGACGCGTGCCACGCTCGAATCGGCCCGGGTTTATCCCGGCCAGGAAACCGTGGGAGAACACGAGGGGAAGGCGCTGCCGGTCAAGAACGTTTTGGGCTTTACGGCCATTCGCCCGGCGGGACTGAAAGCCTATCCGGCCATCTGGGTGCAAGATTTTACCATGGGCTACTCCAGCGGATTCGTCTCCGTCGACGAAGGGTTGGCCCATCTGCGCCTGATGGCGTCGCTCCAGACTTCCAGTGAGCGAAGCTTGCCGAGCGGCGCGGTGATTCCCACCCATGCCATCCCCGACCATATCAATTTCGACGGCTCGCCGGTTTTCTACCCGGGCACCTATTCGTCCGGGCCCGATCAAGGCGGCGAACCGTGGGGCATATGTCCGCCACTGAATAACTACTTCGACTTCATTTGGCTGGCGCACATGCTCTGGAAGGACAGCGGCGATGCCGGGCTGTTCCAAGAACGGGTTGCCGGCCGCACCTTGCTGGAACGGTTGGCGGCGGCTTATGCCGTGCCGCCGGCCGATCCGCAGACCGGCATCGTCTTCACCACGGCGGAGCGGCGGGCGGTGGGCTTTATCTTTTGCGACCAAACCTACATGACCGGCCAACTGTTGATGGCCACCTTGGAACGCTATCGGGCCGCGCGGCAACTGGCCGAGATCCACACTGCCCTCGGCGCTGTGGAATCGGCCCGACGATACGACCGCGACGCCCAGTTGATTCGCACGCACGCCGAAGAAGTCTTCCGCTGTCCCGACGACCGGTGCGGCTGGTTGCGGGCTGCGACGGGCGTCTCGGGCGAAGCCTTTGTCTGGGGCACCCTCTACGCCCTGTACTTGGACATCCTCTCGCCCACCATGCGAAAACGAGCCCTCGACCAGGTGCTCAAAGACCTGGAAACCGGGCAGATCATGCTGGAAGGCGCCTTGCGGCACGTGCCGCTAGATCGCGACGCCTCGCCGGCCTCGGCCTGGGAAAAATCGATCACGCCCCACAATCGCTATCAGAACGGTGCGTTCTGGCACACGCCGACCGGCTGGCTGATCGCGGTGCTGGACCGCGACCACCCGCAAAAGGCGCAGGCTGTCTTCGCCGAGTACGTGGCCCACATGCGGCGGGAAGATTTCCGTCAAGGCGGAAGTTGCAGCGCCCCGTGGGAGTGCATCGGTTGGGCGGGGAAAGCCAATCAGAATCCGGCCTTCGTCCCCTCGGTGGCCTTACCGCACGGAGTTTTGTTCAAGCAACGCTAAGGGACCAAGGCAACAGCTAACTGGGGACTGTCCCCCTTGCATTTCAACATGACCGGCAAGCAACGCATGCTGAACGCCTATCGCGGGCTGCCGAATGACCGGCCCGCGGTGGCCCCCGAGTTCTGGTATTACTATCCGGCCAAAGTGCTCGGCGTGGACATGATCCGGTTCGAGCGAGAAGTGCCCTTCCACCTGGCGCTGCGGACCACGTTTGAGAAGTTCGGCTGCGAAGGCTGGGGGATCGCTTTCTTCAACGTTCCCGCCCCCGACGTGGTTCGCGAGGTCAAGGAGACCTGGGCCGACGGCGACACGCTCGAAGTTCGCACCACGGTGAAGACGCCGCGCGGTGAGTTGACCGAAGGCTTACGCTATCATCGTGCTGAACCAAGTTGGGTCGTGGAGCGGCCGCTGAAAGACCTCGCCCGCGACCTGCCGGCCTGGCAGTGTGCGGCGCTCGACGGCATTCCCGAGCATGCCGATCTGAGCGGGGTGTGCAAAGCCTGGGAGGAAGTGGGCGACGCCTACCTGCTGGAAGCCTGGCTGGGCGTGCCGTTTTTCGACTATTACGCCGGCGCGCGGGCCGGCGGATTGCAGACGGCCATCTTTGACTTTGCCGAGCCCGAACTCCAACCGAAGCTGATGGAGCTTCAGGGGCGGTATCGCGATTACATGGTCCGCATGGCCCGCACAATCTGCGAAAGAACGCCGCTGGAAAGCCTGTGCATCGGCTGCTCGTGGAGCTGCAATTCGCTGATCGGTCCGAAGATGTGGCGGCGGTGGGACAAGCCGGTCATCCAGGCCGTGGCCGAGGAAGTGCATCGCCACGGCCGGCTGCTGCACATCCATTTCCACGGCAAGTGCATGCAGACGGTGGCTGACTTCGCGGAAATCGGCGTCGACTGCGTCTGCCCTTTCGAGCGGCCGCCCGGTGGCGACGTGGTGGGGCTCGACGGACTGCGAACGGTGGCTCGGCTGTTGCAGGGCCGAACCACGATGAACGGCAACGTCCATACGGTGGAAACCCTCATCCGCGGGAAACCGGAAGACGCTCGCCGCGAAGTCCGCGAAATCCTGGCGGCGTTCCAAGGCAACCCGCGGGTCATCGTTGGCACGGGCGATCAGGTGGGCAGAGAAACGCCCGAGGAAAACTTGCACGCCATGATCGACGAAGCTGCCGGCCCCTAGGCTCGGTAGTGAGCTGAGCGGCAAAACGAATGAGATGCAAGACGCTTGGAACAGTTGGGCGCAGTCCTGTTATTGAATCAGCCACCAGCGCTACCGGTGCCGCGGAGCGGCAAGATGTGAATAGCCGGGGGGTAGAGCGCAGCGGAACCCCCGGAGTCTTGGCATGAACCTTGTCGTGCCACTACGTGGCACACCCAGGCACATGAATCCGGGTCCGCGGGTTGCGCTACGCTCCACCCGCGGCTATTCGAAGGTGACCGCTACGCGGTCAAAGAGCTGTGCGATGCAGGACGGCATGTTGAGCTTCTTCACAGTGCGACAGCGCTCACTACTTCCTGTCCGCCGCAAGGACCGAAATGAAGGCCTTTTGCGGTATCTGGACCTGGCCGATCTGTTTCATTTTCGCCTTGCCCTTCTTCTGCTTTTCGAGGAGCTTCTTCTTGCGCGTCACGTCACCGGCGTAGCAGTTGGCCGTCACATCCTTGCGGTAGGCCTGGATCGTCGTGCGGGAGGCTCAGGAAGAGGGAAGATGCTCCAAGTCGTCAAGGTCTTTGTGGCGGCCGGCGGCCTGCTTCAACTTGCGCAGCCAGCGCAGGGAAACAAATCGCAGGTTGTCAAGCTCGATGCTGTCGGAAAAGACGTCACCTACCGGCATGTCCGGAAAGCCGGGGATGTGGTCGTATAGATCGAGAAAACCAAGATCCGTGGTCAGCATCATCAGGTGTTCGCCGCGCACGTAGGACGGCGACACCGGGACGAGCCTTTCGTGGCCAGTGGCAGGGTCGCGTTCATCGGTGATCCAGCAGGCGTGGATGGATTCGAGGGCCTCCAGCAGGGCAGCCTCCGAGGCCCCAGAGCGCTCAAAAATGAGATCGGCGTCCTCGGTGGTGCGTAGGTAACCGTGAAAGACGACGGCGTGTCCGCCAATGATGACAAATGGCACACCGGCACGAGCCAGAAGCTGAAAGACGTTCAGGGGATCGTCAGAACCTAACATGA